>Ga0247727_10016337_pt1 | contig 12003 bp, 14 predicted proteins | sample WisWelCaveWW1625_FD_202498 | JGI IMG/M metagenome (GOLD analysis project Ga0247727, IMG submission 202498) | Biofilm microbial communities from Wishing Well Cave, Virginia, United States - WW16-25 | ecosystem: Environmental > Aquatic > Deep subsurface > Groundwater > Cave microbial mat | place...
CCTTCAAGACGTTTCCCACAGGACGGAGGGTATCGCCCTCGCGTCCGAGTTAACGTCCTGGATCGTGGTTTATCGTTGGCCGGTTTTGAAGTGGCCACCTATGGCCGGTTTTGGGTGGCCCCTGAGGAGCGATTGCCTCGTGCTTGCGATCGCACGAGTAGCGCTCCGCGCGGCCTCCCCCCCGCCGACCTCGCCCGAGACAGCATCCCCCTCGGAGCCGTCCCGCCGGCTGTATCGTCCCGGCGCGCGAACTTGGATGCCTTCCTGGAAACTGTGCCCGTCGGTGAAGATCAGTGTCTCGGCCGAACCGCGTAGATAGCCATCCCGCCCGTGATTCGTCTTCCGTGATGATCAACAGCCGCAAGCGCTGGGAGGGCGGTAATCGTCATGTCCCGGATCTGGTCCACATCGGGGTCGGTCCAGAGCCGGTCGCCGTAGATCCTGCTTAGAGTGCGTAGCTGTCTCCAATGTTGCTGCTCGATCTTCTGGCGGAGCGCGGCGCCTCCCGCGCAAGCAGGGGAGAGGTGAGCGAAGGAAGCGGTCTTAGATGTGTGGTGTGGCCTACCTCTTCTCGGCCTTTTCGGCCTCCAGATCCTGATATTCGACCTTTTCCCCCGTTCGGGCCTCCAGGCTTGCCAGCGTCTTCCGAATCACACTCTTGCCTAGTTCGAAGACCGCGGCCTGCTGCTTTCCGCCGGTGTCGAGGAAATTGATGGTCAGATAATGCTTGCGCTTCTTGGATAAGAGCAGAAGGGGAGCCACTATAGGCGCAACCACAAAGGCCACGACCACGGCTGCTCCCACCCGGCGTCCTGCTTTCTGCCCATACTCAATGCGATTTATCAGCTCGTAAGGGACGACAAAGCGGCCCTTCTTGTGGCTGAAAACGAATTGATGCTCGTCGGTGGTGATTACGGCTCCTTCGGTTTGTTCGGCCAACGCGGCCACAGTGCCACCGCGATAGACCGCCTTATCGCTGGGGATGCCACCCAGCAGAGCCGGCGAAATGACATTCGCAAAGAAAACCGCCACCATGAAAAAGCACAACTTTCTCATTGGCGTCTTCTCCGCGAGATTGGGGTACGGTCCCCATTCTAGCCCCAGGGAGGAAAAAGCGCAAGTGGGAAGTAGGACAGGTTACCAAAGTTACCAAGCCCTTGGCAAAAGGAGAAGCTGGCAAATTTGCCAGCTTCTCGGGCTGAGTCGAATCAACGACTTGCGGAACGCAGGGTGGCCTGCCGCAGGTTTTGCCACGGGGTGTCAGGACGCGGATAGGCCGAGTTGGAACGAGGAATGCCTTCCAGCAAGAACGTCGCTCAGGGAGGCGCCGCGGCGGGCGCCTTCGGCCCCAAGACGAGAATCGTTGCCGGAATGATCCAGAGAGCGCCCAGCAGCGCCATCCCTACCCCGATCGCGGTCACTAATCCCAGCTCGGCCAACGGCTCGAACCTGGAAACCGTCAGCGCGCCGAAGCCAATCATGGTGGTCAGGTTCGACTGCACCAGAGCCGCTCCGGAGGCTTTGGCGATCCCGAGGATGTCCTGCCCTCCGCTCTCCACGTAACGGCGCACTAAGTGTATGCCATTATCGATGCCGATGCCGATGATGAGAGGAAGCGCCGTAATCGCCATGAAACTGAAGGGATGCTTCGCCAGCACCAGCAGGCCGAAGGTCACCGCAATCGCAAATACGATGGGGAGCAAGACCAGCACCGTCATGCGGAGGTCGCGGAAACACAGAAAGACGATCAGGACGATGCCAGCGGCGGTGAGGAGCAGGGCCCGCCGGCTGTCGCTGAGAATCTGGGCCTGCAGGTCCCGATTGATTTTTAGGAAAGAGAACTCGGCAAAGGAGCCGAACTGCTGCCGCCAGGAGCGAATGGTGGCCACCGGAATGGGGTCTGTTGCATCCGGATCGGAAGCGTAGAAAGCGACCGCGGCCATATAACGGTTGTCGCCGATGCTTCGAAGGCTGTTGTCCAGCAAGCCTTGGGGCAGGTATTTGCCCGCCTCTTGGAGGCTCAAGGGCTGCGCTCCGGACCTTCCCAACTCTCGAAGCCTGTCGATGGCCGGTTGGAACGGGGCCAGGTGGAACCCGTTTGCCGCCAGAGATCTCTCCAGAGCCTCGGCCGCTCTGGCCAGATCGATCCCATCGAGGCAGTGAGCGCGCCGCCTCTGCGTCTCCCAGGACGGCACCATCTGGGAGGGCGAGAAGATCGATTTGACGACGCCCCTGTCCCGGAACGGCTCCAGCGCTAAGGCCAGCCCCTCCGCTTTCCTCAGCACTTCCTGCTCGCCGCCCTCGATCAGGAATACTTCCGGAGTGCCCCCGATTCCGAATCTCTCCGCTAAGCGCTTCTGTCCCACCACCGCGGGATTGTCATCCGCGCGGATGATCTCAATCTTCTTTCCCATTCTCACCGCGGCAAGCGAGAAAAGGGCCGCCAAGAAAACAGCCCCGGAGACCGCAACCACCACTCTGGCGTGGCTGGCAGCGAAGCCGATCAACGCTCGCGCCACCGACGGCACGAAGCGGAACGTCACGCTCTCCGGGGCCCGCGGCGGGGCCATCTTCCACCACAGGCACAGCAGCGCCGGAGCGGTGAACAAAGTGTGGATCAGGAGCATGAGCAGTCCCACGCTCAGCACCAAGCCGAACTCCGCCAGCGCCTTGAAACGGGAGAACGCCAGCGCGCCGGTGGCCGTTCCGACGGTCAGGATGCAAAACAGGATGCTTCGCCCGGTGGTCTGGAACGTCGTCGTCATCGCCTCCGCGAGGCTCCCTCGGGAGGCCCACTCCTGCGGCACCCGGTTGAAGAAATGGACGATTTGATCGTCCCCCAGTCCGGCGAGGATGGCGATGAAGGAAAGGCTGATGAGGTTGACTTCCCCCGGATAGTAGCTGATGATGCCGGTGGTCCAGAGAATACCGAGGCCGGTGGGCAGCAGCGACATCAAGAGCAGGGGAAGGCGGGGGTAAACCAGAAGGCAAAGAGCCAGGTTTCCGATGATAGAAACCAGCGAAACACGGCTGATGTCTTCCCGAAGGAACTTATGGTCCTGTTCTCCGTAAACGGGGGCGCCCGCAATAGTCGAGCGCACGGAGGAGTTCTTGAAATCCTCCTCCGCGGCGAGCGCGCCGAGGCGGTCGCGCGTCCACTGCACCACCTGCTCCGCAGACCGGTAGTCCACCGTGGAGATCTCGGGTTCCGACACCACCAGCAGCGCCTTATGGTCCTTGCTGAAGAAACGATTGCCGCTGCCCCACTCCAGGTCAAAATTGGCAAGGTCCGTAAAACGGCGCCCTCCTTCTGCCGCAAACTCCATCAGGCCGAGGGGATCGGTGACGAAGTAATTCGTGCCCAGGGAGGAAAACGGGGTCACCAGCCCGGCGCTAGCGCGCTGGATGGCGTCCCGGATCTGGCTCTCGCTCAGTCGTGCCCTTAAGTCCTTCCACTGCGCAGGCTGGACGAAGGAAGGGAAGTTCCAGGCGAACAGGCGCACCATCCCGAGAAGCTCCTCTTCCTGCAGGCCGCATTTGGCGAACTTGAACAGGCCGCTTCCACGCATGTCGGCGGTCAGGCGGTCCGCCAGGGCTTCCATCTGTTCGGTTTCTTGCTCGCCCTCGCTTTGCGTTTCGATCACCACGAAGAGCTGGTTCCCGTATCCGAGCTTCTGGCTGAAATCGCTCACCGCCCGCCACTGGGAGTCCTTGGCGCCGAACAGGCTGGTCAGATCGGTCCCCATCCGGAGGTTTCGAATATTGGAGTAGAGAAGGACGGTCAGGACAACGGCGGCGGCGATGACGGCCAGAGAATGTCTGGTCACCAGCCGGCATACCAACCCCAGGATTCTGGTGGTCACTTCCCACTCGCTGAGACGGCGGGCTTTTCGGCCGTGAACAGGATATGAGCAAGCGGCAGCCGGTTTCGAAAGGGGTGTTCTGCGGTCTCCATACCCGCGTCCCTCAGCACTTGCCGGTATTCGGCGGTGGATAGAACCGTGGGCCGCCGGCCATTTCCGCTCAGAAGGAAGATCAGCCGGTCGAACGCCAGGCTCAGTCCGGAGGTCAAGCCTCGCTCCCGGTCGGGGACCCGGAAGATGAGTTTGCCGCCGGGCGCCAGCGTGGAACAGCATCGTTGGAGCAGCGCCCGTTGCTCCTGCGGATTCAGGTATTGCAGGACGTCGATGATCAGGACCAAACCGGCCTCCGGGAGTTCAAAAGTCCGAACATCGCCAACCGACAACTCCGCGTTCCAACGTTGGAGCGCCTTGGCGGCGGCTTGGATCCTGCGCGCCTCCAGGTCGCAACCGATCAGGCGGCGTCCGCGGTGCTGGAAAGCTGCCAAGCCAAGGGCAATACCGTAGCCGCACCCCAGGTCCACCGCCGGTCCACGGCCCAGATCCTGGCTCCCCAGGAAGTCGAAAATCCTGTCGAGGCGCATCTTCCACTTCACAAAGCGGCGATCGAAGGGCGGGCACGACACAAACAAGAGGTTCACAAAACTCATGTACTCCCGCGAGCGGTCCCGATCGGGCCGGGCCCCGGGCGACCGCAGCCGCAAGAACAGAAAGGTGGCGGAGGCCGCCAAGCCGCCCAGAAGCGCGCCTAACGCCACGCTGCCAACCAGCCAAGCAGAGAGTTGAGCCTGGACCTCCGATCTCGTGATATGGCCGAAAGCGAAAGGCGCCAGACTGCCTGTCAGTACGAACTGGCCAAGCCCCACCGAGCCAAAAACCAAGAAGGGTTGCAGCAGAGGATTGTTCACGAACGTGGCGGCGAACGTCAGCGGCTTGTTCAACCTGAGGATCATGGCGAGAGCAATGGCGGCCAGGGACTGAAAACCGTAGATTGGGATAATGCCTACAAAGACCCCCACGAACACCGCGGCCGCGGCGCGGGAGGGAGCCAGGCCCTCCGTCAGGAGAGTGGCCAGCAGCCGCCGGAGGCGCTCGACAAGAATCGGCCGATGGCGCGGGTCCGCAGCGCTGTTGGGGACACTCGATGCCATACTCACTCAGGAGGATACTACCGACAACTCCCCTTTGGCCACCATCTTGCCGCCGACATGCACCGTCCCCTCTATGTAAGCCATCGGTCCGGCATCGGTCAGCTTCCTCGTTTCGATGCGGAGCTCCGAACCCGGCCGGACCGGCTGGAGGAACTTGAACCGGTTCACGGCCGCCAGCAGGGGTATCGCTTCTCCACCTCCCGGTTCCTCGGGCGACGCCTCCCGCTCTCTGAAGCCGGCGAGCATCACGGCCGCCGTCTGGGCCACCGCCTCAATCAGAAAGACCCCAGGAAGGACCGCGCGGCGGGGAAAATGGCCGGCGAAGAAGGAGGCCGCCGGATCCACAAACTTGAGAGCAACACAGCGGAGGCCGGGCTCCAACTCCGCAATCCGGTCAATCCACAGAAAGGGGGGCCGATGGGGGATCAGGTTCAGGATCTCTGCCAGGTCCATCATCTACGGCTTGTACACCTGGAACAATTCTTCACCGAGCTTCAAGTTGAGCCCGTTGATCTGGATAGCGAAAACGCTGTTGACGCCGTTCTTCCCGTCGACCTCCAGGGAGCGCAGCAGGAAATCGTCCTTGCCGAGCTTGACGACCACATAGTGGACTCTGCTCTTGAATCTCTCCGACCGCGGCGCCAGCCTCATCTCGTAAGTCGGGCCGCTTTCCCGCACCGTGATAACGAAGTGCTGCCTTAGATTCCCGATGGAGGTGTCCCTGCTAAAAAACGCCTGAGTTCTTCTGACGTGGCGGCCGACCTGGATCACCTCGGTGGACCGCGCGCCGGGTCCGGTGCTCACGTTCAAGTAGTCTTCATTGAATCTCACCCGCAACGGCTGGGGCTCGAAGTACTCCAAGGCGAATTTGGTCATTCCGTCCCCGCAAAACTTGCCGCGCAGAACCAGCGGCTTGGCCAGCAGCTGGGAGGTTCGCGTCTCCGTGACGGCGCCGCACCCGCTGGAGTACTTCTTCTGAGCCTGCTGGACACCATTCCAGACGAAGGTGACCAGAGCGTCGCCTGCCTCCGCGCCACGCTTGCCCCCGGGCGGCGGTGAAGGGGTCTGTTCTTGAGCAAACAGAAAGCCTGGGAAAGCCAGGATCGCAACCAGGATGAGGATCGACGCGCCGCTTTGTCCTTTCGTGACCATTCCATCCACCACCTGGGAACTTCAAAGCCTCCCGAACCGAAAGAGCAGCGACCACAAGCAGATGCGCACGGTGTCCCGCACCGGTCTCATCTTGGACCGCGCCTTGCCATCCTCATAGACCGCGCGTACCGGAGCGTGCGCCGTGCTGCAGCCCGTCAGGCTCATCTTAATCAGAACTTCCATCTCCAGCTCGTACTTCTTCGCGCGCAACCTGACCTGGCGAAGCTTGTCCAGACGGACCAGACGGAAGCCGCACTGGCTGTCCCTGATTTCCCGGCTGACCAACCAGGAGGCGATCTTGCTGCCGAGTGTGTTGGAGTAATATCGTATACGCGGCATCCGCTCGATATCGAAGGAACGGGTTCCGATCACCAGGTCGGCGTTGGTTTCAAGGGCCACCCGGATCAACGAGGGAATGTCTTCCGGACAGTGCTGGCCGTCGCCGTCGAGGAACAGAACATGCGTAAACTGGCGCTCACAGACGTGGGAAATGCCGGTGCGCAGGGCCGTGGCCTTGCCGTGATTCTGGTTCGAGCGCAGGCAAACCGCCCCCGCGGCCGCGGCAATGTCGGCCGTAGAATCGCTGGATCCGTCGTCGACCAGAACTACTTCCCGAACGTGTTTCCGGGCGCCGTGCACCACCGCGGCGATGTGGCGCGCTTCATTGAACGCCGGAATCAGGGCGCAGATCTTCATTTCGGGCACGTCACGGTTTCCTTCGGCGCCGGCAATCATCAAACCAAGACGAAGTCAAAACCCCGGTCTTTCAGCTCGTCGATCACCTGGGGAAGCACACCCAACATGATTCCGACTCCCGCGCTGGAGTTATCGTGCAGCAAGATAATGTCGCCGGGCGCCACCTGGTGGAGGATCCGATTCATGACCACCTGGGGTTTCTGCACCAGTGTATCAAAGGCGCGAACGCGCCACGAGATGTACTCCAGCCCAACCTGTTGCAGGTAAAAGTTCAGGAGCGGGTGTCGCAAGCCCACCGGCGAGCGAAAGTAGCGGGGCCGGACGCCGCAAATGCCGCGGATCACCTCCTGGCCCCGCTCGATCTCCTGGCACAGCCGGCGAGGCGTAAGAAAGCAGAACAGAGAGGGATGGGAATAGGTGTGATTGGCGATCAGATGTCCTTCCGCATGGAGGCGTCGCACCAGCTCGACCTGACTCTCCGCTCTTCTCCCAACCACGAAGAAGGTGGCTTTGACCTTCTTTTCGCGAAGAATCTCCAGCAACCTGGGGGTGTGATGGGCAGTCGGGCCATCGTCAAAGGTCAGGGCGACACAGGGTCTGCCGGCGCAGTTCACCCGCGATCGGTTGGCGACCAGCCACTGATTGCGAGGATGGAACAGCAAGTACAGCATGAAGATAGTGCCGGTGGCATAGAGGACAAAGCAGAGGAGAAACCTGGACAGACCGAACGGAAACAGAAGGGCCAACGAGGCATTGGTTAGCGCGAAGATGAGGGTGAAGGCGGCAGCTCTCAGCATGTTCTTTCGCAACCGTGGTATGGACCACCGCCCCCCCGACACTTCGGTCCCGTCGCCACCGCAGGGCATTATACCGGATTCACAGCACATTCCAGTCCAGCTTCCCCAATGCCTGACGCTCCACCCGCGAAGCGCAAAACGCCCGGCGTGAGGAGCGCGATGGTATATACTATCCACAACCCCAATCAGGAGAGGGACTCCTCGAAGACGACTTCTGAGAGCCGCAGGAGGGGATCATGAATGCGTTTGCGGTGTCCAGCGCCGTGCTGCTGCTGGCCTCGACGCTCGCGGGCCAGGAAGGCCCGGTCGTCGTGTTTTCCGGGTGGAACTACAAGCAAACCCGCACCAACTGGGACATCTACCGATTAATGCCCGACGGCGCAGCGAAAGCGCTCGTCAACAGCAGGGCCAGTGAAGTCTATCCCTTCCCGTTCCCCAACCAGAGGGCCTTCGGCTACCTGCTCGAAACGTCCGGCACGGAACGCCGCGCAGTATTCAAATACAACCTGGATTCCGGCGCCAGCACAGATACCGGCATCATCATCAAAGCCAACAGCACCTGCCAGGCATCTCCGGACGGCCGAAAGATCGCTTGTGCTGACGCTTTCCCCAGTTACAACGAGATCGTTCTCTTCGACCTTGAAACCAAGGTCCGGACCCAGTTGACCTCATTCAAAACCGACTGCCTCGATCCTTCCTGGTCACCCGATGGCAGCAACCTCGTCTACTGGTTAGGCGCAGCTTCAGTGAGAGTTGGGAACGAACAGAAGCCCCGCGGCAACCATCTTGTCATTTACAATCTCGAGACCAAACAGCACCGGTTGCTGACGAAGGCGCCCAACGCCTACGATGCCTACCCGAGGTGGTCCCCCAACGGCGAGTGGATCTGTTTCCACAAGAAGGAGAAGGGGTGGAACATTTGGATGATCCGTCCCGACGGCGCCGGTCTTGCGCAGCTTACGACCGGGAGCCGCGAGAGCACCCATCCTTCCTGGTCGCCCGATTCCAGGCTGGTGTATTTTCAGTCCTACCGTTCGGATAAGAGCTTCGACGTGTGGGCGGTGGACATCGTGAACCGGGCGCTGACCCAGTTCACCCAGACCAATACAATGGACGAGCATCAGCCGATCTTGATCAAGTAAGCCCGCGCCCTGACGGCCGCGGCTCAGCAAACCGCCCGGGGGGTTGTTCATCCGGTGCGGTTACAAGCCGATATAGAGCTTGAGCCTGGCATACTCGAACCCCATCGGCCGGTCCGCGTCAAGGTCTACGAGCATGTCAATGTCGCTATCAGGGCGCTCCTCCCCGCGGGCGAGTGATCCGAACACGGCGGCGTGACGCACCCCAAGCCGGCGCAGTTCGGCCTCCTGGGCTTGCAAAGCTTCCAGAATCTGTGACAGGGACGCAACCATGGCGCTCACCTTGGCGTGACCTTTCGTCCGGCCCCACGTCTACGTAGAATAGGATGCTCAACCGATCAACTTCAAAAGGGAGGCGTCTCCAAATTGTGGCCACCATGGGTTGGATCTTGCTTTGGTCTCTGGTTGTAATTGCCGTGGTGTTCGCGGAGGCGTTTTGGTTCGCGCCTCCAGCGGTCGCGCGGGGGGACCTGGCGGCTTTCGAGGACCATCTGGTTCGAAAGCTTCGCGATGCAACAGTCCATCATCGGTTGGGCAGCGCGGCTCTGGTGTTGGTACAAGCCAATAGAGTTGTCGCGGAACATGGTTTTGGCATGGCGAATACATCGACACAGGCTCCCGTGAAATCTGACCGAACGCTTTATCAGCTTGCGTCGGTGAGCAAGGCTGTTACTGCTTGGGGCGTCATGAAGCTGGTGGAGGCGGGCAGGCTTAGTTTGGATGAACCAGTATTGCGCCACCTCGAGCCATGGCGGTTTCCGGGAAGCGAATCGTATCGAGGCCAGGTGACAGTCAGACATCTGCTGAGCCATACGGCTGGGTTAGACGACGGCTTGGGGTATGGCGGGTTCTTGCCGGGCGAGGCGATACAGACGCTGGAGGAATCTCTTAGCTTGACGAAAGATTCGACGGTGGGTGAGCCGCGTGCCGTCAGAGTGGCAAGAGAGCCGGGAAAGGACATGTCGTATTCCGGCGGCGGCTATACTATCTATCTTGCAACTCTTGATCGAGGAGATCACCAAGCGGCCGTTTGCGGACTTTATGAAGGAGGCGGTCTTGCAGCCTTTGGGGATGACGAAGGCGAGTTTTGATTTGGAGGCCATCGCTTCCGAGGGCCGCTCCCAAGATCTAGCCGCCAGTTATGATAGGGAGCTGAAAGTCCACCCTCCTCGCCGCTATACGGCTACGGCCGCGGTTTCGCTCTACGCAACGGCCCGGGACGTCGCTCAGTTTGCCCGTGCCTACTCCCGAGAGAATCCGGTGCTAAGTCAAGAGACGCTGAAGCAGATGATGATGCCCCAGCCGGGGACTTCCGGAAGTTGGGGCTTGGGTCAGACCCTATTCGTTGCGAACGATGCCGGTGGCCATGTGGTGGGGCACGATGGTGGAACCTTCCCCGCGTGGGGTGCGACCATGCGGGTGAATCCTGCGACCGGTAATGGCATTGTCCTAATGGTTTCAGGAGGACGAACGCCCGTGAGTCCACTGGCGAATGACTGGGTTTACTGGGAAACCGGAAGGGTAACATTTGGTGCGCGGTTGGACATCGTACGCCAGCGGCTGATGCCAGCTTCGGTGGCGATTCTTGCTGGAGCAATCGCGCTAGTCTGGTGGAAGCTGTTGAGATGGAGGTCGAGGGTTTGACGCCGGCCGGCGTTTACGGCCCATGACGGCCAATCCAGAAGCGACCAGCCCCGGCGCTTGGCTGGCTTGAATCCGGCCTGGGGTTTAGCCGGCGCCTTCATAGGCGCGGCGTATCCAGGAGATGAGTTCCGCGTCGACCTCGCTCGCGTCCGTCGCCTTCACCTTGTACTGGCACATACCTCCGGGTGGCATGGTTTGGAGGCGCGACGTGGCTTGCACCTCCTTCATGTTCAATCCAATCTCGACGCGCGTGTTGGTCGCCGGCCCGATCATGGCGAACTGTTTCTTCCGTCGAAGGCTGACGTATCCCTTCTTCGGCGCGACTTCGAAGGCGCCGAAGGCCCCAATAGCGGCCATCAATGCGTCGTGGATCGGTCGCAGCGCCGCCTTCGGCCCCGTGTAGATCGCCGCAAGCGCCTCGTCCTCTGACTGCCCATCCGCCTCCGCCGCGGGCTTGAGCGCTACGTGAACCAGGGTGTTCGCGTCACCGTGCCCAAGGCCGAGGTCTCGTTTGAGCTTGTCCCGGATCTCTCCGTGCTTGGTCAGACCGCTTGCCCTAATCATGCTCGCCAGCTCGTCGAGCGATTTGCCCGTCCGCCTCTCGATGTTGGCAAGCTGGGTTGCGAGCGCTTTATCCATGACATTTCTCCCGAGAACGGCTAAGGGGTCCGCTTCTTGACGGGCTGAGGCGCGAGACGCTGCGTGACATCCAGGCTCGTGATGTGCAGGTTGAGGTCCTTGCCGACTCTGAAACCCACCCGTCCCGACGCGCGCATCTCCGACTTCGGCACGCCGACGACTTTGACACCGTTGGCCCACAGAGACACCGTTAAGGGATCGACCTCCACACGAATGACATTCTTCACGGGATCGGCGCCACCCGGGTTCGGCAGGACCGCCTGATGCGGTCTCCACGCGGCCACGGCCGCTACGCCCGAGCGTGTGCGCACCAGCACGGCTGCCTGCCCATCGCGCCGAATCACCAGCGCCGTGTACTCAGCTACCCGCTGGTCATCGACAGTCCCGGCCGCCGATGAACACTCCATACTCCTCCTGACTCGTGCCCGGGAACAGGAAGATCTGGGTCTCCAGCGAGTAGTTCCCGTCGACCTCCGGGAGTTCCGAGGGAAACAGCACCGCGCCGGGCCCCGTCGTAACGTGCCAGCCGGGAGGCATCCTCACGAAAAGCCAGGATCCCTCCGGCACGTCTAAGCTCGTCACCAGAGTCGCCGGCGCATCCAGCCGCCACGTCCAATCGACAGGAGTCTTCAGTTGCGCGCCAACAGGCCATGGAACGCCCAACGCGACTATCACCACTGCGGCCAATACTCGATCCATGCTATCCACCATAACGTTAGACATCGTCGTTTCGCTAGGATAAAATTTACCCCTGCCTCGCCCAGATCCAACATGACTCACCGCTCGGCCTTCGGCACTCGCGGGAAATGACCCGGGTGTGCTTGGCAAAAGTGACCCACACAGGGAGTACTAGGACCCCGTCTGGGTCACTTTTGCCAAGCACACCCGGGTCATTTCCCGCGAGTGCCGAAGGCCGAGCGGTGAG
>Ga0247727_10016338_pt1 | contig 12003 bp, 13 predicted proteins | sample WisWelCaveWW1625_FD_202498 | JGI IMG/M metagenome (GOLD analysis project Ga0247727, IMG submission 202498) | Biofilm microbial communities from Wishing Well Cave, Virginia, United States - WW16-25 | ecosystem: Environmental > Aquatic > Deep subsurface > Groundwater > Cave microbial mat | place...
AACCGGACGGTCCCGAGGTGGACTGGGTTATCGACAATAACGGCGTCTATACTCCGGTTGAGGTCAAGTGGACGGCAAATCCCTCATCTGGTGATATCCGTCATTTGGAAGTTTTTCTTTCCGAATACCCGTCGGCTAAACTGGGGTATCTTGTTTGCCAGGTTCCGCGTAGAGCAAAACTGAGTGATCGTGTGTTTGCTTTGCCCTGGCAGTCCGTGGGTGAATTGGTTTAAACGTTCAATTCCCGCTTGCGGGCGAGAATTTGAATTTTGGCCCGCGGGCCGGAATTGGGGGCGTGGAAATGAATGTGTAAGGGGAATTCAAGAACCCCCCAAAGATCACCGGTATCACGAAAATTTTGAAAAGTTTTGTGATGAACGGTGACGAGACTATATTTCAGTTGTTGCAATTTTTGCACATACTGCCAGAGAGTTGGGTGGGAAGGGCTACCCAGAATTGGATGGGTGTTAGAGTGAAGATTTAGTAATGTGTCACTGGAATTATAGATGTAGTTATCAGGGAGACAAAAAAGTTGACGACAAAATTTAGCAAGACACAGATTGACCGGTTAGGAGATCGTTTGAGAAAAGGTAACTTGACCGACGCCGATTTCAGATTGCTTGATGAGTATAGACGATCGTTTGGTGAGGTATATGAAATCGTAGTTCGTGCTATCCGTGAGCGACTCAAGTTAGAACCGACCGGAAGACCCGCCAAATCCACCGGTTCGATTGTAGACAAATTGCACAGAGAGAGTATCCGGCTGAGTCAGGTTCAGGATATCGCGGGATGCAGGATCGTTGTTTCTGACGTAAAGGAGCAAGATCGTATTGTTGGTTTGTTGTTAAACGTTTTTCCACGCGCATCTATAGTAGATAGACGAGTGCATACTAGTTTTGGTTATCGGGCAGTTCATGTTATTCCTCGAATCTCCGGGAAATTGATTGAGGTTCAGGTTCGAAGTTTGTTACAACATTCATGGGCAGAGCTTTCAGAGAGAGTATCAGATGTATTTGACCCAGCTATAAAATATGGGGTTGGTAATAATATGATTTTAAAGATATTGATGGATAATTCTGAGAGGGTAAAACAGATCGAAACTATGGAGGATCAAATTTTAGTAGCTTCGGAAGACCGGTTAAAATTACGGGTATTGCAACAAGAAATAATTGATACTAAAAAAGAATTAGTTAATCACCTTAATAAATTAATATTAATTGTAGAGGGGAGAGAGGAGAAGAAAGTATGATTTTTCTCATTGAATATGATCGTCGAAAGGGTGAGCTTATTACTCTGAAAAGATTTAGAGATTCGGATCGTTTAAAAGCTCAAAACAAGCGACTCGAAATCGAATTAGATTTAAACCACAAGGGGATAAATCATGAGGTTGTCCTACTGGAGGCAGCGAAAGAGGCTATGATCCGCCGGACTCATCGGCGTTATTTCGAAACTCCCCGCCAAATCGCGAAATCGGTTAAGGCAGGTAAGTAGTTTATGTATTCCAACAAATCCATCGCCGTCGTTATCCCAACCTACAATGCCGAGAAGCTGATTGGGAAGGTCATTGAGACCATGCCGGAGTATGTGGACAAGATCGTGGTGGTCGATGACAAGAGTCAGGACAAAACGATTGAAGTGGTTGAAGGCTATCAAAGAAAGCAGCCACAGCGGATTGTTCTTTTGAAAAATAAAATTAATCAAGGCTGCGGCGGGGCGCTGGCCAAAGGATACAAATGGGCGCGAGATAATTCAATCGATGTCGCCGTGCGCATGGACGCCGATGGGCAGATGGACCCCAAGGACATGCCGGCGCTTCTTGATCCTATCGTTCACAATCAGACCGATTACAGCAAGGGCAATCGGCTTTTTACCGGTGAAGCGTATCGAAAGATCCCAAAGGTGCGTTATTACGGCAACGCCATTTTATCACTGTTAACTAAAATGGCCTCTGGTTACTGGCACGTGGCGGATTCGCAATCCGGCTACACGGTCATGAACAGAAAAGTTTTAGAGACCATTGATTGGGACAAGATGTACAAACGTTATGGCCAGCCCAATGACCTTTTGGTGCTTTTAAATATTTATAATTTTCACGTCAAAGACGTGCCCGTGACGCCCGTTTATAATATCGGCGAGAAGTCGGGGATCAAAATCCATGTGGTGATCTTTACCATCAGCTGGCTGTTGTGGCAGCGTTTCTGGTGGCGGCTTAAAGAAAAATACATTATCCGTGATTTTCATCCGCTGGTGTTCTTTTATCTGTTGGGAATGTTTCTTTTGTTAGCCAGTGTGGCGCTATTCGCGCGGTTAGTTATTTTTTGGGTGACCAAAGATCACATTCCACCGATAAACGCCTTGGCCTGGATGTTTTCGGTGGCCATCGGGTTTCAATCTCTGTTTTTCGCGATGTTGTTTGATATGCAATACAATAAGGAACACCGATAAAGATTAGCATGCCTAAAAATAAAATCCCTTTCAATCAGCCCACCATGGTCGGCGGCGAATTACGGTATATCACCCAGGCCGTTAAAAGCGGCTGGATCGGCGGCGATGGATTTTTTACCCGCAAATGCAATGAATGGCTTGAGAAAAATTTAAAGGCCCAAAAGGTTTTATTAACCAATTCCTGTACGGCCGCTTTAGAGATAGCGGCGATGCTTTGTGATTTAAAGCCCGGCGATGAAGTGATTTTGCCGTCGTTTACCTTTGTTTCAACGGCCAATGCCTTTGCCTTGCGGGGTGCCAAACTTATTTTTGTGGATATTCGTCCCGACACACTTAATATTGATGAAAGTTTGATCCCTGCCGCCGTTACTAAACGAACGAAAGTTATTGTTCCAGTCCATTACGCGGGTGTCGCGTGCGCGATGAAGGAAATCAAAAATATTGCCGCGAAGCATAAGCTTTTTGTGATCGAAGACGCCGCGCAGGGGGTCTTGTCAGCGTATCAAAGGAAAGCGTTGGGCACTTTGGGCGATTTCGGCGCGTACAGTTTTCATGAAACCAAAAATTATACCTGCGGCGAAGGCGGGGCCATGGCTGTCAATAATCCAAAATACATCAAGCGCGCTGAGATCATTATTGAAAAGGGAACGAACCGAAAAGAATTTTACCGTGGGAATGTGGATAAATACACCTGGGTGGATTTAGGCAGCAGTTATTTGCCGTCGGATATTGTGGCGGCGTTTCTTTTTGGACAGCTCGAAAAAGCCCGCGCCATTACAGCTAAACGTTTGGCGATTTGGAGGAGATATCACGTGGGACTTTTGCCTTTGATGAAAGAGGGGAGAGTCAAATTGCCAACCATTCCCAAAGACTGCCGGCACAACGGGCATATGTTTTATCTTTTGGCTGAATCTGCGCGCGATTGCCGGCAACTGTCGCAATATCTTAAAAGCAAAGGTGTCGCGAGTGTTTTTCATTATGTGCCTTTGCATCAATCGCCGATGGCTCAAAAGTTGGGGATCAATCGAGTGAAACTGCCTGTGACCGAATCGGCAGCGGAACGATTGCTTCGTTTACCTTTATATTATGAATTAAAGGCAGCCGATCAGGACAGGGTCGTGGATCTGATTCATGAATATTTTAATCGTCAGTAATTCTTTCCCGGCTTCAACACAGGATTGGGTCCCGCAGTTTGGATGGTATTTTGCCCGGTGTTTAAAGGAAAAAGGGCATAGTGTCACGGTGGTCGCTCCCGAAAGATTTATCGGCTGGGTTGACGAAGGCGCAGTTGAAGTGAAACGCATTCCCGCGCGGGGAGTTTTCTTAAAGGATGAAGGGTTAAATTTGTCGCCGCCGACAAAAATTCCCGCTTTGTTGCGAATGCATAATCAAGCCAACCGGCTTCTCGATGAACTTGTCACGCAAAAACCATTTGATATCGCCTTAGCCCTTTGGGCGGTTCCGAGCGGTTTGTGGTTAAGTAGACTAAAACGCCGCCAAAAAATTCCTTTTATCACCTGGGCATTGGGTTCGGATATTTGGCAAACCGGACGAATGCCTTTCATCAAGAATATTGTTAGAGGCGCTTTGAATAATTCCGATTATCTTTACGCGGACGGTTATGAATTAGGCCGTGAAGTTACCCATCTGTGCGGCAGGCCATGCGATTTTCTTCCTACTATTCGAATCCTACCCACCCCTCAAAAAATCGATGATTCTCAAATCACGGGTAAAAAATTTTTTTTCTTTGTCGGTCGATGGGAAAGGGTTAAAGGTGTTGATCTTCTCATCAAGGCTTTTGCCCAAGCGCGGCCTGAAGGCGCTATTTTGTTGATTTATGGGATTGGCTCTCAAAGAGAAACTTACCGCCGGTTGATTGACGATCATCATGCGCAGGATTTTATTTTTCTTCGGGAAAAAGCGGACGCCCAAACCGTTTCAAATTATTTAGCCATAGCCCATGCGTGCGTGATCCCGTCACGAAATGAATCTATTCCAATCGTTTTATCGGACGCGCTTCAATCGAGGTGTCCGGTGATCGTAAGCAAAGTAGGGGATATGGGGGAGCTGGTAGAGAAATATACAATCGGAATGGCGGTGCTGGCGGAAGATGTGCCGGGGCTGGCCGCGGCAATCAGGACGATGTCCGATAAAGAGAAGGTCAGCTTTCAGCCCGGCATAGAAGAGGCTTTAAAGATTTTTGACGTGAACAATGCGGTGGATAAATTTTTATCCAAAGCCTATGAGATTTACCAACCACACCTACGAGGTGTCGTTTGAAAATATCTCTGGCGACACCTCGTAGGTGTGAGGAATAGAAAGGTAGCTTTATGTCGGTTTCCAAAACTTTAGAAAAATTCGGGTTTCCCGCAACACTGATCAAAGAATATAAGAATTGGTGTCTGCTGCTACGGCCCAAGCAGGTGACCTTAGGGGCATTGGTTTTGATATGCAAAGATAATGTCTTGAAATTTTCCGATATCTCTTCGCCAAGTTTTCAGGAATATTCTCAAATCATCCCGGAAATCGAGAGAGTCCTTTCGCAGACTTTTCATTATGACAAGATCAATTATTTGATGCTGATGATGGTCGATTTGGATGTGCACCAGCACATTATTCCGCGATACAGTCAACCGACAGAATTTAATGGCCGGCAATATCAGGATTTCGACTGGCCCAACATGCCAACATTACAGAAGGTCAATGAGATGGAGCCGGGAGAGCTTCTAAAGCTAAGAGGCCTGTTAACTGAGAAATTTTTGAGAAAAGATTCTTTGCGCTCCTCTTCCCATGTGGGGGGGACTGGGCGGGGAGAAGGACAGAAACGCTTTAAGCGCGTTTACACCACGGGCTGTTTTGATTTATTTCACACGGGACATTTGAATATCCTTAAGAGATCGAAAGAGATTTGCGATTACCTTTTGGTTGGGGTTTCTACCGATGAGTTGATGGAACAGGAAAAAGGCAAGCGTCCCGTCTTTTCTTTTGCCGATCGTGTGGAAATCGTCCGCTCGATAAAATACGTCGATGAGGTGATCCCGCAAACCGACAAAAACAAACAGAGGATTGTCGACCAATGCCATATCGACGCGGTTACGGTGGGGGATGACTGGAAGGGGAAATATCCGCCAGTTTCTTGCGAGATGGTTTATTTTCCCTACACCCAGGGTGTTAGTTCAAGAAGTTTGAAGGAAAAGATGGAAATTGAATAGTTTCTCGTTTAAACTTTGAAGGTGCTTCACCCGTCCCGGAATAGGAGCGACGAATATGGCTGATAAGTATGTTCTCATTTTATTCGGTACCAATGAAGTCGCCTACAGCGCGGCGGCCGCCCTGGAAAGTTCATTTTACAAAACAGTTTGTTTCTTTCCTAAGGCCTCAAACAATTTTTTTGAATCCAGCGATAAAATTCATGTCAAGGGCCGCTCTGACTTTTCCTGGAATTCCGCGCCATATCTGCAGGAACTGGTATCGTTTTTAAAACGATTGCGCGCGCAGGAAAGAATACTGACATTTTTATGTCATGATGAAGCCGTTTTGTTTTGGAGCAAACATCAGGCGGTTCTGTCGCCATACTGCACGGTATTGACGGAAAACATTGAACGGTTCTATAACAAAATTTTATTTTACGATCTTCTTCAGCAAATAGCCGTTGCTTATCCGCAGACTTGGGCCCTCTCGGAAGCTGGCGAGGCGAAGCTGCCGTTTTTAATCAAGCCCGCCTTTCGAAATTTTGATCGCGAGACAAGCGGCAATCCAACAGCCAAAATTAAAATTGTTCGGAATATATCCGATTTACAGAAGGTAAGATTGGCTGATCCCGTTCAATGGCTTTGTCAGGAGATCCTTTATTTTCGTTTGGGCGATGAGTACAGCTGGTGGGGATATCAAAGCCCGAAAGGCGAGATTGCCTCAACGGTCGCCCGGCACAAAAGGAAATTTCCTGGCAGAAGCGGCCGCGTCAGTAATTTAGAAATCGTTTCGCATCCGCCCATCAAGCTAATGGGGGATTCAATTGTTAAGCAGTTGGGTTATCACGGCATCGCCGAGATCCAATTTATCTTCGACCGCAACACCAGCATCTTTAAAGTCACTGATTTTAATCCGCGGCTGTGGTGCGGTCACTCAGCTTTATTGATGAATCACATGAACTTCATCAAAAAATGCGCCGATGATTATTATCAAGGTCAGGCGGAAAATGTGGGGGAAAAAAAATTCTATGAGATTGAATCTTTCGAACGCAAGGAGTGGTTTAGTATTTTGGATAATATCCACGGGTTTGATGTGTTTAAGATCAGATGTTCGGAATTCTACGGCCGTCGGTCGGATAATTTGAAAACGAGAGTCTTGCTGCTTTTTTTTCTATTTGCCAAATTTATTTATTACGCTCTAACGCAAGGTTTGATTCGTAAATAAAGGGAGGAACGATGTTTATCCGAAAAGCGGCGGATGAAAATTCCAAACTGACGAAGAAGGATCGTAACGGGCTCTTGTACGCTTCGTTTTGGCATATCAGTTTGTGTTTTGTGGAAATATTTAAAAAGCTAAGCGTCACGCCCAATCAAGTGACGGTCTTAGGATTTCTTTTTTATTTGTCATCGGGATTGTGCTTTTGGCAGGGTAGCTACGGTGTCAATATTCTCGGCGCGATTCTTTTCAACTTAGGACTGGTGTTGGATTGTACGGACGGTAAATTAGCCCGGACCACCGGGTCGACCTCCAACATCGGGATATGGTTGGACTATAACTTTGACTATATTAAATATCTTTTTATTTATCCGCCCATGGCCATGGCAATTTTCCGCGACACGCAAGACCCGAAAGTTTTTATTTTTGGATTTATCATCATCACCACAATTCTTACGCATATCATCATCACCCAGCGCTTTGGGGAATTTCCTTTTGCCCAGGAGGAGACCCAGGGCATTAGCCGTTTCCCAATCCATTGGCTGGCCAAACAGTTTTACGCGTATGAAATGATTGAGGCGGTTTTACTTTTGATTTTCGCCTTGTTAAACGATTTGTATTTGTTTCTAATTATCTGGTCTGTGTATTTTGCCTTCTTTTATTTGGCCACGGCCGTTTTTCTCGGTTACAAAATTGCCCGGAAGGATAATCAAAAATAGGAAAAAATTCTAATGTAAACATTGATTTGCCTGAGGGCATGATGTAAAATTCCTTTGTTTATGATCCAAGTCGAAACAAAACTCCCTAAAGTTTTAGTCCCTGTCGATACCGACTATTTAGGCATTTATCTGACCAATCGCTGTTTTCTTTCCTGCGCGTATTGCATCACTAATTACAATGAACAATTTATTAATGTTAAAGAGTTCCGCGAATTGGAGGCCGAAGAATGGATTGAGGCTTTAAACCGTTTGGAGCTTCCCTCCGGCATACCCTTGACCTTCCAGGGAGGAGAGCCCTTTATTCACAAGGGAATTTGGGAGATTTTAAATAATGTCCGCCATAAGATTGATATCTTAACCGCCTTGCCGCCGAATGTCACGCCCGAGCAGTTTCGAAAATTAAAAACTTTGGATTGGAACAAACGCGACGCCCCTTACCCAAGAATCCGGGTCAGCTTTCACAAGGGTCAGAATGATTATAAGAAATTAATTGAGCGAATTAAAGTCCTCCAGGAATTTTTAAGCATTGGTCTGTTTCATATCGAGCATCCGGATTATCCGGAGTTGATTGCCGAGATCCGCGAGTATGCCGCCAAAGAAGGTGTTGAATTTCGTACCAAGGCCTTTTTAGGAGAATGGAAGGGAAAAACATACGCCCGTTATAAATATGAGGATGCCTGCGTGGGTCAGGTGCGACGTGCGAGCGTCAAATGCAAGAATTCGGTTTTTCCCATTGGACCCGATGGGATGATTTACCGGTGTCATTCCGATCTCTATGCCCGCCGTCGTGATATGGTGTTGGGCAATCTCATGGATCCTGATTTAAAGCTGGAACATCGCTACCGGGATTGCGCTTTTTACGGGACATGTATTCCCTGCGATGTGAAGGTCAAAACCAACCATCTCCAGCAGGATGGCTACACGTCGGTCGATATCCTTTTCCCCAGTGTAGGAAAGGATTAAACTTTCCTAACTGCTGAAAATTCCTTTCCTACACAGTATAGAAGATATGACGACCGCAGGGAGGAATTTTCTTGGAATGAAAAGCCCCCGCAAAATTCTCATCATTAAAACAGGTTTCTCCGAATTTCTTGATAGAGGCATTTCCACCACCGTTAGTTTAGGAGATGTCCTTTTATGTACCGCGCTTTTACATCTCTACAAAGATGATGAGGTGACCTGGGTGACGTCGTGGGCCGCCCGCCAGATGTTGGAGGAGAATTCTTATATCAAAGAATTATTGGTCTTTGGGCCGCCGGCTTTTGAAAAGATAAAGGTGAGACGATTTGATGTTCTGGTTAATTTGGAAAAAGATATCGGCATTTGTACTTACCTAAGTCAAGTGCGTACCAAGAAGCGTTACGGGTTTTATTTTAGTCAGAAAATCCACGATATCGCCACGCATATTCGTTCCACGCAATATTTATTGTCAGGGCAGGAGAATCACAGAGATATTCATAAGACAGCCATCGGAATTCTCTATGAGACTGTCGGCGAAAAATGGCAGGGACAGGGACTTATTTTAGAGCGGCGGCTTCCGCGAGAAGTAAAATACGATGTGGGGTTTAATTATGAGGTGGGGACCAAATGGCCGACGAAGGCGTGGCCGATGGAAAAGTGGCAGGCCTTGGAGAAACTATTAGAAAAAGATTTTTCCGTCAGCTGGCAAAGGGGACACAAAAATATTTTAAAGTACATTGATTGGATCGACAGCTGCCGATTGATTGTCACTTCAGATTCATTAGGCCAAGCCATCGGCCAGGCGTTGGGCAAGAAAGTTATCACCCTTTACGGGCCCACGAATTATCGGCGCATGGATGGGGTTGAGAATGTTCACGTGGTCCCATCGCCTTTGCGTTGTCCGCATATGCCCTGTTTCCTTCCCATCTGCAAAAACGATAAATTTTGTATGGACTATATTGAACCGGAAAAAATTGCAATTTTATGTGAAAGGTTGCTGTCATGAAAAGGGTTTTGGTCACCGGTGGGGCGGGTTATGTGGGGGCAGTTCTGGTTCCAAAACTTTTAGAAGCCGGCTATCAAGTGAAGGTGATCGACTTGTACATCTATGGGCAGAACGTTTTAGAGGCGGTTAAAAATAATCCCCGCTTAAGGGAAATCAAAGGCGATATCCGCGACCAGGAGCTGCTAAAGAAAGAAATCCCCGGCACCGATGCCATCATCCATTTGGCGTGCATTTCCAATGACCCCAGTTATGAATTGAATCCCGCTCTGGCGAAATCCATTAACTATGATGCCTTTTTGCCGTTGGTTAGTATCGCGAAACAAAATAAGGTTAAACGGTTCATCTTCGCGTCGAGTTCTAGTGTTTACGGGGTCAAGAGCGAACCGGAAGTTACCGAGGAATTATCTTTGGAGCCTTTGACGGATTATTCTAAATATAAAGCTTTATGTGAGGAGTTTGTTCTAAAAGAGCGGAGTGATGATTTTACCGTTTTGGTTTTGCGGCCGGCGACGGTTTGCGGTTACTCGCCCCGGCTGCGTTTGGATTTGACCGTCAACATTCTTACCAATCACGCCATTAACAAAGGCAAGATCACCGTTTTCGGCGGCGAGCAGAAAAGGCCCAACATTCATATCGAGGACATCGCGGAGTTATACGTGAGGGCTTTAGCGTACTCGAAAGAAAAAATCGCTGGTAAGATTTTTAATGTCGGCTATCAGAATTATAAACTTAAAGATATCGCCGGCATGGTGAAAAAAGTCATTAAGAGAAATGATCTTACCGTTGAGATCACCGAGTCGGATGATAAACGTTCGTATTGTATTTCTTCGGAAAAAATAAAGAGGGAATTGGGGTTTGTTCCGCGGCATACGGTGGAAGATGCCGTTGAGGATTTAAAGCGGGCCTTTGAAGGCGGGCGAGTTCCCAACGCTTTAAATGATATTCGGTATTACAATATCAAAACCATGCAGGCGATGAACTTGAGTTAAATAATGAAGCTATCAATCATCAGCCTTCAGCAAAGACTGAGAGCTGCTGACGGCTGATAGCTGACGACGGACAGCTTATGGCCGAAATCAATCTTTTAGAAAACTATCCGCGTGCGAAAAGAAATTTAACCGAACGCCGGGACGAAAAATCACCGGAGATCCAGCGCATCGCCAGGCAATTCGGGAAAGAATTTTTCGACGGTGACCGTAAATACGGCTACGGTGGATTTTCGTATCAACCACGTTTTTGGCAGCCGGTGGTTCCGGTCTTTGAGAAGCATTATGGATTGACCGCGCAGAGTAGCATCCTCGATGTCGGCTGCGCCAAAGGGTTTATGCTTTATGATTTTGTTCAATTGATTCCTGGCATAAAGGTTCGGGGAATTGATGTTTCCCAATACGCGATTGCCAATGCGATCGAAGCTGTGAAGCCCTATCTGCAGACGGCCAATGCTAAGAAACTTCCTTTTGCTGACAAATCCTTCGACTTGGTCATCTCTGTGAATACCATCCATAATCTCCCCTTGGAAGAATGTAAGCAGGCCCTTCGGGAAATCCAAAGGGTCAGTCGCAAGAATACTTTTATCACCGTTGACGCCTATCGTACTGACGAAGAAAAACAAAAGATGGACATGTGGAATCTGACCGCATGGACATACATGCACGTAGATGAATGGAAGGCATTGTTTAATGTGGTCGGTTACACTGGTGATTATTTTTGGTTTATTCCTTAACCCACATTTTACTTTCCCATTTGTGGGAAGCCTAACTGTCCTCGAAAAAAGTAGTTTACTGTTGGATGTTATTGGATATAATAAAGACTCAAAAAATTTTTCCGTGAAAATAGTGAGCGAGTCGATTTTCCGTTGGGAACGTGGTGAATCATCATGCAATGTTAACACCTTAGGATAATTGACAGGAAAAGTAAAGACGGGTTATCGTAGTAGACAATGCATAATAGGAGAGTTATAGATTTGCGGGCCATTAGCTCATCTGGTAGAGCATCTGACTCTTAAAGGGAAACCAAGGAAATCGTAACTTGTTATCCTCTCAATAAATACAATCTCCTCGTCGTGTGAGGGGATTTCTTATTGTCCGCTATTTGGTGTCGTTTGGTGGGGTCTTGGGTTAGGATAGACACTATTTGGACACCAAACTTCCCTATGTCGAAATGCCGTATTCCGGTCAGAAAAAGGGGGGTGTTCCCCCCCCCACGGGGTGGTTGTCAATGTGGATAGGCCGAGAAAATTTACGTGACTCATTTTTGAAGTTTCAGTGCGAAATATTGACAACCGTCATCAAATAAGCTATCCTTTAGGTGAAAGTAATAATGTAAGGAAGTAATACTTAAAGCCTGCTTGACGCAGATTCTGACAAAAGTTTTATGAAGAATACGAATGAATAGGGTTGAAGGTATGAAGAGTTTAATGATGAGTTTATCATTTCCGAAAGATTTTCATACAACGCAGGATCAGCC
>Ga0247727_10016339_pt1 | contig 12002 bp, 14 predicted proteins | sample WisWelCaveWW1625_FD_202498 | JGI IMG/M metagenome (GOLD analysis project Ga0247727, IMG submission 202498) | Biofilm microbial communities from Wishing Well Cave, Virginia, United States - WW16-25 | ecosystem: Environmental > Aquatic > Deep subsurface > Groundwater > Cave microbial mat | place...
GGACATCCAGCGCTCTTCGCCGGAGATTCCCGCTAAACTTGTTCCCGCATGTTCTTAGCGGGAAAGCATGCGGGAATGACAGCTTTTGATTTTTCAGCAACCTGTTAGAAGGAGGTTTAAGATCGAGCAAAAAATAGTAAAAATTTTCTTGATTTGAGAGAAAGTATTGAGTATGTTTTTATGAAAATAATAAAAGGAATTTTCTATGGCCGAGACCGAGACTTTGGAAAAACTTAAATTGCAAATTGATAAGCTCCCGAATCGAGAACGCGCAGAACTGGCGCACTATTTAATTCACTCTTTGGAGCAAGACGAGGATGAGGATGTTGAAGCCGCTTGGGAGGTTGAATTAGAACGCCGGGTGGCAGACATTAAGAGCGGCAACGCCGCCGGGAAACCAGCGTCGCAAGTGTTTGACGAGTTGCAAGCCAAGTATTCGTGAAGCCAGTTATTTTTCACCGGGATGCCGAGGCCGAACTACAGGTGTTTTTACATTGTCTATGGGAAATTTTGGAAATCAAGATGAGTGAATTGCACGTGACCAATTTCAAAAATCTAAAAGATACTTTGCTGAAATTGCCTCCCAAAGATTTGATTGATCTTTTTTACGATATTCAGAGTCGAGTTGAGACTTATGAAATGATGGTGCTTGCAGAAAGCGGTTTTCAGGAGTGGTTGGAACCCAGCGAAGAGATTTATGAAGAGTCATTTTAAGAGAGGCGATATTGTCTTAGTAAGATTTCCGTTTACTGATTTGTCATCCGCCAAGGTCAGACCGGCTCTGGTAATTTCCTCTTTCAAAGAAGATTATATCATTTCTCTCGTCAACCTTCCTATAAAAAGCTTCCTGCTACATGGTTGCTAATTTCCAGGAATTCAAAGGACTTTGCCAACACTGGGTTGAAGAAAACTTCTATTTTGAAAGCAGAGAAAATCACCATAGTTCATCGATCGGTTATCCACAAAAAGCTGGGTAGATTCTCACAAAGTCTAATGAATAACGTGGAAAAAGCCTTGAAAAGGGCTTTGCAATTGGAGGGGTAGTCAAAATACAGTTATGTCAAATCTGAACATCAAAATCGTTTTTCAGTTTTACAACATCTGCTGTCAAATCATCATAACCGCTATTCGAAACATCTCGCCTGCGCAGCTCATCTGGAAGGAGTAATCCGCTGCCATGCCCTGGGTTGCCCGTATCTTACCTCTCCTGCTGCTCGCTTACTTTTATTGCGGCTGGAAACTCTATCATTCCGCCATTCACCTCTTGCCGGTAAAAATTGAACACTTGAAATGGTATATGGTGGCGGCGGCCGGATACTTGAATTTACACCTAATGGTTCTTTTAGTGTTGGAATTGCTCGGCTTTAAAGGCGTGGCGAAATCCTTGCGCGAAGGCAACTGGTTCTGGGATCTGTTGTTTGTCTATCCTTTCTGGGTGGGAATCATTATCGTGGTGGAACTGCTGCCGTGGCTGCTGGCCGTGGACGTGTTGAAATTGCCGTTTTACCCTTTTGTTAAACGATTTCGTGTCACGTGGCTGGATATCCAATCGAAAGTCGTGTTAGGGATGTTTTTGTTTCTGACGGTTTACGTTTTATTGCGGGTGATTGTCGACACCACGCGCATTCGGGTTTCGCAGGTTACGCTTGCCTACCGAAATCTGCCGGCTGCGCTGGATGGACTTAAAATCGTGCACATCAGCGACCTGCAGGCCGACGCGCGCACCCGAAAATGGCGAATAGTGCGGTACATCAAAAAGGCCAATAAACTCAACCCGGATTTGGTGTTTTTTACCGGCGATCTGGTGACGTCGGGAATCAAATACATTGAAGTCGGAGCGCAAGCGTTAGGAAAACTGCAAACTAAATATGGCGCCTACGCCTGCCTGGGAGATCACGATTACTGGTCGAACGCGTCCAAAATCGCTAAAAGTCTCGAAACTCACGGCGTCAAAGTTTTCGAGGATACCAACCAGTTCATTCGGGTTGGCAGCGACAGTCTGCTAGTAACGTTCGTTACCAATGTTTATAGTAAACGCCCTACTCTTGATTCTCTGAATTATCTGATGGGACAACAGCCGCGCGGGGTGCTGGATATTTTTGTCACGCATCAACCCTCGGAAACGCTGGTTGAGCAGGCCGCCGAGCGGGGCTATCATCTTTTTCTGACGGGCCACACCCACGGCGGACAGGTGGTGTTTAGACCCTTTGGGATTGCTCTCACGGCGCCGCGATTCGAGTCGCCGTATTATAAAGGCACGTATCAGGTCGACCGTATGTTTCTCAGCATCAATCACGGTCTCGGGTTAACGCTGGCGCCGATTCGCTATCGCGCGCCGGCGGAGATTACTTGTATAAAACTGGTCAGGCCGACACGCTGAAGTTTTTTTGGACGTGAAATCATTCCCAGTTTTGAGCCAAAATCTTGGTTTCGTCTTTGAACAGCACTTGAATTTTGTTGTCGGCAAGGACTTTGGTGATGACGCCGACCCCAAACTGTTTGTGCCGAATCGCCGGGATGTCAGTGAAGTCGCTGCTGATGCTGTAGTCCACGATTTGCGATTCATCGATGGTCGAAACCAGCGACGACCAGTCTTTTTTGCGCGGTCCCCTCTTCACCGCTTTCTTTTCGGCTTTGCGCGGACGCCCAGGTTTGCGCTTGGGTTTTGGGTCATCTACTTCAAATAAATTCATTTCACGATAGGCATGGGTGGTATAACACCCCTTGCACATCACCTTTTTGATTTTGCCCCCCTTGACGACCGTAATCACATGCAGCATTTCCATTTTGCAGCGCGTGCAATGGGTTTCGAGCTCCTGTCCCACTTCCAGGCCTTCAACTTCGGTAGCCATTTTTAGGTTTTCCTTTCGTTTAATTTTATCACCGCAATTTGTGATGACTCCTCGATCAATTCCCCCTTTTTAAAGGCGGTCAGGGGGTTGTTTTTTCGCCCCGCCAGATACACAACCCCCCTGTAGTCCCCCCTTGTTAAGGGGGGCTTTGTTGGATAAAAACAACCCCAGGTTTAAAAGGGCACGTCCCTACCTGAGCAAAATCATCTTGCGCGTCTGTAAACGATCGCCCACCTGCAATTGATACCAGTAAATCCCGCTGGCGACCGGTTCACCCTGGTCGCCGTCTCCTTCCCACACGGTTTGATATTCACCCGGCCCCTGTGCGCTATCCAACAGCGTTTTGATTTTCTGTCCAAAGGCGTTGAAGATGGCGAGCTGCACCCGGCCAAAATCCCGCAGGCGATACCGAATGGTCGTGGCCGGATTAAACGGATTGGGGTAGTTCTGTTGTAATGAGAATTTAGTAAGCAGGTCGTCGGAACGATCGCCCACCCGGGTTGGACTGTCTGAAAAGCGGTAAATGGCGCCATTACCACCGTAATCGATAATGTACAGTTCGTTGTTTTGATCCACTCCGAACGAAGAGATGCTGAAATCCGTATCGACCAGCTCGGACTGTTCGGTTACCTGGCTGTTTTCGTAGCGCAGCATCCAGATGCGGCCGGAGCCGTAGTCGCCATAAACATACGCGCCGGTCAGCTCTGGTCTGAGCAAGCCGCGATAGACATAGCCGCCGGTGACGGAAAAGCCCAGGTCGCGTCCGTAATCGATTACGGGTAAAGTCAGACCCGTGCGGTTGCAGTTACTCGGCGGATCAAAACAGAGGTTCCCTTCCATGATGCGCCAGCCGTAGTTCTTCCCGTTTTCAATTAAATCGATCTCCTCGCGCGCGCCTTGTCCTACGTCGCCCGCCCAAATCTCACCGCTTGGGTGATCGATGCTGAATCGCCAGGGGTTGCGCAGCCCGTAAGCGAAAATTTCTTCGCGAAATCCCTGCGTATTGTCCACAAACGGATTGTCCGGCGGGATGCCGTAATTCAAGCCGACCCCCGGGTGATTCACATCGATACGCAGAATTTTGCCAAGCAGGGTGGCGCGATTCTGCCCGTTGTTCTGGGGGTCGCCGCCGCTGCCGCCGTCGCCGGTGGCGATGTACAGATACCCGTCCGGCCCAAACTCCAGCATGCCGCCGTTGTGATTGGCGAACGGCTGGTTGAATTCAAGGAGAATCAATTCCTGGCTGGGGTCGGCTTCGTTCGGGTTGCCCGGTTTCACGCTGAAACGCGCTATGACTGTTCGCCGCGGGCCATTTATTTCTGTGGTGTAGTTCACGTAAAAGAATCCATTGCTGGCGTAGTCCGGATGAAAGGCCAGGCCCAGCAAACCCATTTCGCCACCGGAGGTCACCCGATCATCGATGTTTAAAAAGACCGGGGCCGGGCTTGCCGACGACGAGTTGGAAAATACTTTGATGATGCCATCCAGTTCCATCACAAAGATGCGATTTGTGCCGTCGCCGCTGTGGGTTAAAAACACCGGGTTATCGAAACGCAAATTGGGGAAGGCTTCCACCGGCGTGTAGTCCAACGGATTTTCCACCTGGCCGCTGCAAGCGATTGAGAGCGGAGGACATAAAAGTAGAGAAAAAAAGGCGATAAATGCAGACTTCGGCATGAGAAGCTCCATCCTAAGATAAGTCGAAATCGTTTTCAATCTCCATCAAAACTTCTGGTAATCCTATTTCTGATGAACCCTGGATTGCCCCATCTGCGAGGTGCTTGTGATGTGGGTGCGTGGTCAATTTTCGCGATTCAATATCGTTTGCGTTATCATAACGAAAGATTAGTTTTTTATTTTTCATCAGGTGATAGGCATATTTATATTTTTCGTTTTTCTCTACATCAACAAATTCTCGAAAATGAAGCTCGATATTTTTTGGGAAATATAGAATTCCTTTTATAAACCCGATTTCGTTTGTGCGCTCATCCAATGTCAATTCGAAAGACTGAACCAATTCACAATTTTGAATAATTTTCTTTAAATCATCAAAATAGCTTCTGATAGCCATTAAATCTCAATACCTTTGAGAAGCCCTATTTTTTCTTTGATTTTTTGAAAGGTCAATTCCTCCCCTTCCCATTCCACCCGGTCTAACGCATCGATATTTTGCGGCGCAGACGTTGATTTTGACTTATATTTTGACTGGAAAAATTTTATGCGTTCCTTGGTTTTTTTTAGCCCGATGTTCAGGTATTTAATTTCTCGGGCAATTGAATCCTTCAGAAGCGGAATAATTTTTTCTTCCGGCGCCTTAGTTTTCAATCTTAATGTCATGAGATAAACACCTCTTTCTTATGGTTGCCCCTTAAATTTTCGGCCAAGCTTTCCTCCACCTCCGGCGACTCCATGCACAACTCGATTTTCAAACTTGGGAAGAATTCCCCCAGCCAGCCCATGATTTTCCGATACATGTCGATTCGCAGCGGCTTCAAATAGCGGTATTTGCCGTCGCCGCTGGGGACGGATTCTTCCAATCGCAGCCAGCTTTTGGGAAACCGTTCACGGATAATCCGACCCAACCCGGGCGTGTAGCGAAATACCCCCAATTGGCAGTCACGGATCAAGTCGGGATGCAATTGCGCGCCCATATTTTCGATGAGTTCGCGGTAGCCGTTTTCCCAGCCCGGATAGCGCACCAGCGGGTCAAATCGCAAACCGATCCCGTATCCTGCTTCCTGACACCTACGCGCCGCCTCGATCCGCGCATCGGAGCTGGCGGTGCCGTACTCAAACAGTTGCACCACCCGCTGCGGACTGAATGTCCAGGAGATAATCGACTGCCCGTTGTGAGGCAAGCCAATCAAATTTCCAACATTGGCGCTTTTAGTGCGGAATTCCACAAATGCATGCTGGTAGTTTGCAAATAACTCCACCAGCGGCTGCGATAAATCAGTGAGGTGATCAAACGCCAGCGCATCCGAAAACTCGCCGGTGTGAAAGGTGAGTTTTTCAAATGGCTTGCTTTCGATAATTTCCTGGGTGCTCTCCAATATCTCTTCGATATTCACAAAGATAGTGGGGATTTGGTGATCGAGATAGTCGTACAAAAAACAGTACTGGCAATCAAACGGGCAGCCCAGTGAGTGCACGATGTAGTACTCATTCGGAATATTACGAAACAAATCGCGCTGCACGGCTTTCACCAATTCGCCACGTTTAGGCGCCAGCGTCAGCCCCTTTTTTTCGCGTTTGAAACGCGCGTTGGCTGTCAGGTGCGCCAGTCCCAGATTTTGGTAATCGTCAATCGGCTGCACAGCGATCCCCGGCAGGCGTTCTAAAATCGCCAGGGTTCGCGGGTGGTTTAATACATCCGTTTCAATATAAAGAATCTCGGGGTGAAAAAATTTCATACGCCGTGCTTAACCAAATCAAACAGTTTGTGCAACCCCCCGTTTGCCGAAACCGTGCTGAGATGCTGGATAGTCTCCGTCAGTTCCTCGGCATGTTGGGCGCGTACGGTAAAATCCAGATGATTATTTTCAAAATAGGGCGAATGGCGTACCTGAACATTGTTTTTGAGACCGAGTGCACTCAATATCTTGGCGAATTCATCTTCCAGCCGGTTCAGTTGTGGGAATCGCAGCCGCCGCAGCTCGATTCTCAGGAAGCGGCACTTATCCCTGGGATTTTTCAGAGAAGAATGTAGAATCGCTGAAATGTTCTTTCCCTCCAAGATTTCCGGAAGGCTTTTTTTCAACATAATTTTTAAATCGAGCAAATTTTCGATGATCTCCCGGCTTTCGTTTAGGCTTGGCAGACAGGTTTGAACCACCTGGTTAAAAAGGAAAGTCCGTTCCGGCGGGTTCAGCGGGGCAAGCAAAAAAGCGTGCGCCGGTGAAAGGCTGCCGTCAGCAACAGCTACCTGAATTTCGGGTTCTAATTTTAAAAGGGACAGATAATCCTGCACCATTTCACTCGACTGTGGCAGACCCAACTGCGGCGCTATCTCGGTCACCAGTTTGGAGATCTCCCAATTGGCCAGCGTGTGGAATTTATGCAGCGCGCGCGCTTGTTCCATCGGGTTGAGTTGTCGATGCAAGGTGTTTTCAGCCAGACTGATTTCCAGCGCTCTTTCCGTCGCGCAGGCATTCGCGGCCCACGTTTGTGCGGGGATATCGCGCCAACCCAGCTCCCGGCAGGCCAGAACTCGGCGAGCGCCACAAACGATCTGCCATCCCTGTGGATGCTCGCGCAGGCAGACCGGGTGCAGCAGACCAACTTTGTGGATGGAGTCTTTCAGCGGGCCGGCGTGGAGTGGAAACGTGAAGATAAATGCGTCAAAGTCCGCGCCGCTAAACAGGATGTCTTTTAACGGAATGGCGTGTATCTGCATTAACCTCGGACTCAAATGGTACATAAATCAGGCTGCTGCAGTTTAAGATATTTCTGTTATTCCCGCATGCTTTCCCGCTAAGAACATGCGGGAACAAGTTTAGCGGGAATCTCCTTGCCTTTCGCACGAGATTCCTGATAACCCCGACCAGTCGGAGCAGAAATGCCTGATTAAATCAGGGGCTGCAACAGCTTGATAAATATAGCAAACAATTTATTAAAGTTCAATGCTTTAATTTATTTTAGTGAATGGACTTGAATTTTGGCTGGAGTTGCATATATTTGGCTTTTGCTATGTCAAAACGGCTAGATCGCGATTTTTTTGCGCAAGATACGCTTACCGTGGCACGCACTCTTTTAGGGACTAAATTAATTTACAACGGCTGCGCAGGGATCATCGTGGAAACCGAGGCGTACAAAGACGACCCGGCCTCGCACGCGGTTACCAAACCCCGCAAGGGCGCCTTGCTGCGCGACACCTACGGTCACATCTATATCTTTTTCATCTACGGGATGTACCACTGTCTGAACTTTACCACGGAAAAGGCGGGGGTAGGCGCGGTGTTGATCCGTGCGGTGGAACCGACGGCAGGCATAGAACAGATGAAAACGCGCCGCAAAACCGAGCAGCTTGTCAACTTAACCAACGGCCCCGGCAAGCTCTTTCAGGCCTTCGGATTTGACCCGGCGCTGCACGGAGAGGAAATTGGCAAACGTATTCGGCTGGAGAAGGGGCTCCAGCCGCATAAATTTGAAATCGCCGCCGGTCCGCGCATCGGGATTTCGCAAGCGGTGGATTTGCCCTGGCGGTTTTATATTCAAGGGAATAAATTTGTGAGCAAGTAACCGTAGTTTGTCTTTTTTCCCCTTCGAAGGAAGGTTAGGAGGATGACTTTACGTCCAGCTAACTTGACATCCCCCTAAATCCCCCTTGCAAGGGGGACTTATCTTTACGTCCCGCCTAACTCGGACAACCCCCTAAATTCTCCTTTGCTTAGGGTGGACTTGTTACGAAATCACGCATGGCTTTGTTAAACAGCCGCGGCTGTTCGAGATTCGACAGATGCCCGGCTTTTGGAATTACCACCAGTTGGGAATTTGAAATGCCGCGGTGCAAATTCTCCGCAAACGCTACGGGTGTCAGGAGGTCTTCATCCCCCACCAAAATTAAAGTCGGGCAGGAGATTTTTTTCAAGAGCGGAGTGGAATCCGAGCGCTTGGCCATTCCGAGCTGGGCATTCGCAATTGCTTTCGGAGAGGTGGCGGAGATCATTTGCTTTATCCAAGTGCTGAGGTCGGGATGTTTTTCCTGGGTGGTTTTGCCTAAAAGTTTGGGCGTCATCTGTTCGGCAATCACCGCTGCGCCTTGCTTTAACGCCAGTTCGGCCATGTTGCGGCGATTGGCTTTCCCTTCTGCGGTGTCGGCCTCGGCGCGGGTGTCTGCCAGGATCAACGCCTTGACCATTTCGGGATGCTGGCGATAAAATGCGAACGCCACGTAGCCGCCCATCGAAAGTCCGCCCAAAACGACCTTGCTGAGGGAAAGATGGTTGAGCAGCGCGTAGACATCCGCGGCGAGCGTATCCATGGTAGCTGGGTCCGCTGTCGCCGCGCTTTCCCCAAAACCTCGGAAATCGGGAATGATGATTTGAAATTGTTTGGAGAGCACCTCAACTTGTGGTTGCCACATGCCTTTATTTAAGGGGAAGGCGTGCAGCAAAACCAGGGGTTCTCCTGACCCGTTAATTTCGTAGGCCAGCTCCAATCCATTGATTTTTGCTTTCATATTTTCCCTCAAAAAACAGCACACGGACAACCCCTATAAGTCCCCATTTTTGAAGGGGGATTCAGGGGGATGCCAACTTCTCAATGGCTTCGTTCAAAGATGCGGCAAAGTCGTGAAGGTAAGCTGGAGGTTGCTTTCCATTTTGTCGATGAGCCAATAGCGTTGTGTTCCCCTGACGTTGGTCTCCACGTAAAACCCGCCCCAATCGCCGGCATCGGGTTGGCCGATAACAATTTCATTCTCCGCAAACAGTTTTTCCGGAATACGATCGGTTATAAATTTCACCTGTTCGAATTTGTCGTTGGACAATTGTACGAAACCGGCAGGGTTGGGCAAGTTGCTGGCTGAAGGATAGCGATCCAGCGTATCTTCAAACACTTTGTCATCTGTGATTTTTTCATGGTTATTTGCCATTGCGGTTATCTTATCTATCCCTGCGCAATTATTAATGATTTTACAGGATAGCGGTCATCGAAAAACTTTAAAAGCAAGCAGCAATTAGTTAACCTGGCGTGCGTCGGTTTCTTAGGGGCGCGGTAACCGTGGTAGTCATCAATTGTCACCCATTCTTGATCTTAATATCCAAGACCGTTAATGATTAGCCTAACCCCCAAAAGGTCTAAACTCACACCTGAATCACTAATACGTGAGTAAAGCAAATTCACTTCAAATGACCAATGTGGGCGGAATTCATACCCTAACCCCCCGAAAAGTCCCAAGCCATAGGACGCATTAACATTTTCAAACGGGGCATCCACGGCTGAAACACCGATCCCGCCCGTAAAAAACAATCCTGTTTCTGACCTCTGGTCCGTATATACGGAGAACCCAAGTGATGACAATCCGTGTATTAAAGTGAATCCACTCTCGCCCCACCAGAAAACTTTGCTCACGTAATATATTTCGAGTGTATTTGACGGAGCATACCCGATCTTGAAATCAGTAAGGAAGGCGGAACGGGTGACTTCTCCGCTACCTAATATAGAATTTGCTTCAATTGCCATCCCTCCTCCTCCAATTCCACCACCAATGATAAAACCTTTCCTATGGATTCTAGTTTCGGGGTAATATCTCTCCTCATAAGGATCGAAAGAAGGCTCGACCCGAGTATTCTGCAAAAGCTCATCTACAATTGCGGTTTCATTACTTGATTCTTTATCACCGACTTTAAGCATGTAACCGAGTGTCCCTTTTATCAACTTTACCGCAGCAATTGAGCCGGATGCTTTGATAACTTCGACCTCACCGTACTCGTTCGGATTGTTAGGTGTGTACAGTATGAATCGGTCGCCCGCTTTCACACCGTTGTTGGCGCCCTTGTTGAGTACAGCATAGTTTTGCTTAACTCTGATGATGCTGGTTTGCTTGTGTGCATAAAGTCCGGTAGTGAAGACTAAGAATCCAAAAATAAGAAGCCATTTTTGCATGACCTATCTCCTCATTAAGGGGTATAAGACACGAATGTTTTAAAACTTTCAAAGTTTCTATTTAACTTTTGGATTTTCCAAAACAGTGCGAGATGTCTATTCTGGCTTGCTTTTCCCTTCGCACAAAGTCCAGTTGTGGGTGTGTGAGGCGGTCGATATCGATACAGATTGTAGAGGGCGACGTTTCGCCCCGGGAGAACTTACGCAGGATATGTACTGGCAAAATCTGCATTTTGCCGACAGGTGGGAAGGTGGGAGACACTCAACCCTTGCGATGGCTCGAAACCTTCGCAAGGTTTATTTCAGCAAACACGGTTTGTAAACCGTGTTTGAAGGAGTACAACATACACCGTCACAGACTGTGTAAGATCGGGCAAGGGATTTTGGTAGGGGCACATTGCAATGTGCCCCTACAAATTAACCTTGTAAATTTCTTTTTTTTTGATTATTGATTTGTATGCCAACGCCATCCATTCCTCTCCTGGTCCTGGGCGATTTTGCCTGGGACATGCTCATTCGCACCAACACCGAGCTTTTGCCCGGCGGCGATGCGTTTGGGGAAATCATGTTGGCGCCCGGTGGCAGCGCGGCGAACGTGGCGGTGTGGGCAGCGCGCTGCGGATTGGAAACCGCCTTCATCGGCAAAATCGGCCGCGACCGCTTCGGGCAACTGGCCGTGGAAAACCTCGCCGACGAAAAGGTGCAAGCGCATTTTGTTTACACCGACGAGCACCGCACCGCCGCCGTCGCGGTGTGGATTGACCATCGCGGCAAACGCTCGATGGTTTCCGGGCAGGGCGCGGATTTTTACCTGCTGCCGTCCGAGCTTCCCGTTAAGAAGATCAAACAGGCTAAACATTTACATCTTACCGCCTGGTCGTTTTTTACCGATCCGCCGCGCGCGGCCGCGCGGCAGGCGGCCAAACTGGCCAAAGAAACCGGCGCGACGATCTCGTTCGACCCGGGCTCTTTCCAGGTGATTCAACAAATTGGCGCAAAGAATTTTTTGGCCAATGTGACCGACCTCAACATCGATATTTTCTTTCCGAATTTGGAAGAAGGGCAGGTGCTCGGCAGCGCAATGGAGCCCGAAAAAATTGCCCGTCAACTCGCCGAAGTGTTTCCCGAGGCTATTATTGCTTTAAAGTTGGATGCCCAGGGCGCGATGATTTTGCAGAAAGGTGAATTGACCTCTATCCCACCGGGCACGAACAATCTCATCGATGCCACCGGCGCCGGCGACTCGTTTGCCGGCGCGTTCCTGGCCAAATATTTACGAAAGGCTGATGCTATCGAAGCGGCGCGCTTTGCGGTGCGAGTCTCCGCCTGGGTGGTGAATCACATCGGCGCGCGGCCCTGGCCGGATCGGCAGTTGCGGCAGGTGCTCGCAACCACGTAATCTGTATTTCCTGCATCCTGCTTCATGGTTCGACTCCGGCTTCTTTTGGGAGACGATCACGATTTTCGATCCAACACAGTCTGTGACTGTGTTGGCGTGGTGTGCTCAGATACGCTGTTGCAAACAGCGTAGGATCAATCTGC
>Ga0247727_10016340_pt1 | contig 12002 bp, 5 predicted proteins | sample WisWelCaveWW1625_FD_202498 | JGI IMG/M metagenome (GOLD analysis project Ga0247727, IMG submission 202498) | Biofilm microbial communities from Wishing Well Cave, Virginia, United States - WW16-25 | ecosystem: Environmental > Aquatic > Deep subsurface > Groundwater > Cave microbial mat | place...
GACCTCCAGCTTCTTATCAAATTTCTGTGTAGCGGAATACGTCCAGCTCAGATGTTGGTATGCACGTTCAAATGTTGGATCCATCACGAGCACTTTTTCCAGGTGCGTGATGGCTGTTGGATAGTCCTGCTGATGATACGAATAGTCTCCCATAAGATAGAGAGCCTCTTTTTCATTTGGATACAATCTCAACAGTTCATTGAATATCGAGAGACCCTTCTGGAGATCCTTCTGAATGATCGCATGCTCACCCCGAATCAGATAACGTTCCTTTTCAGGGACCTTGTCGATGAGCAGCATTGCCTTTTGAATGGCCTCGTCCGCTCCGGGATTGGCGTACCATGCAAGAGCATATGCCAGCCGATAATACGCCAGCGCAAAGGTCGTGTCAAGTGCCACAGCGTTTTGGAACTCCTTTGCTGCATCCATGAACTGCAGCTTGTTAATGAGCTGCTCACCGAGAAAATAATGCTGGTACGCTTCAAGGTTCGTCGTCGTCACTTCCGCAACTTTGCGTTTCGCTGCCTGGATTTCAGCCACTTTCTCCTTAAGACCAATTCGCGTCTTGTCGGATAGTCTGTCAATCATCGATGGGATGCTCGCTTTCCCCTCCCCCTCTTCCTTTGCTGTGAAGAGATACTCGTTCCGGAGCGGATCAAGGATTTTGAGGTCAAGGGTGTAAAGTTGATCGAACTTTCGGATCGACGCAAGGACGAGTGCATTCACGTTTGCGCGCCCGCAAATTTCCCGTCCGAGGGCCTCATCGATGCGATCGACATCGGTTTTTCCCATCTGCTTGAGGATGTCGAACATCCGCGAGCGCGTCAGCACGGCAAGCCGGCGCGATTGTTCCAGGGACGTGATGAGCATCCCGGAAAGCCCGTCGAGTTCCTCTTCTTTCGTTTGGTTAATAATATCTGCAACCGCAATGGGGATTCGCTCGCCGGTTTCTGATTGCTCAGTGAACAAAAAATATCCGAGGGCTCCAAGAAGAGCGAACGCCAGAATGATGCCCGCCAGTGTGAGGGGTCGACCTTTCTTCTTGCGAGCTGCGCCGGGCATTTCTGCCGTGACAGCAACCGGCGCTGCTTCCCGACTCTCTGAGACACCAGTGACAGGAGGGGGAGTGGAAAGCTCCTCCAGAGATTTGCGGGATATTTTGGTGGATTCCTTCTTCAATCTTCGTATATCGATGACCATCTCGTGAACTGACTGGTAGCGATCCTCGATATCCTTTTCCAGCGCGCGGTTCAAGACATGAAGCAGCTCGGGGGATAATCCCGGGCGATACTTTTCCACAGCCTGCGGCTCTTCGTTGAGAATGGAATACATGACCGCTGCTTCATGTTCTCCCCGGAACGGTGTCTGACCCGCGAGCATCTCGTACAGAACAACACCCAAAGAGAAGATATCCGATCGGGCATCGACCTCTCCGCCCTGAATCTGTTCCGGAGACATATACGCAAGCGTCCCAACCGTGCTTGAGGTTCGGGTGAGTTTAAGAGATCCTTTCAGCTTGGCCAAACCGAAATCCATGACTTTGATCTGTTTCTTTGCATTCACCATGATATTATCGGCCTTGATGTCACGATGCACAATGCCCTTCTCGTGTGCAGCAGTGAGCGCATCCCCGATCTGCAATGCCCAATCGACAATTTTCTCTACGGGGAGCTGCTCTCCTTTGGACGCGAGATCGGAGATGACGGCTCTCAGCGTTCGGCCGTCGACATATTCCATGACGATAAACAGCTGCCTGTCGTGTTCCTGAATATCATGGATGACACACACATTGGGATGATTGAGTGCGGAGGCGGCTTTTGCCTCTTGAAAGAAGCGAGCACGCTCGGTTTCATTCGCAACGAGATCTTGCGGGAGAAACTTCAGCGCAACGATGCGATCAAGCTTGGTGTCTTCGGCTTTATAGACAACACCCATTCCTCCCCGCCCCACCTCTTCAATAATCCTGTACTGTGCAATCGTTTTCCCTAGCATTTCAGTCATTGCATTTCTCCATGTATTGATTCGCCGAGCTGATCATTTGTCCATCATCAAAACGTTCTGCTCCATTCTCCTCATCCGATTCACGAGATCCTCCAGCTGTTGCTGCATGACGACTTCGGGAAGCTTCACCCGCTGGCCGTGACCCGGGAGCACCCATTCGAATGAGTATCCCTGCAACTTGGCCATTGACTCTATCTGCAACGGCCACGAATACCAACAGACCTCTTCAGACGCGTTAAGATGTTCCCTGTCTCTGCTCCACCAGAGGTGATCACCTGAGAATAGAACGCGGCTCTTGTAAAGGAGGACACAGTGCCCGCGCGTATGTCCAGGAGTGGGGATAATCAAGAAATCGGGAAAGATTTGCACCGGCTCCTCGCTGTCGATGACAATTTCGCATCCTGGTTGCGCAGAAAGCTCCAACCGATGTATGATCCGGTCACTTGAGAATGTTTCAGCGTATCTGCTTGCGTCAGCAACGTCATCTCTGTGCGTTAGGAAAATATATTTAACCCCACCGAGCTCACGAAACTTTTCGACGAGGTGCGGGAGGTATTTCGGTGAATCAATCAGCCAATTTCCATCAGGATGGATAACGAAATAGCTGTTTCCACCGAATGATTTTGGGGAATTGAAGCCAGAATAATACACGCCATTCTCTACATGCAGAGGAAAATCATTCATCACTTCCTTCGTATTCATTTTATGGACCGTTCCAATCGATCCTGTGGGACAACAAAGAAGTGCCCTGAGCGCTTTTCGCGTTTGATCTCCGGTCTGCGGTTGAGCATATACAAATGCATAGTTCCCCGAATCGGCAAATGTCTGAGGGGCAAGCTGTCGACATGTGTCACAGTCGATGCAGGTTGAGTCGACGAAGAACTCGCCTTCGACATTCTCGGGAAATGCTTTCTTGAAATCTGCCATTGTCCTAATGCCTTTAATCGTGCTAGAGACGAAGTCGGAAACCCCGGCTCAGAACAAATCTCACCACCAAGGCCAGCCCGACAGAGGTCTGGCCTTTGTGTCTTTGTGGTGAACTTTTCGACCGCACTTCTTGTTGAGTCACTTGCCACTGGAAAGCTCCGCGACCCAAAGATCACCGGCGGTTTCCCAGAGTAAGAAGTAGAACTGTTTCCCATCGCTGGACAGATCGTAGGGCTGTTTGGATCGACTTCGGAAATCCGACAGAAGTTGCGCGGACCCATCGGCGACAGAGACCGCCCAGATGTTGTAGGGATCAAGACCGGCGGTTTTCCTCCCGCGAGCATATATCGTTTTTCCATCTGCCGACCAGATCCTCGGTATCATCTCTGTCCACGCTCCGTGCGTGAGTTGTGTCGGTTCACCACCTGTAGCATTGATCAGGAACAACTCGTGTTGACCTGCTCCTCCTGATTGATAGACAAGCTTTTTTCCATCAGGGGACCACACTGCAACCCCGGATCCGATTGTGGAGTGCGTCAGCTGACGAGAGCCACCACCAGCGTATGAGACGATTCATACTTCCAAGCTCCCGCTCCGGTCCGAGCCGAATGCGATGTCTGTTCCAGTTGGAGACCAGACTGGCACCCAATCCTTAGCAGGATCATTGGTCAACTGTTTCGCGGCACCTCCCTCGACAGACTGCACGTAGATCTCACGGTTTCCGGTGCGCAACGAGTGGAACGCAATTTCCTTTCCATCCGGTGACCACGTTGGAAACCAGTCATGTGCCTTGTCAGTCGTCACCTGCCTCACGTCCTTCCCATCCTTTCTCATCACCCAGATATCCATGTTCCCGCTCCGGTTCGAGCAGAATGCAATCCATTCTCCGTCCGGCGACCCTGATAACGTCTCGATCAGATGATTCTCTGTGGTGATCGGTTTCGCGTCGTCAAGGGTCAGCCTGTGGTTGGCTTCGATCGGCATCGACCAGATATTCGAACGTTCGACGGTTTTCGAATAGGCCAGCTTTTTCCCATCCCGAGAAAGAGCGATTGATCCGACACCCACTCCCACCGTAAGAGATTTCGGCAAGCCGGTGGGCTTTCCTTTCGAATCGACCGCCACCCACCAGATATCTGGACTCCCTCCGCGGTCAGAGATGAAAAACAATTCCTTTCCGTCTGTCCCCCACACGCAGTAGTTATCAAAGGCCTTTCCATCAGTTACGCGAACAGGATCTTTGCCATCGACGCCCGCCGACCAAATACTCGACGTCGTGATACCTGACCCGCTGATTTCTGTGTACGCAATGTGAGAGCCTCCAGGCGACCACGCGTTCTCATTTATTTGCAATCTCCACCCCGATGCGGATGATGCAGTACGAACGGTGGGCCCGCCGCCCGCTGGGATTACGTAGATATCGCTTTGAGTGGTAAATGCCAACCTTCTTCCATCTGGCGACCAGGAAATGTTTGTCGGTTGCCCGATTGCTGGAGTGGGAACGAAGACGCGTCTTGGCGTCCCGCCAAGAGCGGGCATCACGAAGATGCCTCCACCGTCGCGGTCAGAAATAAAAGCGATCCACTCCCCGTCGGGCGACCATGCAGGAGAGTAATCACTGCCGGCATACTCATTCGTCAGGTTCACTCTTTGTCCGGCAGCAATCTGTTGCACCCAGATATCAAAGTTCCCGCTCTCATCGGAAACATATGAAATCCTCGTCCCATCGGGAGACCACGTGGGATCTGATTCAAGACCAGGGGCGCTGGTCAGCGGAAGTGCCGACGTGATCTGGGGCGGCGGGACCTCCTGCCAGATTCCAGTGAGGATGATAACAACGGCAATGATCGAGACTAGCGCTGCACCTGCAACGAGCATCCATTTTCTTCTCCGAGGAGCAATGTCTTTCACCTCGGGTTCGCGAGCAATCGCACCACGATCTACCGGCTGCCCTCGTGAATCCCGTTTGAAGCGTTTTAAGTCAACGGCTATATCTTTTGCCGACTGATATCTCTCTTCTCTTTCTTTTTCCAGGCATTTCGTGATGATACGTTCCAGCTCAGGTTCGACATCGCGTCGGAACGTGGAGAGAGGCGGCGGGTTCACATTGAGCACCTCGTACATCAACGCCGCTTCGTGCTCACCCTTGAAGGGAAGTTGTCCGGCAAGGAGCTCATAGAGCACGACCCCCAGGGAGAAGATGTCGGTCCGATGGTCCGTTTCAATACCCTGCACCTGCTCAGGGGACATATACGCCAGTGTGCCAACGGTGCTCCCCGCCTTGGTGAGTGTAGATACGCCACGCAGTTTCGCCAAACCGAAATCCATGACCTGCACGCGACTGTCTTTCCTGACCATGATGTTTTCGGCTTTGATGTCCCGATGGACGATTCCTTTGTCATGCGCGGCCGCAATTCCCTCGGCAATCTGGATGCCTATCTCGACAGCACGTTTGATCGACAAGGATGATTTCACCTCGCGAAGCGTCTGCCCTTCAACGTATTCCATTACGATGAATGACTCCCCCTCTGCTTCGTCGATTTCATAGATGGTTGCAACATTCGGATGGTTGAATGCCGATGCGGCTTTTGCCTCCTGAATGAAGCGAGCTTTCTCGTTCTCCGATGCAGAGAGATGAGAAGGGAGAAATTTAATCGCGACGATCCGATCGAGTTTGGTGTCCTGGGCTTTGTACACCACGCCCATGCCTCCCTCGCCGAGTTTCTCAAGAATCTTGTAGTGGGAGATGGTTTGTCCGATCATTTCTTCTCCAAACCTTCCTGCCAGTTAACGACGACTGTGACCGGCGAGGACTTCTGTGCCTCAAGACTCCGGCTCATGACCAATCTATTACCGTCGCGTGACACGTCATAGTATTCGAGGAAGGGAGGCACACCGAACAGTGGTCGCACTCCTGAAACTTCACATCTATCATCTTTGTAGCGTAATGCTGCAAGCACGATCTTATTGTCGGTGCTCAGGTAGAAAAGCTCATCGCGGGTCTTTCCCCACCTCGGGAACATCCCGCCTCCGCTCGAGACCTTCCATGCCTGAGTATTCGGCTCCTTAAACTGCTTGAGATATACCTCCTGTTCCCCGCTTTCATCAGACGTGTATGCAACCCATTTTCCGTCGGGAGATATTCGCGCATCCCATTCGCCGAAATCAGTTTGGAGAAAAGGAACCGCCTTATGATCGCCATATATGTCGACCACAATGATATCTGAAGTGGAAGCTTCGTAGCGAGATCCTGAAAGAAGAAGACTCTTCCCGTCACGCGACCAGTCGCTGGGACCAACCGGAGCAGTATACAGTAGCTCTTCGCCACCAGTTTGACTGATTGATTTTTGATAGACGTCAAAGAGTCCCGCCCCCATTCTGCGTGAGGTGTAAGCAACGTGACTCCCATCGGGAGACCAAACGGGAAAGTTCTCGCCTGGACCAGATGTGATGCGGGTGCGCCCTCCGGTACGGATGTCGTGCATCCAGATATTAAGGCGAATTGTCTTGGTATCAAAGGTGCTCGTGAGGATCCGCTCCCCATCCGGGGAGAACCTGGGGAGCCAGTGCACAGCAACATCCCCAAGCGTGGTGATGATTTTTCCAGTCCTGTCCATCAGCAGGAGCTTTGCACCGGGCCGTGCTTGCCCCGATTGGTAGATCAGAATCCCCGTCTGCGACGCAGAGATTACAGCATGATTGTTCACCGGTTCACCCATGACGTGCTCGGCAACCGCTATGGCATTTCCCTTCAGCTCCAACGATCGGTCATCGAACTCTTGCGCCATTAACGTCGTTCCCTTCATGTACAGCAGTTTCCCCGATGCATAGATGGCATCTGAGGTCGTATGAACGATGAGCTTGTTTGTTCTTCGATCAAGCGACCCGACAAAAACAGCATGGCCTTCGGCTTCTCCCGATGAACTCGAGATGCGGTTCAAGTAGAGGAAGTGCTTCCCGTCCGGCAAAAAAGAGGGCCAGCGATGTGATCCTTCATTTCGGATCGTATCCAGTGTGGTAATCGGTTCCGGCGTCCCGCCATCGGCAGAGATCTTATAGATTGGTGTCTGATAGTCCGGTGTGAAAAGGATCGTTCCATCTTTCCACCAGGTTCCACCACGAGCAAGCCTTACGCCGCAAAGGGTGACCGCCGGACCACCGGCGATCTCAACCTTCTTCATCTTCCCGTCCATTGTAAAGAAACCGACCTGTTTCCCATCATGCGACCAGAAAGGATAAAAGGCCTGTCGTGTCCCATCGAGCGGACGCACATCGAGTGCATCGAGTGAGCGGACGTAGAGTTGCTGAACTCCATCGGGCGTCACTCCGACGAAGACGATGTTCCGACCGTCTGGCGAGATCACCGGGGGGCCTGACCAACGACCAAACGAGTGAACGTATATACTCTCCGATATGACGAGTGAAGTACGCACTTGTTGTTGAAGAACTGGGGAACTGGTGAATGGGCGAGCGAGCAAGAACACACTCAGCGCCAGTAGGACGATCACTAAAACCCAGGCGATCGGATCCCGCTTTGGGCGCGCCAGTATGCCAATCGACGAACCTTCCTTTCCTGATTTCTGTAAGCTAGGTTGAACTGTAAATGCTTTGCTCACGCGTTGTCGGCTCGATTCCCGGTTGAAGCGCTTCAGATCAATAGAAATCTGTTTGACAGATTGCGTGCGTTCGTTGGGATCTTTCTCCAGACACTCAAGAACGATCCGGTTTAGCTCAGGATCGATCTCAGGCTTGATGGATGACAATGGCGCCGGGTCGACGTTGACGATCTCATAGGCTAACGCAGTCTCATGCACACCCTTGAAAGGAAGCTGGCCTATGAAGAGTTCATACAGCAAAACTCCGAGTGAGAAAATATCTGATCGATGATCAGCATCTTGTCCCTGTACTTGTTCTGGGGACATATATCCTGCCGTACCAACTGTGCTTCCTTCCTTTGTTAATCGAGAGACATTCCCTCTGAGTTTTGCCAACCCGAAATCCATGATCTGCGAAATGCCATCCTTGCGGATCATGATGTTCTCGGGCTTGATGTCGCGGTGGACGATCCCCTTCTCATGGGCAGCGGCTAATCCATCGGCGATCTGGATACCAAAGTCAATTGCCTGCTTGAACGAGATGCTCGACTTGCGCTCTCGTAAAGTTTGCCCATCAACGAACTCCATGACGATGAACATTTGTCCATCATGTTCCTGGATATCGTGGATGGTGCAGACGTTCGGATGGTTCAACGCTGATGCTGCTTTTGCTTCCTGAATGAACCGCGCCTTGTCTTGCTCTGAAGCGGCAAGGTGCGGCGGTAAGAACTTCAGCGCAACGAGACGGTCGAGCTTGGTGTCCTGGGCTTTATAGACCACGCCCATCCCACCTTCGCCTAACTTTTCAATGATCTTGTAATGGGAAATCATCTGCCCTATCATGCAATCCTCCTGCAGCTCCCGCCAAGAGAGGGTGGGATCCTCAATCCGACAAATGGACTTAGCTTCGCTTCACTCGCTAAGTCCAGTCGGATTGGGACTTCGCCCAACTTTTCAAGAATCCGATAGTGAGAGATTGTTGTACCGATCATGATCGCTCCTTGCTGTTACCACGAAAAAAGGGGGGAGATACTCCAGCCAGTTTTGTCATCTGGCAGAGCATGTTGAGTATAGAATAACGAATCTCACTTGGCCATTCATGATATGCAACCACATGATGTAGAGCCTGACTAAAAAGTCCGGAGCTTGGCCGTCACGGACCCCGCCTGACCTTCTTTGAACTCTTAAGGCGGGCCCCGTTTTACGGGGCGGGCAGGCATTCCGTGACGGAAAACCTCGAAATATGAGTCAGTTTGGTGTCACGGCATGGGCCGTGACACCTCTGGAGTCTACTTTTTGGACATCCCCTACAACTCTGGTTTATCTTTTCTCTGCAATCAGCTTCTGAAACCGCGGGTCGTTCCGGAGCGGAGCCCACGTCGGATCGATCCGAAGCCACGACGCGGAAATTTCGGACGGTCTCGAGAGAAGAACCTCCAATTGATCCAGCGCTGCAGCGTATTCTCCGACCATGACGTAAATTTTTGCAAGGTCTCGAACTCGATACGTCCCGCGCCAGGCTTCTTTTGAAATGGGTAATAGCTCGACTCCACGTTTTCCTTCACGGATCGCTTCTTCTTTTCGTCCAAGACCGGCGTACGAGATGCCGAGCGCACTGTGAAACCGTGCATCCTCCGGCTGTTCGAGGATCTTTCTTTCGAGAAGAATACGAGCGGAGTCATGATAGGCCCGTTGGAGTTCCCGTTGATTCATCAACCCATACACTTCGGCGAGAAGCTGGACCCGGGGGATGAATTGAAACTGGTCATCGAAGGGTTTCGATGGGCTTGACGAGATTACGGCCAATGCTTCTTTGTAGTTCCCTTCGAACATCTCGATCAACGCCCGCGTTAACAGAATTTCCTGATCTTCTTCGGCGCCGGCAATCATTGAAGTCCTTTGAAGCACCTCTCTCGCCTTCTTTATCTCACCGCCCCAGACCAAGTATAAGTGAGCTTTGTAATTATATGGCGGTGTCAAATCAGGAGCGAGTGCAATGGCACGATCATTAAAGCGTTCTGCTTCTGGATAGCTTCGAAGCAATCCATAAGTCTCTGCGGTATTGAACGCCAACTCCGACGACCGGGGATCAAGTTCTGTGGCTTTCGTCATCGTGGCCGCTGCCGAGTCAAACTTCCCTTGACGCCGTTGAACAGCACCGATCCCCAAGAGAATCCTGCTGTCATTGGGCCGACTTTTCTGAGCGAGCACAAGTTCCTTTAGCGCATTGTCGTAGTCGAGGTACCCCCAGTAGTAATAGTAACCCAACGAAGCGTGAGCCTCAGGCAATCCCGGATCGAGTTTGAGTGCCTCGTCCACTGTAGTCTTGGCTCTCACCAACCGCTCTTTTGTATGATCGTAGTGGAACCAGTACATCGCCGAATGAGCCTCTGATAACCTAGCGTACGCCAGAGCAAATTTTGGGTCCAACTCGATAGCCTTCTCGAACATTTGGATGGCAATCCGAAAGTCTTGTTCTTTGTAGCTTCGGTGAGAGTATTCATTACCACGAAGGTAAACGTCATACGCCTCAGAATTCTCTGTGTGGCTCGCTTCGAGTGATTTTCGTTCCGGCTGAAGGAGAGTGACTCCCAGGGCCCCTGCCACTTGAGAAGCAATATCCGATTGGATTTTGAAGACATCCGAGAACACAGCATCATATGGCTGAGACCATATTTGGGTGCCGTCACTCACCTTGATGAGTACCGGACTTACTCGCACGCGAGTACCTCGATCAGTTGATGTTCCCCAGCGAACGGTTCCTTGAAGGACATAGCCCACCCCAAGTTCTTCTCCAATTTGTTTCAGGGTTGTTGTCGTTTTCTTGTACTGAACCGCGCTTGACCGGGCGATAACCCCTAAGCCAGAAAGACCAGAGAGCCGGTTTGTAACCTCCTCCGTAAGGCCGTCTGCGAAATACTCCTGCTCCGGAGGGCCGAGATTCTCAAAAGGCAGAACGGCCATCATTTTTCTCTCCTGAGTTGGTCCTGCGGGGCCTGTGCCCGCGCCTCGATAAAGAAGAATGCCGGCGACAAGTGCTGCGAGTACAAGTAGACCAAACACGGCCTGGATCAGAACACGACGTCTCCTCAACCAATCAGCTTTTGGTATCGGTGTGATCTCGACGGACTCTTTTTCTTCCGGGGTAGGTTTGACACCCGGCGTTCCAGGTTTTGTCGACATCCGCAAAACCTTCGTCGATTGTTTTTTTAGGCGACGCAGGTCAACAACCATGTCAGTGACGGACTGATATCGGTCCTCCGGATCCTTCTCGAGAGCTTTTGCAAGGATGTGGGAGAATTCCGCGGAGAGCTCTGGCCGGTGCTGTTGGATGGGGTCAGGCTCTTCATTCAGTATGGAATACATCATCGCCGCTTCGTGTTCACCGCGGAACGGAGTATGGCCGGTGAGCATTTCGTAGAGGACAATCCCAAAGGAGAAGATATCCGACCGCGCATCCGCATCTGCACCCTGAATTTGCTCGGGCGCCATATACGCCAAGGTTCCGACTGTGCTCGATGTGCGCGTCAGTTTCAACGATCCCTTCAGCTTGGCAAGACCGAAGTCCATCACCTTGATCTGGTTCCTTGCGTTCACCATAATGTTCTCGGCCTTTACGTCGCGGTGAACTATACCCTTGTTGTGGGCCTCCTGCAACGCTTCACCGATCTGGATTCCATAACTCATGGCATCCTCGAGTTTCTGGATGGGAACTTTGTGCCTCAGGGTAACACCATCCACATACTCCATCACGATGAACATTTGCCCGTCGTCTTCTTGAATGTCAATAACAGAACACACGTTAGGGTGATTCAGTGCAGCCGCAGCTTTGGCTTCTTGAATGAAACGCACCTTATCCTGCTCGGACGCTGCAAGATGCGAAGGCAGGAACTTGAGTGCCACAAGCCGATCAAGCTTTGTGTCTTCGGCTTTGTAGACTATTCCCATTCCGCCCCGTCCCAACTCCTCTAGTATTCGGTAATGACTAATAACTTGCCCGATCATAGGTCGACCGTCCTTCGAGGAGTTGGGACAAGGTCTCGGCTCTGCTGAAAGCGGAGACGGACTCGTCCAACCTCTTCAAGGATTCTGTAATGAGATATTATTGCTCCAAGCATCTTGAATTCATCCTTCGCTTAATTAGTTCTCACTGAAAAAGTAGTGTAGCGCTCAAACATTCCCCTTCCAAGAAGGGAGCGGGGGTTAGGTTGCCGCTTGAAGAGTATAGCCATATTTCTTAGCAAGGTGTTTGAGGTATTTGACTTGTCGTTGTTTGTGGTGTTGTTCATAGGCATCCGCACTAGGAGCACAGAACTGCGTTTTGTTCTGGAGCATCGTGTAAATGATCCGGGCAAGCTTGTGCGAGCCAGCAGTGACCGCTCGCGGAGCGCCGAGTTTGGCTTTCATACGCCTGAAGAACGCACCCGATGCGGAATCACTGCGTTCAAGCGTTTGAGCACACAGACGTAGAGTAACCAG
>Ga0247727_10016341_pt1 | contig 12001 bp, 6 predicted proteins | sample WisWelCaveWW1625_FD_202498 | JGI IMG/M metagenome (GOLD analysis project Ga0247727, IMG submission 202498) | Biofilm microbial communities from Wishing Well Cave, Virginia, United States - WW16-25 | ecosystem: Environmental > Aquatic > Deep subsurface > Groundwater > Cave microbial mat | place...
TGAAGAACAAGCTCACTGGTGCTCAACACCTCCATCAGCTTCAGCTCGCGAGCATCGCACGTGTCACGAGGTTCTCGACGCGCATAAAAATTCAAAAAAGCCGGCCTTTTCGGACGGACACTATTTATAGATTGTATTGGTGAGAGTTCCGATTCTTGCATTTCCGTTCGTAAAATGGACATTCACAAAAACATCACTGACATTCTTTTGAAGAACTGCTCTGAGAAATGGATTGAGCGTGCCACCTGGAGCACCAGGTTTAGCATTAGAAGCGTATTGAAATTTCGGATCCACCAGTGTTCCTCGTGCGGCCATAATATCAGGTTGACCCTGCCCAATCTGATTTTCCGGACTGTGCGGCAAGCCCAATCCGTGACCAAATTCATGCGATGCTGTAGTCGATTGCCCGAGTTTATCAGAGGTTACGAAATAACCTGCGTTTCCCCCCAACTCCATCTCTGATCTAATTGTAGCACCTTGATTTTCAACTCTAATGAAGTTGTTTTTGATATCAGTATTGTTTTGAGCCAATATTGCGGCGACACTTGCAGATACCACCTGAGAGGTGATATTAAATTTAACATTATACTGCTTACCATTGATGGTAATGGTCGCTCTAGCAGTATTGTACAAACTCTGGATCTCCTTGGCAATAGCTTGTGCGTTTTTATTAGTTGCTTGTGAACCATAAAAAATCAAATTGGCTGAAACAACCACATTGCCGGTTTCGTTGCCTGAACTGTCTTTCTCAACCACTGCTTCGGCAGATTGACCAGTTGGATCGTTAAACGCCAAAGGATTGTTGTAAGCATAGTGATAGGGTGAATAACTCGGAAAATCAATGGCCTGTGGGTCTACGGAGAAAAACCTTCCAATTTGTGGATCGTATGGCCTCCAGTCAAAATGGTACCAATTCAACCCAAACTCGTCATCCCATTCCTTCTCGGTAAACTTGTTCCGCGTCGTTGTCGGCAAGATCGAGCTTGCCATGCTCCGCCCTGCAAGAATGTAGCCCCCACGGATCGTAATCATCATACCCTCGTACGGGCGCGCCAACTGTGTCTTGCACGGTTGCGCGGATCGAGCCGAGATGATCTTTCAGAAAGTAAACCGTCTTCGCTTGCTGCGAATAGATGATTTCCAACTTCGGCTGCTTTGTTGGATCGACGGTGTATTCCGACGAATAAAATCGCAGGTCGTAGCCATCTGTCGCTTCGTTTGTCGCCCACAGAACTACACCGTAATTGCTCGCTGTTAAATTCACCCATTTCTGCGTGAGCGCGGTTAAATCCCAATTTTTCCACGTAGCGGTTTGGCCGGTTTGAAAGAGCATCGTGCTCTCGTATCCGGACTTGGCGTCGATGTCGTTCAAGCCAACGTACTGCACATTCCACGGCGTGCTCGTCAAGCGGTTGTCGCGATTGGCTTGCGCTTCGTTCCAATTCGCGAGCATTTGGTGTGCTTGTACCCAGCGATCGATCCAACTGCCGCCGGTGCCGCTGTTCGCAGAGTAATAGTATAGCTGCATTCGCGCGTTTAGAACAGTCGCGCTGGAAGGCACGCCGGAGGTGGTGAATTTAATGAGAGCGCGCTTCTTAGGGTAACCGTAAGCTTTACCAATAATAAAGAACGAGCTGCCGCCATTGATGCCGGTGCTTTCTAGCCACGTGTCATCGCTCACTGAAGCAGTCGTCGTTGGGTCAATAATCAACGTCCCTTTCGGTACCGCGTCAAGCCACGCATACGGCACGCCCACGAGCACATAGTCTTTGCCGCGCTGCGAAGAGAACACGCGCGTGACGTTGATGCGATCGGCGCTGTCGGCAAGGGCATACGCAACATCTTCAGGAAAGAAGTGCGATTGGACAGATAGTGGGATGTGCGCGCAAAGATATCTAAATCAGGCTTCACATAACTTCCGCCTGTTTTTTGCCTTTGAAAACAATGCTATGGGCCATTGTCAGGGTGTCATATACAGCGAATGCAGGATTATCTTTATTGACCCTAAACTTAATAGACTTGTAATGATGATCAATCCATGGAGTAAAAATTCTAACCAATGAATCCGCTTGAAAAGATTTTGTCCTCACGTCGACACGAGGCCTCAAATCAATAAAGATGGCTGGCGCATTCGTTGTGTCGAGGGTGGCTATGATTCTGCGAATTTCATAGTTTAACAACCTGCCCGATTTATGCACGCGAATATCCAAGTCAATGACTCCCCATAGCTCATCACCGCCTAAAATATCGGGAATTTTGAGATCCTGTTCTAAAATTTCACCTACTCGCCATACTTGTGAATGAGGAAAATCCCAATTATTGTTCCTCGGTGGGTTGGAGTCAGTCTTCACTTGGCATCCGCAGGCACCATAACAGAAGATCAAAGAAATCAAAATATCCTTTTTCATGTTTATTTCCTTCCAATTAACAATGGATATAAGTGCTGAATAAGAACTTTTTGGTGAGGTAAGTTTCTTGAAAATTTCGAATATCCTTCACGCCAGTTAAGCGCTGCGCCGGTTTTGAAGCCATTTACAGCGTTCCAAAACGTTTGCAGATCAAACGACTTAACCAAACCCTGCATACTTCTTTCGAAGTCAGCTCCTGAATACCAAGCATCGGGATTTCCAAACCTCACATCTTTATCTCCCGTTGCCATCCGCATCGCGCCGCTAAAAAGCTCCGCCTCCACTTCAGACATATGACTCTCACCCCCGGAGCCGAGTTCCTGTTGGTAGGCATGAAATACCTCATGTGAAACTGTTCCAAAATCAAATGAGCCTGCATTCAAGTAGATATTTCCGCCCGGCTCACTTCCTGTTCCTTGAAAGAAGCCGCCGAGATTGGGTGACAAAACCATAACTGCAGCGATATTATAATTCGCAGAAGACTCCATGAGTTCATTCAAAACTTGGTTTCCGGCTTTCACTCCCCCGAGCTTATTCAGATGATTGATAAGTTGAGCAACAGCCTTGTTCTTGCCTTTATACTCCATATTTTGAGAATACAGAATTCGGTTGCCATCATCATAAATCCAAATGCTGTCACCGTTGGCATCCACAAAGAGCAATGGATTGTTTGCAGCGTAACTGTACGGCGACAGCGAGGGATATTTAGCCGCCAACGGATCAACGCTCAACCATCGCCCAATCTGTGGGTCGTAATCACGAAAGGCTGCATCGTACCAATTCAACCCAAACTCATCATCCCATTCCTTCTCGGTGAACTTATTCCGTGTCGTCGTCGGCAGAATCGAACTCGCCAAACTCCGCCCCGCAAGAATGTAGCCCCAAGGATCGTAATCATCATAGCCGCGCACGGGCGCGCCAACGGTGTCTTGCACCGTCGCGCGGATCGAGCCGAGATGGTCTTTCAGAAAATAAACCGTCTTGGCTTGCTGCGAATAAATGATCTCCAGCTTGGGTCGATAAATATCATTCGGCGGCGTAGTCTCGGAAGAATAGAACTCGAAGTGATAGCCGTCTGTTGCTTCGTTTGTCGCCCACAGAACAATGCCGTAATTGCTCGCCGTGAGATTCACCCATTTTTGCGTCAGGCTCGTGAGATCCCAAGTTTTCCACGTGGGAAATTGGCTTTGCTGAAAGAGCACGGTGCTCTCATAGCCCGATTTCGCATCAATATCATTGAGTCCGACATAGGCAACGTTCCATAACGTTCCTGTCAGCCGATTATCTTTCGTCGCTTGCGCTTCGTTCCAATTTACGAGCACTTGGTGCGCTTGCACCCAGCGATCAACCCAACTGCCGCCCGTGCCGCTGTTCGCGGTGTAATAATATAACTTCATCTGCCCATTCAGCACCGTTGCACTGCTGGGAACACTCGCAATGTCAAACTTGATGAGCGTGCGTTTCTTGGGATAGCCATAGGCTTTGCCGATGATAAAAAACGTGCTGCCGCCATTGATGCCCGTGCTTTCCAGCCAGGTGTTAGCAATTGCAGAGACCGCAATAGTCGGATCATTATTCAATGTCCATTGCGATCATCAAATACGCGCGGCTACAGTTTAGCTCTAATTGCATAGAGTGAGGCAGTTTATCACGCTCTGCTTGAGAAAGAGCGAAGTTTTCTAATGAAAAGGCCAAACAAAAAGTTTGGCCCAAAAGACTTCAAATGGTTTACAGCACTTTAAGCAGCAAAATATTTATATTTACTTTGAAGTACAATCGAAGTTAAAAAAGCTAACCAATAAGATCCATATAGGATGAAATAGCCTAGTAAGCTAGTATGGGCTTTCCAAAGCAATTCTGTGGTAAAATTTTCGTGATAGAGTAGAATTGACGCTATAATAGGAATTAAAATATACCCTAGGACAAATAAAAAAAAGTAAATCACAAAGAAATTTGCGTCGTTAAAGTAAAGCGATCTTAGTTTCAGTATCGAGAAAAAAATAAGAGCAATTATAACCATCCCCACACTTCTTGCTAAAACCGACACCCACGTTATGGTATCGGTAAAACCATTGAAAGAGAATTGTATCAATAGATGATAAATTGCATCCAAGACGTAAAATGCTAAAACGGTTTTAAAATCAAACGTCTGTCGCTTCATATCGCAAAATACTCCAGATAAAATTATTTCTGTTGATTTCTCAGCATGGAAATTAGTTTAAGTCCGTGACTAACTCGGTCTTTATAATTTAACAAATCACCATGAAACCTATACTCAGGTTTTACAAAAAAACCATAACCATAGGCCCCTCCGGCCATATCATTCAATGTTTCTAAAGTGCCCGTTGACAAGCCATTGTAAAAAGGTGCTACGGTTTCTACCTGTTCATCATACACCGTAAGCACATCCCAGAGCATCGCAGCATTACCCAACAAGGGTTCTGTTCTATTGAAGACACCTTGAAGATCGCTAAAGACGTCATTAAAAATGGCCTCATTCACTCCGCTAGCGAAACTTTCTACTGCATCACTAGCAAAAAAACTTATAATATCATTTTCCATTCTACTAGATAATCCCGCAACGATTGCCGCGGCTTCTGACCAATAAATCTCATTGCCTGCTCCAAAGCTCCAATCCGAAAACCATTGGTAAAAGGCAGCGCGCTGAGTTATAGTCGCGTATTCGCCACTTAAACCTCTTCGGAGATTATAAGCATTAGCATTTTTCCATCTTTCCTTATTCTCCTCTCGATCGGAAGTAAACCAATCACCTTCTCCTAGTGAATCAGCGTGAATGCTCCCATCTGCATACTCTCTCAGCCCATTGGGGTCGAGAAAATTCAAAGGATTATTGCGAACGTAATGATATGGCGTCAGTGAAGGAGAGATGCCTGCCAACGGATCCACACTCATCCACCTCCCAATCTGCGGATCATAATACCTCGCCCCGAAGTAATTCCAATTCAACCCGAACTCATCATCCCATTCCTTCTCTGTGAATTTATTCCGCGTCGTTGTCGGCAAGATCGAGCTTGCCAAGCTGCGACCCGCAAGGACGTAACCCCACGGATCGTAATCATCATATCCGCGCACGGGCGCGCCAACGGTGTCTTGCACTGTCGCTCGAATGCTGCCCAAATGATCTTTGAGAAAGTAAACGGTCTTGGCTTGCTGCGAATAAATGATCTCCAGCTTGGGTCGATAAATATCATTCGGCGGCGTAGTCTCGGAAGAATAGAACTCGAAGTGATAGCCGTCTGTTGCTTCGTTTGTCGCCCACAGAACCACGCCATAATTTGATGCCGAGAGATTCACCCACTTCTGCGTCAGGCTCGTGAGATCCCAAGTTTTCCACGTGGGAAATTGGCTTTGCTGAAAGAGCACGGTGCTCTCATAGCCCGATTTCGCATCAATATCATTGAGTCCGACATAGGCAACGTTCCATAACGTTCCTGTCAGCCGATTATCTTTCGTCGCTTGCGCTTCGTTCCAATTTACGAGCACTTGGTGTGCTTGCACCCAACGATCCACCCAACTGCCGCTCCCGCCATTGCTGGCAGAGTAGTAGTAAAGCTGCATCTTCGCATTGAGCACCGTCGCGCTCGTCGGTATCCCACTCGTGCTGAACTTGACGAGCGACCGTTTCTTGTTCGCACCTGCGTGTTTGCCGATCTTCAGAAACGTATTTGAACCGTTGTTCGAAGTGCCTTCGAGCCAGACGTCATCGCTAGCGGTTACTGTGGTCGTCGGGTCGATGATGAGCGTTCCCTTCGGTGCCGCATCAAGCCAGGTATACGGCACGCCGACGAGCACATAATCTTTCCCACGCTGCGAAGAGAACACGCGCGTGACGCTCGTGTGGTTGGCGCTATCGGCAAGAGCATACGCAACATCTTGGGGGAAAAAGAAGTGCAGCGTGGAATCCGCATCTTCGAAGTCGATGCGATCAATGCCGTTGAACACGAAGTTGTTGCCTTGTTTGATCGGCACTCTGCCATTGCCTACACGCGCGAAGACTTGCAGATTCGCCGGCGTGAGCGTGAACTCGGTTTCGAGCATCAAGTAGGCATCGCTGCGAGAGATGCCGAACTTCGAAGGATCGGGCAGCGCGTCGCGCCCGGATTGAGAAAGAACGAGCTCTTCTTTTAAACGAGTATTGCCGCAGGTGTAGTTTAAATCGATGCCGTTGAAAATTTGCGGATAGCTGATCGCGTTACCGGAAGCCGCTGGCGCAACGAGATTCGCATTTTGGATGACATGATAACGCTGGCTCCGTTGATCAAAATATCCCAAGCTGAGAATTTTCCACCGAAGCTGCGTGGGCGAGGCGGGTGGCTTGCCGGGGTCTTTGAGTTTGGGATGCACCGGCTTGGGCAGCTCGTAGTCAACGTCATACCCGCCTTGTTGCCCCAGCACACCGGCAAAGTGAACTTGATACAGTCCGTCGCGCATTTCATACGCGCCGCCGCCGACCGGTTGCAAGCTCGTGTTGATGTCTTTGTAAGCGCCGTCGTTCGCTTGAAAATGCATATAGCCCGCGCTAATTTCGGCGCGGAAGTTTTCGTCGTGGGCATTGTAATAAGTTTTGCTGAAGTAGGTGCGCTGGTCGGGCAGCTCTTGCCAAACAGAGTCGGGCGGCGTGTTGGAGGTTTCGCGAACTTGGCTAAAAACCGGCGTTATCGTAATGAACGCGGCGAAGAGATGCAAGAGAATTTTCATGGCGAGTTCCTGGTTACTGGTTGCTTGTTGCTCGTTGCTGCTCAGGGTTTCCAATAGCGCTGGCCGAGGAGATCTAGGCCCCAGACGTTCCAATAGAGGTGCGTGCCGTTGTTGTCATACACGGCGAGCACGCGGCCATTCAAATCCGGGATGTAGTACAGATTGTTTTTGGAGACGCGCTGGCCTTTGCCGTCGTAGCCGAAGTAAATCGAGTTGGCGCCAATCGGCACTTGCTGCGGCAAGTTGCGATAGTCGTAAGTGATCGTGCTGCCGGAGCCGAGCTTGAGGTTGTCTTTGGTCATGCTGCCGCTCGCGTCATAGGTGTAGTTGCCGCTGCTTTGGCCGAACGAGCCGCCAATGTAATTCAGCTTATTGGTGCTGGCGAGCATGACGTAATCCATGGTCGTCGCAACGTTGTTCTGGTTGTATCGAATCATGTATTCGAGATTGCCGTTGCGATCGTATCGGATGAGGCTGTCCGGCGCGGCGTTGCCGGTCAGGTCGTAACGCTTGGAATTGATCCATGAAGAGGTGTAGTGTCCCCAATTCGCCTTGGCAAAGCGATTGGCTTTGTCATAGCGGAACACCCAGCCGCTCAATCCATAGCCGACGGGTTGCGTGATACCCAAGGTGTGATGAATCGTCCATGAAATGTTGCCGTTGAATTGCGGGATGAAATCGCCGTGGCCGGTGGCAATGTGATTTTGCTTGTTGTAGCCGATGATCTGGCCGAAACGATCGGCGTTGGGAACTCCGGCGCCGCCGCCGTCACCGCCGGGATCTTGATTGTACACGAGATTTTGGTGATTGATCTGCGTGAGCCAGTCGCGGCTGTTGTAGAGATAATCCACGCCCTGCAGGGTGTTGCCGAGCACGAGACGTTTGACTTGGCCGCCGGGCCAATACGTGTATTGCGCATGAGGCGTAAGCGGCTTCACGTCCACCGTATTCGTGAAAACTCTTTCGAGACGGCCCAGCGCGTCGTAGTCATACCACGTATAAAACGCGTCGCTCGATACGCCGGGCGGAAAGGTGCGGCGATAATAAGTCTTCGTGACTTTGCCCAGTGCGTCGTAGTGATAGTCGATCTTGGTGTTGAAGTAGCCGTTGCCGTCATTGACGTTGCTCTTGGGAACGAATTGATCGACGCGCTCGACGTTGCCGTTGGGGTCGTAGGAATAGAAAATGTAGCCCGTCATCGCCGGGTAGCGGTCGGTCGTGTAGTCGATGCGATAGAGCCGGCCCTTGAGATTGCGCAGCGTGGGGTCCGTGGAAGTGTCGTAATAGTACTTCGCTTTCCACGTGTTGCCCGAAGTGGGATAAGCCGGGTTGTCCGCGTTGACTTGTTTGAAATTGCCAGTGACCGGCGTCATCGTGCCTTCTTCGATTTGGCGGCTGAGGTTGTCGTACTTGTAGTAGACGAAATAATTTCCAGCCGCGGCTTTGGCGTCTTTCACGAAACGCAGGTTGCCTTTTTTGTCGTAATACATGCTGTCGGTTCCGGCGTCTGGCGTTTTGCGCGAAGTGAGATGCCCGAGCGTGTTGTAGGTCATGCTCGTGCAAAGAAGATTGTTCAGGCTCGGCGTGTTGCCATTGGTTTGAAACGCCTTGGGCGGCACGATCTTGGTGAGGTTGTTCAGAATGTCGTATTGAAAGAGCGTGGCGAGCCGAGCGCTATCCGCCGGGGCGGTGTTGGCAGAGTCCACACGCACGCCGACTTTGTTGCCGAACGTGTCCGTGAAAATTTCAGTGAGCACGCCGTTCTCGTCAAACGTGCGGGTTTCAAAAACTTTGTTCGCGGCAAAGCCGAGTTCGTTAGCAACGTTTGCGGTGTAGAAGTTCTTCACAAACTTTTTATCCGGGCCGTCTTTGCTGAACGCCGCGCCGGGGAAATATTGATTCTTGACCCGGTTCAACGGATCCGCGTAATAATCGGTTTCGCTGAACGCATAAGGATACGTCGCGCTGATGTCGTATTCTAGCGGAGCGTTGTAAACCGGATGATTGGCGCCATACCAAATTCTCGCAGAATCCAAAGCGATCGTCGCGCCGCTGGTGTTGAGGGTGAGTGTGAAGTTGGTGTCCGCGCTCACAAAGGGTTTGCTCGCTTTGGTCACGCGATTGGCGAAGTCATAATAGGTCGCAGCTTGAACGGAGCGATTGTCGTTGTTGTCAAACTGCACGGCTTCGATATCGCGACCGAGGCCGTCGGCAAAAGTTTTGGCAAGGTTCAGTTCATAAAAATTCGCGCGGTCATACCAAATTTTTCCGCTTTGCGAGCTGCTCGGGCTAAAGTCCAAGGTCGCGGCGTAAAGATGATCGGCCGTGCTCGCGGTGATGAAATTCAGCGTGCATTTCTTCCACGCCGTGCTGTTGGGCAGAGGGAGCGTAACCGTTTGCACAATACTCGCGTGCGCGGCGTTGTGAAATTCGAGCCTGAACACGGCCACATTGTTGGGATAGCCGGCGCTGGTTTTCACCCACACTTCCATGCGATATCTTTTTTGCGGGGTGACTTTTTCTTCCGTGGAATTTTTCCAGCGCACCCATTTGCTCGCGCCCGCAGTGGGAACGTCGGCAGATACAGACTTGACGCCGCCATAGCCGGAAGTTTCCCATGTGCCGATCACGCCGGAGCCATTGGTGGTTAAGACCCAATAATCCGGCGATGTGCTGCCGGTTTCGAAGTCATGATTGCGCGCATGCTCAACGTGAGTGGAAGCAAGGGTGCGCACGAAATTGGGATTGGTCGTGACGAAGTTGTCGTTGCTGCCCGCGCCTTGACGAGAATAAAAATAACTCTGCGCGGCAACGGTTCGTTTATCCGCATTGAGGGTTTCAATCAAACGTTGCAAGGGATCGTATTTGAATTCGGATTTTTGACCGTTGGGATCGGTGATGGAAGTCAGGCGAAAAGTGTTGAGGTCATAGTCATACGTCGTCACCAAACTATCGGTAGCATTGGGCCGGGTAACGACGCGATCGATAAGCGAGCCATATTCTTCCCACGTGATGGTCGTGGGTGAATTGTACGCGTCATAAACTTTGGTGAGGTTGCCGTGGTTGTCATAGGAGGCGAAAGTAAACGCGCGCGGCCAAATCGCTGTGTCGGGCGTGCTCCAGTTGAAAGTTGGTATCGTTGCGCCGGTTGCGCTTTTCCGCCAATGATACTCTTTGAGGGGAAAATACTTGCCGCTTAAATCTTGCCAGGTGGTGGCGGTGGAAGCGTAACCATTGTTGCTGACGTTATTATCTTTGACCGAAGTTTGCGCGACTTGGCTGCGCATGTTTCTGTATCGCATGCCGGAGGTCGTGCCTGAATAGGGCGCGCCGGAGAGGTCATGCGCAAATATGTTTTCCGTGACGCGTTTCTTGCTGTCGCCGGAGATTTCAGTTCGTTTTGATAGCAGAGTGCCGTCGTTATACTCATACGCTTCACGCGAAGTCACGACATTCGAACCCAAATAATGCTTGGTGACGATGCTGTCGAGTTGTTTGTGGGTGAAGTTGAGATAAATGGCTGGAGTGCCTTGAGAACACGTGGGAGATCCGTAGCAAAAAGATGGCGCAATCGTAGCGAGCTTATGGTCGGAAGGAGTCGTGCCGTAGTATTGCGCATAATGAATCTCCTTTTTGACAAGCGTAGAATTCGCATCGAAGTATTTGACGCTGTCGATTTCACCCCAATTCCATTTGGTGTTGCCATACAAGACGACTCGCGTCGGCCCCGCTCCCACTCCTCCTTGATAGAATATTTGGAATTCAGGCCCGTTACCGGTCAGATAGTGCGTTTTGATTTTGCTGTTATCCCGCAAGCGTTTTTCAATCCACGCGTAGGTTATGCTGAACTGGCCGCGATCACCGGAAGCGTAGAAAGGATTTGCGCCAACGTCGAGTTTCAGGAATTTATTTTCCGAAATTCCCGAATAAAAGCCTTCTCCATATGAAAAGGTTATTGAATCCGGGATCGTTTCGTTGTAGCCGCTGTAAGTCCGAATGACCTTAACACGCGGGCCGCCTTGGAAGGTGCGGCTGAAACTCGCGGATTGATTCGTCGAGTAAGACGCATCATTTGTGCCTAAAACCGTGTACGTGTTATAGAGAAATGTCGGCGGCGGGCTGACTCCGCCCGTTCCTATTTTATCGCTTTCATAAATCACCCTGTGCCGCCCGCCATCCGGATAAACGATTTCTTTTATGGACCAGGCGATACCGATAGCCTCATTGGCGTTGCGACGGCTATCGCCAGGAGGAAAATCGAGAAATCCAAAATCATCTTGAAAATCCAATACGGGACCGGTGGCCCAGGCGACGTCATCCCAGCTTAAACCGCTGGCCGGGTCACTCGGGTTGAGCTCCTTGTAGTCATAATAAGAAAACTTGAATGTCGGCAGCGCAAGGGAGTCAATAACTTGGCCCTGCCCGTTGCTTGTCAATCCTTTGATGGTGATCTTTTCCAGAGCGAGTTTGCTAAGCATCTTGCCATGAATTGATGAGCTGTAGCCAGTAAAAGCATCAGCGCCGTTGCTCATATAAGAGAATTCAATTCTCTGAATTGCGAAATCTGACGCGCTCGGCACCGTTCCGCCCGGTTCTTCTTTTTTGTAGATTGTGATCCTATCGAGTTTGCGGCTAAAATAGTTGCTTGCACTTAGAGCTCCGCTTTGACCGCCCTTCACCAAATCGCGATCGTAGCGTTTCGAAGTCGTGAAGAGGGCATAATGAGTCGGCGTTTCAATGTAGTACGGATACGTTATTTGTTGAATGATATTTCCCGAGCTGCACGTTGCTCCGTCAAAGATTGTTTCGACGTCAACGAGTGCGCCGGTTTGGCTGTGCCAAGTTTTGTATACCAGTTTGACCCAGCCTCCGGT
>Ga0247727_10016342_pt1 | contig 12000 bp, 11 predicted proteins | sample WisWelCaveWW1625_FD_202498 | JGI IMG/M metagenome (GOLD analysis project Ga0247727, IMG submission 202498) | Biofilm microbial communities from Wishing Well Cave, Virginia, United States - WW16-25 | ecosystem: Environmental > Aquatic > Deep subsurface > Groundwater > Cave microbial mat | place...
ATCGGGCCGGATCAACGCAATCTGCGATTCAGGGACGTTCATCTCCACGGCGATCTGTGCCTGGTCCACCAGCTCGCAAAATGTGTCGCCGACCCCCAGGCGGGCGCCCAATTTCTCCTCGACTTTGGGTGTGACCACCACGCCGGCAATTTGCGCGCGCAGGTGGGCACGCTCCACCCATTGCTGGTAGAGGCGCACCTCGGCCTCGGCCGATTCGGCACGCAAGCGGGCCAGGCCGGCCGCGGCAAGGTCGCGTGCGTTTTCGGCCTCAGCCATCTGGCGGCGAGCAGTTTCGAGCGCGGCCTGGGCCGCAGCCAGCTTTACGCGGCTTTCACCATCGTCGAGCTCAGCGAGGGTATCACCGGAAGCGACTCGAACGCCTTCGCGGACATGAACCGCGCGCACCACGCCGGGCACCTCTGCGCTGACCAGGCGGCGCTCGGCGGGAACGACGGTGGCGTTGGCGCCGACGCGCAGTTTCCAAGGGACGGCGATGAGCACGAGGGCAATCAGGCCTGCCTTGGCGGCCAGCTCCAGCCACCGGGCGTGCGGCATCGCCTGGAGTTTCTGTTTCTTCTCCACCAGGGGCTGCCAGAAGCTCATCAGCGGCACTTCGTTATAGAGGCGCGCGTTGCGGATGGCCACCGTGGTCTGGCTGGCCAGGATGGTGAGCATTTCCAGATGGGCTTCGGTGAGGAACTCTGCGTCCCCGCTCATCAGGGCCAGCACGCCGACCACGCCCTGGTCGTCGCGCAGCGGGATAGCATGAAAGCCACAGTACTCTTGCTTTTCGAGGAAGGGCGTCATACGGACTGCGCCGTCCTCCGGTGTGGTCTGCCATCCTTCCTCATATTGGTTTGCAGCGACCGCATCGGGTTGACCGGCCACCCATTCGAGCAGCCCGCGCAACTGGTCCATTTCCTGCGTGCGGGGCACTTCAGACTCTCCGGAAACCGCGCCCAGAATGAAACTGTTGCGGTCCCACATGCCCACGGCGCAGCGGTCGAAGGGAATCAGGGTGGCCGCCTGGTGGACCACCGTGGTCAGCACGTGGTCGAGGTCCAGCGTAGACGTAATTTCCTTGCTGATGGCGAGCAGTGCGCCCAGGTCGTGGACCTTGCGCTCGGCCTCAAGCAGGTTGGCGTTGTGCAGGGCGATCGTGGCCTGCACGCCGATACTCTTCAGGAAATCGAGGTCCGGCTTGCCGAAGGGTTGGTCCTCGATGTGGTTGACCATCTCGAGTGCGCCGAGGATGTCGTCATCCTTGATCAGCGGGGCGCACATCCAGGTGCGGATCTGGAATTTGCCGTCTTCGGTCTGCCGCTGGGCCAGACTCTCATCTTCGGCGGCGGCCAACAGCTTGGGTTTGCCGCCCTGAACCGCTTCGCCAACCGGACCTTCGGTGAGAGAGACGCGGTCGCCTTCCTCCACCGACGGGTCTTCGCCGTGCTGCTTGGCCAGGTAGAGCTCATTTTCCTTGGCGTCCACCAGCCAAAGGTTGCAGGCCCGGGCGTTGAGGCACTCCGACAGGCGGCGCGTAAGCAGCGGCATCAGCGCGTCGAGCTCGAGGATCGAACTGAACGTGCGGCTGATGTCGTACAGCAGTGTCAGCCGTTCAATGGCAGCGAAATCGTCGTTGCGGTCGGCCTCGATGCTGCGCAGACTCTCCATCATCTTTCCGGTGATGCGCGCGGCCTCCTCCACAAATGCGGTTTCCTCCCCGCTGAACTTGCCCGCGGGATGGTTGAGGATTTCCACCACGCCGGCGGCGCCGCGCGGGCCGGGAATGGGCGCATAGAGAGAACTCTTCACGCGTTCGCGGTCATGCTCGGCCAGATGCAGGAGGGCTTTGGGCGCCACTTCCCCTTCGCCGAACCGGCGGGGCAGCGCGGAATTGCGGATTTCCGTCAGCAGCCCTTTGACCGCCAGCGACTGGGTGGCAAACCGGACGCCAGGCTCGAACCACCGCGCGCGGCATTGCAGCGCCGCTTCGCCGTCATTGCCCAGCCAGACCAGCACGGCGGAAGACTTCACGTGGCGGGAAAGCTGCGTAGCCAACGCGCGGGACATCCCGTCGAGGTCGCGACATGAGTGGTACGCCGTGGCCAGGTCAAACAGCGCAGAAAGATGTTCCATCGGGCTCCGGAACCGATATCAAGCCGATCGAACTGGACCTCTTGGATAATGGCGTGTGCGTGAAACTGCGCGAAGGCTAGCAAATACCCCCGCGGGGTGTCAAGACACGGCGGCAGCGCGCCGTGCGTCTCCACCTATGCGGGCGTTTCGACCAAGACGATCGAACGTGCCAGGAAATCAAACGCCGCAGGTCATCCCGTGACCAGCGCGCAAGATGGGGCAGCTCCTAGATGGTTGGGGTGAGGCCGGACGCGGAGCATGAATTTCCGGATGCCGGCGAGGCGTCCGGATGCGGATGGCGGGGACGACGGGACTCGAACCCGCGGCCTCCGCCGTGACAGGGCGGCGTTCTAACCAACTGAACTACGTCCCCGCGGGAATGCTGGATGGTGGGCAGTGTCCGATTTGAACGGACGACCTTCCGGGTGTAAACCGGACGCTCTGACCGCTGAGCTAACCGCCCTGCTCAAACATCTTACTGGAAACGCGCAGGAGCGTCAAATCAGGGCCGAGTTGCACTTTCCCTGCCGGGCCGTTAAACTGGCGTTTCGTCACAACGACGAAACTGAAATCCTCATGCTCTTGCACCGCGATTACGTCGGCTATCTGGCTAGAGAAATGGTCAAGCGGTTGTTGGCCGCAGAGATGATCGAAGGCCCTGCGGCCAACGGGCTGAGCGAACGAGTCCGGCAGGTGATGGCCGATGAGCTGGCCGTCGAGGACCGCATCAACGATGAGGTCCGGCAAATCCTGGTGCAGTACGGCGACGAAATGCGGCGCACGGGGGCCTCGTACCAGGAGATGTACAAGAAAGTGAAGGGGCAACTGGCGCGCGAACGGAAACTGATCCTGCGCTGAGCTTGGAGACCATGCGCCTGACCAGAGAAAAAATCGTCCGCATCTCCCACCGCATCATGGACCACTTGGTGGCCAGCGAAGATATCGAATTTGTCGAAGACCGCGACACCATCCGCAAAGAAATCGTCCAAATCCTCTCCACGCTGCTCAAAGAGGAAGAGGTGATGGATTCGGAAGTGCGTAAGAAAATCAGCTCGCAGAAGCGTGAAATCCCCGAAGGCAGCGAGGAATGGGAACTCCTCTACCGCAAGTATTACTTCGATCAGTTGCGCCGGCTGGGCGTGGTCGAGCAGCACCGGCACTGAGGGAAAAACCGCGAAAAAGAAAAACGGGCGTCCCGGCAAGCCGGGACGCCCGTTTTGTATTGGTGGGAGCCGGACTACGGGCGGCGCTTCAGCGTCGGCCGCTCGTCGTCATCCTCTTCGGTCTTTTTGCCCTTCTTGCCTTCGGCTTTCTCGGTGCGCTTGCGGAGCGTGGGCTTGTCGGGGTCTTCGCCCTTGGCTTTGGAGGCCGACTGGATGCTGTACAACCGCGCCTTGATGTAGTCGAACTCAGAAGTGCTCAGGATGTACTCTTGGCGCGCCGGCAGGATGGTGGCAATCTCCTGCTGCGTCTTGGCGATGCGTTGTGCCGAGGGCGGATGGGAGCTGAAAATCTTGGGGATGCTGCCCGGCCGCTTCTTATCCTGCGCCTGCACCTTCTCGAAAAAGGAGATGTAGGCGTTGGGGTCGTATCCCGTCTTGTACATGTACTGCAAGCCCAAATAGTCGGCCTCCGCCTCAAAGCCGCGCGAGAAGCTCAGAAATGTCAGTGGGATAAAGAAATTGAGGCCTTGATAGATTCCCCAGCCCGCCCAGCCGCCGGGCAAAAAAATCATTGCCGGGATCATCAGCAGGTTGGTGATCTGCCCGCGGGTCATCTGCCGTGTCCCGTGACGCGCGGTCACGTGGGCGATTTCATGGGCCATCACCCCGGCCATTTCGGCCTCTTCGTCCGCGGCCAGAATCAGCCCGCTGTTGACGTAGAAGAACCCGCCGGGCAGGGCAAATGCATTGAGCACGTCGGAATCGATGACCTTGATCGTAAAGGGCAACTTGGCATCGGAATTGGCCACCAGGCGCCTACCGACGCGTTGCACGTACTCGATGACTACCGGATCGTCCACTAGCTTGACGGACCGCTCGATTTCCTGGGCGTACTGTTTCCCAATGGCAAGTTCGCTCTCCAATGAGACGAAGTTCACCTTGCCGTCCACATCGCGGTTGCCGATCTGGCTGACGTCGTCTTTGCTGCTCTTCTTCTTGTCAGACGACTTGGACGGGGCCTGCGCGGCGCTGCTGGCAGCGCCCTGGGCGAGGCCCGGGGCCGCCGCCAGGGATGCCGCTAACAGGGCGGCCAGCAGTCGGGTTGCGAATCGTTCCATGGGTGGTTCCTCCTCAATACTTCACCGGGGCCTTTCCGCGCATTATACACCCGCAAGCGTCCAGCGCCGGCCTACTCTTGTCTGATGCGGGACCAGTCGCCGGGGTTTCTCGCGACAGTCCCTACGAAGCAGCGGGTCTAGGCAGATGAGCGTCCCGTTGACAGTTTCCTTGCAACTGCATAGAGTGAGTCCGAGACAGATGCCCGTCAAGCGGATTCAACTCGGTCAAATCTGGAAACAGGTGAGCACCGGAGAGAATTATCTGGTGACGAAGATCTACTCCGAGGGGCTTTCCACGATTGCCGTGCTGCGCAAGACCGGGTCGGAAACCGAGGCCATGACGCGCGTCAAAGTGGAACGGGCCGGGGGAAACCAGGGACTCGCGGGCTACACCTATGCCCAGGACTCCGAGGAGTTTTAGGCTTTTCCCTTGGTCCGGCGCTCAGATGGAACGGATCGGCATCTTCACCACGTCTTCCACCTGCATTATTTCCCTAACCAGGAACGGTTCGGCGTAGCGCACACCGATCATCTGGCCAAAGTGTCGCGCAACCAGATTGACTTCGTTCTCGAGCTGATCGAGTGGTAGAAAAACCTTGGATTTCCGCGCCCGGCCTTTCGGGCGGAACTGCGAGCCGTAGCAGTTGATAGCCTTGCGGCGGCGGTCGAATTGATCGCTGATGTCCACCACGAAGCTGGGGCGAACATCGCAGTACACCGTGGAGTAGAGGATTTTGAAAGGCCGGAATGCCTGTCCGCTGAGCGGATAGCGCTTGAGGCCGGCGACAAAGCAACCCTCATAAGCCAGACGGGAAGCATTGGAGTGGTCCGGGTGACGCCCCTCCCAGTAGGGCAGGATGACCGTACGCGGACGCAGGCGGCGGATAACCTCGGCCACGCGGGACTTGAACTCGTCGGTCACGGCGAGGCCCGCGTCGGGTAGTCCGAGATTCTCACGATGACGGATGCGCAGGGTGCGCGCGGCCGCGGCCGCTTCGCGGACGCGGATTTCGGGCGTTCCCCGAGTACCCATCTCGCCGCGAGTGAGGTCGAGGATGCCCGTGCGGTAACCAAGTTCGACCATTTTCAGCAGCGTGCCGCCGCAGGTCAGCTCGACGTCGTCGGGGTGCGCGGCGATAGCCAGCAGGTCCAGAGTCATAAGGGCTCCTTGCGCGAGGATTCTAACTCCGAACTCGGAATTCAGAAATTAGAACTCAAAAATGAGCCCGGAGTCAGGCCATCCGAAGCAGACGCCGGCATTCACAAACCAGGAGTCACTGATCCCGGGCCACAAGCAAGAATCGTTGCCGGAAGCGTGCTAAGGTGTCGCCAGGAAGCCTGGCGGGCCGAGGGATGTTCCGGGAGGGCAGATGGAGGAAAGGTCGCTGAGAGGCAAGGTGGCACTGGTGACTGGCGCAGGCAAACGCATCGGGCGCAGCATCGCCCTGCGGCTGGCGGAGGAAGGCGCCGATGTGGTGGTCAACTATTCGCGGTCGAGGGAAGAAGCGGAAGCGGTGGCGGAGGAAGTCCGCCAGCGAGGCGTGAGGGGGCAGGTTGCCCGCGCCAGTGTGACCAGCCGGGACGACGTCCGCGCGATGATGGCCGGCGTCGAGAGGGAATTCGGTCGGCTGGACGTGCTGGTCAACAATGCCGGGGTGTTCGAAGCCGTTCCCATCGAGCAGATCACCGAAGAGCAGTGGGACCGGATGATGGATACCAACCTGAAGGCGCATCTATTCACCGTGCAGGAGGCGCTGCCGATGTTGCGGCGCGCGGCGCCGGGCAGGGTGATCAACATCACCTCGCTGGGCGGGATGCTACCCTGGCCGGCGTTCATGCATTACTGCGTTTCCAAAGCCGGGGCGATGATGCTGACCAGGTGCATGGCGCGCGGGCTGGCTCCGGACGTACTGGTGAACAGCATCGCCCCGGGAACCATCCAGTTCCCGGGCGAGCTGCCAGACGAGGACTACATCCGCCGCGCGCCCGTGAAGCGCACGGGTACCGGAGAAGACATCGCAGACACGGTGGCCTTCTTGGCGCAGACCAAATTCATCACCGGGCAGGTGATTGCCGTGGACGGAGGACGCTCGCTGACCTGATCTGATGTTTGTGTTCCGGGGCACGGCCTTGTAACCTGTATTCCATCTCAACCCCAGTCCGCATCGGGGAGGAGCCGCAGGCTGGACGCCGCGGCGGAGGTATTCAATGGCGGCGGTGGCTCCACAGGGCAGTCCCAGCGAGGAAAAGTCGCAGATGAGTGATGAAGGCAAAGCACAGAACCCTGCCTGGGATCCCGAAGAGCTTCAGGAGTGGGAAGAGTCACTGGACAGCGTGCTGGCCGACGGGGGCGCGGCGAAGGCGCGGCACATCCTCGAACGGCTGCACATCCGCGCGCGGTTGAGCGGCGCGGATACGCCGTTCACGGCCAATACTCCGTTCGTCAACACCATCCCGGCCAGCCGGCAGCCTGCCTATCCCGGCGACCCGGTGCTGGAGCGGCGCATCAAGAGCCTGATCCGCTGGAACGCCCTGGCGATGGTGGTGCGTGCCAACCGCCACGAGCACAATATTGGCGGCCACATCTCCACGTTTGCGTCGGCGGCCACGCTGTATGAAGTGGGGTACAACCACTTTTTCCGCGCGCGGACCAATGAATTTGAGGGCGATGTTGTGTACATCCAGGGGCACGCCTCGCCTGGAATTTACGCGCGGGCCTTTCTGCTCGGCCGGCTCACAGTGCAGCAGATGGAAAACTTCCGGCGCGAGCTGGCGCCAGGAGGCGGGCTCTCTTCTTACCCGCACCCGTGGCTGATGCCGGACTTCTGGGAGTTTCCCACGGTCTCGATGGGCCTGGGGCCGATCATGGCCATCTACCAGGCGCGGTTCAACCGCTACCTGGAAGACCGCGGGTTGAAGCCGCGCACCGACGCCAAAGTATGGGCGTTCCTGGGCGACGGGGAAACCGACGAGCCGGAATCGCTGGGCGCCATCACCCTGGCTTCGCGCGAAAAACTGGACAACCTGATCTTCGTAGTCAACTGCAACCTCCAGCGGCTCGATGGCCCGGTGCGCGGGAACGGCAACATCATCCAGGAATTGGAAGCCATCTTCCGCGGCGCGGGCTGGAACGTCATCAAGGTTATCTGGGGCTGCGACTGGGACCCGCTGCTCGAAGCGGACAAGGACGGCCTGCTGGTGCGGCGGATCGGCGAAATTGTGGACGGCGAGCACCAGAAACTGGTCGTCGAGTCGGGGGCCTATTTCCGGGCAAAGCTTTTCGGGACTGACCCGCGGCTGCTCAAGCTGGTCGAACATCTCTCGGACGATGAACTGCGCAAGCTGCGTCTGGGCGGGCATGACCGCGTGAAGGTGTACGCCGCATTCAAGGCGGCAGTGGATCACACGGGCCAGCCCACGGTGATCCTGGCGCGGACGATCAAGGGCTACGGCCTGGGCGAAAGCGGAGAAGGGAAGAATGTCACGCACCAGCAGAAAAAGCTGAACGAGCAGGAGCTGCACCGCTTTCGTGAGCGGTTCGAAGTCCCCATCCGCGAGGAAGACGTCAACGATGCGCCGTTCTTCCGCTTGCCGGACGACAGTCCGGAAACTCAATACCTTCGCTCCCACCGCATGGCCCTGGGCGGCTACGTTCCAAAACGGCTGGTGCGCGCCGCGCCGCTCAAGGCAGATTTGGGAAACCTGTTCGAAGAGTTCACCGGCGGGACGGCTGGGCGGGAAGTATCCACCACCATGGCCGTTGTGCGCATCATCACCAAGCTGTTGAAGCACAAAGAAGTGGGCAAGCTGGTCGTGCCCATCGTGCCGGACGAGGCCCGGACATTCGGGATGGAGTCGCTGTTCCGCGAGGTCGGAATCTATGCCAGCACCGGCCAGCTCTACGAACCGGTGGACGTGAAGATGCTCCTGTATTACAAGGAGTCCAAGGACGGTCAGATCCTGGAAGAGGGCATCACCGAAGCCGGGGCCATGTCCTCGTTTATTGCGGCGGGAACGGGCTACTCCACGCACGGCATCAACACGATTCCCTTCTTCATTTACTACTCGATGTTTGGCCTGCAGCGCGTCGGGGACCTCGTCTGGGCTGCGGCGGATTCGCGCTGCCGGGGATTCCTGCTGGGCGGAACGGCCGGCCGCACGACGCTTGCGGGGGAAGGACTCCAGCACCAGGACGGCAACAGCCACGTGCTGGCGCTGCCGGTGCCAAACCTGCGCGCCTACGACCCCGCCTTTGCCTACGAGCTGGCCGTCATCATCGAAGATGGCATCCAGCGGATGTATCGGGACGGGGAAAGCATCTTTTACTACATCACGGTGATGAACGAACCCTACGAGATGCCCCCGATGCCCAAAGATGCGCGGGAGGGAATTCTGCGCGGAATGTACCGGTTCAGTGCCGCCAAAGAAAAAGCCAAGCTGCGCGCGCAGTTGTTCGGCAGTGGAGCGATCCTGCGCGAAGCGATCAAGGCACAGGGAATCCTGGCAGAGAAATTCGGAATCGCGGCCGACGTTTGGAGTGTGACCAGTTACAAGTCGCTCTATCAGGACGCGATGGAGGCGGAGCGCTGGAACCGGCTGCATCCCACGGCGAAGCAACGCGTGCCCTACGTCAGCGAGACGCTGCAGGAGGCGAAAGGGGTGTTGGTGGCGGCCAGCGACTACCTGAAGACGCTGCCGGCCATGGTCGCGCCGTGGATGCCGCGGAGGCTGGCCTGCCTCGGAACGGACGGCTTCGGCCGGAGCGAAAGCCGCGCCGCGCTCCGCGACTTCTTCGAAGTGGATGCGCGGCATATCGCGTTTGCCGCGCTGGTGGAGTTGTTCCGCGAAAAGCAGGTCGCCGCTTCCGTGGTCGAGCGCGCGATGAAAGAACTGGAAATCAACCCCGAAAAATTGAACCCGCACACAGCCTGACCGCGCTGGCCGCAGATCACCAGTCGCCGGATGGCAGGCCCAATTCGCCGCGCGCGAGTTTTCCTGCCAGCTGTTTGTCTGCGGGCAGAAATTCAAATTGCGGCAGTGTGAACTGTTCCGCCCACACGGTCTGCTCAAATGCCAGGTTGTTGATTTGTTGAGAGCCAAGCTCTGCCACGAAGAAGAGCAGCTGGACTTCCCGCCCCATCTCGGGATAGGCGTGGCGAGTCTCATAGACCAGCGGACCGACGCGCGCGTGCGCCCCCAGTTCCTCGAATAACTCGCGCTCCAGTGCGGCCTCTGGCGATTCACCGGGTTGGATCTTACCGCCGGGGAATTCCCACAGCAGGCCGAAAGAATCCCGGGCGCGGCGCTGGCAAATCAGGAAACGGGCGTCGCGCTGGATAATTGCAGCAACAACCACGAGCGGCGGTAAGGGGTTCACGTCCCACTCCGCCGGCGGGGAGCAAGCTGAGGATGCAGGATTCGGAACAATTCCGCTGCGCCACGGAGCAGTGGCGGCCCCGGGGTATTCAGCAGCTCATCGCGGACCACGTGGACGCGGTGGTCGCGGACGGCCGGGATCTTCGACCAGTGCGGATTGTGGAGCGCGCTGTCAACTCTTGCGCGATCGCCGGTGGCTGTCCAGGCCAGTGCGATGACCTCGGGCCGGGCGCGGGCAACCTCGGTATCGCTCACCCTTGCGCCGGGCCGGCAGACGAATCTGCCGCCGCAAATCTCCACCAGCTCTGCCACCCAGGGCGGGGAACTGATGCGTGGATGCGGCCAGGCCTCGCAGTACACTCGGGGGCGGACGCGGCTGCGCGGAGCGCGCCGAGCGATGGCGGCAAATCCCTGCTCCATATGCCGCACGAGCTTCTCCGCGGCAGGCGCGCGCCCGGTGAGAGCGCCCAGCATACGGATGTCCCGATAGACGTCGGCCAGCGAGCGGGGATTCTGGGCCAGAAAATTGACCGGCTGCTCGAGAAGCCTGCTCACGGTCTCGGCCTTGAACGGCACCGAGCCAATGACCAGCGTGGGACGCAATCTCATCACGGATTCAGGGTCCAGCGACCAGCAATCGCCAAGCTCGGGCAGGCCGCGAACTGCGGCAACGAATTTGCACCACTTGGAGACGCCGACCAGTTGGTGTCGCGCGCCAAGCGCGACAAGGATCGAAGTGCTGCTCGGCGCCAGGGAAACGATGCGACTGCGTTCAGCGCGCGGCATGGCGGAGAACCTTAACACACAGCGCTCAGCGGCGCAGAAAACTCGGAGTTGCAAAGGCAGGAATGGGAAGGGCACAGTGACGCGGTGAATGCAGCGTTGCACGCGCCGGGCTGTGGGTGAGAAAGATGTCTGCCTGCACAACCCTTCTTCGTGTGATATGGTTTTCTCATCTCATGTACAGCGAGAGTGTTCTCGATCATTTCAAAAACCCGCGGAACGCAGGCGTACTGGCCGACGCCACGGCGCGCGTCGAGGTCAGCAACCCGGTCTGTGGGGATATCCTCCAACTGGCAGCGTACGCTGAAAACGGACGCATCGCCGCCATCCGGTTCCGCGCGCAGGGATGCGTCACGGCGGTCGCGTGCGCGTCGCGGCTGACCGAGATGGTCAGGGACAAGACCGTGGCGGAAGCGCGCGGCGTCACGGCGCAGGAGATTGCCGCATCTTTGGGTGGTTTGGAGACGGCTACTTTTCACGGCAGCCAGCTTGCGGAAGACGCGCTGCGGGAGTTGCTGGACAAGCTGCCGCTTTAGCGGCCGGGTTTCTCCCCACGATTCATTCTGCTTGGGCGCGGATGCCCTTCAGCGCTTCCGGGTCATTCAGGTTTAGGACGCAACCTTCCTCGTCGGTGGGGACTTCGAGCACTTCAGCGGCATGCGCCCACACCACGGCGCGCGCCCCGGTATCGTGCGGCGCCGCGAATAATTCCGCGTACAGCGATGCCGCGAAAATCACCGGGTGACCGCGTTGGCCCTCCCACCTGGGCAATACGATGGGACGCCCGCTGGAATGAAATTGCTCGACCAGGGTGCTGACCAGCGCGCAGGATATCAGCGGGTGGTCCACCGGGCAGAGCAGGATGCCGGAAGTGGTGCCCTCGCGCAAGCTGCGCAATGCCGCGTGGATGGAGGAAAGTTGTCCGCGCGGCCAGTCGGGGTTCACCACCACGCAGGCCGGGTCGAGCGGGACCTGTGCGCGAACTTCCTCCGCATGCGCACCCAGCACCACGCGCCGGAAATTGATGTGGTGGTGACAGGTGACTTCGAGGAGGTGTTCCAGAAATGTCTTTTGCCCGCCGCCACTCCCGCCCGCGGAAGGCATCGGCAGCAGCGCCTTGGGCGTGCCCATCCGGCGGGATTCCCCGGCGGCGAGAATCACTGCGGCCAGCACGGGAAAACCATATCACAGTGTCACAGCGGCGCCGAGAGCACAGAGGCCAGGCAGAAGGAAACAGGAAAAGGTGAAGCAGGACGAGGGGCGAGCGCAGAGGCAAATTGGAAAATGGGAGAAGGGTACTCAGCCAGGCCTCAGGAGGATACCTTCGAAACCTGCGAGGATGTGGCGGAGGACTTCTCGCCGGTGGCGTTCCGCGGGAGCACGGCCTTGTGCGTTAGGCCGGAGGCATTTCGACGGACGGAGAC
>Ga0247727_10016343_pt1 | contig 12000 bp, 12 predicted proteins | sample WisWelCaveWW1625_FD_202498 | JGI IMG/M metagenome (GOLD analysis project Ga0247727, IMG submission 202498) | Biofilm microbial communities from Wishing Well Cave, Virginia, United States - WW16-25 | ecosystem: Environmental > Aquatic > Deep subsurface > Groundwater > Cave microbial mat | place...
ATGCCCGCGTGCTCACCCACACACTCTTCGTCTCCGTGTACAGCTCCAGCGCTTCCGGCCCCATTTCGCGGCCCCAGCCAGATTGCTTGTAGCCGCCGAATGGGCTGGCCGCGTCGAAGTTATTGTAGGTGTTGATCCAGATCGTGTCGGTGCGGATGGAGGCCGCCACGCGGTGCGCGCGCCCCAGGTTCTCCGTCCACACGCCGCTCGCCAGCCCGTAATCCGATTGATTGGCGATGGCGATGGCCTGCTCCTCGCCTTCGAACGGGATGAGCGTGGCGACCGGGCCGAAGACTTCCTCGCGCACGATCTTGGAATCAAGGTTCTCGGTGGTGATGACGGTGGGCGGCACAAAGTAACCGGGCCGCTCCAAGCGCGCGCCGCCCGTGACCAGTGTCGCGCCCTCCGCCGGTGCGCCGGTCACGTAGCCGAGCACGTGATCCAGTTGCTCCTCGCTGACGAGCGGCCCCATCTATACGCCCTCCTCCAGCCCATCGCCCACTTTGATCTTCTGTGCGGCCTCGGCCAGTTGCGTCTGGAAGTCGTGGAAGATGCTCTTCTCCACCAGCACGCGGCTCCCGGCGGTGCACAGTTCGCCCTGGTTGTAGAAGATGCCGGCCATCACGCCGCGCACCGCGCGCTTGAGCACCGCATCGGCGAAGAGGATGTTGGCGCTCTTGCCGCCGAGTTCCAGGCTGACGCGCTTGAGGTCGCCAGCCGCCGCGACGACGATCTTCTTGCCCACCTCGGTGGAGCCGGTGAACGAGACTTTATCGATGCCGCGATGCTTGACCAGCATTGCGCCCACGCGCCCATCACCGGTGAGGACGTTGAGCACGCCGTCCGGCAGGCCCGCTTCTTTGGCGAGCTCCGCCAGGCGCAGCGCCGTGAGCGGCGTCTGCTCGGCAGGCTTGAGGATCACCGCGTTGCCCATCGCCAGCGCCGGCGCAACTTTCCACGACGCGATCAACAGCGGGAAGTTCCACGGTACGATAGCGGCGACCACGCCGACCGGCTCGCGCAAGGTGTAGTTGAAGAGGCCGGGCGCGCTGACGGGCACGGTCTGCCCGCCGTATTTATCGGCCCAGCCCGCGTAGTAGCGGAAGTGTTGCGCGGCCAGCGACAAGTCGCCGCGACTGCTCTCGAAGTATGGCTTGCCATTATCGAGCGTCTCCAGCCGGGCGAGGTCGGCGCTGTGGGCGGCGATCAGGTCGCCCAGCTTGAACAGGATTTGTGCGCGTTTGGCGGGCGGGGTCTGCGCCCAGCCGGGTTGCGCCTTGCGGGCGCTCTCCACGGCGGCGTCCACGTCCGCCTGCGCGGCCTGCGCGACGACGGCGAGCCGCTCGGCCTTGGCCGGATTCAGGGTCTCAAAGTGTTCTTTGCCTTCGACCCACGCGCCGTGGATGAAGAGGCCGTGTTGGTGGGAGAGGAAGGAAGTGAGGTCGGACATGGCGATCTCCTGTAACTATCAGGTTTTACTGGACTTACGTGAAGGCAAACCTGACAGGTCGGCGCAGAAGCGCCTATGCTAACCCGGGTTCCAATGCGCCGACCTGTCAGGTTTTACTACGCGCGCCGGGCGATCTTTGCACGGCCCCAGTCGCAGTCAAATCTCATCCCCAGTGTTGCCCTGTTCGGTTCAAGGCGGAGGTTGAATCGATGCGACTTGAATCTGGTATTGACGCCCATCATCCACGACTTCAAAGCTTACAATCAGGCGCTTGTCGTCCGGGAAGAGCTGCCGCTTGCGCGCACAAGTCATCCAGAACGTCGTTGATCATCTTTCGGTCTTCTTGGCTCTGGCCCCTGGTCATGTCGGCGCGGAGTTTGAAGAGCATCTTAGCCCCCTCTTTGCCCGTCACCTCGCCATTCCACGCCATGACTCCCAGCGCGACCATGTTTTTTAGCGCATGCTGAGAGTCCGCCGCATCCATAAAAGGCTCAATCAATTCCTCCAGCGCCTCCGACATCTTTTTGATCCCCGGTGGATTGGTAACGATGCTGAGGTTGGGGACAAGCTCACGAGCTTGCCGCTCCAGCTTGGCGAACGGTGTTGCTTTTCGGCGTTGGTGTTTGCGGGACATCGTCATCTCCAATTGATCAAGAAGTTGGCTATACCTCGTCCGCCCGTTTATCCACGAACCCCCGCGCGAACTCCACAAAGCGATACACGTCCGCGAAGGTCGTCGCCAGCCCAACCGAAATCCGCACCGCGCCGGTGCTCTTGTCGTCAATGCAGCGGCGGAACTCGTCCAGCGTCATGCGGTCGTGGGTGATGAAGCACGAGGTCAGCTCCTCCGCCGAGATGCCCAGCGCCAGCTCGCCGCCGCCGGGGTTGCAGAAACAGCCGGTGCGGAGCGAGATGTTCACGGCGTTGGCGCGTTGCTCCACCAGACGGTGGTCAATGAAATGGCCGTTGACATCGTAGAAGTTGAGCGTGACCGTGCCGCCGCGCGCCTCGGTCGTCGTCGGGCCGTAAATGCGGATGAGCGGTTTGCCATTGTGATGAGTCAAGGTAGTCAATTGGTCGAGCAGCCAGGTGGTCAAGCACATGACGCGCGTATGAATTGTATCCATGCCGATGGACACGATGTGCTTCAAGCCAATCTCAACGGCCGGGATGGCCAGGTAGTTGATCGTGCCATCCTCAAACGCCTCCGCGCCCTCGTGGAAGTAGAACTTGTCGCCCTGCACTGACGCTACTTCGATGGTACCGCCCGCGAACCACGGGCGGCGCAATTTCTTGAGCGCGCGTTTTTTGGCGATGAGCGCGCCCACCCCGGTCGGGTAGCCGAAAATTTTGTAGAACGAGAGCGAGACGAAGTCAGGCCGCACGGCGCTGAAGTCGAGGCGATTGGTCGGCGCGAAGGCGGCGGCATCAAGCAGCACGTCCCAGCCCTTCGCCTGCGCGCGCGTGATCCATTCCAGCGAGTGTTGCACGCCGGAGAAATTGGACTGCGCCGGATATGCGAAGAGATTGTGCGTGCGGGGCTTTGAAAGTTCCAGGTTCGCCGTCAGCTTCTCTGCGTCAATACGCAAGTCGGGCGGGAGGACAGACGTGTAGACCACCTTCGCCCCTTTCGCACGCGCGAACTCGCGGATGCCGTTGACCGAGTTGTGGTTGTCGAAGGTGAGCAGGTAGTGGCTGTCCGGCCCGAACGGATACGACTCGCCGACCAGCTTGAGCGCGCCGCTGGCGTTCTGGGTGAAGATGGCGACGTATTCATCCGGCGAGGCGTTGAAGTAGTCGAGGATAAAGCGGCGCGTGTGTTCCACCCGTTCGGTCATCGCCAGCGAGGTGGGGTTGGAGGAGTGCGGGTTGCCGAACGTGCCGCGCGTCAGCAGGTCCATGTGCGCGCGCAGTTGCGATTCGGCATACAGCCCGCCGCCAGTGTAATCGAGATAGATGTGCCCAGCCTGATCGAGGCGGGCGTACTCGCGGGCGCGCAGTTCATCCAGGGCGCGGGTGTGTTCAAAGTCAGGATAGCGGCGACAGAAATCTTCTTCGGAGGCGCTGAGGGTGGAGGGGGTGAAAGTCATCATGTGGGTACGCCGGCTTGATCTCAGCCCGGGTGCCCAGCCGCCAGGGCGGAGAGCAGTCCAGCGTCGGCTATCTGTGCATCCGGCTCCGCGCCGAGCGCATCCAGCACTTTGCTGTAGAAGTTGCGAGCGGCAGCCGTCAGCACGATGTCCAGGATGTCCGTGTCGGAGAAGCCGTGCGCATGGAGGCCGTCAATATCCTCCGGCGTAACCTTGTAGGCGTGGAGCGTGACCTTCTCAGCCAGGGCCATCATGGCGACCTCCGCCTCGGCGAGGCCGGCGTTACGGAAGTCGCGGACGATGGCTTCCACCTGTTCTGGCGTGAAGAACTTCGAACGGAGCACCGCCCCGTGCGCCAGCGTTCAATACTTGCAGCGCAGGGTAGCCGCCGCCGCGATGGTCACCAACTCATAGCGGCGCAAATCCATGTTGGCGCGGATGGTGAACAACAGATTGCGCCAGGCCGCCAGGGCTTCAGGCCGGAGGCTAAACGTCTTCGAAGTGTTGGCGATGTAGCCGTCCTTCTTTAGATCAGCGGCGTACAACTCGTGCAGTTGGCCGGCGGCTTCGCTTTCGGGGATGGTGTGGATGTAGGTCATGATGTGTCTCCGGTCAAACACAAACACCAACTCAAACACCAACTGTTACAGCACCCACTCCAACTCCAGCCGTTTCAATGTCTCTTGCGTGGGATTGCCGGTAGCCTTGTCCCAGCCGGACAACTCGTAATACTTGTCCTGAGCGTAGCTCACCTCGGCCTCGGTCAGCGCCACGCCCGCGGTGGGGCCGGTTCCGGCCAATGCCTTGAAGAACTTCTTGGGGAGTTTGTCCGCCTGGCGGTCGATGCCCTCGCGCGCGTTGAAGGCGCGGAGCATGTTCAAGCGCCGCTCGCCCACCGTCATCAACTCATCCACCGAGAAGTCGCTCCAGCCCGTCACGGATTTCACGAAGTCCACCGTCTCCTGCGGGCCGTAGAGCGTCCAGGCTGGCCCCCACACGAACTGGCACAAGTCGCACGAGTCGAGGAAGGAGTAGAAACGCTGGGTCTGGAGCGCGAAGCGCACTTTGTCATCGCCAAGCGAACGCGGGGTCTGCGTCTTGTCGAAGCCCAGCAGCTTCAGGCGGCCCATATACAAATCCGCCGCGCCGTCTTCGATCATCGGGTCGTGCTCGGAGGATTGGTGATCCGCGCCGAAGGGATGCACGGCGTAGATCAGGCCGAGCGAGCGCTTGGCTTGCGGCATGTGGGCGGGGGCCTCGGAGCCTTTGACGGTGATGAGATAGTCGTGGCCCTTGCCCAGCCTGTCCGCCGCCTGGCGCGAGCCGAGCGCCAGCACGTCGCCAAAGCCCTCGCGCTTCGCCAGCAGTTCCGTGGCGCGCACCATCGCCGCCGCATCGCCGAACTTGAGCGGGAAGCCGACCTCGGCCTCCGTCAGCACACCGTTCTCGAAGCACTCCATCGCCCAGGCAATCGTCGCGCCCGTGCCGATGGTGTCCAGGCCGTATTCGTTGCACAGCTTGTTCACGTAAGCGATGGCGTTCAGATCCTTCACGCCGGTGTACGAGCCGAACGTGGAGAGCGTCTCGTATTCCGGGCCGCCGTGTTTCTTCTCCACGGGCAGGCCGTTCCACTCCGTCTCCACCACGCGCTTGCAGTTGACGGTGCAGGCGTAGCAGGTGTCGCGCTCCTTGAGGATCGTCTCCGTCATCACCTCGCCGGAGATTGGCTCGAAGTCCTCGAACTGGCCCTCATTGTAGTTGCGGGTAGGCAGGGTGCCCATGGCGTTCTGGAACGAAACCACCGAAGCCGTGCCGTGCACTTGCAGGCCCTTCACGTCGCCGTTGTCGTCGAGCACCGCCGCGCCACTGCGCGCCAGGGTGTTGATGGCCTTGGCGTCTGCGACGGGCAGGCGCTTGCTCTTGCCGCGCGCCACAATCGCCTTGAGGTTCTTGCTTCCCATCACCGCGCCCATGCCGGTGCGCCCCGCCGCGCGGTTGGCCATGTTGATCACCGCCGCCAGCGGCGAGAGCTTTTCGCCGGATGGCCCCACCTGCGCGATCTCGATCTTGTCATCGCCCAGTTCTTTCTTCAGGAGGTCGTCCACTTGCGCGGTCGTCTTGCCCCACAGGTGCGCGGCGTCGCGGAGTTCCGCTTTGCCTTCGTTGAGCCACAGGTAAACGGGCTTGAGCGATCGGCCCTTGACGACGATCCCATCAAAGCCCGCGAACTTCAGCTCCGCCGGGAAGAAGCCGCCCATCTGGCTGTCGCCGATGCCGTCCACGAGCGGGGATTTGGCGTTGATCGTGGCGCGGCTCTGGCCGGAGATCGCGGCTCCGGTGGTCACGGACAGCATTAGCGTCAGGATGTTATCCGAGCCGAGCGGGTCGGCGCCGGGCTTCATCCCGGTGAGGACGTAGTGCAGGCCCATGGCCGAGCCGCCGAGGTACTTGCGATAGAAAGGCTCCGGCGGGTTCTCGACGGTGAGCGTGCCGGTGGTCAAATCAACGTGCAGGATGTGGCCGGTGTATCCGTTGGGCATGGGAAGCTCCTTGTGAGGTATGGATTATTCTGATTCTTCGGACAAGTCGTCGTCAGCTTGGGCAACTTGATCCAGAAACACGGCGAACTCGGTCAGGTCATGGGACACTGCGTCGAAACAGGCAGAAAGTCCGGCGGCCAGTTCATCCAAGCGGGCTGGGCGCAGATTGAACGTATATACGTTGCGGACGATGTGGCGAAACTCCCGATAAGCATCCAGACACTGCCGCGTCTCACGTTGGATGACGGCAGGCCGTACGCCTGTAATTTCGGCTGAGACCTGCTGGAGCAAGTCATAGTGCCAGCTTCGACCAGAAGGCACGCTGGTGTCTACCGTTTTGGCGATGTCTTCGCAGATGCGTTCTGCGCCTACATAGAAGCCGTGCAGGTTCAGGGCGACCGAGTTCCAGTAGGCTTCATCGCTAGTCGCCCGCGCGACGCCCCAATGCTTGCGAGTCTGCTCCACCACGCGCTCCAGGTCCTCCAGAGCTTCGCGGAGGCGTCCTGCCAGAGCGGCGTACTCGCCATTCACAGTTCGTCCCCCTCTCGCTCAATGGCCGCCTGGATGGCAGATCGCGCGAATTCAAATTCAACCAGGTCCACTTCGATTTCTGGGTCAAGGTCAAGCAACCGTCCCAGTGCGCGCAGGTAGAGCCGCTCGTCCATCCCCCACACCGCGAGGTCAATATCCGACCGAATGTAAAAGCGGCCCGGCCCACGCGTAAGAGAGCCAAATACCGCCACCCGTTTTGCCCCAAACTCCTCTTTGAGCAAAGCGGCCCCCTGGCGGGCAACCTCCCAGGCGCGCAGGCGGCGGGCTTCAAGCTCCGCGCGGCGGGCTTTGGCCCGCTCCCGGGCGGTGCGAGCATATTGCTTGAGTTCAGCCTCGCTGAAGCGCGTAGTCATAGACATCGGGTCGATTACTTTCGATGGGGTTACGTGAACCGATTGTACCGGAGGGGGCGAGGCGGAGTCAAAGCAATGCCATTCATGAGCACAGAGGGATTTTGAACCGCAAAGGGCGCGAAGAACGCGAAAGGAGGGGATTTGAACACGGACGCTCCGCGCACGGATTTCAAATGAGAAAATCCGTGTGCGAAGCGCCCGGGCGCGGAGCGTCCGTGTCCTTGTTTCTTTGTCCGTTACTTTCTGATCACCGGCAGGAACACGCGTTGAGCCGGTATGAACGTGGCCGTATAGGTCGTGTTAGTCGCGGGCGTCGTGATCGAGCGGGCCGCGCTCGGGCTGGCGTTTTCCCAGTGATCAAAGGCCCAGGCATTCACGCCCTGGAATTGAACGACGGGCGCAGAAGCCGTTAGCCCCCAACCTTCCCAGGCCGTGACCGTCTGCGAACCGGTCAGGCTGGAGTTGTTGACGGTGATTTGCAGGCCGTTGGGCTGAGTGGCAAAAGTGAGATCAACCCGCCGGGGTTGCAGAGTCTCCGTCACCACGGCGGAGAGGCCCCACGCGTCGGTGGCCGTGAGTTGAACTTCCAGGTAGCTCAAGGCCGTGGCGTTCAAGTCTTCAGGCGCGGGCGCGGTGAATTGCCCGGTTGCGCCGGTCGTGCTGTACCACGGGTGGGTGTGCGCGCCGCCCGGGTTGTTGCTGTCGCTGTGATGCAGCAGCACGTCCCATTTGAGCGTCACCGGTTCGGGGGCGGGTTCCGCATCGGCGGCGTTCCCAGACAGATTGATCACATCGCCAACGGCGAACGTTGCGCCCCCGGTTGGCAGTGTGATGGTTGGCGTGGGTGGAGTGTTGCCGGCTTGAATCTGAATTTGAACAGGAGAGGACGCGAAGCCCTTGTCATCTCGCACGATTAGCGTGGCCGTGTACACATTAGCAGTCTGGTAATCGTGCGACGTCGTCGAGATCATAGTCGTGGCCGTCAACGTGTCGCCAAAAGTCCACGCGTACGTGAGCGGGTCGTTGTTGGGATCATTGCTTCCAGCCCCGCTGAAGTTCACGGTGAGCGGCACGCTCGCGCCGTAGGTGGGATTGGCCGCGATCACCGCTGTGGGCGCGCTGTTGTTGACGGCGATGCGGCGCACCTCGCCGCCGCTGGCGTAGGTGGTGTAATAAAGCGCCTGCGTGCTTTGATAAGGCCCGAAGCGCAGATGCACGGCGCTGCTGCCACCCAGGTTAGTGGCGAAGTCCGTGCGGGCCCATTGGTCAATGCCGGTGGTGGAGGTGCGGTTGATGCGGAAGATGCGGCCCGCGCCGTAATCGGCGAAGAGGTAGGCGCTGGTATATTCGGGCGGCCAGCCCAGGCCGTTTGGCACGAACGCGCCGCCCGTGACCACAGTCCCGACACTGCGGCCATACCAGTGGATCGGGTCCGTGTAGGCCGAGGGGAGAGAGCTGGCCGGGTTGCAGTTCTGGTCAGTCAGGCACGGCCCCTCGCGCACGTTCCAGCCGTAGTCGGCGCCCGCGATCCCCTCGTCAATCTCCTCCCACGTCCCCTGCCCCACGTCGTTGATAAAGAAGCGCGTCGTCGTGCCGCTGGTGTTGGGATCAAAGGCGAAGCGGAATGGATGGCGCAAGCCGTAGGCGAAGATTTCCCGGCACGAGCCGATCCCCGATCCGCCCGCCGGGTTGCCGCATCGCCAGGCATTGGCGTCGTTGTAAAACGGATTGCTGGTTGGAACCGTGCCGTCCGCGTTGATCCGCAGAATCTTTCCGCCCAGGTTGGTTTTCACGCGCGCCAGGCCGCCGCCCGTGCCGCTCTCACCGGTTGCGATGTACAAATAACCGTCTTTGCCAAAGTTGATGTCGCCCCCGTTATGGTTGCCATTGATCGAGGGGATGTTGTCCAAAAGCACGGTCTGCGTGGTGGTCACAATGCTGTTGTTGGCCGGCAGGACAAAGCGCGAGACGCGGTTGACCGGGGTGTTATTGCCACTGCCGGTCGGGCACGGGTTGCCGGATTGAAATCTGTTGAAAGTGTAGTACACGTAGATGTAGTTGTTGTTCGCGAAGTTGGGGTCTACGGCGATGCCGAGCAGGCCGCGCTCCGAGTTGGTGCAGGCCTGGTTGAAAGGCCAGCGGGTCAGATCGGCGAAGTTGAGCGCCGTAGCGAGCAAAGCGCCATTCAGGTCATAGACGCGCAGGCGGCCGTTCTGCGTGGTGACCAGCATACGCCCATCCGGGGCGAACGCCAGCGCCGTCGGCCAGACGATGTTGTCCGCAAGCAGGGTGTCCGTAAAGCCCGGCGGCACGGCGGCGGCCCCCTCCGGCGGAGGCGTACTGCCGAGCGCGCTGATCAGCAGAGCCAGGCTCAGACTCACGTAACTCACCAGGCGGAGAGGGGATGAATGAGTGGACATGATCAATCCTTATCGAGGGGGACAGCTTTGGATGAGATGGCGCAAGCCGGCGTCTAGTCCCGGTTCTCCAGCCAGTTGCTCAGCCATTCAAAGCCAAGGACGACGAGAATGACGAGAGCGGCCAGGAGCGCGCCCAGCCCCATGCACAACACGCCCAGCGCCGCCGCGCCCGCGCCGTAGAACAGCGCGATCAACCCGCCGCCGACGCTGAACAACACGATGAAGAACCCGATCAGCAGATGGCGATCAGTCGCGGTGCGGTGACGGCGCAAGTCCGTCGGTTTGGGCGGTTTGGGTTCACTAATAGTGATGATTCTAGCCGCAAGCGCGTCGGCCCCGCAATCGTGAATCTTGCGGAGAGAAGTCCTCGGCAATTTGACCGCGAGGAAAAGAAAGAGATAGAGAAAGAGAAAAGTAAGACTGCGTTTCGCCTCTTTCTTTTTCTCTTTCTTTCTCTTTCTTCCTGCTATAATCGCCTACACTTCCCCATGTCGTACGCTGGTCTCATCTCGCGCTATCGTCAATATCTGCCTCTGCCGCCGAACGCGACGCCTGTCACTCTGCACGAGGGCAACACGCCCCTCATTCCTGCGCCGCGCCTGAGCGCGGAACTTGATTGCGACGTACGCTTGAAATTCGAGGGCCTCAACCCGACCGGCTCGTTCAAAGATCGCGGCATGACGGTGGCGATGACGACCGCCGTCGCCAACGGCGCAACGGCGGTGATCTGCGCCTCCACCGGCAACACGGCGGCCTCGGCGGCGGCGTATGCGGCGCGGGCCGGATTGCGCTGTTTCGTGCTGATCCCGGAGGGCAAGGTGGCGGCGGGCAAGCTGGCCGGCGCGGTGGCGTATGGCGCGGCGGTCATTCAGATGCAAGGCTCGTTTGATGAAGCGCTTTCGCTGGTGCGCGAGATTTCTGAGCGCAGCCAGGTTTCGGAGCGCCGCCCGATTGCGCTGGTGAACTCGGTCAACCCCGCGCGGCTGGAGGGGCAGAAGACCGCCGCGTTTGAGATCGTGGACGACCTGGGCCGCGCGCCCGATTGGTTGTGCCTGCCGGTGGGCAACGCGGGCAACATCACCGCTTACTGGAAGGGCTTCCGCGAGTACGGCGCGCGCGGCCATATCCACGCCTGGCCGCGTTTGCTCGGCGTGCAGGCGGAGGGCGCGGCCCCGCTCGTGCTCGGCCATCCGGTAGACAAGCCAGAGACGGTGGCGACCGCGATCCGCATTGGCCGCCCGGCGCGCGGCGAGGAAGCCCTGCTCGCCGCCGAAGAATCGCAAGGCCGCATCGTCGCCGTGAGTGATAATGAAATCCTGGCGATGCAAAAGCGTTTGGCAAGTGAGGGCGTGTGGTGTGAGCCCGCCTCCGCCGCCGGGGCCGCCGGCCTTTTCAAAGAAGTGCAGGCCGGGCGAGTGGAGGCGCGCGGCAAGACGGTGGTGTGCGTGATCACCGGCCACGGGCTGAAAGACCCGGACAGCCTCATGTCACGGTTTGCGCCGCCCAAAGTGATTCCGGCGGAGTTAGAAGTTCTGGAGCAATTAGTGAACAGTGACCCGTAATCAGTTTTACTGTTCACTGATAACTGATCACTTACCTCAGGAGGAATGATGGACTACTTAAACCTCGGCCATACCGGCCTGAAAGTCTCGCGCCTGTGCCTGGGCATGATGACCTACGGTTCATCCCAGTGGCGGAGTTGGGTGCTGGACGAAGAACAGAGCCGCCCATTCATCCGGCGCGCGCTGGAAGCCGGGATCAACTTCTTCGATACGGCTAATTCATACTCGCTGGGGATCAGCGAGGAAGTCACCGGGCGGGCATTGCGTGACTTCGCCAGGCGCGATGAAGTCGTGATCGCTACCAAAGTCTTCTTCCCGATGAGCGACGCGAAGCGGCCGAACCAGGGCGGCCTCTCGCGCAAACACATCCTGGACTCGATTGACGCCTCTCTGCGCCGCCTGGGCGCGGACTACGTGGACCTGTATCAAATCCACCGCTGGGACCCGGACACGCCGATTGAAGAAACGCTCGAGGTCTTAAATGATGTGGTCAGGGCGGGCAAAGCGCGTTACATCGGCGCGTCGTCCATGTCGGCCTGGCAGTTTGCCAAGGCACTCTATCTGGCTGATCAGCACGGCTGGACTCGTTTCGTCTCCATGCAGAACCACTACAACTTGATCTACCGGGAAGAAGAGCGCGAAATGATCCCGCTGTGCCGGGCGGAGGGGATCGGCATTATCCCGTGGAGTCCGCTGGCGCGCGGCTTCCTGGCCGGCAACCGCACCCACGAGAAGGGCGGCGAGACCGAACGCGCCAAAGTGGATGGCTTCGCGCACAGCATGTATTACCAGGACGCGGATTTCAAGTTGGCCGACCGTTGTGCAGAACTCGCCAAAAAGCACGGTGTTTCATCGGCGCAGATGGCGCTGGCGTGGATGCTCAACCAGCCCGGCGTCACCGCGCCTATCATCGGCGCGAGCAAGATGGTTCAACTGGAAGAAGCCATCGCCGCGCTCTCGATCACGCTGAACGCTGACGAACTCAAACACCTTGAAGAGATGTATCAGCCGCATCCGGTGCTAGGGCATTAGA
>Ga0247727_10016344_pt1 | contig 11999 bp, 10 predicted proteins | sample WisWelCaveWW1625_FD_202498 | JGI IMG/M metagenome (GOLD analysis project Ga0247727, IMG submission 202498) | Biofilm microbial communities from Wishing Well Cave, Virginia, United States - WW16-25 | ecosystem: Environmental > Aquatic > Deep subsurface > Groundwater > Cave microbial mat | place...
CGAGTTCGACGATGAATTTCTTGGCTGCCATCTCGATCTGCCCTGTCGGTTGTTATCCCGACAGGGTAAGAATCAGTGTTCGCAGCGGCTGCACATGAGTCAAATTAGCCGGTACAAGCCACTAGTGCCCCTGGCCGCCGCGGCCCCCCGACGGCACCGGCGTCGCGCAATGCCCGCGATCCAGACGCCAACTCATTGAGAATGCCGATGAAACGCATTGGATGTCGCCACTGCGGCAACATCGGGGCGAACCAAGGACTCGTGGCGATTATCGGCGCGGAAGCGTCAATTATTCGAAAACGCCTTGTTGATCCATTCGCGCCGCGCCGCGCCGGACTTGGTTTCGGCGAGCTGGCCGATCGCTTCGGCGCGGATCGGGCCGGTGTCCTCTTTGGTCTTGGGGATCAGGTGCGCCTTGCCCTCCATGCCCATGGCAATGCGCGTCTCGTGACCGTAGATGTCGGCGTACGTCTTGAGCTTGCCGTCCTCTGCCACCGCGGCGGTGAAGTAGGTGATGTGCACTGGGAACTTGCGCGTCAGATTGATCTGGTTGTCCTGCCGTCCGTTGCTGACGGCCGCCGCGACGCGGCTCGCCGGCCAGTCCTTGTCCTCGGCGAGCAGCAGCTCGGCGAGCTTGAGCGGATCGCGCACGCGCATGCAGCCGTGACTGAAGGTGCGCACCGACGCCTCGAACAGCTTCTTGTCCGGCGTATCGTGCATGTAGACCTCGTGCTTGTTGGGGAAGCGGAATTTCACGACCCCCAGCACGTTGCCGCCGCCGGGCGGCTGATAGACGTGGAATTGGCGCATATCGACGGTCGCCCAGTCGACTGCTTCGGGATCGATGTCGCGCCCGCCGCGCTGGATGCGCAAGTTGTGCCGCGTCAGCACGGTCGTCTTCCCCCGAGCCAGGCTCGGCAGAATCTCGTTGCGCTTGATCGAATCCGGCACGCCCCAGAAGGGGTGAAAGATCACCTGCTCCATCTCGTCGGAAAACACCGGCGTCTGCTTGTCCACCTTGCCGACGATCACACGCTCGGCATGGATAACCTTGCCGCTCTTGACGACGCGCAGCGTGAATTCGGGAATGCTGACCGTGACGTAGAAGTCGCCGAGATCCTCCGGCATCCAGCGCCACTCTTCCATGTTGACGAGCAGCTTGCGGGCGCTGGGGGCCTCCGGCGGCGTGGCGGCGGCCTTCGTCTTGCCGCCCTTGCTGTCTGCCTCCGGCGGAGCTGCGGGCTGCGCGACTGGTTGGCCGCGCCGCAAGGCCAGATACTTCTGGCGCAGGGCCTCGAACTGGGGATGTTGCGGATGCAGGCCCCGCAAATATTGGTCCGGGCTCGCGGCCTTGGCAATCTCGTCGATGACCTGGCCCGGATCGCGCAACGGCAGCTTGCGATCGAGATTGCGGCTGAGCGTGGTCGGCTCCGCGCGGCCGCCGCGCGCATGGCGGGCATATTTCAGGATTGCCAAACTGACGGCGATCTCGGCATCGGCGCGCTGGCCGCCCGCCAACTCGGCGCCCGCAGTAATGGCCGGCAGGCGAAACGCCGACGCCTCCAGGCCCCAGTCATCCGCCTTGCGGATTTCCGCCATCACAGCGGCACCCTGCGGGCTCAGGCCAGCGGCCGTCACCCACACCGGAGCGCTTTGGCGCGCTACGTAAAACTTGGCGAGCGCGACCCGGTCCTCGCGGTCGGCGGCCGAAAGCTTGGCGTCTGCGGCCAGCCGCTCGGCAAAGTCGGTTGCCAGCGCGGGAGCCGCAGACGCGGGGGCCGGCGCCACATCCCCTGGCGCCGAGGCGGGCGGGGGGCCGTTGTCGGCCTGGCGCTCGAGGCCTGGCGCGGAAGGCTCTGCCGCAGCGGACCGATCGCCCTCGCTCGCCCAAGCGGTCGCGCTCAGAATACCCAGCAGGGCGACTGAGAAGGGCAGGCGGCGGCGCAGCATGAATCGGCTCCTCGATTTTTCGGCACGCTATAAGAGCCGCACCGCAAAAGCGAGACTTGTTTCGCTGATGTGCAGGCGCAGCCAGGCGATCTTTGCCCGGCTGCGTGGCCGAAAAACGTCGCTTGCCGCAGGCGAATCAGCTCACCCGCTCCCCGAGGCCGAACTCCCGCATCTTGCGGTAGAGCGTGGAGCGCCCGATGCCGGTGGGCTGAGGCATGGGCCGCGGGGGTGGCGCCCGCAGGCCTCGATGCATAAGCCGCCATCCATGCTCGCCGGACCCTACCTCTTCCAGGTCACCTTGACGGTGAGCGACGCATCGGTTGCCGCCGATACGAGGAAGGGGATGGGTTGCGCTTTGCCACCGAACGCGATCTTGGCTTCGATGACCAGCTCATTGGGCTTCGATGCGTCAATGGCTCCCTTTACCCCGCCGCTCAGTTTCTCCAGCATCGTCTGGAGGCTGGAGTAGGCGTTGTCGGGCACGACGGCGGCGGCTTGCCCGCCGCTGCGCACATTGTCCTCGGCATCCGACCTCTTGCCCTTCTTTCCGGGTTTCCGGGCCTTTGGCGGGTCTGCCTCGATCGGCAGCACCTCTACGTAGAATGTCGCCCCGTCCGCTTCGATCGGAACCAGCTTGCGGTTTGCCATCGACAACTCCCTCCTTGAAATATGCAGCGCATTGTCAATACGGACAAAACAACTACCATGACGGTTTACGGAGGACCAAGCGCGCCTCCTGGGCCGTTGTGTGACGAGAACTGCTCCCGGCCGATCCGTTTGCTTCTTCCATTTGCTCCTTCTGATTGGGTGCGACATGCGTGTTCTCTACGTTGCGAGCAATCCGGACTAAAGAGGGCGACCTGCTGCTGGAAAGAGAGGTTACCGACCTTCAGCGGCGCCTGAACACAGGCTCCGGCATCTCGGTCAGCTTCAAGTTCCTGCCCGCGCTGCCGATCGAGGAGATTTCGGGCGAGATCCTCAAATTCCGACCGACTCTGCTGCACCTCGCGGCACATGGCGACGAGAAGGAGCTGCGCCTCGCCAACGCCGCCAACAAGCTCATCAAAGTCACCGGCGATCTGCTCGCGGCCCTGCTCGATGTCGGAGCCCCGCCCACGCTCGTCTACCTCAACGCGTGCAACTCGGCCAAGATAGCGAAGGCCATCACCAGCGTCGTGCCGATGGCGATCGGCACCACCGCCGCCATCACCAATCGTGCCGCGCGCGCCTCTGCCCTCGTTTTCTACGAGCGCCTGCTGAGCGGAGGCACGGTGGCACAGGCATTCCGCACCTCCAATGCCCTCTTGACGTCCCTCTCACAGGGCGTGGCGAGTTCGGTCCTCTGCGAGTCCGGCGTGCTCGACCCGAAGCACACGGCGCTGCTCGAGGTGCCCGAGATCTTGGCTCGCTTTGTAAGGAACGAGAGCGGCAAGAAGAAGGGCCAGCTCAACCTCGAGCCCAACGACTACGGCGACTTCGAGTTCGAATTCGGCATGATCGGATGCCCGCCCGACGCGACGCAGGTCGTCTTCTTCACGGACGATGACACCTTCATCCTGGAAGATGAACCCGACGACGAGGGACTCGAATCCTGGCGCGCCGGCTGGCTGGCGAAAGTGGCGAAGGGGCCCCCGGTGAGAGGCACTATCTGGTCGGATGAAACGGAGGAGGCGGCCGGAGATTTCCGCTTCGTCGCCGCCGGCATGACGGGCGACAATCGCTCGTTCTGCGTCAGCACGACGATCTGCGACGCGCTCGACAGCTATCTGCGCAAGGGCTGGTACGGGGCCCTGACCCAGAATGAGCGCCGGAGGATCGAGGCGAAGATCCGTGAGATGCGCGCCGAGGACGGGAGCAAGCGGCCCGCAAGCCAGGCGCAGGCGCGCCAGAAGAGTCGCTGACGCGCAGGCCCTCCCTACCTGCGCAAACCACCCATTCCTGCACGCGAGCGGAGAGGCTCAGCTCACCCGCTCCTCGAGGCCGAACTCGCGCATCTTGCGGTAGAGCGTGGAGCGCCCGATGCCGAGCCGCTTGGCGACCTCCGTCATGTGCCCACGATAGCGGCCGAGCGCCAGGCGGATCATGTCGGCCTCCATCGCCTCGAGCGAGCGGATGTCGCCCGAATCGGTGACGGCCGGGATGCCGAGCGCGCCCTTGGAGCCGGGACCGCCGATCTCCATGGTCTGGGGCACGCTGTTCTCCGCCCCGAGCATCACTGGCCCCGTGATCACGGGTCGCCGGTCGACCTGGGCCGGAGCCGCCGGAATGGCGGCGCGGAAGCCTTCCACGTGGGCCGCGATCTGCGGGAACTCGGCGACCGTCAGCTGCGGCCCGTCGGCCAGCACCACGGCGCGGAACATCGCGTTCTCCAGCTGGCGCACGTTGCCCGGCCAGGAATAGCTGGTCAGCAGCTCGAGCACCTCCTTGCTGATCCCATTCACGCGCCGGCCTTCCTCGGCGGCGAAGCGGGCCAGGAAGTGCAGCGCCAGCTCCGGCACGTCCTCCAGGCGGTCGCGCAGCGGCGGCACCCAGATCGGGAACACGTTGAGGCGGTAGTAGAGATCCTCGCGGAACTTGCCGTCCTTGACCTGCTGGATCATGTCGCGGTTGGTCGCCGAGATCAGGCGGAAGTCGACCTTGACCGGCTTCTTGCCGCCCACGGGATCAATCTCGCCATCCTGCAGCGCGCGCAGCAGCTTGACCTGCGCGTCGAGCGGCAGCTCACCCACCTCGTCGAGGAACAGCGTGCCGCCGTCGGCCTCCTGGAACTTGCCGATGCGCCGCTCGACGGCGCCGGTGAACGAGCCCTTCTCGTGGCCGAACAGGATGCTCTCGACCAGGTTCTCGGGGATGGCGCCGCAGTTGACGGTGATGAAAGGCCTGGCCTTGCGCTCGCTCTCGCCCTGGATGGCGCGCGCGATCAGCTCCTTGCCGACGCCGCTTTCGCCCTCGATCAGCACCGGGATATTGGAGGCCGCGGTGCGCTTGCCGAGCGCGATCACCCGCTGCATGGCCTGTCCGCGGACAATGAGATCCGAGAAGCCGAGCACGCCCTCGGCCTTCTTCTTGATGCGGCTGATCTCGCCCTGCAGCGCCTCGATCTTGAGCGCGCTGTTGATCGACACCTCGAGCCGCTCGGGCGAGGACGGCTTGACCACGAAATCGACAGCGCCCGCGCGCATCGCCAGGATGGCGGTGTCGATCGAGCCGTGCGCGGTCTGCACGATGATCGGGGGGGTGCCGGGCTTCTGCGCGACGCGCTTCAGCACCTCCATGCCGTCCATCCCGGGCATGACGAGGTCGAGCAGCACGAGGGCGATGGTGCCCCGATCGGGACCTTCCAGGATCTGGATCGCCTGCTCGCCGCCTTGGGCGCACTTGGTCTCGAAACCGAAACGCTTGATCGTCTCTTCGAGGATGCGACGCTGGGCTGGATCGTCATCGACGATCAGGACGAGCTTGGGCATGTGGCGGGTACTCAACTCAACTTGTTACTGACACGGGCTGCGGGGCGCCCCAAGATCGGACAGGCGGCCACGCATCACTTACGAGACAGTGCGAAGAGTGCCCGATCTGGGTAAATGCATCGTTTCGTTTCGGCTTGCCTTGAAGCTTTTTTGCTGCAGCGTGGGCCTGCGGCCATAGTGCCGCGCGTTGACTTTCCGCGTCGCACCGCACATTGAGGCCCAATATTGGAGCCTAGGCGGCAGGCTTGGAGCAGGACATGGACCACCGGAGCGGGAGAGGGCGGAGACTGCAGACGACGGCCCGGGGGGCGCCAAGTGCGCCACCCGACCTCGGCCCCATGCCGGTATGGAACCTTGCCGACCTCTACCCAGACCCCAAATCCAAGGCCGTACAGGACGATCTGGCGAAGGCCGCGGCCGACGTGCAGCGCATCAAGCTGCGCTACCAGGGCCGGCTCGTCGCGCTCGGCCGTGACGGGGTGGTGCTGGCGGAGGCGATCGTCGCCTACGAGGGCCTGAGCGACACCATCGGCAGGCTCGGCTCGTATGCGGGCCTGCTCTACGCCGGCGACACCTCCAACCCGGAGAATGCCAAGTTCTACGGTGACATCCAGGAGAAGATCACCGCCATCACCACCGACCTCATCTTCTTCGAGCTCGAGTTCAACAAGATCGAGGAAGCCGATCTCGCCGTCGCGCTGCAGGTCCCGGCGCTCGCCCGCTACCAGCCTTGGATCGAGGACCTGCGCAAGGAGAAGCCCCACCAGCTCGACGAGCAGCTCGAACGCCTGCTGCACGAGAAGGCGATCACGTCACGCGGTTCCTGGAGCCGCCTCTTCAGCGAGACCATGACGGCGCTGAGGTTCCAGGTGTCCGGCGAGACGGAGCCGACCTCGCTCGAGCCGGCGCTCAATTTCCTGATGCATCCCGACGGGACGAAGCGGCAGGCGGCGGCCGAGGCGCTCGCCAGCGTGTTCAAGGACAACATCCGCCTCTTCACGCTCATCACCAACACGCTGACCAAGGACAAGGAAATCTCGGACCGCTGGCGCGGCTTCAAGGACGTGGCCGACAGCCGCCATCTCGCCAACCGCGTCGAGCCCGACGTGGTGGATGCCCTGGTCGCGGCCGTGCGCGCCGCCTATCCCCGCACCGCGCACCGCTACTATGCGATGAAGGCCCGTTGGCTCGGCAAGGACAAGCTCGCCCACTGGGATCGCAACGCGCCGCTACCCGAGCGCCCCGAGCGCGTCGTTCCCTGGGCGGAGGCGCAAGCCATGGTGCTGAGCGCCTACAGCGACTTCGCGCCGGACATGGCGAAGATCGCCAAGCGGTTCTTCGACGGCGCCTGGATCGACGCGCCCGTGCGCGAGGGCAAGGCCCCCGGCGCCTTCTCGCACCCGACCGTGCCCTCGGCGCACCCCTACATTCTGATGAACTATCAGGGCAAGCCGCGCGATGTCATGACCTTGGCGCATGAGCTGGGTCACGGCGTGCACCAGGTGCTGGCTGCCCCGCACGGGCCCCTGCTGGCGCCGACCCCGCTGACGTTGGCGGAGACGGCCTCCGTGTTCGGTGAGATGCTCACCTTCAAGGCGCTGCTCGAGACCGCCAAGGATGCGCGCGAGCGCAAGGCGCTGCTGGCGCAGAAGGTCGAGGACATGATCAATACGGTCGTGCGCCAGATCGCGTTCTACAGCTTCGAGCGCAAGGTGCACGAGGAGCGCAAGACGGGTGAGCTCACCTCGGAGCGGCTGGGACAGATCTGGCTCGAGGTGCAGGCCGAAAGCCTCGGTCCCTCCATCGAGCTGAAAGAGGGCTACGAGACTTACTGGTCCTACGTGCCCCACTTCATCCATTCGCCCTTTTACGTCTACGCCTATGCCTTCGGCGACTGCCTCGTGAACTCGCTCTACGGCCTCTACCAGGATGCGCACCCGGGCTTCGTCGCCAAGTACTTCCAGATGTTGGAAGCCGGCGGCTCCAAGCACCACTCTGAGCTGCTGGCCCCCTTCGGCCTCGACGCCTCCAAGCGCGAGTTCTGGCAGAAGGGGCTACGCGTGATCGAGACCATGATCGACGAGTTGGAGGCGATGGAGCAGGTGGCGTGACGCGGCGTGCGGCATGCGCGTGCGCTGCGTGATGGTGCGGGCGGGGGGACTCGAACCCCCACAGGCCTTGCGGCCCTACGGATTTTCATACCAGCTACGGCTTTCGCCGCGCCCGCCCTGCCGCAAGAGGGCAGGCGCGAGTTTGTGGTCTGGACTATCCCTTCACCGTGCTCCGTCGCCGGAGGTTAGGTGCTGCCCGTCTAGTCTCTACACCTTCCCTCGGGACTCGCCCGTCGGGCTTGGCTCGGGATCGCCAGGGTCAGAGGTTTCCCCGAGTTTGGGCAGTTCTGCATCCGGGGTTTCCCCCGGAGCACTCAAATCGTCTCAAGTCCGTTGCGTCTACCAGTTTCGCCACGCCCGCGTGACGCGCTTTCTATAGCGGCCCTTCGCCGTACGGCAAAGCGTGCCAATCTGAGCGCGCTAGCCCGAGCCCTTCCGCGCCAGCGCCGCGCCCTTGGCGAGTGCCGCGAGCTTGGCGTAGGCGATGTCGCGGCGCATGGGGGCCATGCCGCAGTTGGTGCAGAGCTGGATGCGCGCCGCCGGCACGTACTTCGCCGCCTGCGCCGCCACCTCGGCCACCTGCTCCGGCGTCTCCACCGTGTCGCTCGCCACGTCGATGGCGCCGACCAGCACGTCCTTGCCTTCCAGCAGGCCGATCAGGCTGATCGGCACCTTGGAGTTGCGGCACTCGAGCGACACCTGATTGATCTTGCTCCTGGCGATCGCCGGAAAGATCTTCTCATACTGGCGCCACTCCTGACCGAGCGTGGCCTTCCAATCGATGTTGGCCTTGATGCCGTAGCCGTAGCAGATGTGGACCGCCGTGGTGCAGCCGAGACCCTCGGCGGCGCGCTCCAGCGCGGCGATGCCCCATTCCGACACCTCGCCCATGAACACGTTGAAGGCCGGCTCGTCGAACTGGATGACGTCCACGCCGTCGGCCTCCAGCGCACGCGCCTCCTGGTTCAGCAGCTCGGCGAAGGCGAAGGCCATATCGATCTTGTCGCCATAGTGGCGGTCGGCGATGGTGTCGGCGATCGTCATAGGTCCGGGCAGCGTGAATTTCAGCTTCTTCCTGGTGTGCGCGCGGGCGAGCTGCGCCTCCATGGCGTGCACGCGTCCCTTGAGGCGCAGCGGACCGATGACCTGCGGCACCATCGCCTTGTAGCGGTCGGCGCGGATGCCCATCTCGACCTTGTTGGCGAAGTCGATGCCCTCGATGCGCTCCAGGAAGCCGTGCACAAAATGCTGGCGGGCCTGCTCGCCGTCGCCGACGATGTCGATGCCGGCGTCCTCCTGCTCCTTGAGCGCGAGCAGGGTGGCGTCGCGCTTGGCATCCTCCAGCGCCGCGCCGGCGAGCTGCCAGGTCGGCCACAGTTTGTTCGGCTCGGCGAGCCAGGCAGGCTTGGGCAGGCTGCCGGCGATCGTGGTCTCGAACATGGAGGCGTCTCCGGGCTGGACTGGCGGTGCTTCTGGCGGCAAAGTTGGCGCCATTGTAGCCGAGCGCCGCCGTCCTGAAACCCGTGGGGTGCGTCCCACCCCGAAATCCCGCGAGTACGCCCCATGTTCTCAGCCGCCGAAGCTGCGCGTAACCTCGACGAGGCGCACAAGACCCGCGCCCGCTACCAGAACCTGCCGGACGCGATCGCGCCCAAGACCGTGGCCGAGGCTTACGCCGCGCAGGAGGCGCTGTGCCAACTGTGGGCGGCGCGGCTCGGGCCCGTCGCGGGCTTGAAGATCGCCACCACCACCAAGGTCATGCAGCAGCTGATGGGCATCGATCATCCCTGCGCCGGCATGATCTTCGCGTCGCGCATCCATGCGTCGCCGGCGACCGTCACCAAGGCCGACTACGTCAACCTGCGGGTCGAGTTCGAGCTGGCGGTGCGGCTCGGCCGCGATCTCGTCGAGCAGGCCGCGCCCTACACGCGCGACAGCGTGCGCGCCGGCATCGCCGAGGTCATGGCCGCGTTCGAGCTGATCGAGGACCGCGGCGCCGACTACAAGACCTGCAAGGTCATGTCGCTGATCGCCGACAACGCGTGGAACGGCGGCATCGTCATCGGCGCGGCCAACCCGCTGCCGGCGGGGCTCGATCTCGACGGCATCGCCGGGACCATGCGGCGCAACGGCAAGGTCGAGGCGAGCGGCAAGACCGACGACCCGCTCGGGGCGCTCGCCTGGCTCGCCAATCTCGCGGTCGAGCGCGGCAGGCCGATGATGGCCGGCATGGTGGTGATCACCGGCAGCGTCGTCACCATCGTCGACATCGCGCCGGGCGAGCGATTCAATTTCGCGCTGGAGGGCGTCGGCGACACCACCATGGCGGCCAGGTAGGTGCCGCCAGCGCTGATATGATTCGGGCCGACATGATTGATGCCAGCTTAAGGCCCGCGGCAAAGCGGGAGCGCCGCGCCATGGCTGCGCCAGGTAAGTTGTGCGGCATCCGTTGCAAGAGCGCAACGCATTGCACTGCAACAAAAAATATATGCCTGCATAGCCCCCGGATGTCACATGCGTAACAGCCGGGAGCCACATATATTTGCAAGGTGCTTCGTCTATTCGATCGTCCGGCGTCCAGCAGGAGACTTCTAGATGTCGCAAGTGATCTCGCGCCTCACTTTCCATCCACGCTGTGCAGGTCCCTCACGCCCGGTCGTCGCCGGCTTCGCCTTCGCTCTCGTCACCGCGCTCGCGCTCATCGGGTTGCCGCAGGCCGGCCACGCCCAGGCCGCCAAGAAAGCGTCACCCGCAGGTCTGGAAGGCTCCTGGAGCGGCGGCGGCTCGGTGGTGTTCCCCTCCGGGGCGAAAGAACAGGCGCGCTGCCGCGCTCAGTACCGTCGTGCCGGCAGCACCAGCTACACGCTGAACGCCACTTGCGCCACGCCCTCGGGCCGCGCGGCCCAGACGGCGACCTTGCGGCGGGTCAGCGACAACAAATATCAGGGCAACTTCTACAACAGCGAATACGGCATCTCCGGCGTGATCCACGTCATCGTCAGTGGCAGCAGCCAGACGGTGCGGCTGATCAGCGATAGCGGCTCGGCGCTGTTCCGGCTCAACCGGTAGCGCCTGCCGGCGGTGCGGTGTTTCAGATGCGGTCGACCGCATCGAGCGCCGCCCCTCATCTGCTCGCGCACGGTATGGCGGTCGCCACGCACGAGACCCTGCCCTGCAGCCAGGGATGATCGCGATAGTACTCGCAATCGACCTTGCGCCCCCTGGCCAGGCTCCAGCGCGCGTAGCCGCGGCCGTGCAGCTCGGCGGCCGTCTCGTCCCATTTGCGGATGGACAGCCTGCGCGCCACCATCTCCTTGTAGGCGGGGGCGTGGCTCCAGCCGCTCATGCGTCCCTCCGCGCGCAGTATAGGTTTGTCGCATGCACCCCTCGCCGCAACTGCCTCGCTCAGCGGCGCCGCCGTGACCGACACGGCCATGAGCACGACTCGATAGCGCCTTGTCATGGGCTGGCGCCAATCATCAGCGTCGGCACGCCACACGTGTGGCTCTTGGCCGTGAACACCCGGGTGCCGGGACGGCGGCCGGTGCGGATGGCAGAGATCTCCACGCCGGCGGACTGCAGCCGCGCGTGCGCCGCCGCGACGTCCGGCACGCGCCAGGACAGCCCCCACAGGCGGTCCGGGCCGTCGCCGATGCCGGCCTTCAGGTCGTGCGCCACCTCGACGATGAGATCGCCGCAGCGAAAGAAGACGAGCCGCGCGCCCCACCCTGGCTCGCTGCGATCGAGGCGCAGGCTCAGCCCCAGGCGCCCCGCATAGAGCGCGATCGCCCGCTCCGGATTGGGCGAGCGGATCACCACGTGGTCGAGCCCGGCGACAGCTGCCTCCTCCTCGGCACCGACGAGCGGGGAGCACGGCGGAGGCTCGGCCGAATCTTCCCTCCATAGCACGATCGGCACGCCGTACGTTGCCTGCGGCGCGATTTGCAGGCCGTCTGTATCGACGGTGACAGGCAGGGCGCGCCGCTCCAGCAGGCGTTGCGCCTTGGTAAGGTCGCGCACGGCGAACCCGAGGTTCGAGAGGCCTTCCGCAGCCGTCGTTGCGCGCAACTCGAGCCGCACGTTGGCGAGCCAGATCGCGGCATGCTCGGCCCGTCGCCCGAGCAGCGTCTCGTACGTGCGGATACCTGCATCCCGCGACGCGACCGACAGCGCGATGTGGTCGAGAGCTTCGATCATGCTAGAGCAGGATCGCTTCGGGTTGCATCACTTTGCTCCAATCGAGACGCGGCGGCCGAAGCGTGAATCCTGCTCTAATTGTAGACTCAAGAGCAAGATTCACGTTCCATGATCGAAGCGAAGCGCTTCGATCAGAAACGATCTTGCTCTAGGGCCTGTCGTCAGTTGAGTAGAGTCTGTCGAGCCACGCCGCATCAAAAATCGTGCGCGGCGGTCGTTGTCGTCGTCAGTCGAGGGATTCCCAAATCACTTTTTCTCTGACTCATGGGCTGTC
>Ga0247727_10016345_pt1 | contig 11999 bp, 11 predicted proteins | sample WisWelCaveWW1625_FD_202498 | JGI IMG/M metagenome (GOLD analysis project Ga0247727, IMG submission 202498) | Biofilm microbial communities from Wishing Well Cave, Virginia, United States - WW16-25 | ecosystem: Environmental > Aquatic > Deep subsurface > Groundwater > Cave microbial mat | place...
GCAATTTAGGAAATCTCAGAGCCGATGCGGGCGAATGGGATCGCGCCAAGGCCTACTATCTCGAAGCGCTGGATCTTATGTGCAAGACTCACGATGATGCCGGCAAGGCGGTGCTGTTTTCGGATCTTGGCTTGGTCGCACGCGAGACGAAAGCGTACGAGCAGGCGATTGGATACTATGAACAGTCGCTGGTCCTGATGCGGCGATTGGGAAATGAGGGCGGCGTAGCCGATGCCTGGCGCATGATCGGTCGAACATTTTTGCTCCAGCAGCGCTACGACGACGCCATCGCCTGTTGCCAAACCAGCCAGTCCATTGCCGAGCGATCGCGCGATGAGCTGCGGACAGGCGGCGCTCGTTATGTGCTGGTTCAATGTTATGAAGAGACCGGCAAGCTGCGTGAGGCGGCGGATCTCCTTGAATTGGTGGTGCATATGGATCGCAAATATCAGCTGCCTAAACTTGAAGAGAATACCCAACGTTTGGCGGCCCTGCGTGCCGGTCTCCTGGGGCAGGATGGGGCGCCGCCTCATCGAAAGACGCACGTATGAGTGACGGAGCCTCGCCGGGCTGGGCCTCTCTCAGGGCCTCGCTGGCCCCAACATTTCCCCAACTGCAGGAATTGGAAGCCGGCGGTGCGTTGACGATGGATCTTGGTTCCGATGGATGGCTGCTGGAACTCACGCCGGACGGATGGCTGTTCTGCCAGTATGGTGTGGCGATTGACGATGTGATGACCCTTCTGTCCGATGGGACGCCGGAAGATCTTGGCACCGACGAGATTGCGAAGCAGGCCAAGTACTTCATCCAACCGGCAGTCTCAAAGTATCGTGCGCTGCTGTTGCAATCTGGATTTTCCGAACAGACCGAAATGAACGAATCGTATGTGGCAGTTCGCTTTGAACGGAGCGTGGATGTGGCGAATCCTGTAGCCGTGCAGGGCTTGATGAGCTGGTGCGTGCGGACGATCGGCGCGGCCCGGTGAGCAAGCAGATCGCCACGTTTGATGACTTGCGCGATGCGATTATGGCATACCGGTTGCCGCGGGTCCTGATCGCCGCCCTTGAGCTGAACCTTTTCACGGTCATCGGGACGGACGCCTGGACGATTCCTGACCTGGCTCGTGACGTGAAGGTCAGTGAGCGGGGGCTGGCCATTCTCTGTCGGAATCTCGCGATGGCCGGCGTGCTGAAGAAACAGGGCGAGACTTATACGAACAGCCGGTTGGGCGCCACAGCGTTGAACGCACAGCATCCGGCCTATCGGGGGGACTATCTCAAGCTGATCACGAGCCATTGGGCTGATTGGGGGCGCCTGCTGGAATCGGTGAAGAGTGGATTGCCGATCGATCACAATGAGCCGGAAGAGCCGGACTATCGTCGTCGGTTCACATGGGCGATGCATCACCGGACCCTGGAGACGGCTCCGAAGATTGCGGCCCAGATCGACCTGCGTGGCGCGCGGACACTGCTCGATCTTGGCGGCGGTCCCGGCACCTATGCGATGGCCTTCCTCACAAAGAACCCCACGCTCCTCGCCACGGTGTGCGACCGTCCCGCAGCCCTCGACGTGGCGCAGGAGATTGCGTCGTCTCACAAGGCCGGTGCGCGACTCTCCTATCTGCCGTTGGATGTGATGACGGAAGACATTCCCGGCACCTACGATGTCGTCTGGTATTCGAACGTGCTCCACATTTATTCGCCGAAAGACAATCAGTCGCTGTTTCGGCGCGCGTTGGCATCATTGAATCCCGGAGGTCGCCTGCTGATTCAGGACGCCTTTCTCCACGACCGAAACGGTCTGTTTCCCGAAGAGGCGAGTCTCTTTGCGGTTTCAATGTTGCTGTTCACCGAGAGGGGCAATACCTATTCGGCAGCCGAGACGAGGGCCTGGTTGACGGATGCTGGATTTGAACGGATCAAGGTCTTGCGGATGAAGAAGGGGACGGAGGACTGGGAGGACGGGATTCTGGAAGCCCGGTCCCCTGGAATGAATGTAAAAATGCGCGCCCGCCGAACAGGATCAATAAAAAGTTCACGATCCCACTCATCGCACTGAAGAGGAACAGGGTGCCAATTTCGCCCTGACCGCCCAGGATGCTCGTGACTGTGGCGAGGTCTAATGCCAATCCTACCGTTCCATAGATGACGCAGGCCATGGCGGTCCAGGTCCATCCGATCCGCACGAGACCCGCGAGAGCTAGAGGAAATGCGATCAGATAGAGTATCCATCCGATTCGGCCGGCCTCCGTCGCAGCCGGTATGAGCTGGGTGGTAATGGCTCCGATGAGGCAGAGCCCCGCGAGTAGGCCGATAAGTACCCAGGTGTGTCGCATGGACGGGATGATACCCTCCGTCGGTCGTGCACAGCAACAGGACTAGCAGGATGCTGAAAAAGTCCGCCAGCATCGTTCTCGCATTGCTCCAGGAACAGTGAAACGTGAAACGAGGGTCAGCCGCGGACCTGCGGCCTTGCCCGCGGAACGGCGCGTCTCGGCGCGCTGGGGTTGGGCGGGTGAGATCAGCGGACTTTTTGAGCATCCTTAGACTATCCTGACTCCCTCGCGACACGTAAGATTCCAATGGTACATTGTGGATACATCGAGTTTTCCCGTAGCCTGCTAGGTTGGGTGTTGATGTGGTGAGTGGGTGATCGCGAGGAGTTAGGGTGATGGCAGATCCATCCGACAGCGAGCCTCAAGCCTGTCTTCTGGTCTACGACGGCGAATGTCGCTTCTGTGTCACTGCCAAGGAGGGCCTCGAACGGCTGGAGACTCACGAGGATGCCACTCCGATGCGGATGGTTCCGTATCAGAGCGAAGAGGCCAAGCAAGCCTTGGGGGAGAGCTATCGGCCAGGTCGTCCCAACGCCGCCTTCCTGGTCCGTCCTAACGGAGAGATTGCCCGTGGGCTCGATGCCTTTCTGGCCCTCCTGCCGGGCTTCAAGGGTGGGCGGGTGCTCTCAGTCCTCTTGAGCTATCCACTGGTTAAGCCCTTCGGCTATCTGCTGTATTGGTTTGTGGCCCGATACCGGTATGCCGTCTTCGGTAAAGTTCCGCTTGCGGGGGCTTCTGAGAATCCCGGTACACCGAGTCGAAAAACACCACCCAAGTAGCCGCGCGACGGGCAAGCCCCGATTCCGCGTGCTTCGCCCTTCCGGTCTGTTTCGCGCGGGGATTAAACCCGCATTATTCATGAGCCCTTCTGCTGCAATCGCCGATCCGCTGCTAGGACGAGCCTTCGGCCAGCGGGCTCGCCCCTCGGACCCTCACCATAACTGCACGAGTACGCATCTGGTCTGCAGGGCTCCGCGCGCCGGTCTCGCGACGCGGCTCAGCGATTTCGCGACGAACCGTCATGAATAATGCGGGTTAACGCCCCCCTCTTTCGATGGGTTTTCTCCCCAGAGTGGGGAATATACGTTGTAGGGCGTCAATGCGAGACTCCAGCACAAGCAAGGGAGAACCGCACATGACGATCATCCAGCGGCTGTCTGAGACGATAGGTGAAGTGAGGGAGCGGTTCAGGCCGATCGGGCGTGAGTTTGTGCCGGTGTATGAGGAGGAGCGGATCGATGGGCGAACGAGGAGGGCTTTCTGCGGCGCGTTGATCGCCTGTACCATGATCGGCTCCGGCCTTCCACTGACAGCTTGGACGGCAGACCTGTCGTCTCTCGCGCCAGTGAAACACAGGACGGTCGTGGCAGCTGGTGTTGGGTATGAGAATGCTGAGACCTCGACGATTACTGTGAAAACCTACGATGCCGAGAACGGCGCGATTCTCTCTGATGAAACATATGAGTTGAATGTGAGAGAGGACTCAGCGGCAGCGGACAGTCAACCGCGTGAACGGATTTTTGCGGGCGGAGTTGGCCCGGGGGCTGACGGACTTTCAGCGTTCACCCTCCGCGTCTATGACGCGGCCACAGGACGGTTTCTCTGGGAAGGTCTCCTGAACCTCAGTGTCGGCAATCAAGAATCCGATTCCACCCACCGAATCGTGGCCCATCTTGTTGCCCCACAGGCGACGGTGACCCAAGTCCGCAGCCGCCGCGCCATCGATGGTCAACCCCAGTTTTTCCTTCGTGCAGTCGATTCAGTTACCGGACAGCTTGTCTGGACTGATCATTTCTCAGTCGAGGACAGTTCGTTTGCGCGTGCAGAACAAGTCGGCAGAGCCGTCGTTGGCCAGACAGAGAGGTTGGCGGCCCTATCTCAGCAGATCGAGTTCCGCATCCGAATGATGGATGATCGGAATCGGCAGATATTGTGGGAAGATACGATCGAGCCGACCGTGGAGGAGACAGACGTGGTAGCCGGGCGCGATGATGCAACCGAGAGCCTGCCGGTTTGGCGTGGCGAAGAGCCCGAGGAGCTGAAAAGGGAAGTGATCTAATCTAATCGAGGGGAAGAGGATTCGGCCGACAGGCGGATGCTGCAAGACCACTGCGAGTTAACTTTTCTTTCCGTGCTCCTGTAACTGATCCACCCACCTGGACTGGAACTGCTCGTACGACAGCGAGAGCTGCGATTGCATGGCGGCAGAAAGTGCTTGCCTCGCCTTGACGTGTGTAAGAAGTTCTTGCACCCGATGCATGCCGAAGCGGTCGATCAGATAGTGTACGGCCGAGTTCGCCTCCAGATAGGCCACGGTCGCGGCATCGCTGGACAGTCCTCCCCATGACCCCTCCAAGGCAGGCAGAGGGATCAGTGCAAACTCCTGCTCCATAATCTGATCGAGATCCGACCATCGATCCCCGGACAATTCCATGGCTAAGCCTTCATTGAGCCAGGTCGGGATAGCGCTGCCGGCGGGACCGAGTTGGTCGTGCAGGAGGGCGTGTACGAACTCGTGCCGCAGCACGCGTGTGAGCCAGGCACGGTCTGCCAAGGCGTCCTGCGCAGGAACCTGGATGCGCCCAAGCACGGGATCGAAGAGGCCATCGGCCCACATGGGACTGCCGGTCGCGCTTTGGAACGTGGACTTGGCGTGCAGGACGACGACGATGGTCTTCGACGGAAAGTGCCCGAATTTTTGGCCGATCTCTCGATAGGCCTCTTCAAGAATCTCCAACACAACGGTCCAGGTAGCCTGATCGGCTTCCCCGTCGAATTTCACGGTAAAGTGCGCACTGTCTCGGCTGGTAAGGCGCGCTTCGCTCTTCTCGGTTCCGCGGACTTTGGCCGTAACGGTTCGCAGATAGGATTGCACGGCGGGGTCTTTGCCCGCACGGGCGGTGGCGTGATCGAGATGGCGAGCCGCTTCGCCGAGCTGATCCCGTTCCTTAAAGAGATCGGCCAGCGCAAGATGGGGGAAAGGCTCATTCGGAGCCAGGGCGACGAGTTTTTCCAGAAAATCCTGCGTCATGGCCGGATCGCGCAGTTCCCAGTAGGCATGGGCGAGGTTGAGATGAATGGTCGGGCTATTGGCGTCCAGCGATGATGCTTTCTTGAATGCATACACCGAGGCTGCTGTACCGCCTGCTTTCTCGAGTTGAATGCCGAGGTTATTCCATAGCACAGCAGCGTAGAGGCGGGTCTTAGCCCCGGTTGACACACTGGCCGGTAGATCGGCCAGTTTAGTTTCTGCGGTCTTCACGTTTCCTTTTTCAATCTCGTCGCGGATCGTCTCCAATAGTTCGTGATGCGTTGTGCCCGGGACTACGCTGGAATCGATCAGACGAGTCTGTTTAGGCTCCAGTTCCGGTGGGCCATCACGATGAGGTTCTGGCGGCGCGTCCTTAGAGTATTCCACGACGGCATTGGGCTGACCTGGTGATGACGCAGGCTGATAGGTCGGTTTGAACCAGGCTTGATAGACGATGAACAGTCCGATCAGGCAGGCGACGGGATACAAAATGTGAAAAATATTGCGACGGTACATACGGACCCTATTCGGATGACACTCAATGTATCACTCTGGGCAGGCTCGACAAAGGATTGTCAGCAAATTGACAAGGCGAGCAGGCTGCTTCATCCGTCGTTCGTGAAGCGTCGTTCGTCTCTCATTGTGGGCATGGATGTAGGATTCTTGCGAGATACGCTTCACGGTGTTGAGAGTTCTGCTGGCGGACTTTTTCAGCATCCTGCTCGTTGAGGAGGGGAAGTGGCTGTGATACGATCCGCCACTGTGATACGGCGCTCTTCCGAGCCCAACCCCCCTGAACTGTTTCAGCAATGGCTGGACCGTGTCGCGCGTCCTATCGAATTCGCGACTCGCGATGCGTTCGCACATCTACCCACCGTCAAGAATCTGAATCGGTTTGTCTCCTCACAGGTGATGCAGGCCCTGTCGGATCGCGTCTATCCATGGGCGATTGAAGCGGCGTTGCTCCAGCTGCGTGAGTTGTTTCTTGAAGACCGGCAGCGGCTCCCGGCAGAGGACCAACAGCGTCGGCTGCAGGAAGCCGCGGTCATTCTTCAGGTCTTGCGCAAGGCCGTCCGCGATCCGGCCCGGGCGTGGCAGGAGCCGGAGCCTATCGTGGTGCGTGAGCCTGTCATGAATGTAACCCCATCGCGGTCGTGGTGGGCGCAGCCCATCCGTTTCGCAAAGGGAGTCGGCCCGAAGCGGACGGGGCTGTTGCAACGGTTCGGGATCGAGACGGTTGAGGATGCCTTGTGGACCGTGCCTTGGCGCTATGAGGATCGCTCGGTCATGACCCCGATCGGGCAACTCGTGCCGGGTGTGCAGGCTTCGATCTGCGGCACGATCGTCCGAAGCGAGGCGAAGCGCGCCCGCAATCGCCGCCTCGCCATCCTCGACATTGTGGTGGAGGATTCAACCGGACGTCTCCAGTCGGTATTCTTCAACCAGCCGTTTCTCGAGCCAATCTTCACCGTCGGGACGAGAGTCATGCTGACCGGGCGGGTGGTGGCAGGCGCGCAGGGGTGGGTGGATACGAGGATGGAGGCCGCGCAATACGAAGTCGTGGGCGCGGAAACCGAAGTGCCGCTGCACGTGGGGCGTATTGTTCCGGTGTACCATGAAACCAAGGGGTGGACGTCCCGACAGATGCGTGTGCTGATGAAAAGCTTGCTGGATGCGTATGCCGCCAAGGCGCAGGAGGTGTTGCCGATTCTTCTTCGTGCCCGCTATCGATTGCTGCCCATTCAGCAAGCCATTCAGGACGTGCATTTCCCTCAGCCAGGGACGGATGGGGGACAGCTCGATCGAGGCCTCACGCCGGCGCATCGTCGCTTGGCGTTCGAAGAGCTGTTCGTGCTCCAACTCGCATTGGCCTCGCGGCAACGAGTCATGAAGGAAGAGGTCAAGCAGGTGTTGTTCAATCCGAAGACGCCGCTCCTCGGCAAGCTGGATCGGGCGCTGCCCTTTCAGTTGACCGTGGCGCAAGAGCGGGTGATTCGCGAGATCATGTCGGACATGACGTCGCGCAAACCGATGAACCGCCTGGTGCAGGGCGATGTTGGGTCCGGCAAAACCATCGTGGCGGCGCAGGCGATGGTGCTGGCCTGTGGATCGGGTTACCAGGCGGCACTGATGGCGCCGACGGAAATTCTCGCCGAGCAGCACCATCGGACGATGAAGAGACTCTTGGAACCGCTCGGGCTTTCCGTGGTGCTCGTGAGCAGTGGTGGACGTGCGGCAGCGCGTAAAACAATTCGCGGGCAGGTAGCTTCCGGGGCCGCGCAGGTCGTGATCGGGACCCATGCGGTCATTCAGCAAGGCGTCACTTTCGCGAAACTTGGACTGGCAGTGGTGGATGAGCAACATCGATTCGGTGTCCTCCAACGGAAGACGCTCATCGAAAAAGGGTATAAGCCCGATGTGCTGGTGCTGACCGCGACACCGATTCCACGCACGCTGGCCATGACGGTGTATGGGGATTTGGACGTCTCGGTGATCGACCAGATGCCGCCGGGGCGAAAGCCGGTGCGGACGTTTCTTATGAGCGACAGCCAGCGAGGGCGAGCCTATCAGATTCTACGGGATGAACTGCGGTGCGGCCGTCAGGCCTATGTGGTATATCCGCTCGTCGAAGAAACGGAGAAGACCGATCTGCAGGCAGCCATGCAAGGTGCAGCGCAGCTGCAAGCGGACGAGTTGGCCGAGTTTCGCGTCGGACTTGTGCACGGTCGGATGAAGTCGGAGGAGAAAGAACAGGTCATGGCGGCCTATAAGAAGGGGAATATCCAGGTACTGGTCTCGACGACGGTGGTGGAGGTCGGGGTTGATGTGCCCAATGCCACAGTCATGATGATCGAGCATGCCGAGCGGTTCGGGCTGGCGCAGTTGCACCAATTGCGCGGACGCGTCGGGCGTAGCGGACACCAGTCCTATTGTCTGCTGATGGCCTCATGGGTATCGGGGGGTAAGGTGGTAATGGGGCAAGCGGGTGATGGTACCCCTTTAACCCCCTCTACTTCTACCCCGTATCCCTCATCGGCGGCCCGGGAGCGGCTGGATGTGCTCGTACGATCGACCGACGGGTTTGTGATTGCCGAAGAAGATCTCCGCATTCGCGGGCCCGGCGAGTTTTTTGGGTTCCGGCAGTGGGGCATGCCGGAGTTTCGTGTCGCGAACCTGGTGCGGGATGCCGATATGCTCCAGCATGCGCGGCAAGAGGCCTTTGCACTGTTGAAGCAGGACCCACAGCTGAAGGCGCCGGTGAACCGTTCCTTGCGAGAAGCAATGTTGCGGCGGTGGGAAGCGAAGTTGGATTTGGGATCGGTCAGTTAAGATTCGCGGGTCCTGTCGTCGACCAGCCCAACCGTCCTCGCACCCCGCCCGGTGTAGGGTGTAGGATGGGGAGGGAGTGGCCAGGTGCCCTCTTTGCTCGCAGAACGCGCACGATGAAACTGTGCTCGTCCGATGCGCGCAGTCGAGGGCAGCCAGGCCACTCCCCTAGAAAGGTGGTGAGAATGAAGCCGTATTGTCCACGCATCCCCCGCCGGGTGGAATGGAGAGAGGGGAGAAGTAGGAGAAGATGGGACTCTTGCAACGGTTGAAGCATGATTTGAAGGTGGGGATGGCGACGTTGCGCCATGGTACGGCGAAGGCGGCGATCCGTGCGTTGGAAGAAACGGAACTGCTGCGGATCCGGCTCGAAATCCGCAAGCTCGATCAGCAATTGGATGAGCTGTATCGGGATGTCGGCGAGCGAGGGGTTAATCTTCGCGAGGGAGGCGAACCGGTTGAGCGGGTCCTGTACGACGCTGAAGTCGGTCGACTCGTCAAAGAAATCCAGGAACTCAAAGACGCACGCGAGAAGCTTGAATCGGAAATCACGGAGATTCGGAGCGACGTATGAGTGACCTGTCACGCACGATGCGTCTCGCCGGCATGGGCAACTGTCAGACAGCCACCTTCATCGCACAGCGGGAAGCATCACCAGCCTCGCTACCATGGCCCGGAAACTCCCCCCCCAAGATCGGCCAAGGTAAAGAAGCGTTAGACTTAGTACTCTAGATTGTATACAATCTTACTCGTCCCAAGATGAGTCATGTTACGGATTTTTCCAACCTGCCCATGGCACTACTCTGGCAGCCATTCAGGTTGGAATATCCATAAACAAACATCGGTCGCGAGGAGTCGGACACAGAAGAGGTATTAACTTGATTCAGGTGAACTGCAAACAGGCTTGATAAGGTTGATCGGATGGGCGAAAGACAATTCTCAAATCTCAGTGCGTCAATCGTTGCGACACTGAAAGAGCGGATCATTCATTGGCAATATCCGCCAGAACACCGGCTTACCGAAGCAGAACTCTGCCAGAAATTCCGTGTCAGCCGTAGTCCGGTGCGGGAGGCCCTCCGGACGCTGGCGACGGATGGGTTCGTCAAAAAGATGCCCAACCGGGGCTACGCGGTTAAGCAGTACAACCTTCGCGAGATTGAAGAGCTCTATGAGGTTCGCTTGGCCCTGGAGCTGTTTGTCGTCGAATGCTTGGCGAAGCGGGGCACCCAGAAGAAGGATGATATAGATGCGCTCAAGCGTACATGGACTGGCCTGCTCAAGGGATCTCCTAAGAAGGACGAGGAACTCGCCCGGCTGGACACACTATTTCACGAAACACTCGCCCATGCAGCAGGAAACAAGTCTCTCTTGCGGCAACTTCGCGCCATCAACGAGCGGTTGTTGCTTTTTCGCATGATAGATTTCGGCAAGGCACACCGGGCCGAAAGCACATGCCACCAGCACCTGGAAATCCTTAAACGCATCGCAGCCAAGGATATATCGGGTGCACGCAAGGCCATGCAACGGAATATCGAAGAGGGCAAGAACAATGTCCATACAGCGATCAAAGATGCGCTGGCCAGAGCCTACTCATTCTAGGGAATTCCTTTCTCCGCCGTCATCTCTGCGGCCTGGGGAACCTCTCGGCTGCATGCCTCCTCAATGCCCGCTGTTACCTTATCAATCGCGTGATATGGACGACCTAATGTCGCCTGGTAATAGGAGAGTACCCAATGCGCCTCAATGCACTTTCGACCGGCGTTGAGGCGCCGACCATGTGCTTCAGCGGAGTTATTCACAGCGTTTTCCACCACGCTTGCAATGTCAGTCTTGAAAGCGATGCATTACTCACTCTTGTTTCATCAGAGAAAGGCAACCTTTCCCAAGGTATCCGCTTGGGGACTCCCCCAAAGTTCACTTTTCTGAATCAGCTCCGTGTGGGACAACCGGTCGCGTGCCGCGGAGGGATTCTCCGAATCAGCGGGTCCGAGCTGTCCGTTGATCTGCGGACCGCAAGCCTCTGGCACATCGATCTCAAGGGATTGCGGGTCGATCTACATCAGCGCGACACGGCTCAAGCTTGGGCTGTCGCCTGGCTGGAACTGGGGAAACATCGGCGCGGGAGCGGAATATCTGCAATCAACGCGGCCACTCCTGTGCCAAAACAAAATCCCGTAACATCGCCCGGGATAAAGACACTTGTTGAGAGGGCTGTCCAAACCGTTCCGGCCCTGATCGATGCGACACGCAACCTTCAGGTTGACGCCGCCATCATTGCCTTTACACCTTTGATCGGGTTGGGCCCAGGCTTGACCCCTTCTGGCGATGATTTCATCGTGGGGTATCTGGCTGGACTGTGGAGCACGGCGGGCAGTGATTCATCCCGGTTGAGGTTCATGTCATCCCTGGGTGCCTGGCTGTCTTGGGCCGCAGCAGGCACCAACGCGATCAGCTGCACCTATATTAAATCCGCGGTCAACGGCAATGTCTCCGAGCCGATTGCGACTCTGGCGCAACGCCTTGGGCAAGCGAAAAGCACGGACAGCGTCCGAGAAGCGACAAGGACCGCCCTGCAGGTGGGCAACACCTCAGGGACCGACGGCGTCCTGGGGCTGTTGCTTGGCCATATCGCATGGGCGGCGCCTTCACTTCTTTTTCGAATGCCTGCCCTTTTCGGAAATGAAATCTGCGCTTAGCGTCGCGGCCCATCCTGCAGTCGTAAGGCCAACATAGTTATGTCATCTGCTTGCGACATCCCCTGACAAAATGTTCTGAGTTGCTGCATTATCCCTGTAACCATTTCTCGAGAAGATTGCTCTTGACCGATCATGATTTCTCTTTGCAATCGTTCTTGTGAAAACAACTCTTCCTTTTCATTCATAGCTTCTGTCACTCCATCGGTGTACAGAAAGAGGACATCGCCAGGTTGCAATCGTAGTCTTTGCATTGTAAATAGGGCGTCTTCCTTTATCCCCACTGCGATTCCTTTAGACTTTTCCAGAAAGCAGACTCCTTTCCCTCGCTGAACAAGCAAGGGGGGATTATGTCCAGCATCCGCGTAGAGGACTTCCCCTGTTTCAGTATTCACAATCCCACAGAAAAGAGTCGCGAAGGTACAGGAATCGTTATCACGACAGAGTTCCTCATTCACCTCATGCAGAATTGCATCAGGCAGAGATCCTTTGCTCGCAGTGACCTTCAGAAGGGTCTTGGTTACAGCCATAAACAGGGCGGCCGGTATCCCTTTGTCACAAACATCACCAATTGCAAAATAGAGGTGGTGGTCATCGGTAAAGGCAAAGTCAT
>Ga0247727_10016346_pt1 | contig 11998 bp, 13 predicted proteins | sample WisWelCaveWW1625_FD_202498 | JGI IMG/M metagenome (GOLD analysis project Ga0247727, IMG submission 202498) | Biofilm microbial communities from Wishing Well Cave, Virginia, United States - WW16-25 | ecosystem: Environmental > Aquatic > Deep subsurface > Groundwater > Cave microbial mat | place...
GCCTGAAACGTCCGATGATTGACCCGGATACCGGCTATCTTGGCGGTTATGTAGCTGACGAATTTCATCCGAAATATCATGTATACAATTTATCGAATGGCGCATTGGTTGCAGAAGTCAATCTTACCCCAGGCTTTCAAGGACAGCCCAATATTTATTCTCTCGCCAAATCAACGCTCTTTTGCGGAAACGGATATTATTTGCGCCTCCAGCAAAACTGATAATCGCAGCTATCCCATGAGAACTTCAAGCAAAGTGATTTTAATGGTGTTGTTGGCGTGGGCGCCGTTATCATCTTTTGGCCAAACCAGCGCTTCAATTCGGATAAAGGGCGGATGGAACACATACGCCATGTCGGATTTGAAAAGTTTGCAAATGTCCGTCGTTGGAATTTATCGCTCGAATGGGCTAGCAACCAAAGCGGTGGAGCAGTTTCCGCCATATTTTAGCTTGCAAGGGCAAATTGCCGCTTCCGTGCCAGGCACCAAGATAGGCAAAACCAATCTCGGCTTACTTTTCGAAATTCTATCTACAGGCGGCCGGGTTCACTATCGAGATTATTCCGGTGAAATTCGATTCGACCAATTGCTCTCGGGATTTGCAATAGGAACATTCGTTGAAACCGAAATCAAATACTCAAAACACTTGACCTGGCTTTTGGCCCTGGAAACTTCGTTGCTTTTCTCCGAATTGGAAAATAAACAAGTTTTGCGAGTCGGCCGAGAGCGCACGTCTCAGCAAATCGCGTTCAACGCCATAGCTTTCGCCATGCAGCCAAGAATTATGCCGGCCTTGACGTTCGGTCCGGCGATGCTCGGCTTGTCATGCGGGTATCAATTCAGCTTTCCGGCGCCGCTAAAATTGAGTTACGATAAGCGTGTTTCCTTTGTTGATGACAAAAATAAAAAGATCAAGGTGAATTGGAGCGGAATCAGATTGGGAATTCTGGTGGGGTATAATTTCCAAAGCGACAAGCGGTTCAAAAGATAAAAGGAGAAAGAAGAAAAAAAGAGGGGTTGGAAAGCGTCGCATATCCTCCTCGCCGAAAAGGTAAATGGACTTCGCCGGGGTTAAACGCTTTGAGCCGCAACTGCCGTCGTCGTGCTTTTCGGAAAACGGGCGCGTTTCTTAAGTTCAGCCTCCCGACGCTCAAACTCGGCCAGAGTCGGAGCTTCGGGCATATACGCTAAAACAATATCGTCCTCCGGAATACCTCGTGCCACAAGATCGTCGCTGATGCCGTATCCGAGGCCGTCGTATTCGAGATGAACTTTTCCGTCATGCAGGGTGACATAGAGCAAGTCGCCGCTGACTCGCCCCTCCCGATCCCAGCCGGCATGCATCAGGGCATAACGGTCATGTGTTTCATCAATGACGGCCTCTACACGAATATTACCATGTGACGGACGCACTGTTGAATAGTCAAGGAGAGCTTGCTTTAAAATGTCACGATAGGTTGTGGGGGTATCCATTGCTGCACCTCTACATTTTCTAAATTGATGACGAGCAGATGAAGGGGCAAATCGTTGATAACAACTTGCCCGATAGGTTCGCTAAATATGCGCTTATAAATTCTGTTTGTAACAGCCAGATATATTTCCCGCTCCGGGTCAAGCTTATTCAGCAACAGACGATAGAGAACATACTGTCCAATCGCCCGTTCCAAATCAGTTATGGCCGAGGGGCCGCGAAATTCTTTCACTTCAATAGCGATTCGCCTGCCCTCGCGCTGCGCACCGAGAATTTGTCCTTCTCTTTGACCGTGACTTGATGCTTCGAGAGCTCCAATATCTACATAAAGGGAACGTTTGCCGATATTAATAATGTAAGGATCGTCCGTGATTTCCCAACCACTCTTGATCAATGCTTGCTTCACCAGATTGTGCAGGGCGTCTCTTTGCGGCATTGGCATCTCCCAATGTGGTTGGATTTATCAAAAAGCTTTTGCCTCAAATATAAAGACTTTGAGGCTACAAAGCAATACGATTTGTTTTACTTGTTGCCGACAATATTTGCCGGCCTCAAACTTCTTCCAGTTCTTCATCCGGCAGCAGTCGCGCGCCGGGATGGCACCAGCCGGCAAGCGCATCCATGACTTCCATCACGATATCTTCGTCAGATTCCCGATTAGCCACACGCAAACGTTGACGTTGCTGCTCAAAAATCTTCAGGATCGTCGCTTTATTGCTTCCTCCGGTAGAAAGTTCACCAACGAGCGATCGTAAAGCCGCAAGTGCATTTGAAGAGTTCAAGGCGTTGTCAAATCGATTTTCTAATGTCATTGTGGCTCTCCTTCATGCTCCGAAAAACTAATATTGCTCATCCCAAAGAAGCAAGCTAAGGTAAATTTACCGAGATTGGATTACAAAATCAAGACAGTTTTTTGTTGTCATCATCGCTTCTTTGGTCTACGCCCCACTCATCTTCATCAAAATTTCCCACTGCTTCTCCATCACCGGCATAACTGAAAGTCGCGGGATGCGCACGAGATCGAAATTCGCCAGACTCTTTTGCTTTTTAATTTCGGCCAGTGCAATCGCGCGCGGCAAGCGCTTTTTCGGTTTGAGATCGAAGACGACAAGCTTCGGATCATTTTGTTTCGGATCGGGATAGGGACTGCTCGTGATTTCAGCAATACCGACCACGGCCTTCTCATCGCCGGAGTGATAAACCAGCGCCCGATCGCCTTTTTTCATCGCGCGAATATTTTTGAGCGCCGCATTGCTGCTGACGCCGTCCCACACCGCTTTGCCGTCGCGTTCGAGGTCGGCGAAGCTGTAGGTGGAGGGTTCGGTTTTGAGTAGCCAGAGGTTGGGCATGTTTAATTTTCCTTTCCAAGCAAACCAATTTGACCAAAAGTGAAGACCGTGCTTTTAACCGCCAATGGCATGCCGTCAAACGCCCGCCGGTTTCTCGGTGAGCTTGTCGTGCAGGCTCTTGAGATCGAATGTTTGTCCGCGCACGCTTTCAACCGTGGAACCCCACAGAAAAAGATAAACGTATTGCGCCGGGTCCGCGCCAAAGGTGGCCTCCTTCACATAAATGGTAATAAAGCCGACGAGCACGACGAAAACATACGCTATCGCCATCACCGCGAGCCGTCCGACGTAAAGCTGAAACCAGCGTTTTTTGCTCAACTCAAAATGATCGGCGTCGGAGTCGGCCCGCGACTCTTTTTCGGGCACGCCAAGGGATATTCTGCCACGCGGTCGTTTCGGTTCGACGCCCGCGTTCTTGAGAATCTCGAGCAGTCTGACGTCGCTTTCCGCCTCATCAAAGGCTTTCATCGCCGCGTCTTTTTTATCTTGTGGAATTTCGGCGGCGCGCAAGAGCGCCACCAATTCGCCAAAGTAATCAATCTTGGGTATAAGTTCGTTAAGCGCGGCTTGTGCGTCACTCAACGTTTTATATTCGCCCTTTTCAACACCGAGTTTGATTTCGCCCAACTTCGCAACAAAGCGCTTACGAATGATTCGTCCGGGCTCGAGATTTTGCACCTTTTGCAACTGCGGCGCCAGCGTTTCGTTCAGAAACGTTTTCGCTGCGTTTCTTTTTTCTTTCACATAATTGGCCGCGGCCTCAAATTTCTCTTTCACTTCTGTAGACGGCGCTGCGGCATTGAGCGCATCCAGTGCTTGCTTGAGCAAATTAACGGCCTCGGTCCGTTCGTCGGCCTGCAAATTCCCGCCGTCGCGAATATTCTTCGCCAGGTTTTCAATCGGCTTGATCAAATCATACTGGCCTTTGCCTTCGTCTTTCCACCAGGAAAATAAGTAGGCCGCGGCCAGGCCGAACACGAGCACGAATAACGCCGCCGGCCAACCATGTTTGATTGTAACCGTAATCGGAATTTGCACCGCTTGCGGTTGATTGTGCACTCTAATGTAGAGGGTGCCATCATACTTACCGGCCGCAAAGTTCTCTCCGGCAACGGCGATCTGCAGCGGCTGAGGGGAAATACCGGTGACCCGGAGTGGAAGGGAAGACTTCACGCGCACGGCGTTCACGGGCAACATTTCTCCATTGGTCCCCTTCATCGCCAATATACGGGCGGTTTCGATCTCCGCATCGCTATTGGAGGGCTGCACCAAATGAATGGCCTGTTCCATCAGCGTTTGTTGCGCGATGTCGACTTTTGGCCGTCCCCAATAAGGAATATCTGAACAGGGTTGCTGCACGGCCACGGTAATGCTCCTGGCCGCGGCTTCGGCCTCCACCGCAGGCACGGGCTCAAAATCCACCTCGAGGGCGATTGTTGCGACCGGGGCGGCCTCGCCTTTTACTCGCAGTTTGAGCGCACCAGTGTAATGATCCGGTTGCGTCGCGGCCTCGTCGATGGTCACGCCAAAATATTTCCGATTGCCGGTCTCGTCGTCGGCCGGCGTCACAGTAATACTGCTGCTCAAAATCACGCCGCCGGTTTTAGTCCCAATCAGATCGTGCTTCACCACCGTCAATTTGTCAAGCGATTTTCCCTCGACACAAAACGTGCGCTTCAAAGGTAGATTGTGGGGGCCGCGAAATTTGAGCGTAGTTTCGCAGGGCGTAATTTTGGCCTGAGCAAAACTCGTAGGTGCTGCAAAAAGGGCCAAAGAAAATATCACCAGCCGGACGAATTTCGTCAAACAAAGTTTTGTAATGACTTTTTGTGTATACATTGGAGCTCCCTTTTATTTTATGACGTGAGCAGCGGATTGAGACCAGTTGAAAATCCCAGCCGTTTGAAATCCCGGTCGGGGCCCAACTCCCCAACTTCCCGGTCTTTCAGCTCCTCTTTAATCGCTTCCAATCATCATTAGCCTGCTAAATCAAAGGCGAAGCAGATTGGCCAGCCCGTGCAGGTTGAACCCCAAGTAAAAATAATCCGCCTTGACTTGCAGGTTGCGCCCATAGCCAACCCAGGCAAAGTTGCGGAACAAAGAGGCGTTGACCGCTAGGCCGTTCTCGATTTCCTTCGCGTCATCGAAATCGAGCAGCGCGAAGCTTACCCCAAAACTCGGCGCCAGCAGGCGATTCCATAAATAGAAATTTTTGATGCCAAGGAGCCAATTGATGCTGAGGGCCGGAACCGGCGTAAATTCTATCTCGCGTTTGATCTTTGCGCGCGGATCGACAAAAATCAAACCGCCGCGCGCCTCGCGGTAAAGGCCGTATTTCTGCAACCGGAAGTTTTGTCGCTCGAGATGGCGATCGACGGTTCCCCCGGCGGCATTCGCCGGCGTCGATACGACTTCGACTTCGATTTGGATCACGTCACCGACGTGCATTTCGACCAAATCGGTCGCGAGCACGTTCAAAGCCGTGTCCAATGATTCCTGAATCCGGTGCGGCTTCTCATCGACGACGGCGCCGGCAATCCCTTCGGCAGCTTGCAACGCTTTGACAATATCGCGCAGATTGGCGTAAATTTTTTTCATCGAGGCTATATTTTCGTTTTTCAAGAACGCTTGCGCCGCCTCTTTAAATTTGTTCACCGTTTCTTCCTGAATAACCTCCGGTTTTTCTCGCAGCAGTTTCTCCGCTTGCACGATGTAAGATTGCAAGCTATCGGGAAGCTGCTGGAGCGCTTTGCCAATCAGGTTGACACGCCCGGAAACCGAGTTGAGCACCGCGACGATCTGCTCCAGCGAGGGAGCATCATCCACCTTTGGCAGGTTCCGAAGTGAGATCAAAAGTTTATGCGTTTCTTTGAGCGACCTGATGAGCGGGCCCAGCGCTTGATCAGCGGCAAGCTGAAGATCGTTAATCAAGCTCTCCAGTTGCGCATCGAGAACTTCCGTTTGAAGAATTTGTGACAATTCTCTTAAGGAGGCCTGCAATTGCTCAAAAGCCTTCTTCACTTCCGGCACAAACTGGTCGCTCACGACGTCTTTGACGGCCTCACCAAGCTTGGTGGCGCTTTTCAATTCCAATTGTGCGCGTTGATCGAAGATTTGGCTCTCAGGAAGCGGCTGGCCCTCAGGAATGTTGTCATAGCCGTCGAGGTGCAATCGAATCCGGCCTTGTTGGCTCATCAGATAAGCGCGCATGAACACCAATTGCTCCACACTGACGCCGATCTGCTCAGCCAACGCCTCGTGCTGCTGCTGCAAATAATCCGCGACGGCATGCGCCACAGGCGTATAGTCAACACCTTGGAGCAGCGCCTCATTAACGGGATTCCGCAGGGCCAGGTTCAGCTCGGGATCCGCTTGCATAGACTGCTGGAGAGCTTTCAGCGCGGCCTCGCCGGTTTTTCCAAACGTATCGTTGACGGCTATGAATGTTGCATCCAGGGCGTTGACTTGCACGGTGTTTTTTGCAGCGCGAGCCGTTTCCAATTGTATCGCAACGGTTTTGACGCGGATAAACCAGGTTTGGATTTCCAAAACCTTGGAAACAATCTCCCCTAATTTATTGATGCGCTCGATCAAGCGAGGATCGGTGGAAGCAACACCCTGGGCAAGCTCTTGCAGAAGCCCGTCACGGTCCCATTTGATCTCCAGCCGGCCGGGAAACTCCAGCTCCATCGTTGCAATCGACCATCCTACGAGGCGAGTTGAAGATTTGTTTTTGGCAGGCGAAGCCTCGCCGGTTTTGGACTTGACGATTTCATAACGGATATGCTGCATCACGTTGATGACTTGAGCGGACGCCGTGGAAATCAGCGCCAACACTAACGCGACGCCGATACGGAGTGAGATTCGTTTCATACCTGATGCCCCTTCATAAATGCGATTTCCAAAGCGATTGGATCAATCTCTTCGTCAAAATTCAAGATGGCCTTGAGCCTGTTAAAAAAATTGAGGACGGCAACAAAAGGCATCGCCCCGCTCAAGATGGGATCCAATATGTTGCGCACCGCCGGCATTTCCGGATGGCGATTCCAAACCACCCGGCGAAAGGATTGGCCCTCGACGTTTTCAAATTTGGCGCAGAGCTGATCAGCCCACGCAATGACTTGCTCCGCTTTTTCGCCCTGGCCAAAAACCAACATCAAGACGACATTGAGGTCATCAATAGCCGCACGCAATAATTTAGCGGCGAGTTGCTCGTCAGCGTCGGGAAGAATCAAGGTATACTTGAGCATCGCTGCCTCCGCGTTAAATGTTATGGGGAAACTTTTTAAAATATCATTACCACCAGCTCGTGCGCCTTCTCCGTCGCGTTGGCGTGCCGCCCAACAACCCGAACACGCCGCGCACGACTTCCTTGCCGATCGCGCGGCCAAGCGGCGATTTCATCATACCGACAACCGCATCCAGCACACCGCCTTCTTCTTTTTGTTGCGGTTGTGCCACCGGCTCATCATCCGGAAGATCGACCATTTTTCTGGCGAGCAACTCGCGCGCGCTTTCGCGGTCAATTGGCGTGGCATATTTCTTATATAAAGAAGAACTGCGAATGATTTTATCCATCAACTCCGGCGGCGCGGGCGCCATCAAAGATTGCGGCGGATTCAAAACGGTGACAACCGGCGAGGTTGGCACGCCGCGTGGATCGAGCACGGTAACGAGCGCTTCGCCGATGCCAAGCGTGGTCAGCGTTTCTTCGAGATCGTAAAATTTCGTCATCGGAAAAGTGGCGACAGTCGCTTTCAACGCTTTCGCATCATTCGGCGTGAAAGCGCGCAGCGCGTGCTGCACGCGATGGCCGAGCTGCGCGAGCACGTCGGGATCCACGTCTTTCGGCGTTTGTGTGACAAAATAAACGCCGACGCCTTTCGAGCGAATGAGACGCACGACCTGTTCGAGCTGTTGCAAAAACGCTTTGCTGGCGTCTTCAAAAAGAAAATGCGCCTCATCAAAGAAGAACGCGAGAATCGGCTTGTCAACGTCGCCGCGCTCCGGCAGATCGCGATACAGCGCCGCGAGCAGCCACATCATGAACGTGCTGAAGAGCAGCGGGCGATCTTGCAGATCGGCAATTTCCAGCGCGCTGATCACGCCGCGGCCGTCCGGCGCGAGACGCAGCAAATCGTCCGGATCGAACTCCGGCTCACCGAAAAATTTGTCGCCGCCCTGCGCTTCCAATTCCACCATTTTGCGCAGCAACACGCCGACCGAGGCTTTGGAAAGTCCGCCATATTCTTTTAATTCCGCCTCGCCGTCGCCCGTCAAATGCGCGAGCACGGCGCGCAGATCGCTGAAATCCAGCAACGGCAAATGCCGATCATCGCAAAATTTGAACACCATCGTCAACGAGCTTTGCTGCGTCTCGTTCAGGCCGAGCACTTTGGAGAGCAAAATCGGCCCGAACGAGCTTACCGTCGCGCGCAAAGGAATGCCGTTCTTGCCGGACAGGCTAAGATATTCCACCGGAAAATCGCGGCCCTGAAAATTGATGCCAAGCTTGTTGCAACGATCCTGCAGTTTCGGATTCATCGCGCCGGGCTGCGCAAAGCCGCTCAAATCGCCTTTGATGTCGGCGAGAAAAACCGGCACGCCGTTCGCCGAGAGTTGTTCGGCCATTAGTTGCAGCGTGCGCGTTTTGCCGGTGCCCGTCGCGCCGGCAATCAAGCCGTGGCGATTGCCGAGTGGCAGCGGCAGGCGCACTTGCACGTTTGTCAGTGTTTGCTGTTGTCCGGCTTCGGGCGGATAAACCGCGCGTCCTAAATCCAGCGACGCTTCTTTCCAGCCATATTGCGCGCCGAGCAATTGATCGAATTGGGGATCCATGAAATTCTCCTGTTTTATTGCAGATTGCAATCCGATTAAAGATTCGTCAAAGAAGATTCAAGCTGTTGTTGGGGATTGATATTTTCTCCCATTGCCAGAGCTCGCTGCAGGTGATTGATTTCAATCTGGGCTTGTTGGCTAAAGTGCAGCTCGGGCAAATTCAGGATTGAGTTGAATATTGATAAATTCAAATCATGTCCAAGCGTGAGCTCCAGGGTAATAACGGCGAATTTTTTTTCTACCGGGCTTTTCAAAATGATTTGCTTGATCCCGTCAATATTTTGCCGGTCATCGGCGATATCGGGCAGGAATTCAAATGTCAGACTATAAATGCCTCCGACTCGGCCTTTAACGCTAAAATAATAGGAGAATCTATCGAGCCACATGATGCGCCTTCCGGAAAAGAAAACTGTTGGGATATTGTAGATGAATTTTTCCAGAAAGTCAAGCGCGAAATTTGACAACGGGTAATGCCTCACTTACGGGTGGAGTAGCGCAGGCATCCTGCCTGCAGACAAGATGTCTGCGCTACGTTTTCCACACGTAAATCTGAGGCATTACGATTTAGATAAAGTTTTACTTGACAATGAGAAACTTTTTCGGCATTTTTACAGTATTTAAGGTACATACTTTCTGAATTCTAATCTTATCGTTTATCATGCCCAATAATATTTACAGAGAGAAGCTGTTAAATGCGATCTTGTTTTTTGTACAAAAGACAAGACATGCAAAAATGACAAAAATATCCAAGCTTCTCTATTTTTTTGATTTTACCCACTTCAAACAAACTGGATATCCCGCTATCGGCCTTGAATACTTTGCGTTTAAAAACGGCCCAGTGCCCAAAAAATTATGGTTGGAATTGAAAGATGGGATCGTGCCAAATGACTTCAAAGCTAAATTAGCTCTTCTCGGAAAAAAAGGATGAGGATGATCCTAATTTCAAAGAAATAGAATTTCATGCCAAAGCCAAGCCCGATCTTTCGGTGTTTTCTCCTCGCGAGAAAAAAATTCTTGAAGATTTGGTTTTTATGTTTAAAGATGTAAAAGCTTGGGAAATTTCCGAAATTTCTCATTTAGCCAACCAACCGTGGGATGCCACAAAACGTGAAAGAGGCGAAAATACCCTTATAGAAGTTAAAGCGACCATTTCATCTGATTGTCTAGCCCAATTAAAAAATTGTCTAAAGAAGTTCAAAGATGATATTTCAGAACGGCACTGGAGGATGATTTTCAAATCTTAATACCCTCTTTTTTTATCCACCACATTCAACAAAGCTTCCCCGCGCAGATAGCGCGCGAGGTTTTCCGCAAATTGCTCGCCGACGCGCTCGACATACTCTTCAAAATTGCCGGAGATATGCGGTGTCACCAACACATTGTCCAGTTGCCAGAAGGGATGGTCCGCCCGCAGCGGCTCGTTTTGAAAAACATCGAGAACGGCGCCGGCGATTTTGCGCTCGCGCAGCAGCGTCAGCAGCGCCGTTTCATCAACCAGCTCGCCTCGGCCGATATTGATGAGATAGGCGCCCGGCTTCATCTGCTGCAACCTTTCCGCGCTCAACAGCTCACGGGTTTCCGCGGTCAGCGGTAAAGTGAGCACGACAAAATCCGCTTGCTGAAGAAATTCGTCGATCTGATGCACCGCGAAAATTTCAGCGATGATCTCCGGTTTGGGCAAATGAATATTGCGTCGCAAGCCGATCACGCGCATGCCTATCGCGGCGCACCATTTCGCGATCTCCATGCCGATCGCGCCGATGCCGGCAATGCCAACGGTTTTTCCGGCGACGGGGAAGCGCGCTTTGATCATCTCCTTTTGTCGCCACTGCTTTTCAATTTGACCGCGCACGGCAAAATCAAAACGATTGGCCAAAAACAAAACCGCCCCGAGCACAAACTCCGTCATGCGATCGCCGTGAATGCCGCGCGCGTTGGTGACGTTGACGTTGCTCTGCACCAGCGCCGGCGAGAGCGATTTTTCTATTCCCGCCGCGCCGAGATAGAGCCAGCGCAGTTTCCGGCACTGGACCAATTGTTCGGCGGAAAAACGATACGTGGCAATCACTTCGGCTGCGGCCAAATTTTCTGCAAATTTTGCGGGATCGAGGGAAAGTTCGATTTTGGTGATCGCCTCGCCGAGACGCGATTCGATTTGTTGGCGAAGCTTTTGCAGGCGAGACGGGTTGGAGGTCAAATTGACGGCGACGAGCATATTCGAGCAAATTTCCTGTTGATTTTTTAATGATAAAATACTAACTTGCAAGCGCGATGAAAGTTTAACCGTTTTGGAGCGGCAGTCTTATAACCGGCAAATTTTTGAGAGGGAGCGTCATGAGATCGCTCGCGGAGAATTACTACAAAGCGGCTTTCGAGAGAATCGAAGACGCCAATCTGCTGCACAAAGCAGAGCATTATCCCTTTGCCATGTACGCATCCGGCTTGGCCGTTGAATGTTTGCTGCGGGCGTTCCGTGTTCTTGTGGATCCAACTATCGACGCCCGGCACGATCTTTTGATGCTTTGGAAAAAAACGGCGTTGGCCGATGCTCATCGTGAGCCGTCTTATAAACGGAGTTATGATTTGTTGAACGAAATTAGCGCGCGATGGAAACAATTGAGCAAAAGGTAAAAAATATCCTAACCTGCAATTCACCGATGAAGAAATGCGCTTCGATGATGATCCCGGGGAGATCATTTCAGGCGTTATTGTTTCGGAAAAATTTTGGGATATGGAGTTCAAAGCGCGCCAGGAACTGATCTGGAATTTGCTGGACGCTCATCTGACGCCGGAAGAACGGCGCCAGGTTTTGGGCTTTCAAACCTTCACGCCGGAAGAGCAAGCCGTCCGCTCCGAATTCGCTTTTGCTTATCCTGATTAGTCCCGCCGAATTGGATGCCCGGTTCCGACCAGCGCGAACCAAGCATCCAATTCCAGTCTCACCCGTAAATCCCGCGTAGCTTCAAGGCTTGCGCGACGCGATCGATCGCCAGAATGTAAGCGCCGATGCGCATGTTGACGTTGTATTTTTCCGCGGTTTCGGTGACTTCCCGAACCGCTTCCGAGAGAAAGCGCTCGAGGTTTTCGAAGACTTGCTTTTTCGGCCAGAAATATCCCATGCGATCCTGCACCCACTCGAAATAACTCACCGTCACGCCGCCGGCATTGCACAGAATATCCGGAATGACCGCGATGCCGCGATCGGCTAAAATCGCATCGGCGTTGGCCATGGTCGGACCATTCGCGCCTTCAGCGATAATCTTCGCTTTGATTTTGCCGGCATTTTTCCTGGTAATCTGATCTTCCAGCGCGCAGGGCGCGAGCACCTCGCATTCCAATTC
>Ga0247727_10016347_pt1 | contig 11997 bp, 10 predicted proteins | sample WisWelCaveWW1625_FD_202498 | JGI IMG/M metagenome (GOLD analysis project Ga0247727, IMG submission 202498) | Biofilm microbial communities from Wishing Well Cave, Virginia, United States - WW16-25 | ecosystem: Environmental > Aquatic > Deep subsurface > Groundwater > Cave microbial mat | place...
GTCTCGCCAAGACGCCCGAGCTGACGGTCTGGTCGGCGGCGCGGGGCCCGAGCACCCGCGACGCGATCGGCGCCGACGCCGTGCATGTGGGTCGCGTGCGGCGCGACACCAGCGTGCCACACGGTCTCACGTTCTGGCTCGCGCTCGACCCGGTGCGCGTCGCCGCCGGAACCGCCCTGCGTGTCGCAGAGGCTCGCTTCCGCTCGGCGGTTTGATTCCCACCTTCCGCCTCACCCTCGAGTACGACGGCAGCGAGTTCGCCGGCTGGCAGAGCCAAGCGCAGGGCGAGCGTACGGTGCAGGCGACGCTCGTCAGCGCCCTCTCGGAGATCGCAGGCGCCGAGGTCAGGGTCACGGGCGCGGGACGCACGGATGCCGGCGTGCACGCAGAGGGGCAGGTGGCTGCCGCGGAGCTCGAGACGCGCCTCGATGCCGAGACCCTGCTGCGCGCGCTGAACGCGCGACTGCCGCGCGATCTCGCGGTGGTCGCGTGTGCGCAAGCGCGCGCCGGCTTCGATCCGCGCCGCGAGGCAGTCGGCAAGCGCTATCGCTACGGCGTCTGGAACGGGCGCGTCGCCTCGCCGGTGCGGCGGCGCCGCTTCCATCACGTCCCTGGCGCGTTGGATCTGGCGGCGCTCCGGCTCGGGGCGGCGCCACTGTGCGGCCGTCACGACTTCACCAGCTTCCAGGGCGCCGGCTCCGCGGTCACCGACCGCGTCAGATCGCTGCGCTGCGTCGAGGTCGCGGGCGAAGCGCGGGGGGAGATCTTCTTCACGTTCGAAGGAGATGGCTTCCTGCGCCACATGGTGCGCAACGTGGTTGGAACCCTGCTGGAGGTCGGCCTCGGCCGCCGGCCCCCGGGGTGGGTCGCGGAGGTGCTGGCCGCCCGCGACCGCACCCGGGCCGGCCCGACCGCTCCGGCCCGCGGCCTGACCCTCGTGCGGGTTGATTACTGAGCAAGCCCGCGTCCGCGGGCGCGCAGTGAGCCGAAGGCGAACGGAGCCCACCGCGCCAACGTACGTGAGACACCCGGCCTCCTGAGTTCTGGGTGTGAGGCAACGGATCCCGCGCGAGCCTCACCCTGACCCGGCTCGCCACGCCGCGCCGTCTTCTTTCCCCTTTTTCGAGTCACGGCAACGGCACTCCAACATGTTGACCCTTCCGTTCGCGACACTCGTTGACAACACCGCCGTCATGGTGGTCAGATGGCTACGCAGCGAAGGGGGCGCCAGTCCGCGGTCCCGAGCAGGAACCGAGTCACGACCGGCTGGGACCCAGGCCCCCTGGGATCGGCGGCGCGGGTCAGCGCAGCCCGCTCGGTTGACGCTGGAGAGAGGTTGGCTATCCAATGCGCCTTCCCGGAGGGACCGATGGGCGCGCAGGCGCACCTCGCCACACAGAGCGCGAAGGCTGCCGAGGTCGACCGCCGCTGGTACGTCGTGGATGCGACGGACCAGGTGCTCGGCCGTCTCGCTACACGGCTCGCCACGGTACTGCGCGGGAAGCACAAGGCCATCTACACGCCGCACGTGGATACGGGCGACTTCGTCGTGGTCGTGAACGCGGCGCGTGTGCGGCTCACCGGCAACAAGCGCGAGGCGAAGACCTATTACCGCCACACCGGCTGGCCGGGCGGGCTCAAGTCCACGACTGCGGCCCAGGTGCTCGACGGCCCGCATCCCGAGCGCGTGCTGGAAGGCGCGGTCCGGGGGATGCTGCCGAAGAATCACCTCGGCCGGCAGATGTTCTCGAAGCTCAAGGTGTACGCGGGCGCGGAGCATCCGCACGCCGCCCAGAAGCCGGAGGTCCTGCCGGGTGCCTGACGTCGTCCGAGAGCCGTCGGCGACGGGCCGCCGCAAGACCTCGGTGGCGCGCGTGACGCTCACGCCCGGCACCGGCCAGTTCCTCGTCAACGGTCGCTCGCTCGAGGACTACTTCCCGCGCGAGAGCCTGCGCAGCATGATCCAGGTGCCTCTCCAGCTCTCCGGCGTCGCCGGTCGCTACGACGTGCGAGCGTCGCTGTCGGGCGGCGGTGTGGCAGGGCAGGCCGGCGCGCTGCGCCACGGCATCTCGCGCGCCGTGCAGATGCTCGACCCCGGTCACCGCCCGGTCATCAAGAAGGCCGGCCTGCTGACGCGCGACTCGCGCGAGGTCGAGCGCAAGAAGTACGGCCAGCGCGGCGCGCGCGCCCGCTTCCAGTTCTCGAAGCGGTAGGCACACTTCTTCCTACGCTCGCTCCGCTCGCTGCGCGCCCGCGGACGCGGGCTTGCGGCGTGGCCGGGAAGAGGTGCGTCGCTCCGCTCGCTGCGCTCGAGTACGAGTTGCACATCGCCTCTCGCGCCGAGCGGCGCCGAGCGCTATCCACCCGCGAACCGTCCCAGGGGTGAGACATCGAGGCCTCGCGTCAGCCGCGGCAGCAGCCGGTCGGCGAGGGGATCCGGGCGCAAACGTCGTACTACGCCACGGATCCGACGGCGATCCGCCTCTCGGTCTCAGCGGTGGTTTGGAGCGCTGGTCCCGGCAGCTCGCTGCTGCTGATGCAGCGCAGTGACAACGGCGCCTGGGGCTTGCCCGGGGGCTACGTGGAGATCGGCGAGTCCGTCACCACTGCCGCAGCGCGCGAAGTGCTGGAGGAAACCGGCGTGCAGATCGAGCTGGGCCGTCTGGTCGGCGTCTACTCCGACCCCGCCGTGCAGGTGATCGCGTATCCCGACGGAAGGCGTGTGCAAGCCGTCAACCTCTGCTTCGAGGCGCGCCCGATCGGCGCCGGCACGGCGACGACGCCGGACGAGGCGCTCGCAACCCGCTACTTCGAGGCCGCCGCGCTGCCCGCGCCGCTGGTCCCGATCCACGAGATCCGCATCCGCGACGCCCTCGCCGGCGACCGGGCGGCACGAATCCGTTAGCTTGGCGAAGGAGCCCCTCATGAACGCGCGCCCCAAGAAGTTCATCTTCGTCACCGGCGGCGTGCTGTCCGGCCTCGGCAAGGGTCTCTCGTCCGCCGCGATCGGCGCCCTGCTCGAGGCGCGCGGCTTGCGCGTCACCTTCCTGAAGCTCGATCCGTACCTGAACGTGGATCCGGGCACGATGAACCCGATCCAACACGGCGAGGTGTACGTCACCGAGGACGGCGCAGAGACGGACCTCGACCTCGGCCACTACGAGCGCTTCACCCGCGTCCGCACCAGCCGCGTGAACAACGTCACCGCGGGCGGCGTGTACGAGTCGATCCTCGCGAAGGAGCGCCGCGGCGAATACCTCGGCGGCACCGTGCAGGTGATCCCGCACGTCACCGACGAGATCAAGCAGCGCATCCACAAGGCGGCCGAGGACGCCGATATGTTGATCTGTGAGGTGGGCGGCACGGTGGGCGACATCGAGTCGCTGCCCTTCCTCGAGGCGGTGCGCCAGTTCCGCGCCGACGTCGGCCGCGACAACGTCTGCTACGTGCACCTGGCGCTGGTGCCCTTCATCGCGTCCGTGGGGGAGCTGAAGACGAAGCCGCTGCAGCACTCGGTCAAGGAGCTGCAGTCCGTCGGCATCGCGCCGGACGTGCTGCTCTGCCGCACCGACCGCGACCTGCCGCGCTCGGTCAAGTCCAAGATCGCGCTGTTCTGCAACGTGGACGAAGACGCGGTGGTCGGAGCGCGCGACCTCCCGCATATCTACGAGCTGCCGCTCGCCTTCCACGACGAGGGACTCGACGAGAAGATCACGCGCGTGCTCGGCATCTGGACCGGCGAGCCGCGGCTCGGCCCCTGGGAGCGCGTGGTGCACGCCGTGCGCAATCCCGAGCGCAGCGTGAAGATCGCGATGGTGGGGAAGTACGTGAACCTCACCGACTCCTACAAGAGCCTGAACGAGGCGCTGCACCACGGCGGCATCGCGCACCGCACGCGCGTCGAGATCGAGTACTTCGACTCCGAGAAGCTGGTGAATCCGGACGAGCTGGCGCGCGTGGACGGCATCCTGGTGCCGCACGGCTTCGGCTCGCGCGGCGTCGAAGGCAAGATCGCCGCGGTGCGCTTCGCGCGCGAGCGGCGCGTGCCGTACTTCGGCATCTGCTTCGGCATGCAGATCGCCGTGATCGAGTTCGCGCGCCACGTGGTGGGACTCGAGCGCGCCAACTCCGCCGAGGTCGATCCGGAGACGCCGTACCCGGTGATCGACCTGATGCCGGAGCAGCGCCAGGTGTCCGACAAGGGCGCCAGCATGCGCCTCGGCGCCTGGCCCTGCACGCTGCGCGAGGGCACGCGCAGCTACGAGGCCTACGGCATGCGCGAGGTCACGGAGCGACACCGCCATCGCTACGAGTTCAATCCCGAGTACCGGGATCAGCTCTCGCGGGGCGGGCTCGTGCTGGCGGGCACCTCACCGGACGGCCGCCTGATCGAGGTGATCGAGCTCCAGGACCATCCCTGGTTCGTGGGCTCGCAGTTCCACCCCGAGTTTCAGTCCGGCCCCTTCGATCCGCACCCGCTCTTCACCGCCTTCATCGCCGCCGCGATCCGACAGTCCGCGCGCCGCTAGTCTGCTCTATCCCGCAAAGGACCTTCGGGCTGAGTTGGCGACTGACATTCCGAGCCGATCCGCGACACCTCTCGCACTCTTCTCACCGCGGGCGTGTCTCACGTTTCACGCGTCTTCGAGGTCCCCGCGCGCCACTTGCGCTCACACGCAGCGCGTGCGAACCGACTCGCTCACGGCCGCGGGATGTCCGGGACGGCCTTCCACGCGTAGCGGCGCCCGTGGATCTGCCCTCCGCCGGGCGGCTCCGAGAGTTCTCCGCCCTGGTCGCCGGCGCCGAGGCGCTGATAGAAACGCTGCGCCCGGCGGTTCTGCTCCAGCACCCACAGATAAAGGCCGCAGGCGGGGTAGTTCGCGCGACACCACGACGCGACCTCGGCTACGAGCCCAGCGCCGACGCCCCGGTCCCTGGTGCTCGGGTCGGACGTGGATGTTGTCGAGAAACGATCCCCAGGTCTCGTCGTGTCCACCGTAAGCGCAGGCAAAGCCGATCAGATTGTCGTCCTCCTCGGCGAGAACGACGAATTGATTCGACGCCGGCGTCGACAGCCGCTCCTCCCAGAGGCGGAGCCGGTCCTCGACGACGTCACCGTCGAGGTACTCGTCTCGATAGGCCCCGCGATAGTGGGCCCGCCAGCTCTCGGCGTGCAGCGTGGCGACGGCCATCGCGTCCGCTCGGGTGGCTTCGCGAAAGCGCATGATGGGATCGGTTCTAGCCAACCGCATCCGTCGGGGCATCCAGGGCCGGACTCCGCGCTACTCCGGAGCCGAAGACGGAGCCCCAATGGAGCCGGTCGCCTCGAGCGCCTCCCGATCTCTCGGCCTTCCAGCCGCTTTTCCCGGACCAGCGCCCCGCGAAGCAGCCGCTCAGGGAGCGACCTCGACGTGCAGCCGCGCGTTCGTGGTCGGCTCGCTCTCGAAGGCCGGCAGCTTGAGCGGGCCGTCCCCCTCGAGCACCAGCACCACGGCGCTGTTCGCATTCCAGCCCGGTGTGCCTGCCAGCTCCTCGAGCAGGCTCGACAGGTCGGGTGAGCGCAGGACCTGCAGACCCTTCGGCGGGTCGGCTGGGGGGGGCTGAGACCACGCCACGCTCGCGCTGGTCTCTGCGCGCGACGAGACGTCGAAGGCGCTCTCCGCGAGGCCTTCCGCGGCGTCGCTCTCCTGACCCCGAAGCGTCAGCGCGAACGCCTTCGAGACGGGCTTCTCGATCTCGAACTCGAGGAACGCGTGCGCGATCTGGGCGCCGGCCGGAATCCCGGCGGCCGGGAAGCGCAGACCGACCAGGTTCTTGCCCAGCTTGAGCGACTTGCCGTCGAGCTTTACCTTGCCCGACGAGACCGTTTCGGTCGCATCGTCGGATCCCGCGCCCACGAGCGCATCGAGGCCGCCGAGAGGGCCCGCGTCGCAGACGTCGCCCCAGCCGTCGTCGTCACCGTCGGCCTGGCCGGCGTTGGTATCGGACGGGCAGTTGTCGGCCAGGCCGCACACGCCGTCGGCGTCCACGTCGCCGCCCTGCTTCGAGCCGCATGCGCTCGGACCGGGCGGGGGCGGGGGCGCGCCGACGCAGCTCGCCGTGCCGCTGTCGGAGTAGCTTGCACCCGCTGCGGGCTCGAACTCCCAGTCGTAGCTCGCGGCGTGCAGCGTCAGCTGGAGTACGCCAAAGGTCGTGTTGTTGCGCGCCTCGCTGTTGGGCAGGGCGCTGCCGAAGTCGTAGTGGCTGCGGCCTCCCATGCCGACCGTGAACTGGCGGATGCCGTCCCCGTCGGCGTTGCCGTCGGCATCCTGGAGTCCGAAGCGCTCGTACAGGTGCTCGTGGCCCGAGAGGATCACGTCGGCGTCGTGCTCGTCGAGAATCGCCCAGAGGTCGCTCATCTCCTCCTGGCTGCCGTGTTTATCGCCGGAGCTGAAGCGGGGGTGGTGCCAGAAGGCGAGCGTGCAGACCGCCGGGTGACTCGCGAGGTCCTGCGCGAGCCACTCTCCCTGCATCGAGTTGCGCTCGCAGCCGCCGATCTCGCCGCAGTTGGAGTTGAGCGAGACGATGTGCCAGGCGCCGAGATCGAAGCTGTACCAGCCCTCGTCGGGGTCGCCGGCGACGGCGCCGAAGTAGTCGAAGTAACCAGCGGCGTTCGCTGTGTGATACTCGTGATTGCCGGGCGCGGGATAGGTGCGCGCCTTGTGGCGTCCCCAGCTCGGCCCGTAGCACTGTGCGAACTCAGCGGCGCTGCCGTCGGCGTAGGCGAGGTCCCCGGGCGCGAGGATGCTGCCGGCCAGGCCGTCGAGCAGATCCGCCGTCTGCTCGTCGCCCGCCGTGTCGCACGAGGCGACGTCGCCTGCGGCGAGGACGACGGGATCGTCGGCTGCCGCAGCGCCGGCGGCGAGTGCCCCGAAGCCGAGCAGGGCAGCGGTGTGCAGGAACGTCCTCATCGCGATCCCCTTCGCGCACGCAGCGCGAGCAACAGGGGCAGCAGCAGCGCGAGCTCCGGACCGATCCCGCAGCCGGTCATCGTCACGACGCCCACGCAGGACGCCGTGCCTGCGTCGGCGAGGGTGCCACCTGCGACCGGCACGAACTCCCAGCTGTAGTGGGTCGGGTCGAGCTGCAGCTTCAAGACGCCGTAGCTGCTGCGGCTGCGCAGCTCGCTGTTGGCGGCGATGGTCGCGCCGAAGGCGCGCAGGCTCCGTCCTCCCGTGCCCACCACGAACGAACGGATGCCGCTCGCGCTGGCGTTGCCGTCGGCGTCCTGCGCTGCGAAGCGTTCGTAGTCGTGATCGTGGGCGGTCAGCACGAGATCGGCGTTGTGTTCGTCGAGAATCGCCCAGACGTCCTGCATCTCGACGTTGTTGCCGTGCTCACCCGAGCTGAAGCGGGGATGGTGCCAGTAAGCGAGGGTGCAGGAGCTCGGATGTTGTGCGAGATCCTGCGCGAGCCACTCGCCCTGTGCCGAGCTGCGTTCGCAGCCGCCGACTTCCGCGCAGTTGGAGTTGAGGGCTACCAGATGCCAGGCGCCGAGATCGAAGCTGTACCAGCCTTCGTTCGGGTCGCCGGCGACGGTGCCGAAGTAGCCGTAGTAACCGGCCGCGCCGCCAGTGTTGTACTCGTGGTTTCCCGGAGCCGGAAGCGTACGGGCCTTGTGCCGTCCCCAGGTGGGCCCGTAGCAGGACGAGAACTCGCTCGCGGTGCCGTCGGGATACACGAGGTCGCCGAGTGCGAGGAGGGTCCCGGCGAGGCCGTCGAGCAGCGTGGCGGTCTGCGTGTCGCCGCTGCTGTCGCAGCCCGCGATGTCGCCTGCCGCGAGCACGGTCGGACCCGCGGCGAGGGCGGGCTCGGCGGGCCCGCCGAGTCCCACCAGACAGAGCAGGAATAGGAAGCGCTTCGACACGCAATCCCTCCAGGTGCGCGACTCGCAGCCTATCGGCCGACCGGGGCTCGCATCTGTGCCCGGGGCCACGTTTTCGAGGCAGCGCGCGCGCGCGGGCCACCCCCTCAGGCGGTCGGGCCGCGAGCTTTGTGAGTCGCTGTCGAGATCGCTGTCGACATCGAGTGGGGCTCGACGTCTCTGCTTCGAAACCCGTCAGAGGAGGGCGCCATGCCGCGCTACGTGCTCTTGATCCTGGACGACCCCCGCCGTGAGTGGTCCTCGCCCGCCGAGGCCGGCGCGGAGAAGGCGAAGATGGGGCGCTTCGCCGGCGAGCTGGCCCAGCAGGGCAAGCTGCAGGGCGGCAATCCCCTGAAGGGGTCGGCGGAGGCGGTGCGCGTGCGTTCCGAGGGCGGCCGGGTGGTCGTGACCGATGGCCCCTTCACGGAGACCAAGGAGATGGTCGCCGGCTTCTTCGTGGTCGAGGCGGCCGACCGGCGCGAGGCGCTCGAGATCGCCGGCCGCTGCCCGCACACGGCGCTCGGACCGGTCGAGCTGCGCGAGGTGGTGGAGGTCGGCGGCCCGCCGCGCACGTGAATCCGCGCCGGGCTCGCTCTGCGGGCGCCGCCGTGCTTGCATGGCTCCCGCGGAGGAGCGGTGGCGGCGAGCGAGGCGGACTTCGAGCGCTGGTTTCGCGAGGATCGCGGGCGCGTGCTCGCGACCGTGGTGCGCCTGGTCGGCGAGCTCGGGCGCGCGGAAGAGATCGTGCAGGAGGCCTGGCTGCGTGCGCTCGAGCACTGGCCGCGGAGCGGAGTTCCCGACTCGCCGCGCGCCTGGCTGCTCACTACGGCTCGCCATCTCGCCGTCGACGAGCTGCGCCGGCGGGCACGCGGTCCGACCGAGCCCTTCGAAGAGCTGGTGCATTCGCCGGGCGGAGGCGGCGGCTGGGACGAGGACCTCGCGCTGGCGCCGCCCGTGATCCGCGACGACCCGTTGCGCCTCGTCTTCACCTGCTGCCATCCGGTGCTGCCGCAAGAGGCGCGGGTGGCGCTGACGCTGCGCACGCTCGGCGGACTCACCACGCGCGAGATCGCGCGCGCCTTCCTCTGCGGCGAGCCGACCGTGGCGCAGCGCATCGTGCGCGCGAAGAAGACGCTGCGCGAGCGCAACGTCGCGTACCGTGTGCCGACGGCGTGGGAGCTGCCCGAGCGCCTACCGGCCGTGCTCGAAGTGCTCTACCTGATCTTCAACGAGGGCTACGCGGCGGGCGAGGGTGAGGAGCCCGTGCGCCGCGAGCTGTGTGAAGAGGCGATCCGTCTGGCCGGGCTCGTCGCCGAGCTGCTGCCGGAATCCGAGACGTACGGGCTGCTGGCGTTGCTCGAGCTGCAGGCGTCGCGCATTCCGGCGCGCAGCGACGGCAGCGGCGTGGCCGTCCTGCTCGACGCGCAAGACCGCTCGCGCTGGCAGCGCGGGCGCATCGAGTCTGGCCTGCAGCACCTGGCGCAGGCCGGCGTCGCCGCAGGCCCGTATGCGATCCAGGCCGCCATCGCCGCCTGCCACGCGCGGGCCGCGCGCTTCGAGCTGACCGATTGGGACGAGATCGTGCGCCTCTACGATGCGCTGCTGGCGCGCAATCCGTCGCCGGTCGTGGCACTGAATCGCGCGCTCGCGGTGGCGCGGAGCGAGGGCGCCGAGCGCGGGCTCGCGCTGGTGGAGCAGCTGGCCGGGGACGAGCGGCTGCGAGACTACCCTTGGCTGCCCTCGGCCCGCGCCGATCTGTTGCGGCAGCTCGGCCGCGTGGACGAAGCGGCTGCTGCCTACCGCGAGGCGCTTTTGCGCACTGCGAATCGCGCGGAGCGCGCTGCGCTCGCGCGGCGCCTCAGCGAGTGCGAGACCGCAGCTGGCGCTTGAAGCACGGTTGCGTCGCTCGCCCGCCTCCTCTACAAACCTTTCGCTCGAGGTCTGGCGGGCCGGGGCGTTAGCTCAGTTGGCAGAGCGCCGTGTTCACACCGCGGAGGTCGCAGGTTCGAGCCCTGCACGCCCCACCATCCCGCCAGCGTCCGCGAATGCTGTCTCGGCCCAGTAGCTCAGCTGGATAGAGCGCTTGCCTCCGGAGCAAGAGGTCGCAGGTTCGAATCCTGCCTGGGTCACCAGCCTTCTTCTGCAGCGTGGCGCGGCATCAAGCACAGTTCTTCTGCAGCATGGTGCGGCATCAAGCACCGCGCCCGGCCGGCCGATTCGATAGGGCGGCCGAGCGGCACCGGATCGCGCAGGGGCGAGGCATGGAACGACGCGACAGTCAGCGCATCCGGCGCCGGGTCGCCTGTGAGTTCGACTACGACGGCCACGTCCACTCCGCCATCGTGGTGGACCTCTCGATCGGCGGGCTGTTCCTCCAGACCGACACCGCGATCAGCCCGGGCACCGAGCTCACGCTGCGTCTGCGCGGTGAGGCGCTCGGCGGGATGGAGCTGCGCGGCTGCGTGGTGCGGCGCCGATTCACCCCCATGGTGATCGCCACGATGATCCGGCGCGGCGTGGGGATTCGCCTCGTCTCGGCGCCGCCGGCCTACTACGAGTCGGTCGGCGGCGGCGCGGACGCAGCCGAGCCGGTTTGGTCTGCGCTCGAGGATCTGGAGCCGCCCTTCGAGCGCAACGAAGCCGAGGTCACGCTGAACATCGACGTGCTGCAAACGGCCACGCCTCCCCCGGCGGCGCCTCGCGAGGAGAAGCCGGACGAACAAGCCCCGGCAGTCGAAGAGTGGGAGTCGCTCGCGCCGGCCGCGCCCGTGCTCGAGCCGGCCTGGCTGCCCAGGGTGCGCCACCGCGCCGATGCGCTGCTGATTCACGCGACCGAGCTGGCCGACGTCGAAGCGCTGCTCCGCGGCATGGGCGCGGAGGTGCTGAGTCAACGCTCGATCGACGCGTCTGGCTTCGAGGGTTGGGAGCGTCCGCCGCGGCTGATCATCGCGAGCGGCCGCAACGCCTTGCGCCTGGCCGTGGGAGCGGACCTCGAGGCGCAGGGCACCATCCCGATCGCCGTCGTGGACAGCACATCGCAGATGCTGCTCAGGATGCTGCGCCGCCAGGGCTTCCGATACGTGGTGCGCCGGCCGGTGCACCCCGAGGCGCTGCGCCTGCTGCTCGGGCGCGCGCTGTTCCGCGGGCGCGAGCGCCGGGACACCGTACGGGTCTCGCTCGGCTGCGAGGCGGGCCTGCGCTTTCGCCTGCGGCGGAGGCCGATCACGTTGCTCGAGCTGTCGCGCACGGGCTGCCGCATGCTCGGCGACGAGTGGGTCGAGGTGGGCGATCACGTCAGCCTGCGCGTGCCGACCGAGGTCACCGGCAACCGTCCGCTGACGCTGGCGGGGCGCGTGATCCGCAGCGAGCGGCAGCGGCGCGTGGGCCCCGCTGGGCGTATCGCCGTGGCCTTCCGCTTCGATCGCCTCGGCGACGGGACGCGCGCGCGGCTCGAGACGCTGATCGCGGCGCACACGCTCGGACCGACGCCGCTGCCGCGCAGACTCGCGTCTCCCGCGTCCGCGGCGTCGCAGGCGCGCGCCAGCCGCGACGCCGGCGCACCCGTTGCGGGCGCGCCGGCCACAGCGGAGAGCGAGCCGGAGCGGCGCAGCGGACGCCGCACGCTGCATCGCCGCGAGGTATTGGCGCTCGAGCTCGATCTCTCGCGCGTGCGGCACGCGCTGCTGGGCATCGACCTCTCCCCGGGTGGCGTGCGCGTAGAGCCGCATCCGGATCTGGCGCTCGGCGACCGCGTGCGCGTGGCACTCTACGACTCCACTTCCAGTGGAGCCATCATCGTGCAGGCCGAGGCGATGCGCGACGATGGCGCCCGCGGTGTGGTGCTGCGCTTCATCGACGTCTCCGAGGAAGCGGCGCGCGAGATCGCGCGCGTGCTCGAAGGCACCCCGCAGATCGAGGCGTCCGGCGGCGACGTGGGCCGCGCCGTCATCGTGGGCGAGCTGCTCGAGCACTGACAGGTCTGCCGAAAATAGCTTGACCCCGCGCGATGGATTCGGGAAAGAGACGGCATGAGTGACCTTGCGCTGTCTTCTGCTCCGGACGAGCGGCCGATACGTCGGCGCACGCGACGTGAT
>Ga0247727_10016348_pt1 | contig 11997 bp, 9 predicted proteins | sample WisWelCaveWW1625_FD_202498 | JGI IMG/M metagenome (GOLD analysis project Ga0247727, IMG submission 202498) | Biofilm microbial communities from Wishing Well Cave, Virginia, United States - WW16-25 | ecosystem: Environmental > Aquatic > Deep subsurface > Groundwater > Cave microbial mat | place...
GGCCCTGCAGCTAGATAAGAAGATCGTGAAATAAGAGCGATCGTCTGCGTCAAGGCCTCCACGGTTGTCCATCAAGTGTAAGAACTTTCGAAAGACGAGCTCGGAGAGATTGTTAAGATTGTGCGGGAGATGATGAAGAGATAGATATGAGGAGAGAGATGGAGTGGGTATCCTTCTTCTAAGTTAATGAATCCGCCACCATTCTTTATCGTACAAGGGCACCGAATCATTCACCCCTCTTACTTCCCAGAAAGGATCACGATGAAATTCATTGCACTTGTTGCTGCATTCTCTGCATTCCTCCTGAGCCAGGAGTTACTCGCACAGCAAGAAGCCCGTCTGCTTCGTTTTCCCGCAATCTACGGTGATCAAATTGTTTTTTCGTACGCAGGCGATCTGTATACTATCGGAACTGCCGGTGGCGTCGCACGAAAACTGACAAACGATGCCGGCTACGAGATGTTCGCGCGCTTCTCGCCAGATGGAAAATCCATCGCGTTCACCGGACAGTACGACGGCAACACGGAAATCTATCTCATGCCTTCCGAGGGTGGTGTGCCTATTCGACTGACCTATACCGCGACACTGGATCGCGACGATGTCTCAGACCGAATGGGACCAAATAACCTTGTAATGACCTGGAAAGATGGGTCGCACATCATTTACCGGTCACGGATGCATGAGCGAAATGACTTCATCGGCCAGCTTTATGTCGTCTCGAAAGACGGCGGTCCCTCAGAGCAACTGCCGCTTCCCCGCGGAGGCTTCTGTTCATTCTCTCCCGATGGAAAGAAAATGGCTTACAACAGAGTCTTCCGCGAATTCCGAACCTGGAAACGCTACCGCGGCGGACAAGCAGATGAGATATGGATCTATGATTTCGAGACGAAGTCTCTTACCAACATCACGAACAATCCCGGCCAAGATATCATCCCGATGTGGAGGGGGAATAAGATCTACCTTGCATCCGATCGTGATCAGCGGATGAATTTGTTCGTGTACGATATGGGAACACAACAGACGAGAAAGCTCACGAGCTTCACAGATTTTGATGTGAAGTTTCCTTCGCTCGGAGATAAAGCGATAGTGTTCGAAAACGGCGGATATCTCTACACGCTCGACCTTGCGTCCGAGAAAGTGCAGAAAGTTCCAGTCTCGATCTCCGAGGACCTGGACATCGGACGCGGTGGCATTATCGATCTCAGCAAGAACATCACGAACTACGAGATCTCCCCCGACGGAAACAGGGCGCTCTTTGGTGCACGTGGCGAGGTGTTCACGGTGCCGGCAAAGCACGGGCCGACGAGAAATCTCACGAAGTCGTCCGGTACTCATGAACGAAATTCGAAGTGGTCGCCGGACGGCAAATGGATTTCCTACGTCTCGGATGCGACCGGCGAAGACGAAATCTACATCGCACCGCAGGATGGAAACGGTGCTCCTGTCCAACTCACTAGAGGGGGAGATACCTACAGGTACCAGCCGCGTTGGTCTCCCGACGGCAAGAAGCTCCTCTGGTCCGACAAAAAACTCCTGTTGCAGTATGTCGACATCGAGAGCAAGTCCGTGACTCTTGTTGCCGAGGCCACAGCATGGGAAATCTCAGATTATGCCTGGTCGCCTGATAGCAAGTGGATTGCGTATGCAAAACCTGAAGAAAAACAGATGACAACCCTCCACCTGTATTCAGTAGACAAGAGGGAATCCTATCTGGTCACGGAAGGCTGGTTCTCTTCTTACGGTCCGGCGTTCAGCTCTGATGGCAAATTTCTCTTCTTTGTGTCCGATCGATCGTTCAATCCTACGTACAGTCAAACCGAGTGGAACCATGCTTATCTCGACATGGCGAAGATCTACTTCGTAACTCTTGCCAAGGAAACGAAGTCACCGCTTGAGCCGAAGAGTGATGAAGTGAGCATAAAGAAGGATGAAAAGGAATCGGGAGAGAACGATTCAAAAGAGAAAGGAAAGGACAAGAAGGAAGAGAAGGAGGAGGAAAAAGAAGTCACGGTTAAAGTCGACGTGGACGGACTGCGAGAGCGGATTGCGGTTCTTCCCGTCACGGCCGCAAGCTACAGCAATCTTGCTTCCGTGGGTGACAAGCTGTACTACACGCGAACCAGCAGCAAGGAGGAAAAGGCAAAGCTGCTTCTCTTTGATCTCGAGAAGCAGAAAGAGACCGAACTGGGAGAGTTTGGAGGCTTCGAAACCTCTGCCGATGGAAAAAAGATGATCGTCGGCTCTGAAGGCGCATACTACATTATCGATCTTCCAACGGCAAAGATAGAGGCAAAGGACAAGCTCAATGTTTCAGACGTGAAGATTAAGCTGGACCGCCGGGCAGAGTGGAACCAAATTTTCAGTGAGTGCTGGCGCCAGATGCGTGACTTCATGTTCGATCCGGGTTTACACGGAGTGGAGTGGTCTCGTGTGCGTGACGCGTATGCTCAGTTGCTTCCATATGTAAACCATCGAGCGGATTTGACTTATATCCTGGGTGAGATGGTCGGCGAGCTAAATATCGGCCACGCGTATGTTGGTGGTGGGGACTATCCGAAAGCCGAGCGGATCAAGACCGGCTTGCTCGGTGCAATTCTTGAATGGGAAAAGGCAACGGGTTACTACCGCATCAAGGAAATTCTGAAAGGACAGAACTGGGACAAGAGTCTGCGCTCGCCGTTGACCGAAATTGGAGTGGATGCGAAGGAAGGAGACTATATTATCTCAGTGGATGGAAGACCGACCAACCAGATGATTGATATCGGCGAATCATTTGTGGGGATGGTCGACAAGCAGGTCAAACTAAAGGTGAGTGGCAAGCCGGTCGAGGATGGAGGCCGTGAGACGATTGTTGTACCGATTGGTGATGAACGACACCTGTATTATCTGAAATGGGTTCAGGGAAATGTCGAAAAAGTGTCGAAGGCGACGGATGGAAACGTGGGCTACCTCCATATTCCGAACATGGGAGTCGAGGGATTGAACGAGTTTGTCAAGTATTTTTATCCGCAGACTCGCAAGGAGGGGCTGATTGTCGACGTGAGAGGAAATGGTGGCGGAAACGTGTCACCGATGATCATTGAGCGGCTTCGGCGTGAGCTTGTCATGATCTCGGTCGCCCGAAACACAGCCATCAGTCCCGACCCTGATGCAATGGTGCTCGGTCCACAGGTGATGCTGATCGATGAGTTCTCGGCATCGGACGGCGACATTGTTGCCTATCGCTTCAGGAAAGCAAAGCTCGGGTCGCTTGTCGGTAAGCGAACCTGGGGCGGTGTTGTTGGGATTCGAGGAACTCTGCCGCTGCTTGATGGAGGATATTTGATGAGGCCGGAATTCTCACGATACGATGTTGAAGGGAAGGAGTGGATCATGGAAGGAAAAGGCGTGGAGCCGGACGTGTATGTTGATAATGATCCTGCGAAAGAGTTTGCCGGTATCGATGAGCAGCTGAACAAAGCCATTGAGATCATAAAGGAAGAGTTGAAGAAGAACCCGGTGAAGTTGCCTGAACCTCCGCCATATCCGGACAAGAGTAAGTAGGAAGGGTAGACGAGGCTCTCGGCACAACTTGTGTCAGGCAACGGTTGACTTCAAGGAGCAGAGTCCATCGTAAGTAATCCTGAAACTACGCAACACCCGAATATCAAGCAGGAGGTGATCCTCAGGTGGGGTATCCTCCTGCTTTTCTACATCATCACTTCTGCGATCATTACGCTGACGTTTTTTGTCCGGCCGGGTGTGCACCAATACCATCGCGCGACGTTCCCGGACATGCTCTCGGGGACAGCGCACAAGCCGTATGTCTACAGGCAGCTTGTCCCGGCAACAATCAGAGCCATCTCATCAACTACTCCGGATGCTTTCAAGAAGGCAGTGGCAACATGGTTTGCACGGAAGCATGAGGAGTTGATGAAATTGTTCGAATGGTCCGAAACTCATACTTACGAACATCTCCTCTCCCTCATTATCAGCTTTTTTTGTTTCCTCGGTTTGGCTTTCGTACTCCGATCAGCGATTGCTCTGTTCTATGACTTTCCTCGGTTTGTAGCGGACGTTGCTCCAATCCTCGGTCTGGTTGTCCTCCCAGCATTTTTTCGTTACATCAATTACGTATATGACCCGGTCACGTTGCTCTTGACGGCCGCTGCGATCGTTACTGTGTATCGCCGACTTCATTGGAGCTACTACTGCCTGTTCGTAATTGCCACTCTTAATAAGGAAACGTCCATCTTATTGATTGGACTATTCATTCTCAGAGAACTCAAACTGCTTTCGAAACCTTTGCTTGTCATGCATGTTCTTTTTCAGCTGGTCCTTTGGACCTCAGCGAGGATCTTCTACCACACGATGTTTGCGGCCAATCCGGGCTCAACAGTGGAATTCCACCTCTTCGATCATAATCTCAATCTTCTGTTCAGACCTGGTCCGATGGTGTACCTTTGTGTCGCGTCTGCAATCGTGTTGACTCTTGTGCTTCATCAGTGGGGCAAAAAGCCTAAGTTCTTGCGATCTGGGTTGGTTGTCACCGTAACGCCGATTCTCGTGCTGGCAGTTTTCTTCAGCTATCTTGATGAGCTGCGGATCTATTACGAGGCGTATCCGTTCCTCTTCCTCCTGTCTCTCCCGACCATTGTACATGCGCTTGGGATTCCTCCGAAAAAGGAGACTGTTTCGAGTCGCTCGAGTGTTGAATGATTGCAGAGATATGATGAAGGTGTCCTTCACCTAAGCTGAAACAAAGCTGAAGGAAACCTTCACCATGTTTTCTATTTTGTATCCAGAATGATCGGCAATCCATCTTTTCCAGAGCCGACGATAATCACTTTTGTGTTTGTCGAGTTTGCAAGCTTCTCCGTTGCTTCGATGCCTTTCCATCGCAGAAGCTGCTCGCTGATTCCTGCAGCAACGATTCTCTGGAAGTCCGCGATCCCCTGAGCTTCGATCCGTTTCCTGTCGGCTTCCTGTCGCTCCTTCGTCAAGATGAATTCCATCCTCTGACTCTCCTGGTCCGCTCGCTGCTTCTGTTCGATCGCCTCGGTAAGTTGGGAGGGAAGGCCGACGTTCCGGAGCGGCGCTGATTCGACAATGATCCCTCGTCTTGCGATGACACCGGCCAACTCGGCCTGGATTGCTGTTCCAAGTTGCTCTCGCTCGGCGGAATAGAGTGCACTTGCTTGGAATGATGCGGTGACGGCGCGACAGATTGACCTGAACTGAGGAATGAGGACAACAGTCTCATAGTCTCCTCCCACAATGGTCTTGTACACCTGTGCCGCCGAATCCGGGTTCAGGCGGTACAGAGCGCTGACCTCGAGTCCGATGGACAACCCCTCGCGTGAAAGCACCTGCATCGCCTCCTTATGCTCTTTGGTCTGGATCGACATCTTCACCACCCTGGCAAGAGGATTTACAAAACTAATCCCGGATGGGAGCACTCGATTTGAAACAACGCCAAAAAAGTCCACGACGCCGACATGGCCTGCAGGGATTTGGGTAAAGCACTGAAGTAGCGTGATCAAGCCAAACAGCGCGAGCCCCGCGACCGAAATGGCCGCCGTTGTTCGGTAGCCGAGGTTATTCTGGCGGACTTTAGTTGCCGCAGCGCGCCATGCGAAGAACGCAAGAAGAGTAAGCAACGAACTGAGAATGAATATCATGACATCCTCCTATGAGTGATGAAGAGCCTCCCTGGTGCGTTCAACCTACGCGTTCCTCCACACAGCACCAAGGATGATTGGGTGAGTCTGTAAGCAGTGTTCCGGTTGCTTGGTATGGATCAATCTACAAAGAGCACTGACTAACAGCAAGCGCAGGAACCGGGTGGTGTTGTCCTTATTTGCTTTTCTTTCTCCTGATCCGGCTCAATCCTTCAGTGGTCATCCATAATTTCTGTGTCATCAGTGTTCCTTTCGTTCAAAGGAGAAGCGCCTCCGCTTTGAATTTCCTTACGCGAACTGTATCTTGTGCATCACGTTTATGCGACCGATGAAAATACTGAAGCCGGCCAAATTGAAAAAGGGTGATCTCATTGGCCTGATCTCCCCGGCCAGTCCGATAGATGATCCCGCCAAGATCGACAAGGGTGTTCTCTATCTTGAGTCTCTCGGCTATCGTGTTCTTGTTGGTGACAGTGTCAAAAAGAACCTCGGGTATCTGGCAGGGACGGATGAGGAACGAGTGTCCGATATTCATGCGATGTTCCTCAACCGGCAAGTGAAAGCGATTTTCTGTGTTCGTGGTGGCTACGGAACTCCACGCTTACTTCGCTCGCTCGATTACACCATGATCTCCCGGAACCCGAAGATCCTGGTCGGTTTCAGCGACATCACCGCCTTACAGCTTGCCATTTGGCAAAAGTGCAGAGTCATCTCGTTTCATGGACCGATGGTGGGGGTGGACATGGCATCGGGAATGGATCCTTTCACCGAAGAGATGCTGTGGCAAGTTTTGACGTCCGACAAGAAGCCAAAGCAGGTCACGTTTGATCGAAACGAGTCAACAGTCCTCTCTCCGGGATCAAGCGAGGGTCGTCTTCTCGGCGGAAATCTCTCACTTCTTATCACTCTGCTCGGCACTCCGTACCTCCCCGATCTTCGCAACTCCATTCTGCTTGTCGAAGAAATCGGCGAGGAGCCTTATCGGGTTGACCGTATGCTGACACATCTCCTCAATGCTGGTGCCCTGAAGCGAGTCAAAGCCATGGTAGCGGGGAAGTTCACGGATTGTGTTCCGAAAAATTCCGCTACGTCATCCCGCAGCGTTGATGAAATTCTGCGTGAGCTTGCCGGGGTGCTTCGAGTCCCGTTTCTTTCCAATCTTCCCTTCGGTCATTTCCCAAAGAAGCTGACTCTCCCGATCGGTCTTCGGGTCAAGGTCAACGCGACATCGCTCCGTCTCCAGTTTCTCGAAGCCGCAGTTGTTTGATCTCTGTTGAAGGCATCCTTCAACTCTGTTTGATCTCAGAAGAAGGCTGCCTTCCTCTCCAGCAGAAGATGCCCTCTCCAACCCAATTGATTCTCTATCAGAATAACGCTACATTTCTCTTGAGACTAGTGCCGTTTCCATTAAGACAGAATGTGTTTATGAGAATACGATTGCAGATGGAAACGAGCACGCGCCCGACCGGCGGGCGGGCTACTGCCTTTCTTGAATAGCTTATTGACAAAACACAGCTTACCTTTTTAGACGTGGCACTAGGATCAGGACGTTACTCGACATGTTGAATATCGCGGTGTTTGGTTCCGGCACGGGGTCGAACTTTCGGGCAATCCTTAAAGAAATGAACGATGGAAGGATTCCGAACGCGCGGGTGGGTCTTGTCGTGAGTAACAACTCCGGTGCTGGAATTCTGGAGATCGCGCGGAACCATGGCATTCCCTGGATCCATATCTCCCGGAGTCAATTCCCCACAGAAGAGGAATTTGTTACAAGACTCCTGCAGAGTCTTTCGGACCATAATGTGAATTTTGTTGTGCTTGCAGGCTATGTGAAGCGGTTGCATCCACATATGATTCAGGCATACCACAATCGGATTATCAACATTCACCCCGCATTGCTTCCAAAATATGGCGGTGAGGGGATGTATGGAATGCATGTTCATGAGGCCGTTCTCGCAGCGGGAGATACCATGTCAGGAGCAACTGTCCACATCGTCGACGAGGAGTACGATCATGGGCCCATCGTTCTTCAAAAGGAAGTCCTTGTCGATCCTGACGACACGCCCGAAACTCTGGCGGCTCGGGTGCTCCGCACAGAGCACCAGATCTATCCTGAAGCCATTCGTCTGTTCTCCAGCGGAAGGGTAACCATTCACGAACGTGACGTTGAAGTTCAACATTTCTAAGCAGAAGGATCTCCCTTGCCTCAAGTTCGCCGCGCCCTGATCAGTGTTTCAGACAAACGCGGTCTCATCGAATTCGCCAAAGCATTGCAGGAACTGGGCGTCGAGATTGTCTCAACAGGTGGGACCGCGGCCACCCTGCGCGACAATGGTATTCAAGCGGTGTTGGTTGCCGAGGTCACCGGCTTCCCGGAAATCCTCAACGGTCGTGTCAAAACCCTCCACCCAAAGATTCATGCCGGCCTCCTTGCAATTGCCGATAATGAACAGCACAGCCGGGAGTTACGAGAGCACCAGATCGAATCCATCGATATGGTGGTGGTGAATCTCTACGCGTTCGAGCGGACGATCACCCGGAACGGTGTCCCCCTTGAGGATGCACTTGAGCAGATTGATATTGGTGGGCCGGCGATGCTCCGCTCTGCAGCGAAGAATTTCAAACAGAAGGTGGTAATCGTGGAGCCTGACCGCTATGACGCCATTATTGCTGAAATGAAAGCAAGCGGAGGCGCTGTTTCCGAAGCAACCTGTTTCGAGCTTGCAAAGGAAGTGTTCCGTCACACGTCATCGTATGATGGAGCAATCGCAAACTACCTGGATCATCTTGATAAGATGGAGAAATTCCCCCCACTGCTTCATCTGGTCATGCGCAAGGAACTCAAGTTGCGGTATGGTGAGAATCCCCATCAGCATGCAGCCCTGTACGGTAATTTTGCCTCTCTTTTCCAGCAGCTTCATGGAAAGGAGTTGTCCTACAACAATATTGTCGATTGTGTTTCCGCTGCGCGGCTTGTTGCCGAATTTGATGAGCCTACCGTCGCCATCATCAAGCATACGAATCCGTGCGGTGTGGGCTCGGGAAGCACAACGGGTGAGGCATATTCGAAGGCGCTCGCGACAGATCCAAAGTCGGCGTACGGTGGCATCATTGCATCAAACCGCCCCATCGATGTCGACGCTGCGCAACGGATGAACGACATTTTCACGGAGATCATTATCGCGCCGGCGTTTCCTCAACCGGTGATGGACATTCTTGTGAAGAAAAAGGATCGACGATTGATACGACTGAACGTCGACATGCGGGTGTTGAACGAGCCGGATACTCGCAGCGTTCCCGGAGGACTTCTGGTACAGGAGCCGGATCGCGCGCGGATCACGAGAGATGAACTGAGCATCGTCACGCGACGAAAACCTTCAGAGGAGGAGCTTCGGGCGATGTTCTATGCATGGAGGGTAGTCAAGCATGTGAAGTCTAACGCCATCGTCTACGCAGGGTCAGGGTGTACATTTGGCATCGGCGCAGGTCAGATGTCGCGCGTAGATTCGGTACGGATCGCTGCCATGAAGGCGGCTGAGGCCGGACTCAACCTCAAGGGCTCCGCCGTAGGCTCAGATGCATTCTTCCCTTTTGCTGATGGTCTGCTCGAAGCTGTGAAGGCGGGGTCAACTGCCGTCATTCAGCCGGGAGGCTCCATTCGTGATCAAGAGGTTATCCGGGCCGCAGACGAACACAACATTGCCATGGCGTTTACGGGCATACGGCACTTCAAACACTAGGAATCGTCTCCCCATGGGTCTCTTCTCGTTTTTCTCAGCTGATCTCGCCATTGATCTCGGCACAGCAAACACCTTGATTTTCATGAAAGGGAAAGGGATTGTTCTCAACGAGCCCTCCATCGTCGCGTTCGACCGGAACACAAAAAAGATTGTTGCGATCGGCAGGGAGGCTCAGGAGATGCTCGGTCGCACGCACAGGGACATCCGCACGATACGTCCAATGAAGGACGGTGTTATTGCAGACTTTGAAATTGCGGAGGGAATGCTCCGCGAATTCATCAAGAAGATCCACGCCAACTGGAGGCCAAGCAGACGAATTGTGGTGTGCGTGCCGAGCGGCGTCACCGAAGTCGAGAAGCGCGCTGTCCGCGATTCGGCTGAACATGCAGGGGCAAAAGAGGTGCATCTCATTGCGGAACCGATGGCCGCGGCGATCGGCGTTGGGCTTGATGTCGAAGCACCCGTTGGAAACATTATTGTCGACATTGGCGGAGGCACAACCGAAATTGCGGTTATTGCCCTCTCGGGAATTGTCAACGAGGAATCGGTTCGCATTGCCGGTGACGAGATGAATAATGCGATCATCCAATTCTTCAAGAAACATCATAACATTTTAATTGGAGAACGGACAGCAGAATCCATAAAGTGTGAGGTAGGGTCCGCCATGCCCCTGAAAGAAGAGATCACCATTCGCGTACGGGGGCGAGACCTTGTCAATGGAATCCCGAAGATCACGGAGGCAAGCTCGGTGGAGATCCGTGAAGCGTTGAGCGAGACAATCCAATCCATTGTCGAGGCGGTGAAACTCACGCTTGAGCGAACACCTCCGGAGCTCGCAGCCGATATTCTCGACCGCGGTATCATGCTGAGCGGCGGAGGAGCGCTGCTGAAAGGACTCGACGAACGACTGCGGCTTGAGACGAGTCTCCCTGTCCATGTCTCAGAAGACCCACTCACGGCGGTCGTTCGAGGGACCGGCAAAGTTCTCGAGAGCCTGAATCACTACGCGAAGGTTTTGTTGAAAAGCAAGAGATACTGAGCATCTTGACTCGCAACGATGCCGTGATGAGGCGCCTTCTCGATACTGCTCTTACCTACAAAGAGTATCTCCTCCTCACCGTCTGCGTCCTCCTCTCCATCTTTCTTCTTGCCGCACAGGACTCTCCCCAGATTCGGCGCATCCGATCAATTACTGTTGTCTCCATTGGTTTCTTGCAGGACGCGTTCGGCTTTGTACCGAATTACTTTGACCTCAGGGAAGAAAACCGCGTTCTCCGTGAGCAGAATGTCACGCTCTCAGAGGAGTTGAGCCGACTGAGGGAGGCTGCGATGGAAAATGCCCGCTTGCGAAAGATGCTCGAGCTGAAGGAGGTGGGTCGGTACGAGTATGTCAGCGCCAACGTTGTCGGAAAAAACTTTCAGCTCCTGAGGAATGCAATCACAATCGATGTGGGGGACGAAGAGGGTGTTGCTGCCAACATGCCGGTGATCACACACGCCGGCCTTGTGGGCAAGATTATGGTCACAAGCTCGCGCTATGCTGTTGCCCAAACGCTCTTTCACACGGAGATGAGAACGAGCGCGAAGGTACAACGGGGCCGGGCAGATGGAATTCTTGTATGGGAGGGAGGTGCCTCATTGAAACTGAAGAATGTGGCAAAGACGCTCGACGTACAGGTTGGAGACGAAGTCGTCACATCGGAATACAGCAGCATTTTCCCCCCGGGTATCCCGATCGGCGTTGTGAGCAAAACCCACGAGATCACCGGAGATCTCTTCCAGACTATTGAGGTAACACCAAGAGCAGACCTCTATCGACTCGAGGAGGTCTTCGTCGTGACACAGGTCCCGGATACAAGCCGCGTGGCGGTTGAACAACGGGCATCGCAGTAACCTCGCTTCCATGCACACTACCGCCATCTCAACCTTTGTTACACTCCTGCTGTTCCTGGTTCATTCCTATCTCGTCCCGTACCTGACGCTTGTCGATGTTGTCCCCGACATCCTTCTGATCTGGATCGTGTACCTTGCGATCAGGAGGGGACAGCTTGTTTCAACCGGCGCCGGGTTTGTCATTGGGCTTGTGTTGGATCTCAGCAGCGGGGAGTCAGGAATGCTCGGACTGGCCGCTTTGACGAAATCGGTAGGAGGTTTCATGGCCGGTTATTTCTTCAATGAGAACAGAATGCTTCAGGTTCTCAGCGGCTATCAGTTCATCGTGGCTGTGTTCGTGACCTCGCTTCTGCATAATGTTCTCTACTTTCTTATCTTCCTCCAGGGATCAGGCATGGGATGGTGGGACACGTTCCTGCGGTATGCAGTTCCGACATCACTGTACACCGCTCTCCTTGCCCTGCTTCCGATGTTTATCTTCTCAAGAAAATACGTGTCGTGACAGATGGCTGTCTTTGATGATATAACGATGTACGCTCGACGGCGCGTGCTTTCGCGGGTGGTCATCCTTGTGTTCATCTTGTTCATCTCCCGCCTCTACCAACTTCAACTCATCTACCAGGAGGAATACGGAAAAAAGTCGGAGGAGAACTCCATTCGTACAATCTCCAAAGATCCTGTTCGCGGGTATATGTTCGACAGAA
>Ga0247727_10016349_pt1 | contig 11997 bp, 12 predicted proteins | sample WisWelCaveWW1625_FD_202498 | JGI IMG/M metagenome (GOLD analysis project Ga0247727, IMG submission 202498) | Biofilm microbial communities from Wishing Well Cave, Virginia, United States - WW16-25 | ecosystem: Environmental > Aquatic > Deep subsurface > Groundwater > Cave microbial mat | place...
ACGTGGCTCTTGCGCAGGCGCGCGCGGTTGGCGAGGTGGTCGATCATCTCGTGGTGGCGGACCTTCATCCCCAGCGCCTGCTCGAGGCCCGCGGCGACGTCCCTGCCCAGCGAGCCCATTTCCCGGTTCATGGCGATCAGCGGCATGGCCTACCCCCTCGCGGCATTATGCGCGAAGTCTATGCCGATCTCGGGCGTTGAAGCGGGTCAGCACCTGGCCGGGTCCGGGGCCATTGCCGACGTAGGCCTTGCCGTCGTGGATCTGCACGCCGTTGACCCAGACGCCGTGCACGCCGACGGGGTCGCGCAGCATCCGCGTGCCGCCGCCGGGAAGATCCTTGATTTTTTTCAAGGAAGAAATTCCTACGCTTGCCGGATCGAAGAGCAGCAGATCCGCCCAGGCGCCGACCTCGATCCGGCCGCGCCCGGGAATGCGATACTTCGCCGCCGGGTCGCCGGTGAGCTTGCGCACGCCCTCCTCGAGCGTGAACGTTTTCGTCTCGCGCACCCAGTGCTGCAGGAAATGCAGGCCGAAACCCGCATCGCAGAAATAGATCAGGTGCGCGCCGGCGTCCGAGAGCGCCAGCACGCCCTGCGCGTGCTTCAGCAGCGGCGCGACGCCGGCGTCGTTGTTCTGAAACAATTTTCCGATTAATTGCTGGTCGAGCGGCAGATCGAAGAAGTACTCGAGCGGGTCCTGGTTCGCCCTGCCTGAGAGTTCCAGAATGCTCGTCCCGTCGCGTTCGATCTTTGCCCAATCCCCATAGAACAGAATCCCTTGTTTTGGATTCTTCAGATTTTCTCGAAATCGGGATCTAAAATCAGGATCGCGGTAAATGCGGCCCCGTTCGGCAGGCTTCGCCGCCTTCACGCGCTCGAAGGCGTCGTGCGAATAGAGCAGGTAGGGCTCCGTCAGCGTGAAGTCGAACGACAATGGCTGGCAGCTGGTGTGGATGTACACCTCGCGCCCGCGCGCGCGGGCCGCGGCGCAACGCTCGTAATACGACAGCGCCTTGGCCGGCTCGGCGTCGTTGTACATCGTCAGCACCGTCACCATGAACGCCGGCCGGCCGTTTGCGGCGGCGATGGCTTCCATGTACTCCGGCGTGCCGCGCGGGCCGGTGGCCATGACGACAATTCCTTTGCCTTTGCTCGCCATTTCCCCAGTCAGACTTTTCAATTCCCCATCACTCGCAATTGTTGAGGGCATCGGCCTGCCCTGCCAGCCGGCGTGATTCGGCGAGAACGAAGACGCAAAGCCGATCGCGCCGGCGTCCATGGCTTCGCGCACCAGGGATTTCATTCGCGAGAGTTCAACATCGGTAGGCGTCGCCCGTGTCGACGCCTCTTCGCCCATCACCGCGCAGCGGATGGTGGAATGCTGCGCGAGGACCGCGACGTTGGCGGACGGCCCGATGCGGCGGAGCTGCTCGAGATAGCCGGCGAAGCTTTCGGCCTCCCAGCGCACGCCGCTTTCCAGGGCGGCGAGGTCCATGCCTTCGACAACCGAGAGGTTGCGCAGCACCGTCTGGCGCTGCGCCGCGGGGCACGGCGCGATGCCGAAGCCGCAGTTGCCGAGCACCGCCGTGGTGACGCCGAGCGCGGGCGACGGCGACAGCGTGCGGTCCCAGGTCAGCTGCGCGTCGTAATGCGTGTGGAGGTCGATGATGCCCGGCATCAGCGAGAGGCCGCCGGCTTCGACAATTTTTCCGGCTGAAGCTTTTATCTTTCCCGTTGCGGCGATTTTCCCGTCCAGAACGGCGACATCCCCGACGAACGACGAACCAAGGCCATCGTAAACAGTGGCGCCTCGAACGAGCAGGTCGTGCATCGGCATGCGCGAACCGCGCCCGCGCCGGACTAGGCGATCACCCGCTTGGCCTGCTGCAGCAGCGCCTTCGGCAGCGCGATGCCGTGCGCGAGCGCGGCGCGCTGGTTGAGCACCAGCTCGAAGCGGTTCGGGCGCTCAACCGCGATCTCGGCCGGCTTCGCGCCCCGCAGGATGCGGCTGGCGACGGCCGCGGCGCGCCGGTAGGTCTCACCGATATCCACGCCATAGGTCAGCACCGCGCCGGCGTCGGCCCATTCCGCGCGGTGCGCGACCAGCGCGATGCCGTTGCGATCGGCGAGGCTCGCGACTTCGCGCCGGCGCCCGGTCAGCGCAAACGAGGGTGTGATCTCGACGGCGAGGATCGCGTCGCGCTTGTACTGCGAGAAGATCTTCGCGATCGCCTCGAAGTTGGTGAACTCCGCCATCGACAGCTCGATGCCGGCGGCGCGCGCCGCCTTCAGGTGGGCTGCCTTGCGGGCCTGGAACTCCGGCGTGGCGCGATCGAACACCGCGCCCATGCGCTGCAACCGCGGCAGCGCCTGGCGCACCAGCGCGAAGCGTTTTGCCGCGGCATCGCCGGGCACCGGGTAAGCGCCGGTCGCATTGCGGCCGGGTTTGGCGAGCGAAGCGACCAACCCGCCCGCGACCGGATCGGTCATGGTCGTGAACACCACCGGCAGGGTACCGGTTTCCTTCAGCACCGCGGCGGCCAGGCTGGCGGTGGTGGCGAAGATCAGGTCGGGGGCGCGGCCCACCGCCGTGCCCGCCAGGCTGTCGAGGTACTGGCGGGTACCTTTGCCCGAATGCAAGTCGTAGCCGATGTTCTTGCCGTCCAGCCAGCCCAGGCGCGCCATCTCCTCGAAGAACGGCCGCGCCGCCGGCTCGTCGTCCTCCGATTCGCCGACGAACAGCACCGCCACGGTCATCGCCCGGGAAGCCTGCGCGAACAGCAAGCCCGGCGCTGCGAATCCAACCCCCATCAGTCTCAGCAGCGTCCGCCGGCTCGCCACTAGCGCCATCCTTCCAGAACGAGTTTGCCGACCACGTGCCCTTCCTCCAGCATTTTGTGGGCGCGGCGCAGGTTCGCGGCGTCGATCCTGCCGAGATTCTGCGTCATCGTTCCCTTGAGCACGCCCGCCTCCACCAGCGCCGCGGCCTCGTCCAGCAGCGCGTGCTGCGCTTCCATGTCCGGGGTCTGGAAGGTCGAGCGCGTGAACATGCCCTCCAGGCAGACGGCGATGCTCTTGTCGTGCAGGATCGCCAGGTCCACCGGCTTCGTGGTGCGCACGATCATGCCGATCTTGCCCTGGGGTTTCACAAGCCTGGGGAATTGCGGCCAGTACGCGTCCGAACTGCTGAAGCAGAGCAGATAATCGAACTCTCCCTCGAGGGGCTTCGAATGGTCCGCCGTCTCGTCGGCGCCCAGCCCCTTGCACCAGGCGATGGATTCGGGGCGCGAAGCGCTTGCCGTCACCTTGAGCTTGGCCAGCTTCTTCGCCAGCTGGATCGCGATCGAACCGACGCCGCCGGCGCCGCCGAGGATCAGCACGGATCTGCCGGCGTGCGCGCCGGATTTCGAGATGCCCATGCGCTCGAACATCAGCTCCCAGGCGGTGAGCGTGGTCAGCGGCAGCGCCGCGGCTTCGGCGAACGGGAGGTTCGCCGGCTTGCCGCCGACGATGCGCTCGTCCACCAGCTGGTATTCGCTGTTGGTCCCTGGCCGGATCACGCTGCCCGCGTAGTACACCGCGTCGCCGGGCTTGAAGAGCGTGCAGTCAGTCCCGGCGGCCTTGACGACCCCCGCGGCGTCGAAACCGAGGATTTTCGGTGTTTTCTCGACCAGATCTTTCGGCGCGCGGCGCTTTGTGTCCACCGGATTGACCGAGATCGCCTTCACCTCGACCAGCAGGTCGCGTCCCGTGGCGGTGGGCGTCTCGACTTCCAGGTCGAGCAGCGACTCGGGATTGTCGATCGGGAGGTACATGTAGAGTCCTACGGCTTTCATCATTTTCCTTTGTAGCCCGCTTCGCGCTGGTGACGGATCGCCACGACGCGGACCACATTCTGCACCCGCGAATGCTCGTATAGCGCAATGTAGCCGCTACTGCCGTGCGAAATCACAAGTTCGCGCAGCGGCGGCGTGTCGCCGGCGTCCCGGCCGATCTCGGGATGCCGGGCGAGGACCCCCACCGCGTCCAGGATCTTCTCGATGTGCTCAAGCGCGCTTGCCGGGTCGCGTTCGAAATTGAACTCGAAAATGCGTTCCAGGTCGGCCCGGGCGCCCTCGTCGAAGTAGATCACACGATCTTGCGGGGTTTCGGGCGCTGCGGGCTGCCGCCTGCGGCCTTGTCGCGGAAGTACGCGAGGACCTCCTCCGCCGGAATCCCCATGCCCGTCTTTTTCATCCTGGCGAGCCGGCGCCTGCCCTCGGCGTGGAACGCCGCGCGCGCCTCGTCGGCCTCGACCTTATCCCGGATCGCCTCGAGCATGAAGGCGTGCGAAGTGGTGTCCTGCGCCTCGGCCAGCCGGGCGACCTTCTTTTTCACTTCCAGCGGTAGCCTGAGCGAAACGGCCATGGACGCTCCCTGTAGTACAAATGAGATACAAGAGTTTAGCAAAAAAAAAGCCCGGCATCTGCCGGGCTTTTGCCCTACCAGGAGAATGCGGCCTGCTTACGTCTTGTCGCCGCCCTTGCCCTTGCCTTTGCCTTTGCCCTTACCTTCGGATTTCTTGCCTTCGCCCTTGGTCATGGTCTTCTTGCCTTCCTTCTTGGGCGCGGCGGCTTTCGCCGGCGCGGCGGGCGTGGCCGGGGTTGCCGGCGTGGCCTTGGCCGGTTCGGCGGCCTTCGGGGCCGGCGCCTGCGCGAGCGCCGCGCCGCTGAACGCGAGCGCGACCGCAACTGCGATGAGTTTCTTCATGGTCTTTACGTCCTTCCTCTAAGAGTGTGGGTTGCTACAGGCCAATTAACGCGGCACGCGCCGATTGGAAGACAAGGCCAATAATACATTGTAAAATCATAGGCTTGTAAAGGACAATGCGTTACTTGTACGTATGTCTTGTACAATCACTCCGGTCATGAAAGACATCAAGATCAGCGAGCTGCGGCAGCGGCTGCCCGAATACCTGGCGAAGGTGCGGCACGGCGAGCGCCTGCGGGTTACTTCGCGCGGCAAGGCGATCGCCGAGATCGCGCCGCCGGTCCCCTCGAAGGACGAGGCCGCCGCCGCGCGCGCGCGCCTGCGCGGCAGTGTGCGGCGTTACGACAACCCGCTCGACCCGGTCATTGCCCCGGAAGAATGGGACGTGAACCGGTGATCGATCCGCGTTGATCGTCCTCGACACGCACGCGTTGATCTGGTGGGTGAACGGCGGCCCGGGCCTGAGTGCCCGCGCCAGGCGCGAGCTCCGCGCCGCCAGCGCCCGCGACCCCGCAGCGGTCTCGGCGATCAGCGCCTTCGAAATACGCGCCGCCGTGCGCCGCGGCCGGCTCGATCTCGGCATCCCGGTCGAGCAGTGGTTCGCCGATCTCGACGCTTTGCCCGAAGTGCGCTTTCAGCCGGTCACTGCCGAGATCGCCGTGCTCGCGGGCTCTTTCGGCAAGGATGCGCCCGGCGATCCGGCCGACCGTCTCATCGCCGCGACCGCCCTCGCCCTCAAGGCGAAGCTGGTGACCGCCGACGCGCGGCTGCGCGGCTTTCCGCAACTGCAGACCGTCTGGTAGCTTTCGGCCATGAGCAGCAAGCCCTCAAAAACCCCCCAGCCCGCCTCCACCAGCAACTTCATCAAGCAGGTCCTCGAAGCGGACCTGGCCTCGGGCAAGCACGTAAAGATCCGCACCCGCTTCCCCCCCGAGCCCAACGGCTACCTGCACCTGGGGCACGCCAAGTCCATCCTGCTCAACTTCGGCCTCGCCAGGGAATACGGCGGCAGCTGCAACCTGCGCTTCGACGACACCAACCCGAAAAAGGAAGAGCAGAAGTACGTCGATTCCATAGTCGAATCCGTACAGTGGCTGGGCGCCGACTTCGGCGGCAAGGCGCTCTACGCCTCCGATTACTTCGACTTCATGTACCAGTGCGCCGAGCACCTCGTCACCTCCGGCAACGCCTATGTCGACAGCCAGTCCGCCGACGAGATGAAGCACAGCCGCGGCTCTTTCACCGAGCCCGGCAAGGATTCGCCTTTTCGCTCCCGTTCTTCTGCCGAGAATCTCGATTTACTCAAAAGAATGAAAGCCGGTGAGTTCCCCGACGGTGCTCACGTTCTTCGCGCCAGGATCGACATGCGCTCGCCCAACATCAACCTGCGCGACCCGGCGATCTACCGCATCAAGAAAGCCACCCACCACCGCACCGGCGACAAGTGGTGCATCTACCCGATGTACACCTACGCGCATCCCATCGAGGACGCGGTCGAGAAAATCACCCACTCCATCTGTACCCTCGAATTCGAGGACCAGCGGCCGTTCTACGACTGGCTGCTGGGAACGCTTGCGGACGGAGGATTGCTCGAGCGCCCGCTGCCGCAGCAAATCGAGTTCGCGCGCCTGAACCTGACCCACGTCGTTTTATCCAAGCGCCTTTTGATCAAGCTCGTCGAAGGCGGCCACGTCGACGGCTGGGACGACCCGCGCATGCCCACCCTCGCCGGCGCGCGCCGCCGCGGCTACACCGCCGAGGGCTTGCGCCGCTTCGCCGAGCGCATCGGCGTCTCCAAGGCCAACCAGATGATCGACTACTCGGTCCTGGAAGACTGCATGCGCGAGCACCTCAACGAAATCGCCCCCCGCCGCATGGCCGTCCTCGACCCGATCAAGCTGGTCATCGAAAACTTCCCGATCGGGAAGTTTGAGGAAATGGACGTTCCCAACCACCCCCAGAAGCCCGACTGGGGCACCCGCAAGATCCCCTTCTCCCGCGAACTCTGGATCGAGCGCGACGACTACATGGAAACCCCGTCGAAGGGCTACTTCCGACTCTTCCCCGGCAACAAAGTCCGCCTGCGCTACGCCTACGTGATCGAATGCGTCGGCTACGACAAAGCCACCGACACCGTGCGCTGCAAAGTCTTCGAAGACTCCCGCTCAAGCACGCCGGGAGCGGACAAATACAAGGTGAAGGGGAATATTCACTGGGTCGGCGTGAGGCATGCGCATGAGGCGGAAGTGCGAATCTACGACCGTCTGTTCAACGTCGAGCGGCCGGAAGGAATCGAGCACCTGAATCCGAAATCGATGGAAGTCATTCAGGCGCAACTCGAGCGCAGTCTTTCCGGGATGGAATCAGGCCCGGTGCAGTTCGAAAGACATGGGTACTTCATTGCGGATCGCGGTGGATTCAACCGCACCGTGACTCTGCGGGATTCCTGGCAGAAGACCTAGCGCTTCAGCTCCGCAGCAATCGAAGCGAACTGCTCGAGCGCAGTCTGGAGATCGTCGGCGATCTCCTGCGCCAGCACATCGGGCTCGGGCAGGTTCTCCGAATCCTCCAGGCTCTTGTCCTTGAGCCAGAAGATGTCCAGGTTCAGCTTGTCGCGCTTAAGCAGCTCGTCAAAGGCGAACGAGCGCCAGCGGCCGTCCGCGGCGCCTTCCTTGCGCTCGTGACGGTTGGCGGGATTGAAGCAGGCCACGAATTCGTCCAGGTCCGCGCGCTTGAGCGGGTTGGTCTTCAGCGTGAAGCGCATGTTGGTGCGCAGGTCATAGACCCACAGGCGCGAAGTCCAGTGCGCTTCCTGCGCGGGCTTCGCGTCGAAGAAGAGCACGTTCGCCTTCACCCCCTGGGCGTAGAAAATTCCCGTCGGCAGGCGCAAAAGAGTGTGGACGTCGAACTGCTTGAGCAACTGGCGGCGCACCGTCTCGCCGGCGCCGCCCTCGAACAGGACGTTGTCCGGCACCACCACCGCGCAGCGCCCGTTGACTTTCAGCAGCGTCTTGATGTGCTGCAGGAAGTTGAGCTGCTTGTTCTTGGTCGTGGTCCAGAAGTCCTGCCGCTCGTAGGAGGTGTCCTCCTTCTCCAGGTCGCCCTCCTCGTTGACGATCGAGATCGAGCTCTTCTTGCCGAAGGGCGGGTTGGTGAGCACCATCGAATAGCGCTTGCCCGGGTCCGCCGCGAGGCTGTCCACGCCCGACACCACCGGGCAGGGATCCGCGTCCACGCCGTGCAGCAGCAGATTCATGATCGCCAGGCGCGCGGTCGCCGGCACCAGCTCCGTGCCGTGGACGAAGGACGTGCGCAGGTGCTTCTTCTGGTCGGGATCGAGCTTGCGTCCGTGGCGCGCCGAGACATAGGAGTGCGCCGCGAGCAGGAAGCCGCCGGTGCCGCAGGCCGGGTCGCAAACCGTGTCCTCGGGCGCCGGCTGCATCACATCGACGATCGCCCTGATCAGCTCGCGCGGCGTGAAATACTGGCCCGCCCCTTTCGGCGACTCGGCGGCGCTCTTCGAGAGCAGCCCCTCGTAGATGTCGCCTTTCACGTCCGCTTCGAGCGACAGCCACTTTTCAGGCCCGATCAGATCCACGATCAGGCGCTTGAGCGTCGCCGGGTTCTGGATGTCGGGCCGCGCCTTCTTGAAGATCTCGCCGAGCATCCCAGTCTGGCGGGAAAGAAACTCCAGCGTCGCGCGGTACAGCATCTCCAGCGCCTCACCGTCCTTGTCGAGCAGCGCCGCCCAGTCGTAGCGCTCGCCCTTCTTGCCCTTCGGGATCACGCTCGATCGCCTGCCGGGGAGCTTCGCCTGCTCGTCGTCCATCTTCAGGAACAGCAGGAACGTGATCTGCTCCGTGTACGCCATGTACGAGAGGCCATCGTCGCGCAGCACGTGCGCGAAGCTCCAGGCCTTGTTGACGATCTGCTGCGTCGCGTTGTTCGCCATGCTCAGGCCGCCGCTTCCGGGTAGAGGCGCGGGAAATAAAACGCGAGCGCATCGAGCGGCAGCCCGATGCTCACCGCGCCTTTCGGCGTCTCCGACACCAGCAATCCTTTTCTTAGCATCGCCGCGATCACTTTGTCCGCCACGCGCGCCCCCAGCCCCGTCATCTGCTTGAACTCCCCCCGCTTCACCGATCCGGCCAGGAACACATGGTAGAGCGCCGGCTCCGCCTCGGCGTAGATATCGCCTTCAGTTTCCGCCAGCAGCTTGAGATAGGCCCGCATGCGCGCCCGCAGATCCTTCAGCTGCAGCAGCTCCGACATGAACGTGACCTGATCCAGGCAGGTATCCAGAAAGTACTTCGCGAACGCGATGAGGCCCTTCTCCGACAGATTCCCGCGCCCGTCCAGATCTCCCTGCCGCGGCTGATCCGCTTCGGCAAGCCGCGCATAGTAGGCCTGCACGTCGCGCGCCAGACCACGCGACACCGCCCACAATCCGCTCCCCGCGCCCTGCCGGATCAACGCCGCCTGCGATTGCAGCCGCATCACGCGCCCGTTGCCGTCGCGGAACGGGTGCACCCACGCGAGCCGGTGATGCGCGCAGGCGAGCGCGATCAACTGCCTCGATGCGCCTTTCTTCGCCGAATAGACTTGTTCCACGCGATCGAGAAAGTCGGGCACGGCCTTCCAGTTCGGCGCTACGTGCTCTCCAACCGTCACCTCCTTCGTGCGCCATTTCCCGGGAATGATCGCGTCGCCTTGCTCGGAAACCCGCTCCTCGGCGGGCAGCTTGCCGTAGAAGCTCGCATGCAGGCGCGCGATAAAATGCGCGGAGTACACGGACAGCGCCGGGTCGGCGGCCAGCCAGGACTCCATCTCCTTTTGCGTATCCATATGAGCGATCGCCAGCCGCTGCAAGCGGGCCTTGTCGGGCGCCTTGTCGAAATCCTTCCGCAGCGCGCGCTCGATCTCGCGCGGATGCGTGTGCTGCCCCTCGATGCGGTTGGAGTAGTACGAATTCACCCCCCGCAGCAGCTCCGCGATCCGCGCCCCCGTCGCCGGGTGCACCAGCCCCTTCAGCCCCAGCGCCCTGGCCGACAGATCCTCCGCCAACGCATCCAGCTCCGGATGCGCCAGCGTCGGCAACAACGGCTCGAATTGGTGAATAGCTTCGTACAAAATTATGCGAATCTTTATGCGAGTTATATTAAATACTAACTCATTGATTCACATAATGTCTACAAGAATCTCAGGCCGTTTTAGTGCGAATCTTTTTGAGAATTTTATGACGCGCTTTCCCCTGCCCAATCAACCCCTTACCCGCCTCCCGCTCCGCCCGAATCCTCGCCAGCAACTCCCCCGCCGGCTCGTCCTTCGGATCCTGCGGCACCAGCTTCCCCTCGAATGCGCGCTTGAGTGTGGATTGGCGGAGTTTCATTGCTCTAGCAAGACCAGTCGTGCATGCCAGACCTGCCTGTTCTTCCAATGAGCCAATCGAATCGAATTCGTCTACGACACGCTTCTGCTCAGACTCGGGAGCCAAAGCAATTGGAACGCGATATAGAACTTCGAGATTTATATTCTTCTGCGCAGTTGCAGGCGCCATCGCCTCGATGCGTCTGCGTGCGGCCTGAAGCTGCAGTTGGATAAAACGAGTGGAAATCGGTGACGAGGGAACAAATCCAACGACGCTATCGGGGAAGCACGCATCAATCCCCAGAATCGTGCTCTCTCCAATATTTGCCGCAATAGTGATACAGAGCGTGCCGGTCGGCCAGAGTTTGCTTTGCTTTAACCCAGCAGCGCTGTACGTCTGCTCGTAGTCGTGCAGAAATGTGCCCGCCGCCTTTACATCACCGGTCTGAACAAACGGATACGGTCCACCATATAAATGCGCGGCATTTCGTGGTCGATGCTTGGATTTTCCTCGATCAAGTTCACCAAGCTGAGAAAACGTCGCCCAGCACCACCCCTCCGGCAGCTTCGGCAACTCTGCGACATCCGGCTTCACCGGCCCCGAATACTTGTCCTTCCACCCCTTCGGCGGCGCCTGCTTCTTCTCCGCGAACTTCTTGAGCTGCGCCTCCTCCCACTTCTTCCTGCGCTCGGCCAGGATGCGCTCCAGCAGCTTCTCCGCGGGCTCGACATCCGGATGCGCCGCGCGCCATTTCTCCGTCAGCCGCCCCTCCACCGCCGCCTTGAGCACCGCCGCGCGGTAGCGCTTCAGGTTCGCTCGTGCGCGTTCGAGTGCGGCGGTACCAGCGTCGAGATCGGAAAGATACTCATCCAGTTTTTCGACAATTCGTCCTTGTTCGCCCTGTGGGGGCAAGTCAATCGACAGTTGGGAGATATGTTCGCGTTTTAGATTGTTGATGTTTGACCCGGAAGCAAGTCTTGATACGGTCCGGCGGTAATCGGGGCTTTGAAAAAAATACCCGAGGTACCGCGGATTGGACGGTGCAAAGGGTCGAATGCCCTTGCAGAACGCACCAAATGAGCCTTTCCACGTACCAGAGAATTGTGCGGCCTTTCCTACGACCGACTTGCTACCGCTAGATGCTGCGATGATGATGTCCCCCGACCGAAGCATTTGCTCGTCAGAGACAAACCGATTCGGAACAAATACCAACTCGTCAAAATCGAGCGATTGATCGATATTCGTGGCCCTAAGAATCGGAACATATCCCTTCGATCCCTCAGATTTCACCTCTGCCTTGTCGTAAGACACGCCACGAACAAGTTCTGCGAGATCTCCCACTTCGCATTTCACCCATCCCTCCGGCGATTCACTCACGCCGCCAATCTCTCATTCATTTCTTCCAGCAGCTTCGGCAGCCGGTCGCCGAAGAGTTGGTGAACTTTGCCGAGGCCGCCCATGTGGATGAAGGGGACGTCTGCGAAGTCGTCCTGCTCGATGGCGAGGGCGGAGGCGATGTGGTCTTTGATGGCGTCGAGCCACTTTTGCTGGTCGGGGGTGAATTTGAGGCCGGCTTTCGCTTTGTCGGCGAGCCAGGCGGTGTAGCGCTGTTCGACGCGCTCGGCGACGGGGGCGACGGGCTCGTCGGGCTGGATGGCGTGGCGCACGAGGGCGACGAGGTCGGCGAGGCCGCGGGCGCGGCCGCGCACTTTGTCGGGTTCGATGGCGCGGTGGGCGGTCCAGAGGTGGTTGACGCTTTCTGGCTTTTTCGGGTTGACGTTGAAGGGCGCGGTGGCGAACTTGGCGGCGAGGTCCTTGACCTGGCGGTAGCGCAGGCCGGCGCGGTAAGGCTGGCTGTAAAGCAGCCGGATGGCCTCGATG
>Ga0247727_10016350_pt1 | contig 11997 bp, 10 predicted proteins | sample WisWelCaveWW1625_FD_202498 | JGI IMG/M metagenome (GOLD analysis project Ga0247727, IMG submission 202498) | Biofilm microbial communities from Wishing Well Cave, Virginia, United States - WW16-25 | ecosystem: Environmental > Aquatic > Deep subsurface > Groundwater > Cave microbial mat | place...
GAGTCCACCTCATGAAGCCTTTGGAGGGTTCAGAGGATATGGTTTTTTCTGCTAACCCTGTTTTTGTGGGCCAGGACCTCAATGGAAGAAGGATTTGCCTTTTATCAAACATGAAGTTCTCTTCACGAGAAAGAGAAGTCGCAGCATATGAGAAATGGTTCGCCTTGCGAGGTTATACTATTGTGCGACTTTCCAATCTTGATTGGCATTTTGAAGGTCATGGAGATGCCTTATGGCATCCTGGAAAACGCTTAATCTGGGGGGGCTATGGCTATCGTAGTGTCCCACAAGTATATACTGAAATATCAAAAGTTTTTTCTTCGCCGGTCATTTTGTTGGAGCTTTGTCGCGAACACTTTTATCATCTAGACACCTGTTTGTGTCCCCTATCTGAAACGGAAGCACTTTATTTTCCAGAAGCATTTAAACCAGAGGGGCAAGCGCTCATTCGTTCATTATTTCCAAAAGTTATTGCTGCCTCGGAGAAAGAAGCTCTATCCGGCTTGGCTTGTAACGCTCTAGTTTTGGGAAAAAAGGTAATTATCCAGGAAGGAAACAGCGAAACAAATGATGCGCTAAGAGCCTTGGGATATGAAGTATTCGAAGTTGATACGTCAGAGTTTATTAAATCTGGCGGAAGTGTATTTTGTATGAAATTGTTGACCTATTGAGGAAAATTCGATCTATTTGATGCTGCTAGAGACATAAAATTTCATCCGCTCTCCATAAATCGTTTGAGTCTAGTTTTTTTCTTTGAAGTCATACTTAAAAAACGTAAAGCCATGCCTTTTATTTCATCTGGACTGTCTTGGCCATCGATTCGAACTACTTCAGCATTGAGTTCAAAAGTCTCGTGCTTTAAAGGATGGACAATTACAAATTTGATTTTATCACCCAATTTCTTGAGCGCAGTAGTTGCTAAAAACATTCCTCCAGTGCTTAGATTTTTAGCAAGGAATTCTTTTGCACTTTCTTTTGATTTAAATCGAACAACATATGAAGATGCCATTCGAATGTCTTGTCGCCGATCAGAGTCTTCTCCAGAGTCCACGAGGCTCGCAACTTTTGAAATATATTCCAGCCATCGAGATTGTCTGGAGGTAGCCATTTGATTAAAATGAATTCCTATAGCCTCTTTGCCTTCGGCCGTTACTTTGCTAGCAACTCTTCCTAAGACTTCAAATAACTCCTCTTGGGGTGGAAGGTGGATCTTTAAGGTTACAAAGCTATCAATCTCGTGATCATGAGGCACCGCAAGAAGAAGTCCGTTCTGACTGATATTGATCGTATATCCTTCTTGCGGCGTTTTTCCCCCAATTTCAACGCGGAGCTGAGCCGGAATTCTCGATGGACGACTTTGGCGTTTTTCTGTATCTTGAGGCTCCACGTTTTAGTGAACTTTGGTCATTATTTTAAGAATTTGACTGCTGTCAAAGGTCTCGGGCTCGTAAGGTTGAACGTTTATTTGCCTTAGCCCTTTCAGCAGCTTTTTCAACGAGACCGGAAACGACTTTGGATAGTGCTGGCAGAAACTCAGATGAAGTCATACATTTCCTAGACTTGATCAATGCACGCACCTTACTTCCAACAATCAACATTTCTTTACCACTGGGCTTTTTTGTCGCCATTTTTTTCTCCTGTTAAAAGGTTGTTCATAGTTACTAATCTGTAGACATACTTATGTACTCCTTAGTAACTATAAATTTATAGTGCCTTTTTGAGGCTTTCAACGAATTTGATCAATTAAAACACAGAGAGTTTTGATTTTATTCCGATTGACAAGTAGTTCGATTTCATTTGTGGAACATCGATCGAGTTTTTTATCAAACATTAAAAATGCCTTTGGGTCACTTGTAAAACGAAGTACCCATTGTTCTTCTGAAACGAGCATTGAAAAATGGTGAACCTCTATAGTTTGAGTGATTTTTTGAAATGGCGTTATTTTGAAGGTGGCGTTCTCTAAATGGATTTCTTGGAGTTTGATCTTCTCAAAGATGGAAGATCGCTCAATAGGCCTTGAGTCAAATGTTGATATGGGTGGCATGAAAGGGTCTTGAGGTGATGAACGAAGAGTATTATTCGTAGGGGGCTTTTTTTCGCCATTTGCCTCTTCAATTTCGAGTGAAGATAAGTTTTTAGCTGGAGGCTTAAGGATATTTTGCAACCTTCGCTTATAAATGTGGGCAAGAAGCTTTTGAATATTCCAACTGAGGTCGTTTGATTGCCTTAGATGAAGAGTTGCGTGTTTTGTGGAAAGAACAACCATTGGTTCCTTTTGGAGCAGTGTTTTTAATTTGAGACGTACCTCTAGTTCTTTGGTTTGGACAAAATCACCATTTTGGTCAGAAACTTTAATACCTTTGATTTTTAGACCCACAAAAGGAAAGAGTGAAATCTCAAGTTTATTCGTTTGAATGGGCATGTTGAGGTAATGGCTGATTCGTTCAAAGAGAGGCTGCCGATAGGAATCAACGTTGACAAAAGACGGAATGGCTAGAAAAACCGCAAGAAGCACCAATCCAGCTGCCAGAAGATAAGACAAAATAACACGTATGATGTACATAAATATCATCAGCTATGATAAAGAAGAGATTGGTAAAGGGACAATGAAACCGTTTTGGGGCGGAATATTTGCCACGCCATATAAGAAATCAGTAGAAAAACCTTGAGTTTTAAACAGTTATACGATTAAAGTATTGGCATAAAAACTGCTGCTTTATTGACCAGAAGGGATTCGCAGTATGGCAAAAGAAGAAGAAAAACGCAGATCTCAACGAAAACGTGAAGAAACATTGGTGCGTTTTGAAGGAGAGAATTTTTCGATTTATTCGAAAGCCACGGATATTAGTGATTGGGGCGCGTTTGTAGCGACTCACTACCTTCTAGACCCAGGGACGAAAATCGCCCTACATGTAATCGACACAGATGGAAGTGAATCGAGAACCGATGCTCGCGTTGTTCGTAGTTATGTGGGAAACAAAGATACAGGTTCGACTCTTGTAGGTTTGGGGATAGAATTTTTACAGAGACTTCCTGTAACCACAGTGTAATTCACGGATTCATAACTTCATATATTCCGTAAGCTGGTTCTTCCAATCTTTCAGACGAAAATGATCCTTTAGCATTCCTCTATTATGTAAATGTAAAAGAGCGCTGTAGAGATTGGCTGAAGAAAGTGATTCTCTACGACAAATCTCATTTTTGTGAAGTAATATTCTCCCAAATTCCAAAGCTTCCTGAATTCGCTCTTTGGTAAATGGAAAGGTAGGCATTTTCATTTCTGCCCAACGGGCTGCGACGTAATAAGCCTCCAAATAATTGTCGAGTAAATGAAAAAACAATTGCGCTGCTTGAGGATGCTTCTTTAGCCATTCTTCATTTTCTTTGGAAATCTCTAAATCGTCTCCAACTCCCAAAAATTCATGCGTGAAGATATCTTTCAAAAATGCGAAGGTCTTGTCAAAGTTTTCGCTTTTTCTAGCCTTTACAAAGAGAGCCGGCTGCAAAAGGAAGTGTAGAATAGTGTTCTTATAATAATCCAGCTTTATTCTATCTTCATGGCGAAGACTCACACTCTTATCTGTTTTGTTGTTTATCAAGCCACTTTTTAGCAGGAATTCTAAGACAGATTGAAAATGATCCTCGATCTCGTGAGCCTGATGGGACAAATGAAATTTGTTTTCTAGTAGATAGTCTCTCAAATGGGCCATATTTTCATAAAAGGACTGGATCGAAATATTCTCTGAGATATGAGATAAAAGAGCACAAGCGGCCATGGCTGTTACGGTGACAACACTTTGGGAGGCGATAGACCAGATGATTTTATCTGCTAATTCTATGGTCTGTTCTTTGCGAACTTTTGGAGTGGCCAAGGATTCAGTATTCATGGAGAAATAAGATTTTAAAGAAATAGGTGTTCCAAACCGTACAAAAACAGATCCAAAAGACTGCTTGAGTAATTGTCTGGAGCGAAGGAGAGACCAAAAACTTTCCTTTTCTTTCTCCTTTCCCAAAAGCTCTGTTATGTATGAAGATTCTTCAGGTACCCGATCATAGGTGATGGCAATTGGAATGGCATATAGATCTCCACTCTCTTGTACAAGGAATTCTTCTACTTCAATGAACAGAAGACCGTGTTTAGGAGCAACTAATTTTCCAGTTCGACTTCTTCCTCCTTCTATAAAGAATTCCTGAGTGTAACCACCCTTGATCAGGTGTCGAACATACACCGCCAAGAGTCTTGCATAAAGAAGGTCCCCTGAAATTCTTCGTCGGATAAAATAAGCCCCCGTCGCACGGAATATTTTGCCCATTGGGAAAAATGCTAGATTCACTCCAGCTGCAACCAGAGGAGGAGTTAACCCGTTTTCATAAAAAATCGCCGATACCAGGAGGTAATCCATATGGCTTTTGTGGCAGGGTAGCAACAAGACCGGATGTTCTTTGATGATCGGTTTAACCTTAGCTAACCCCTCTAGATCAACAACAACCTGCTTAAAAAACCGATTCCATATCCATTTTACAATCCGATAAGCGATCGAAATGTAGATTGGGTGATAATCGGTTACCAGTTCCTCTAAGATATTCTCAGCCTTCTTCCATACCTCTTTCTCGGGCTTCCTTCGACGTCTTGCAATGCTTGTTATTAATTTCGAAAGCTCTGGTTCTTTAAGTATACTTTGAATGAGATCTTTCCTTGAAAGTCTTTCTCGACCATGGGGGTTAGCAAAACTTTTCTGGGGGGTTTTCATGGGAATCGCTAGAATTCTATAAGACTAACTTGAAAAGGGAAGTCGTGAAAAAAGGATACAATTTTGTGCCCAAACTTTGTCCTCGTCTTAAAAGAGGAGATGTCGTTCATATGATTGCTCCTTCTAGCCCATTTAAAATGTCTAGTTTTCAAAAAGTCGTTCGCTGGCTGACAGATCGTGGTTATAGAGTTAAATTTCGGTCCGATATTTTCACCCAAAAAGGCTACCTAGCAGGCAATGATTCTCGTCGTCGACTGGAGTTTATTCAAGCCTGGAACGATTCTAAAGCCAGTGCGATTTTTGTAGCAAGAGGAGGTTTTGGTTCTATCCGTATATTCGGAAAACAGGGAATCAATCTTAGCAAAGCTTCCCCAAAAATTTTTATGGGAATGAGCGATCTAACCGTACTTTTGAATTACATTTCAAAGACTACGGGAATCGTGACGATTCATGGACCTGTGATGGCTGGAGAACTCTTTGAGAGTTTGGGAGACAAGGAAAGAGATCAACTTTTTTCTCAGTTGGAGAGCAGCATTTCGAAGATTTTGAATTCTTCCAAAGATTATCAGATTTTGATGCCTGGTAATGCAGTCGGAAGACTTTTTGGTGGCAATTTGACCATGATTCAGTCCACCTTAGGTACCCCGTTTGAGATTCCGTTTGATGATACCATTCTTTTCCTGGAAGAAATTAATGAACCTCTATATCGAATTGATCGCATGTTTGCCCATTTATCCCACTATGGAGCATTGAAAAAGATCCGAGCACTCTTGTTGGGAGATTTTTATGACGTTCAAAAAAAAGCCTATTCCACCAAGCTGCTATTAGGGGTTGTCAAACGATATTTACCCAACCGAAAAATACCTTTGCTTGGCAAACTTAAGGTAGGTCACAGACACATGGAGAGTCTTCTTCCCATTGGTGGAATCGTAAAGATTGAAAGTCAAGGGAAAAGAATTGTTATCTCTTCTTTGGTTGAAACAAACAGTAAAAGGTCAGAGTGAATTGGCAAGGTATCGAAGAATTTCTCCGTCAAGGTGTTGATCATGGAGTTTATCCAGGAGCATCTCTCGGCGTTTTAAAATTAAAAGGACCAACTCTTATATCGTGTGCAGGAAAAACTTCTGAAAAAAATGGTACGTTAATCACTAACGAAACAAGATTTGATTTAGCTTCTTTGACCAAAGTCTTTGCTACAGCCTCGATCTGTGCTCGTCTCTGTGAACGTGGAGTCGTAGATTTAGATGAACGGATCGTGAGTGAGTTTCCAGAATTGTTATGGCATCCTGACTGGAAAGAAACAAAAGTGAGAGAAGTTTTGGTTCATCAGGCAGGATTTATGGGTTGGGTTGATTTTGCTTTAGAATTGTTTGCGCGTGACTTAAATAGGATTAAAGATTCGGGCGAAGTTCTCAAAGGGATGCTTAGCCACATCGCACAAAGCCCAGCCAGCTATCCAGCAAAGTCAAAAACAATATACAGTGATTTAGGTTTCATTGTTTTAGGGTGCTGGTTGGAGCGTAAAATTCAAAAAAGTTTGAGTGAACTCCTTATAAACGAGGTTTGTCTCCCCATTAAAATGAAGGATTTTACTTTCAATCCATTACATGATGGGGCCAGTTTAAACCTTATCACAGCTACTGAAGATATTCGGTGGCGTGGTGGCCTTATTCATGGTGTTGTCCATGACGACAATGCTTTTATAATGGGTGGAGTGGCTGGGCATGCTGGTATTTTTGGCTCGGTAGAAGATTGTCTGAAAATGGGGCATGCCTGGTTGGAGGCTATAAAGAAAGGGAACTCCTTTCTTTCGAAAATCATGGCAGAAACATTTACAACCCCTGTAGTAGCTGCAGATCGAAGCCAGCGAGCATTGGGATGGGATACCCCTATTGCGATAGGATCCTCTGCTGGTTCCCTAATATCAAAACGATCGATCGGCCATTTGGGGTATACAGGAACATCTATTTGGATTGATTTGGTTCGGGAAACTGTGGTGGTGCTACTGACCAATCGAGTCCATCCAACATCAAAAAATGATTCTATCAGAACCTTCAGGCCTAAACTTCATGATATGATTTGGAAGATGGTTGGTCCATGAAGGTTGTACACTTGATGGGAATAGGGGGTTCAGGAATGGCGTCCCTCGCCGGAATGTTTGTGGAAAAGGGATGGATAGTGAGGGGCTCAGATGAAAAAGTTTATCCCCCTGCCTCTACAGAATTGGCGCGACTTAAAGTAGAGATTTTTAAAGGCTATAAATCCGAAAATCTTTATCTTAACCCCGATTTAGTCATTGTAGGAAATGTGGTCTCCCGAGGAAATCCAGAGGTAGAAGCACTTTTGACAAGCAAAATTCCCTATACATCTATGGCTCAAGCGTTGGCAGACTATTTTATTAAAGGGTCAACGTCGATCGTTATCACGGGTACCCATGGGAAAACAACAACAACTTCTCTTTTGGCATGGATTCTTGAACAAAGTGAGCCTTCTCCCGGACTCTTTGTAGGGGGAATACCGCTTAACTTTGAAAAGGGATATCAAATCGGTTCAGGGAAGTTTTTTGTGACAGAAGGAGATGAGTACGACACAGCTTTTTTTGAGAAGACACCCAAATTTATCCATTATCTTCCGCACCATGCGATTTTAACAAGTATAGAATTCGACCATGCAGATATTTATAAAGACCTCGACCACGTGAGAACTCAATTCGACCGATTTGTTCGCTTACTTCCAAAAGAAGGGGCTCTTATTGCCTGTGGAGATAGTGATCTTGTACGAAAGGTTTGTTCCGAAACTTCCACAGGCAGGGTCGAGTATTATGGAAAAAAGCCTGAGAATGAATGGCGTGTTAAGAATATTCATGACACTCAAAAAGGCAAGAGTTTTGAATTGATGTTTCATGGAAAAAGACTGGCTATTGTCAATTCCCCGCTGTTGGGTGATCACAATGTCTTAAATGTGGCTGCTTGTTTAGCAATAGCTAAGAATTTGGGTTTAGGGATGGATAAAGCAGTTCAAAGTGTGGAAACTTTCTTGGGAGTCAAGCGTCGTCAAGAATTTTTGGGGGAAGGCCATGGCGTTGCCCTTTATGACGATTTCGCTCATCATCCTACGGCTATTTCCGAAACCTTATCCGCTTTTACGCCCTTGACAAAAGAGAGAAAGGGACGTCTTTGGGCGGTTTTTGAACCACGCTCAAATACAATTCGAAGAAGAATATTTCAGGAGACTTTGCCTTTAAGTTTCATCTTGGCAGATGAAGTGATTATCGCCCCTGTTTATCGGAAAAAAGATCAACTTTCCGAACAAGAAATACTTGCACCAAATGATGTTGCTCTTCAGATTCGCGAAAAAGGCAAAAATGCGCGGGCTCCTCAAGAATTAGAAGAAATCGTTCAGATTTTATTGAACGAAACGAGAAGCGGGGATGTTGTGGTTTTCATGTCCAATGGAAATTTTGAGGGAATTCCACTGCGAGTGAAGAATGAACTGAGTAAACTTCCCCAGTTACCTTCGCACTAAAAGTTGTTTGAGCTGATCAAAACGGTCTAAAATTTTTCCGGAACCCAAGACAACGCATAAAAGAGGATTTTCTGCTTTTTGTACAGGTAACCCCGTCTCCTTCGTGATTAAGAGATCTAGATTTTTCAACAATGCTCCTCCTCCTGTAAGAACAATGCCGCGATCATTCACGTCTGCAGCTAGTTCAGGGGGAGTTTTTTCTAGGGTAGCCTTTATAGCCTCCACAATGGCACGAATTGGTTCTTGAAGGGCTTCTCTGATTTCCTCAGACGTCACTTTGATCGTTCTAGGTACACCACGTATTAGGTCTCTCCCCTTTATATCCATAGTATTCACCTGTTCTGAAGGGTAAGCTTCACCAATAGTCATTTTAATCTGCTCTGCGGTCTTTTCTCCGATTAACAAGGAGTATTTCTTTTTAAGATAATGAATAATGGCTTCATCCATTTTATCCCCTGCAACACGGACTGATTTCGCAATGACGATTCCTCCCAAAGAGATGAGAGCCACTTCGGTAGTTCCGCCTCCTATATCCACTACCATATTTCCAGAAGCATCCAGAATAGGCATATCTGCACCAATTGCGGCCGCAATTGGTTCTTCGACCAAATAGACTTCTCTCGCTCCAGCGGATAATGCGGACTCCTCAACAGCTCTCCGCTCGACTTCCGTCACTCCAGAAGGGATACAGATGATAATTCTCGGTCTGATAAGACTTTTTCGATTATGAGCTTTGGTGATGAAATACTTGAGCATGGCCTCTGTGGTTGAAAAGTCTGCAATCACACCATCTTTGATAGGCCGGATAGCTGAGATGTGATCGGGAGTCTTTCCAATCATTTCCTTAGCTTCATGTCCAACGGCCAACACTCTGCGTTCCCCATATTCATCATGTATAATGGCTACAACCGATGGTTCGTTAATGGTGATCCCTCGGCCAAGATGGTAAACAAGGGTATTGGCTGTGCCCAAATCGATGGCCAAATCAGTAGAAAAAAATCCTATGAGTGATTTAAACAATCATTATTCCTAAAAATTCGTTGTGTTCCAGCCTCTGAAAATTCTTAAGATCTTAATGCAATTCTGTTGAGATTCTCTGCAAAGCATCTCACAATAACAAGGTGCTAAAAATTTTCCTTATTTTATCTTTTTTTTTAACTGTGATCGACAAAAGCTTAAGTCTTACACTCATTGAGGATTTTGAAACTTTGACACATGGCGACCTTCCTGACAAGGGGTGGGAAAGCCGCAATGGAAGCCCAAAAGGAAGCTACAAAATTGACCTCGAAGGGAGTAACCACTATCTAGCTGCCAAGGATACGGGGCGTTCTATTCAGGTTTTTCGCAAAGGTGGATGGGATATTGCTAAAGAGCCATGGTTGAAGTGGTCTTGGAGAGTCAAGGAATTCCCAAAGGGCGCGGATGAAAGTAATCCTAAGAAAAATGACAGTGCCGCAGCCATTTATGTAGTTTTCCCCCGACGTTTTTTTGTACCTGAGGCGATTAAGTATGTTTGGAGCCAAGTCGTTGCGTCCGAAACGATATTGATGAAGTCCAAGAAATTTCCAGCAATTGTGGTTAGAACAGGGACTGAGATGAAAGAGAAATGGGTGGATGAATTACGCAATGTTGCTGAAGACTATAAAAAGCTCTTTGGAAGAAATCCGCCAGATCCTGTGGCCATTGGATTTTTGACCGACGCAGATGCCGTAAAAGGATCAGCAAAAGCAGACTATGACAATGTTAGGGTAGATGCTAAGAAGTAACTTTACATTTTTCAGGAATCAGAGGAGTTAAAAACCAGGATCTAATAGATATTCGTCAGGAGAAGTAACCGATCTTTCCGTAGAGGCATTGCTAAGCGTATTTGTTTTTTCCACTCCTACCCTTTGTACAATAAGGGCCTTTCTGTAGACCAAGTCTTCGGAATCCCTCGCAACTAGCAAAATGCGATTCATTCCTGGGATGAGAGGGATGTTTGCATCGAACTTCTGGTGGTCTTTTATGTTCTTCGGGTCCAGAAAGTTTTGATAAAAGACTTTCTTTTGATTGACCAGAATAAAGATATCCTTTACTCCGATATCATCAGCAATTTCTCCTGCTAATCTAAAAAATTGATCTGTTGTTGGTTTAAAGATCTTGTCTTCAATACTGGTCATTTGAATTGTGGGTGGTTGAAATAGATTTTGCTTCACGTCACCAGGGGCTTTTCCATCTGGACTACCAAAGTACACATCAAAGCTAATTTTTTTGGTCTGAAAGATCCGATAAACAAAATCAGCTAAAGATACTTCCAGTCCCAGTGTTTTCTCAGGGTAAGAGTTTGGAATTTCAAAATTAAAAAATACAGTTTTTTCTTCTCCGGGCTGCAAGCGAGGAAGTGGAGCCCGCCCAATTTTAACCTTTAGGTATTTTTCTTGAGTCTCTTTAATGGAGGCCGAACCTTCTTCAGTCGGTGTTTTCCCAATATTTTTTATTTTCAGCTTAAGTTCGATGGTTTCTCCTCTTTCTAGGAATCCATTGCCATTTCCCAAATTTGTTGAATTGTTTCTGTCATTTATTTCATAATGAAACGCAAATTCGGGATTAGGAATGCTTGCAATTGCCACTTGGCTACGGAGGTCTGGAATCGTAATGCCTCGACCTTCACTAAAATGAAGCTGAATTTGAGCTAAATTTGTTGGAGTAGCTTTTGGGATTTCGATCTTAACTTCGCGTGTAATACTTGTTGCCGGTAGAACTTTTCCAAACAGGAATTCATGGTCGTCAAATAAATAGTTTTGGGAGGAAGACAACGCCCAGGCTTTGTAAAGAGTACAAGGACCATGGTTTTCAAGTTTGACAGAAAACCGAATGGTGTCCCCAGCCTTTGCAAAAGACACAAGTTTCCCAATGACTCCGGCGCTTAATTTAGGTGTTCCACATTTCTTTGGTTTCTCCTTTGGAGGAGCTGTCCAGGTGATTTCTTTTTTAGCAAGGGCCGATACCATCTTTTGAGTCTCTTGCTTTTGAGCTTTTTCAGCGAGCTTTTTAGCCAATGCTTCGAGTTCTGTCTTATTTCCACCCTTACTTTCGTTCAAAACATTCACCGAATAACGAACATCAAAATCTTCTAAAAATTTTTGAATCCTTTCCGTAGAACCTTCGCTAAGAGTAGTTTGTGATTCTTCCTCAGCTTTTTCCTTTTCACTTTTGTCATCAAGGTAGCGCAACGAAACAATAGGGGAGAAGGAATGTGGAGTTGCTGACGGATTGGCAAAGTGGTGCTCTAGACTGACTTCTCTTGGAATATGTTCACTTGGAAAGAGATCTATCTGTTCTTTTGAGATGCTTGCTGCAGTCGTTGATACCTCCGGATAAATACCAATCGATTGTATGGAGATGTCACCCGGAGTTAAATATTTAGCAATCGTAAGTTTTAGGGCAGATTTTTCTGGAAGATCAAAAAGGGACTGAACTGTACCCTTTCCAAAGGTTTTGCTGCCAATGACCAAAGCGCGACCTCTTCTTTGCAATGCACCAGCAACAATTTCAGAGGCACTCGCGCTTCCTGTGTTGACAAGGACAATCATTGGATAATTAGGTTCTGTACCTCTTTCCACGGCTCTTTCTTCTTCCAAGGTCACATTGTTTGCTCCAACGGTTTTTACAATTACTCCGTCGGCAAGGAATTTATCCGCAACCGCGATAGCTTGATCTAATAAACCTCCAGGGTCATTTC
>Ga0247727_10016351_pt1 | contig 11996 bp, 11 predicted proteins | sample WisWelCaveWW1625_FD_202498 | JGI IMG/M metagenome (GOLD analysis project Ga0247727, IMG submission 202498) | Biofilm microbial communities from Wishing Well Cave, Virginia, United States - WW16-25 | ecosystem: Environmental > Aquatic > Deep subsurface > Groundwater > Cave microbial mat | place...
CCTTCGCGTCGGGGGCGCCGGCAGCCTCAACATCTACTCCGCGAACCTGGGCGGCGGGCTCCTCGGCTGGGCCACCTTCCCCTCGAGCTACGCGGGCAACCCGACGAACGACGGCGTGGTCATTCTCTACTCGTCGGTTCCGGGCGGCTCGGCGGTGCCGTACGACGAGGGCGACACGGCCACGCACGAGGTCGGCCACTGGCTGGGCCTCTACCATACGTTCCAGGGCGGATGCGCCAAGAAGGGCGACGGGGTCGGTGACACGCCGGCGGAGAAGTCGGCGGCGTTCGGCTGCCCGGTGGGGCGCAACACCTGCTCCTCGGCCGGCGTCGACCCAATCCACAACTTCATGGACTACGGCGACGACCCCTGCCTGTACGAAATGACGTCGGGGCAATCGACGCGCATGGACGGGGCCTGGACGACATACCGCCAGGGCGCGTAGCCGCGATCGCTCAGTGGCCCTTGCCGCCGCCGCCGTGACCCTCCGGCGGCGGCGGTACCGTCTTCAGCGGCACCCGGTACGTCATCACGTCGCTCGGGTGCTCGACGGCCGGGCCGCGCAAAAGCGCCTCCTTGTCGAACACCGCCAGCGGCCGCGAGAGCACCGCGGGCGCGTGCGTGCCGGTGTCCATGCGGATGGCGTCCTTGGGGCAGGCCTCGACGCAGAAGCCGCAGACGATGCAGCGCAGCTCGTCGATCTCGAAGCGGATGGGGTACTTCTCGATGGCCTCGGCGTCGTATTCGCTGGCCTCGATGTAGATGCACTGCGCGGGGCAGGCGGTGGCGCACATGTAGCAAGCCACGCAGCGGGGCTTGCCGTCGACGCGCGGCACCAGCCGGTGCATCCCGCGGTAGCCCGGCGGATACGCCTTGCGCTCCTCGGGGTAGTTGATGGTGGTGACCAGGTTCACGCCCGGGCCCTTGCGGTCCATCACCTCGGGGTTCGGGTCGCGCCGGCCGAAGAGGTTGATCCAGAAGTGGCGGGCGATGACCGCCATGCCGCGGATGGCCTCGCGCAGATAGAGCCGCTCCCCGGGGGTCAGGTCGGCCTTCGCTGGCGGCGCGTGTTCCATCGGGCTCCTAGTGATGCGCCGCCGCGGGCGCGGGCTCTTCCGGCTTGCGCGCGGTGAGCGCGACGAAGGCGAGGATGGCGATCCACTCCACGACGCCGACCGCCGCCAGCCCCTGCTTGCCCGCCCAGAGGAAGACGCCGGCCGAGACCACCACGTTGGCGAGCGAGAGCGGCAGCATCATCTTCCAGCCGAGCCGCATGATCTGGTCGTAGCGGAAGCGCGGGAACGACCAGCGGATCAGGAACTGCACCCAGATCACGAGCAGCGTCTTGAGCATGAAGGCGGTGACCTGGAGGACCGCCGTCCATTCGGTGCCGATGTGCCGGAGGAGCCAGGGCTCGATCCAGGGGATGTGGTAGCCGCCGAGGAAGATGGCGGTGACGATGCCGCTCACCACCACCACCTCGGCGAACTCGGCGATGAGGAAGAGGCCGCTCTTGAGGCCCGAGTACTCGAGGAAGTAGCCGATGATCTCGCTCTCGCCTTCGGGGGCGTCGAAGGGGGCGCGCTTGATCTCCGCCATGGCCGCCACCAGGAAGAGGAGCAGCCCGAGCGGCTGGTAGAGCGCGCCCCAGGCGGGGAGGATGGAGAAGACTTCGCCGGCCTGCTCGACCGCCATGGCGTCCAGCCGCACGGTGCCGAACGTGATCATCGCGCCCGCCAGCGTCAGGCCCAGCGTCACCTCGTAGCTGACGAGCTGCGCCGAGGCGCGCAGGCCGCCCAGGAGCGCCAGCTTGTTCTTCGACGACCAGCCGGCCAGCGCGGTGCCGAAGGGCGCCACCGAGGCGAGCGCGAAGACGTAGAGGATGCCCCAGTCGACGCGCGCGACCATGAGCTGCATGCGCTTGCCGAACAGCACCAGCTCGGGGCCCACCGGCACCACCGCGAAGAGGCAGAGCGCGGGCGCGAAGGCGATGAGCGGCGCCAGCGTGAAGAGCAGCCGCTCGTGAAGCGCGCCGGCGGGGATGAAGTCCTCCTTGAAGAGCATCTTCAGGACGTCGGCGGCGATGTGCGGGATGCCCTTGAGCGGCCGGTCGGAGAGGCCCGGCAGCGGCAGGCGCGCGCGGTTGGGGCCGACGCGATCCTGCATCAGGGCCGACCACTTCCGCTCGGCCATGGTGAGGAGCGTGGCCGTCACCATGACGAAGATGAGGACCAGGGCGACGATGTTGCCGATCGATTCGCCCAGGCCGCCGAGCTGGCCGGGGGCGTCGCCGAAGAGTCCGGCGAGGCCGCGCACCAGGAGCAGCAGCACGCCGGCGACGACCACCAGCGCGAGCAGGAACGCGGCCCAGCCGGCCACGATCTTGAAAAGCCAGGGCGCGTACGGCTCGGCCGGCGGCGCGAAATTGCCCAGGTCCTTGCTGGCCAGGCGCGCGGCGGGCGTGCGGTCCATCAGCGGGGCCTCGGAGCGCGCGCCGGCCACTCTGCGGGGAGCAGCGAGGGCAGCACCACGCCCTCGTCGGGGATGCCCTGGAACGTCTTTCCGGCCAGCTCCGGCGCCCGCTGCGCGAGGAGCGCGAAGGCCTGCCCCGCGTCGCGCACCTCGTGGGTGAAGCCGAGCGCGCCGAGGATGCGCCGCGCCCAGACCCAGCCCGGCACCGCGTCGCCGCGGGGCGCGACCACCGAGCGGTACAGACGCTGCAGCCGGCCGTACCAGTTCACGAACGTGCCGTCCTGCTCGTAGGCGTGGCTGCACGGGAGGACCACGCTCGCGCCGGGGACGTCGGCGGGCGCGATGGCCACGAACACCTCGAGCCGCGGCGGCGCTTGCAAGCCGTCGGCGCGCATGGCGACGAGCGCCTTGGCGTCGCCCAGGTCGCCCGGCTCCATCCCGAAGGCGCGCGCGGCCATCTCCACGCCGCGGCGGTTCGGGTCCTTGTCCTCGCGGACCAGGTAATCGTCGCCCGGGCCCGGCGGGCGGCCGCCGATGGCCACCCGGGAGATGCCCAGCTCGCGCCCGAGGAGCAGGGCCACCGCCGCCTCCTCGTTGGTGCACTGCGCGGAGAGGTAGAGCGCCACGCCCGGCTTGCCCATCAGCGGCTTGAGGATGTCGGCGGCGCGCTTGACCGCCACCTCGGCTCCCAGGGCCTCGCCGGCGGCCTGGGGCCATTCCAGGCGGCCCTCGTTCACCTCGTGGTGCGTGGCCCGGCCCGCGTCGCACATCCAGACGTGGTTCACCTCTTCGTTGCGCCGCGGCAGCTCGCGGTATGCCACGTTGCCGCGCGACTCGAGCCAGATGTTGCAGCCGTTGGCGCAGCCGGTGCAGACGGTGGGCGACTTGTTCAGGTACCAGACGCGGCTGGTGAAGCGGAAGTCGCGGTTCAGCAGGGCGCCCACGGGACAGATATCGACGGTATTGCCCGAATACGTGGAATCCAATGGGTGCCCGGGGAACGTCGCTATCAACGAATGGTCGCCGCGATTCACCACCGCGAGCTGCGGCTCCCTGGCGATCTCGTCCATGAAGCGGACGCAGCGGGTGCACATGATGCACCGCTCGGCGTCGTAGACCACCACCGGCCCCAGCTCCTCGCGCTTGGGCTTCTGCACCTTGGAGGTGCGGATGCGCGTGGCCTGGTGGTCGTACTCCATGTAATAGTCCTGCAGCTTGCACTCCCCGGATTGGTCGCAGATGGCGCAATCGACGGGGTGATTGATCAAATGGAACTCCATGATGCCGCGCTGGTTCTCGCGCACGGCGGGGGAGCTGGTGGTGACCTTGAGCCCCTCCTTGGCGCGCACCTGGCAGCCTGGCACCAGGCGGCCGGCGCTTTCGCTCGTCTCCACCAGGCACATGCGGCATTGCCCGGCCACCGACAATCGCGGGTGATAACAGAAGTACGGGATATGGACGCCGATGCGCCGCGCGGCCTCGATCAGGTTGTCGCGCGCGTCGCACTCCACCGGGCGGCCGTCGACCTCCATCTTGATCGCCTTGGTGATGGGCGGCGGCTCGACCTGCGGCGTCCCTGACGGGATGACGGGCAGGTTCATTGCTCCACCTCCCCGCCGATCATGTTGATGCTGTCGAAGATGGGGATCAGGTCGGCCACCATGTGGCCCTCGATCAGCCGCGGCAGCGCGCTGAGGATGGGGAACCCGGGCGCGCGCACGTGCACGCGATAGGGCTTTCCCTGGCCGTTGGAGATGACGTGAAATCCCAGCTCGCCGTTGGCGCCCTCGGTATATCCGTACGCCTCGCCGCGCGGCACCTTGACGCCCTCCATGAAGTGCTTGAAATGGGCCATCACGCCCTCGATCGAGGAATAGACCTCCTTCTTGGGCGGCAAGGCATATCGCCAGTCGTCGATGATCACCGGCCCGGGCGGAAGCGCGGCCAGCCCCTGCTCGATGATGCGCGCGCTCTGCCGGATCTCCTGGATGCGCACCCAGTACCGATCGTGCGTATCGCCGCGCTGGCCGAGCGGCACCTCGAAATCCATCTTGTCGTAGACGAGGTAGGGGTGCGCCTTGCGCACGTCGTAGTTGACCCCCGAGGCGCGCAGGCAGGGGCCGGTGAATCCCCAGTCGAGCGCCTCGTCGCCGCCGATGACGCCGATGCCGCGCGTCCGGTCGATGAAGATGCGGTTGCGGGTGAGGAGCGCGTCGATCTCGTCGGTCAGCTCCAGCACGCGCGGCATGCACTCGTTCACCTTCTCGGCCCAGCCCGGCGGCGCGTCGCTGGCCAGGCCGCCGATGCGGGTCCAGCTGGTGGTCACGCGCGCGCCGGTCAGCTCGCTGATGCGGTCCCAGAGCAGCTCGCGCGCCTCGACGCCGTAGAGGAAGACGGTGAAGGCGCCTAGCTCCAGGCCGAAGGCGGCGATGCAGGTGAGGTGGTCGCAGATGCGGCTGATCTCGCCCGCCACCACTCTCAGATACTGGCTGCGCGGCGGATCCTTCACGCCGCACAGCTTCTCCACCGCCATGATGTATCCGACGTTGTTCAATATCGGCGATACGTAATTCAATCGATCGGTATAAGGCAGCACCTGGTGCCAGGTGCTGTTCTCGGACGATTTCTCGAAACCGCGGTGGAGGAACCCGATCTCCGGGACGGCGCGGGCGATGGTCTCGCCGTCGAGCGTGACCGTGAGCCGCACCACGCCGTGCATGGCCGGGTGCGAGGGGCCGAGGTTGATGGTGACGAGGCTGTGCGGCAGCTCGGCCTCGCGCGCGAACGGGTCCTGGCTGTCGACTGTCGACTGTCGACTGTCGACTCGGCTCTCAGTCATAGGTGGTGGGGTCCACGTTCTGGCGGCCGACGTGCGTCTGGCTCATGGGCAGCCCGGCGCCACCGGGGCCCGGGCCGGGTCCGCGGATCAGGTCGGGGAAATCATGCTCGGGCACCAGCGGCTGGCGCTTCTGGACGGGATAGTCCTTGCGCAACGGATGGCCGACGAACTCTGGATATAGAAGTATCCGCCGCAGGTCGGGGTGGCCGGTGAACTCGATGCCCATCAAGTCGTACGCGTAGCGTTCCCACCAGTCGGCGGTGCGCCAGACCGAGGTGACGCTGGGCACCTTCGCGTCGTCGCTGCGGAGCTCGATCACCAGGCGCAGCCGCTGCTTCTTCGTCACGCTGTAGAGGTTGTAGAGCAGCCGGTACCGGGGCTCGACCTGGGGTTTTCTCTCCAGCGCATAGGGCGTGGCCTCCTGCGAGGCCAAGGAGCCCCCGCCCGTCATCTCCTGGCCAAAGGTCAGCATGTCGACCGGGCAGAGGTCGGACATCAGCTTCATCTCCGCCTCGTCCTTGAGGAAGCGGCAGACGTCGACCAGCGCCTCGCGCCGCACGGCGATCGACTCGTCGCCCTTCTCGCTGGCGGAGGAGAGCACGGCGTCCGGGAACTTCCCCCGGACCAGGTCGATCAGCGCCTGCGCCATCTAGCCTCCAAACAGCTTGGTGAACAGGCCGCGCTTCTTCACATCCTCGGCCACCTCCAGCGTCGAGGCGTCGTGGCGCTGCGACTGGATCTTCTCCTGCAAGATGCGCAGCCCGTCGAGCACCTGCTCGGGCCGGGGCGGGCAGCCGGGGACGTAGACGTCGACGGGGATGATGCGATCGGCGCCCTGCACCGTGGCGTAGTTGTCGTAGAAGCCGCCCGAGCTGGCGCAGACGCCGAAGGCCATCACCCACTTCGGCTCGCACATCTGCTCGTAGACGGTGCGCAGCACGGGCGACTGCTTGACGTTGATGGTGCCGACGATCATGAGCAGGTCGGCCTGGCGGGGCGTGAAGCGCGGGAACTCGGCGCCGAAGCGGGCCAGGTCGTAGCGACCCGCCATCACGCTCATGTACTCCATGCCGCAGCAGGCGGTGACGAACGGGTACTGGAAGATGCTGTTCTTGCGCGCCCAGCCCAGCGCCCCGGAGACGGCTTTCTCGAAGAAGCCGATGGCCTGATCGCGCCGCGTGAGCAGCGCCGGCAGGACGTTCTCGGCGCCCGCGCTCTCCGGCGTGTTGCCCTCGATCTTCATGATCGGAAGCCTGCTCACGTCCACTCCAGGGCGCCCTTGCGCCAGACGTAGACGAGGCCCACGGCCAGCGTGGCCATGAAGCCGAGCATCTCGAGGTACGCGAACCAGCCCAGGCCCTGCGCGTGCAGATCGCGCAGCAGCGCCGCCCAGGGATAGATGAAGACGCTCTCCACATCGAAGACGATGAAGAGCAGCGCCACCAGGTAGAACTTGACCGAGTGGCGCCCCTGCGGCTCGCCGGTGGAGGGCGAGCCGCACTCGAACGCCTGCTCCTTGGCCATGGTGATGCGGCGCGGGCCCAGCACCGTGGCCATCACCGAGATGGCGAGGCAGAGCACCCCGGCCAGGAGCAGCAGGATGAGGATTGGGAGATAGGGCGAGAGGTGATCCACGGCGGCGCGGAACGTAGCGGCGTGTCCGGGGGGTGTCAACGCAGCGGGGCGCCCAGGCGGGCGATCTGGTGGAGGCCGATGCGCTCCTCGCCGCGCTCGATGGCGTGCACCAGCGCGCACAGGCGGGCGTTGAGCGGCGCCTCCAGGCCCCGCTCGCGCGCCGCCGCGGCGACGGCGCCGTTCAGATCGTCGACCTGGCCCGCCGGACGCCCGGCTTCCAGACGCGCCAGCATCCCCGAGCGCTGGCGCCGGTGCGGCTGGCAGGCGGCCCAGATGAGCAGGTGGCGGATCAGCGCCGGGCCGCGCGCCACCCAGGAAGGCCGGAGGCCGGAGACCTTCTCCAGCCGTACGCCGCGCGCCTCGGCCACCGCCAGCACCTCGCCGACGATGCGCATGGCCAGCCGGCGCACCGCGCGGCGCGACGCCAGCTCGCCCAGCGAAAGCCCGGTGGCGGCGCCGAGCGAGGAGAGCGCGCAGTTGAGCGCCAGCTTGGTCCAGCGCGCGCCGTCGAGGTTGTCGGTGAGCCGCACCGGCGCGGTGCGCGCGAGGAGCGCCCGCGCGGCCGCCAGCCTGGGCCTCGCCGCCGCCGAGAATGCGCCGAGCGTGAGCGGGCCCTTGCTGGTGACGCGGAAGCGCCCCGGGCCGTCGCTCTGCCCCGACCAGCCCACCACCGCGCCCAGCGTCCGCTCGGCGCCGACGACGCGGCTGGCGCGCTCCTCGGGGAGGCCGTTCTGGATGCACACCACCGCGCCCTCCGGCGAGAGCAGCGGGGCGGCGGCGCCCAGCGCCGTCTCGAGCACGTCGGTGCGCGTGCAGAGGAGCATCAGGTCGTACGGCGCGCCCAGGTCGGGCAGCGCCGCGCCGACTTGCGCGGGGACCGGGACCTGCCAGCGGCCTCCTTCATCTTCGACCGTCAGGCCGGAAGCGCGCAGCGCCTCGGCGTGCCGCTCGCTTCCCGCGGCGAGCGCGATGGTCTCGTCCGCGCCCTTGGCGCGCAACAGCCGCGCGGCCGTCGCGCCGCCGATGGCTCCGATGCCGATCACGCCGATCCGCATCGCCCGATGCCTCCACCCCTGGCTCCGGCCCGTACTCCCGCGCCGCGTCCTAACACGCCCCGCCCACGCCCCGAAACGCCCCAGTGAGCGCTCTCACAGCGCAGGCGCGGCGCGGACTTGCGCGCGGGCACGGCCATTGCTCTTCCTGCGTCGGACCGGAGGCCACGATGATCCGCACGATCGCCATCACGCTCGCCGCACTCTTCCTCGGCGCCGCCGCCCACGCCGCCCCCAAGCGCCTGGGGCCGCAGCCCCCCGACCAGGTCGACGTGTCCGGGACGGCCCAGGCCAAGAAGCCGGCCGGCGGGAAGAGCAGCTACCGCCTTTCGATCAACGTGCCGGTGATGATGAAGAAGCGCGGCGCCGCCAAGCGCAAGCCGCAGGCGCCCTCTCGCGTCGTCTCGCCGCCGATCGTTGGCAAGGGCGTGGTGAACTGAGGTATATCGCCGCGCCGCGGAGGTCCCATGGCGCGCGAGTTCGAGGGCAAGGCGGGGCTCGTCACCGGCGGTTCGCGTGGCATCGGCCGCGCCGCGGCGCTCAGGCTGGCGGAGGGAGGGTGCAGCGTCGCCATCGGCTATCTCGGCAACGACGCCGCCGCGCTGGAGACGGTGGCCGCCGCGCTGGCCGCCGGCGCGCCCAAGGCAATCGCGCTGAAGTTCGACGTCGCCGACCCGGCTGCCTGCCAGAAGGCCATCGAGGACGCCGTCGCCCAACTCGGCGCGCTGCACGTCCTGGTCAACAACGCGGGCGTGAGCATCGACGGGCTCATCCTCCGCTACAAGCACGAGGACTTGCAGCGCACTCTCTCGGTCGATCTGGCCTCGGCGTTCCACCTCTGCAAGGGAGCCGCGAAGGTGATGCTCAAGCAGAAGGGCGGCGCCATCGTCAACCTCACCTCGGTGGTCGGCGAGCAGGGCAACGCCGGGCAGGCCGCGTACTCCATGGCCAAGGCGGGGCTCATCGGGCTCACCAAGTCGCTGGCGCGGGAACTGGGCTCGCGCAACATCCGCGTCAACGCGGTGAGCCCCGGGTACATCGAGACCGACATGACCAAGGATTTGCCGGAAGCGGCGCGCGCCGCGATGGTGGCCGCCGCGCCGCTGGGCCGCGCCGGCAGCGCCCGCGAGGTGGCGGAGTGCATCGCCTTCCTCGCCAGCGACCGGGCCGCCTACGTGACGGGCGAAGTGTTGCGCGTCAACGGCGGGATGTACATGTGAGCGCCTCGCCGCGGGCCCACGCATCGAGCGCTTCACGAACGGCCGGCACGGTGGTCGAAGTCGCGACGCGGATCCGGCAGGGGGCCGGCCGCCGGAGGCCGCGCCGCGCATGAAGCCGATCGACTACTGGACGGCCCAGGCGGCCAGTTACGCGCCGCCCTACGGGCGCGGGTTGGTCCGCTTCACCGCCCGCCGCCAGCATCGGACCATCCTCAAGCTGCTCGCGCCCCGCTCCGGAGAGTTGGTGCTCGACGCGGGCTGCGGCACCGGGCTCTTGACGCTGGAGATGGCCGCGCGCGGCGCCCGCGTGTGGGCGGTCGACTTCTGCGCGGAGATGGTGGCCCGGGTCGAGGGTGCGGAGAAGGTCATCTGCGCCGACCTGCAGACGCTGGATCTGGACGTGCGCTTCGACGCCGTGGTCTGCGCCGGCGCCCTCAACTTCGTCGACGCCCCGCGGGCCATCGCGCGGCTGGCGGCGCACACCCGCGAAGGCGGGCTTTTGGTGGTGATGATGACCCGCCCCTCGGTGGCGGGCCTGGCCTACACGCTCAGCCGCAAGCTGCTCGGCGTCCCCTTCCGGCTGCTGAGCGTCCGCGCGCTGCTGGAGCACGCGGCCGTCCACGGCCTGCACTTGATGGCGCGCGAGGACACGCTGCCTCACGACGTGGTGCTGGTGCTGCAGCGGCGGCCGCCGGTCAGCCGGTCTCCGGCAGCGCCGCCGCCCGATCGCGCCAGGCCAGCAGCGCCGGGAGCGTGACCAGCGCCGCGCTCAGGCAGGTGATCTCCCCCAGCACCGCGGTGAGGCCGAAGGAGTGGATGGCCTGGTTGTCGGCGATCAGCAGCGCGGCGTAGCCGATGATGGTGGTGGCCGAGCAGAGCGCGACCGCGCCGCCCGAGGTGGCCACCGCTTCCTCGACCCGCGCGCCCGACTGGCGGTAGCGCTGGTAGAGGTTGACGGCGTAGTCGACGCCGATGCCGAAGGTGATCGACAGCACCACGAAGTTGACGAAGTTGAGCTTGAGGTCGAGGGCGCCCAGCGCCCCTCCCATCCAGAAGATGCCCAGGCCGAGCGAGCCGATGACCCAGGCCGCGTCGCGCAGCGAGCGCAGGATGATGACCGTGAGCAGCGCCACCGCCATGAGGCTGAGGGCGGCGGCGAAGAAACCGTCGCGGGTGATCGTTTCCACGATGTCGGCCGTCAGCACCAGGGAGCCGGCCACCTGCGCCGCGGGGTCGGTGCGCTCCGCGACCTGGCGCAGCGAGCGGGCGAAGGCGAGCTGCACCCGGCCGTGTTCGGCGGTGGCGCCGAGCGTCGGGTAGACCAGCACCGCCCGGCCGCTGCGCCCGTCCTTCTCGCGGAACGCGGTCCGGAGCCGGGATGGCACGTCGGCCAGCGCCACCTCACGCAGCTCGGTCCGGTCGCGGAGCCGCCGGGCCAGGGGCCGCACGTCGTCGGGCAACGCCCGCAGCGCCCGCTCGTCGAGGAGCCCGAACAGCTCGCGGAGCAGCTCGATCTTGCGCGCCTGGTCCTTGGGCAAGAGGCTCTGCTCGGTCAGCACCGAGTCGATGGCGCTGGCCGTCCCCTGCGCCGCCTTCTCCCTCTCGACCGCCGCCGCCACCGCCGCGGCGCGATCCGGGGTGGCGGTGAGGATCACGGTGGGCGTCTGGTACGAGCCCGTCACCGCCTCGACCCGCTTGCCCCAATACGCCGCTCCATCGACGCGCCCCTGCCGGCTGCCGAGCTTGCTGAAGTCGTATTCGATCGGGTCGCGCTGGAAGCGGACCAGGAGCGCCGCCGCGGCCACGGTAACGGCCGCCGAGGCGGCCACCGCGACCGCCGGGCGCCGCACAAGCCAGCCGCCCAGGCGCGCCGAGAGCTGGAAATGCGCCGGGCCGACGCGCAGCGGATGGATCCGCTCGGTCAGGGCGATGAAGGCGGGCATGAGCGCGTAGGTGGCCGCCCAGCAGAGCAGCATCCCGAGCGCGCCGACGAAGGCGAACTGGTTGAAGCCGCGGAAGCTGGTGGCGGCCAGCGACGCGTAGCTCGCCGCCGCGGCGCCGCTCGCGGCCAGCGTCGCCAGCCAGGTGGTCGACAGGGCGGTGGGCAGCGCGCGCGCCACCTCGGCCCCCGCCCGCCGCTCCTCGAGGTAGCGGGCGAGCAGGATGATCCCGGCGTTGATGCCGTTGCCGATGATGATGCTGCCGAGGAAAGCGGTGTTGGGATTGAGCGAGTGGATGACGCCCCGGCTGACGGCGAAGGTGAGCGTCGCGCCGACCATCAGCGGCCCCACCAGGAGCGGGATGGCGCGCAGCGTCCGGTAGTAGAGCAGGATGACGCCGCCGACCAGGAACAGCACCAGGAGGCCCGAGATCTCGATGTCGCGGATCAGGTGCTGCTGCGCCTCGATCACCTCGCTGACCTCGCCGTCGTAGCCGACGCGGATCGAGGGGTGGAAGCGCAGCGGGCCCACCTCGGCCACCACCTTCTCCACGGCCCGCAAGAGGCGCTGGTTGGCGTCGAGGGCCAGGGCGGCGCCCACCGGCGTGATGAGCACCACCAGCGTCTTCCCGCCCTCGCCGGCCAGGTATCCGTCGAGGAACCGATCGAGCCGGCCGGCCTGGTCGCGAAGCTTGCGGAGCGCGGTCTGGGCGGCCGGGTCCAGCGCACCCTGGACCTCGTCGTCGAGGAGGTCGACCGCCAGCGGATTGGCCAGCCGCCGCCCCTTGCGCAGGCCGTCGCGCACCAGCGCCAGGTCGTCGACGCCGGCATAGAGCGCG
>Ga0247727_10016352_pt1 | contig 11995 bp, 7 predicted proteins | sample WisWelCaveWW1625_FD_202498 | JGI IMG/M metagenome (GOLD analysis project Ga0247727, IMG submission 202498) | Biofilm microbial communities from Wishing Well Cave, Virginia, United States - WW16-25 | ecosystem: Environmental > Aquatic > Deep subsurface > Groundwater > Cave microbial mat | place...
AATCCGGAAGCTTGAGGTCGAGTCTTGCCCGGGGAGCCAGTTCCTTCGGCCCGTAGCACCTTCCCCCCGATGGGTTGCAATCCCGAAGCTTCGGGACGAGTCTTGCCCGGGGAGCCAGTTTCCATGCCCTACTTCGCATACATCCTGCTGAACCCCGCGGGCAAGTCTTATGTAGGCCACACCAGCGACCTTCCCCGCCGCCTGTCCCAGCATAATGATCCCCAATGCCGCCTGACCCTGCACACAAAGCGTCATAACGGACCCTGGAAGCTGATCCACTACGAACGGTTTCCGACCCGCTCCGAGGCCATGCGTCGCGAACGGGAGCTGAAAACAGGCAAGGGACGTCAGTGGATCCGGCAGGTTCTCTTGAAAGGCAGTTAATTCGCCACGGCGAATTGCAAGTTCGAGTCTTGCCCGGGGAGCCAGTTCCTTCGGCCCGTAGCACCTTCCCCCCGATGGGTTGCAATCCCGAAGCTTCGGGACGAGTCTTGCCCGGGGAGCCAGTTTCCAAACCATTGAGGCATCAATTCCGGAAGGGCTGCAAGTTTCCCTCGCTGCGCTCGGGATTAACTCATCTTGCCCGGGGAGCCAGTTTCTTCCGCCAGCAGCACCTTTCCCCCGAAGGGTTGCAATCCCGAAGCTTCGGGACGAGTCTTGCCCGGGGAGCCATACCTTTCAATCAGTTAGCGCCGAGTCCGATGAAATCTGAGTTGGAAAAATGGACTCGGAAGCATTCTGGCCAGGGGAAACCCTTTTCGAGAGTCTCTAGAACGTCCAGGCCGAATTTCCAGAATCCGCCACACCCTGTTGCCATCTAATCTCGCGTGAGTTCCGGGGCAGGCGCGCGCGACCCTGCCTGCGAGATAGTATGCGAGCCACTCACTCGCGGAGGCGAATTATGGCAAACCAACCGACGAGACGCAGTTTTCTGCGCGCGGCAATCCTGGCGGCCTGTATGAGCTTATTACTTGCCAGCACGGCGAGCGCGCAGGACCCCGTGCCGCTCTATCCCGACAATTACAAAGTCCTGGTGGAGAACGAGCGCGTCCGCGTTCTGGACTTCAAGCTGCGCAAGGGCGACACGGAAAAAATGCATTCCCACCGCGCCCACGTCCTCTATGTCATCACTGGTTTCAAAATCCAGTTCAAGCTAGCCGACGACTCGATGCGCATCCGGGAAACCAAAGACGGCGACGTGCTGTTCAGCGAGGCGGTGACCCACGAGCCTCTCAATATCGGCGCCACCGACGCCCACGGCATTATGGTCGAACTGAAGACGCCCGCGCCGGGCGCACTGAAACCAGGGGATGGCGGCTCTCCGGCCGCGATGGCCGCGGAGCAGTTGCTCACCGCGGTCACGTTTATCCGCGGCCTGGAAGGCAAAGAGGAAGAGCTGAAGAAGGAACTGCTCGCGTTGGCCGCGCCCACGCGCGCCGAACCCGGCTGTCTCACTTACGACCTGTATCAGTCTCCCGTGAAGAAGAATTACTTCATGCGCTATGAAGTCTGGCAAAACGCTGCGGCCCTCGAGGAGCACAAGGCCACGCCGCACATCCAGGCTTCCTTCGCGCTCCGCCAGCGGCAGGGCTGGAGCACCGAAATCACTGTCTGGAACCGCGTCCCGCAGGACAAGAAGTAACTCCCGCCTCAACAAAATTCTTTTCACCCGGACTACAATTCCGCTGGCCGGGGGGATAGAATCCGCCCGAACCGATGGAGCCGTCCACGCCACAGGAAGACACTCCGCGCTGGGAGCGGAGTTTCTGGGCTCTGATCGCCGCACAGTTTCAGGCCGCGTTCAACGACAACGCCCTCCGCAATCTGGTCATCTTCCTGCTGATTGGCGCCGAAGCGTCGGAACACTCGCGCTATCGCACGGGCGAGCTGGCCGGGGTCCTGTTCTCACTTCCCTTCATCCTGTTTTCGATGGCTGGCGGTTTTCTCGCCGACCGCTACAGCAAGCGCGGCGTGGCCGTAGCCACTCGCACCGCGGCCGTCGGAGTTGCCCTGTTCGGGCTGGCCGGTTTGGCCACGGAGCGCCGCGCGCTGCTGCTTTCCGCCATTTTTCTGATGGGCGCGCTCAGCGCGCTGTTTGGCCCGGCCAAGTACGGCCTGCTGCCGGAGCTGCTTCCTCAAAAGAGGCTCTCCTGGGGCAACGGCATCCTTGAGCTGGGCACTTTTCTGGCCATCATTCTGGGCACCGTCGCCGGCGCCTTGCTGGCGGATACCTTCGACGGCCGTCACCACTGGTCCGGGCTAATTCTTGCCGCATTCGCCATCGTTGGCTGGCTGTGGAGTCTCGGCATCCGCCGCGTGCCCGCCGCAGATCCCCTGCGCAGGTTCCAGACCAATCTTCTCGCCGACCTCGGCGCGCGCCTGCAAACGATGCGCCGCGACCGCGTCCTTTTCCTGGCCGTCGCCGGCAACACGTACTTCTGGTTCCTCGGCACGCTGCTCCAGCTCAACATCCTTTTCTATGGCACGGGCGTCCTCGGCCTCACCGCTTCCCGCACCGGCCTGCTGATGGTGGCTCTGGCTGCGGGAATTGGCATCGGCAGCTTCCTCGCCGGCCATCTGAGCGGGAAGAAGATCGAATACGGCCTCATCCCATTCGGCGCACTGGGAATGACCGCATTCGGCGCCGCGCTGGGCGCGCCCGGCTTGGATTTCAATTCTGCCGCCGGATTTCTTGCCCTGCTGGGTTTCTTCGCCGGGTTTTTTGTTGTGCCCATCAACGCGCTGATCCAGTACCGCCCGCCAGAAGCCGAGCGCGGCGCGCTGATTGGCGCCGCCAATCTGTTCTCCTTTCTGGGCGTGCTGGCCGCGTCCGGCGCTCACTACCTGATCGCCGTCACCGGCGGCTTTTCGCCCGGCCAGGTGTTCCTGACGGGCGCGCTCATCACCTTTGCCGGCACCGCCTACGCCGTCTGGCTGCTGCCCGACGCGCTGCTGCGGTTCCTGCTCTGGCTGTTCACGCACTCCATCTACCGCATCCGCGTCGAAGGCCGCGACAACATTCCGGAAAAAGGCGGCGCGCTGTTTGTCAGCAATCACCTCTCTTTTGTGGACGCCCTGCTGCTCATTGCCTCCACCGACCGGCCCATCCGGTTCCTCATCTACCAGGGCATTTACGACCACCCCGTGGTCAAGCCCTTTGCCCGGGTCATGCGCGCCATCCCCATTTCCTCGCAGCTCCGCCCGCGCGAAATGATCCGCTCGTTGCGCGAAGCCTCGGCCGCCATCCAGCAGGGCGAAGTGACCTGCATTTTCGCCGAGGGCCAGATCACCCGCATTGGCCAGTTGCTTCCTTTCCGCCGCGGCTTCGAGCGCATCATGAAGGACGTGGACGCGCCCATTATCCCCGTGCACCTGGACGGGGTATGGGGGAGCATTTTCAGTTTCGAGAAGGGCCGCTTCCTGTGGAAGCTCCCGCGCCGCATCCCTTATCCGGTCATAGTCAGCTTCGGGAAGCCTCTTCCGTCCACAGCCACGCCGATGGATGTCCGCCGCGCCGTGCAGGAGCTGCACACCGAAGCCTACGCGCACCACCGCGAATGGCTCCGCACGCTGCACCGCACCTTCCTCCGCAACGCCCGCCGCCACCCCTTCCGCTTTGCGCTCGCCGATGCCCGCGTCCCGCGCCTGAGTTTCGGCGCCGCGCTGGTCAAATCCGTCTTCCTTGCCCAGCGCTTGAAAAAAATCTGGGCCGGGCAGCAGATGGTAGGCATCCTGCTCCCGCCCTCCGTCCCCGGCGCCCTGGTCAACTACGCCGCCCTGCTGATGGGCAAAGTTCCCGTCAACCTCAACTACACGGCCTCGGACGAAACCCTGGCCTCCTGCGCGCGGCAGTGCAATATCACCACGGTCCTGACCTCGAAGGCGTTCCTGGAAAAGGTGAAGCTTACAGTGCCCGGCACGCCGATGATGCTCGAAGATTTGGCGGAGAACCCGCGCCTTGCGGAAAAGCTCATTGCCGCGGCGCGCGCATTCCTCTATCCCCCCGGCTTGCTCGAGAAGGCCCTCGGCCGCGGCAGGAAAATCGGTCTCGACGACCTGGCCACCATCATCTTCTCGAGCGGCTCGACCGGGGACCCCAAAGGCGTGATGCTCACGCACTACAACATTGGCTCGAACATCGAGCAGGTGGGCCAGGCCTTCGACCTCACCCACAAGGACAAGGTCCTGGGAATACTTCCTTTCTTCCATTCCTTCGGTTTTACCGTGACCCTCGGTTTGCCCGTGGTGTTTGGCGTGGGAGCGGTCTTCCACCCCAATCCTCTCGATGCCGCGGCCATCGGCGCGCTGGTGGGGCAATACCGGATCACCTTCCTGGTCAGCACCCCGACGTTTTTGCAGACCTACATGCGCCGCTGCACGCCGGAAGATTTCGGCAGCCTGCAATTCGTCATCGCCGGCGCGGAAAAACTTCCGCAGCGCCTGGCCCTGGCTTTTGAAGAAAAGTTCGGCATCCGCCCGCTGGAGGGATATGGCTGCACGGAATGCGCCCCGGCAGTGGCCGTGAACACCCGCGACTATCGCGCCCCGGGTTTCCGCCAGGTGGGTGCCAAGCGCGGCACCATCGGCCACCCACTCCCGGGCGTCAGTGTGCGCATCCTGCATCCCGATACCCTGGAGCCGCAGCCGCCCGGGCAGGCTGGACTGCTGCTGGTCCGCGGGCCCAACGTGATGCAGGGTTATCTCGGAAGGCCGGAGAAAACCGCCGAAGTGCTCCGCGAAGGCTGGTACACCACCGGCGACATCGCCGCCCAGGACGAGGACGGATTCCTGGTCATCACCGACCGGCTATCGCGCTTCAGCAAAATCGGGGGCGAGATGGTTCCCCACGTCCGCGTGGAGGAAAAACTTCACGAGCTTGCCAGTGCGACCGAGCAGGTCTTTGTTGTGTCTGGCGTCCCGGACGAAAAAAAAGGCGAGCGCCTCGTGGTGCTGCATACGCTGTCCGATGAAAAATTGAGCGAAATAGTGGACAAGCTGGGCGAATCCGGCCTGCCGAACCTGTGGGTGCCGCGGCCCAATCATTTCTTCCGCGTGGAAAAACTCCCCTATCTTGGCAGCGGGAAGCTCGATCTCCGCCGCATCCGCGACCTTGCACTGGAATTCTCCCCGCAGGGCCGCCCGGCGCCCGAAACTCAGGGATAGACCACCTTGCCGTCCACGATGGTCATCACGACTTTCGACTTGTGCACATCTTCGGGCTTGATCTTGAACAAATCCGCGTCCAGGACGACCAGGTCGGCGAGCATCCCCGGCGCAATCTGACCCTTGATTTTTTCCTCAAACGACGCATACGCCCCCGTGGTCGTATACGCGGTCACCGCTGTCTGCATAGACACTTTGTGCTGCGCCTGCCATCCGCCTTTGGGGAAGCCCGTGTGCGTCGTGCGGTTGACGGAGCGGTGCAGCCCCTGGATGGGGTTCACGCTCACGCATGCAGGCCAGTCGCTGTGGGAGAGCAGCGTGGCCCCGGCCTTTTCCAGCGCCCTCCAGGCGAACCCTCGGCTGCTGCGGTCGGGTCCCGCGGCTGTTTCCCACACGTCAATGGAAGCGGGGTCGGCGTGGATGGGGGCCATCGAAGCCATCACGCCGAGCTGCGCAAAACGCGGCATATCGGCAGCCTGCACGGTCTCGATGTGCTCGATGCGGAACCTCGCGTCGTGCACGCCGTTCACCTTGCGCGCGTGCTCGTAGGCGTCCAGCGCCATGCGGATGGCGCGGTCGCCGATGGCGTGGATGTACACCTGCAACCCTGCTTTGTCTGCCCACGCCACGATGTTGTTGGCCTGTTCCGCCGTGTACGCCGGGCTGCCGGAGGTGTTGGCCCCGTCCGAGTAAGGCTCCAGCATCGCCGCGGTGTGCGCTTCAATCACGCCGTCCATCATCATTTTGATGGCCCCCATGGCCAGCCACGGGCCCTTGTGTTTCTCCGCCAGCGCGCGGATCTTCTCGATATCGGCCTGCGTGGTCCGCGGCCCCACCGAGTACGCCACCTTGACCCGCAGCGGCAATTCGCCGCGGTCCAGCAGTTCCTTGTACAACCCGAGCTCCCTTTCGCTGCCGTGAGCATTCTGGATGCTGGTGATGCCCAGCGACAATGCCAGCTTCAGCCCGGCGCGCAATGCCGCCAGCTCCTCCTCGCGCGTGGGCTTGGGGATCTTGTCCGTCACCAGGCCTTGCGCCCCTTCCTTCAGCATCCCGGTGGGCTCGCCGCTGGCGTCGCGCACCACTTCCCCGAAGCCTGTGAACTTCGTGGCCTTACCCACTCCCGCAACTTCCAACGCCTTCGAGTTCACCCAGCCGGTGTGGCCGTCGTAGGCGTCCATGAACACCGGCCGGTCGGCCACCACAGCGTCCAGATCCTGCCGCGTCGGATTGCGCTTCCCGGGGAAATAGGAATACTGCCACCCAAATCCGGTGATCCACGGCAGCTTGGGGTTTTCTTTCGCATACTTGGCGATGCGCCCCTGCATCTCCTCGAGCGATTCGGCGCCGTTCAAGTCCACCTGGGTGAGCAGCAGCGAGCCGCTCAGGAAGTGGATGTGCGCGTCGTTGAACCCGGGGATCATCAGCTTTCTGCCCAGGTCCGTGCGCTTCGTCTCCGCCGTTGCCATCGCCGCGATCTGTTTCGATGTCCCCACGGCCGCAATCGTGTTTCCGCGCAGGGCCACAGCCTCCGCCCACGGCTGTTTTGGGTTCCCGGTCCAGATGCGCCCGTTGGACAGCACATGCGTCACCGGCGCTGTGGCCTGTGCCGCGGCCAGCAGCGGAGCCAGTAGGCAACCGGCAACGAGCATCCACCGCGTTTTCACTGCCATCGGAATCCCTCCGAGTGTGATCTGTGTCGCACCTATTTTTTGTCGTGCCGGTACACGGTCCCTTCTTTCATCACAAAGAACACTTTCTGCGTCTGGCGGATGTCCGTGGTCGGGTCTCCCGGCACAGCCACCACATCCGCAATTTTTCCCGCTTCCAGCGTCCCCAGACGGTCGGCCAGCCCGAAGAGTTCCGCATCCACGGACGTGCCCGCCTTCAACGCGTCCACGGGCCGCATCCCCAGGCGCACCAGCTCGGCAAATTCCTCCGCGTTGCGCCCGTGCGGATAAACGGCCGCATCCGTGCCCAGGGCGATGCGCACGCCCCTGGCAATGGCTCTGCGCACTGTCGCGTCCAGCGCCGCGGCCGCAGCTTTGGCCTTTTCCAGTATGGCCGGCGGAAATGCGTCTGGCCGCGCCATGCGCTCGCGAAGGCCCTGCGCGGCCATCAGCGTGGGCACATAAAACGTGCCGCGGGCCTTCATCAGCTCCAGCGCTTCGTCGTCCAGGAACGACCCATGCTCGATGGAGTCAATTCCCGCGCGCACGGCGCGCTTGGCGCCTTCGGCTCCGTGGGCGTGCGCCGCTGTTTTCAGCCGCAGGGCGTGAGCTTCGTCCACCAGCGCGTCGAGCTCTGCCTGCGTGAGTTGCGGCGTGTCTACGGCGTCGGTGGGCGAAAGAACGCCTCCGGTGGCGCAGGTCTTGATGGTGTCCGCGCCGTACTTGTGGTTCAGCCGCACGGCCAGGCGCATCTGGTCGGGGCCGTCGGCCACGCCGATATCCGGACCGCTTTCCCGCCCGAACAATCCCTGCCGGTAACCCGCCAGGTCGTCGCAGTGTCCGCCGGAGGTGCCGATGGAATTCCCCGCGGCCAGGATGCGCGGGCCGGGCACTTTTCCGGAGCGGATGGCGTTGCGCAAACCCACGTCAATGTACTCGCCGGCGCCGACGTTGCGCACCGTGGTAAACCCCGCCCACAGCGTCTTGCGCGCGATCTCCGCGGAATCCAGGGCCTGCTCGGCCACGTTTTTCCGCAGCCGCGACATCTGCCCGCGCTGCCAGTCCTCGTCGTAGTCAAACGTCAGGTGCGTGTGCGCGTCCATGAACCCCGGCAGCAGCGTGGCGTCGCCCAGCTCCATCACTTCCGCGCCCGCAGGGATGACCACGCTGGCACCCGCAGCTTTGATTTTTCCGTCTGCCACCACGACCACGCCCGGCGACACCACGCGGTCCGACTTGCCGTCCCAGAGCCGCGCCGCCTTCAGCGCGATCATTTTTCCTGCTGGCGCGGGCTGCGCTGCCAGCGGCGCACACGCGATTCCCGCGACCACCACCATTCCCATCAGTCGCTTCATTTCCTCTCCTCGGTTCATACTTTCACCATTGAGGCGCGGGATTCTATCACCTCGGGGCCGTTGGCCGAAAACCCCTGCCGGATTTCCCGCATTTAGTGTAGATTTGTGCCGTGCCGACCCCGGAACCACACGCCGGAGCGCCTTCCCCCGCGCAGGGAACGTCTCCGCAAAGCGAGACCCGTATGAGCCGCGACACTCTGACCCTTACCGACAATCGCACGGGGAAGACATATGAGATTCCCATCAAGAACGACACCATCCGCGCCATAGATCTCCGCCAGATCAAAGTCAAGGCCGACGATTTCGGGATGGTCAGCTACGACCCCGCATTTGCCAACACCGCCTCATGTATCAGCCGCATCACCTACATTGATGGCGACAAAGGAATCCTGCACTACCGCGGTTATCCCATCGAGGATCTGGCCGAGCGCAGCACGTACCTGGAGACCGCGTACCTGATCCTGCACGGCGAACTGCCTACGCGCACCCAACTGGACGACTGGTCCTGGCACATCACCCACCACACCTTCATCCACGAGAGCATCAAGAAATTCCTGGACGGCTTCCACTACGACGCACATCCCATGGGCATGCTGGTCTCCACGGTCGCCGCCCTTTCCACGTTCTATCCCGACGCCAAAGACATCTTCAATGCCGAGTCCCGCCGCAAGCAGACCTACCGGCTGATCGGCAAGATGCCCACGCTGGCGGCCTTCGCCTACCGCCACAGCCTGGGCATGCCCTTTGTCTATCCCGATAACGAGCTCAGCTACACGGGCAACTTCCTGAATATGCTCCTGAAGACCACGGAGATGAAGTACAAGCCCAACCCCACTCTGGAACGCGCGCTGGACGTCCTGTTCATCCTCCACGCCGACCACGAACAGAATTGTTCCGCCAACGCCATGCGCTCGGTGGGCAGCAGCCATGTGGACCCCTACTCGGCCACCGCCGCCGCCACCGCGGCCCTCTACGGCCCGCTGCACGGCGGCGCCAACGAAGCTGTTCTGCGTATGCTGATGGAGATCGGCGCCATCGCCAATGTCCCCGACTATATCAAGGAAGTGAAGGCCGGCAAGAAACTCCTGATGGGCTTCGGGCATCGCGTGTACAAGAACTACGACCCGCGCGCCAAAATCATCAAGCGCATTGCCTACGAAGTCTTCGACGTGATGGGCCGCAACCCGCTCCTCGAGATTGCCCTGGAATGCGAGCGCATCGCCCTGGAAGACGAATACTTCATCAAGCGCCGCCTCTATCCCAACGTGGACTTCTATTCCGGCCTGATTTATCAGTCCATGGGGTTCCCGGTGACGATGTTCCCCGTGCTGTTTGCCATCCCGCGCACGTCCGGCTGGATCGCCCAGTGGCAGGAAATGCTGCTCGACGAAGAGCAGAAGATTTCCCGCCCGCGTCAGGTCTATCTGGGCAGCGAAAAACGCGACTACGTGCCCATGGACCGGCGTAAGTAGCACAGCCGCCCTTCGCCGCGCCCAGTCGTTCCTCTGCGCAAACCTCCGGGCAGGTCCCAGCGTCTATTAGAGCAGGCAAATCGGGGCTGGCCGCGCCGGGCTGACTCCCGGGCGCGGGTTTGTGGCAGAATCCTGTGGTGGAGCTGAGGTTCACGCAATGAATCGCTGGCTGCGCCAGCGCGTAATCACCGAGCCCTCGCCGGACGTCGAACACGAACGCGTGCCGCCCCCGGAAAGCCCGCGTGTGTCTGCGCCGCCGCCTGCTCCCCGCCCCGGGCGGAGTTGGTGGCGCCGCCGCTGGCCCTGGGTGATTGCGGCCTCCGCGGCAGCTCTGCTGCTCGCGCTTTTTTCCTTGCGCGGCGGCCGCGGTGCAAACGATTCCGCCACCGGGGAAGCTGCCCTGCCCACCGCGACAGTCGAGCGCCGGGATTTTATCCGCAGCGTGCGCATCCACGGCACGGTCGAAGCCGTGCAGTCCCATTCCGTGGCCGCGCCGCGCCTGGCCGGGCAGCCTGGCGGCGCGATGATTATCACCAGCCTGGCATCGCCGGGTTCGATGGTCAAGCCCGGCGGCTTGCTCGTGGATTTTGACCGCCAGAACCAGGTCAAGAACGCGCACGACCGCCGCGCCGAATATCTCGACTTTGAAGAGCAAATCAAGCGCCGCCGCGCCGAGCAGGACGCCGCGCTGGCCCGCGACCTTACCGAGCTTAAGCAGGCCGAAAACGCCGTGACCACCGCGTCCCTGGAAATGCGCAGGAACGAAGTCATCTCCCGCATTGATGCCGAGAAGAACCAGCAGAATCTGGAAGAGGCCCGCGCCCGCCTCGTCCAGCTAAAAGAGACTTTCGACCTCAAGCGCACCGCCGCTCAGGCTTCCATCCGCACCCTGGAGATCCAACGCGACCGCTCCCGCAATGCCGCTCTGCACGCGGAGCGCAATGCAGAAAAGATGTCCATCCGCTCGCGTCTGGCCGGCATGGTAGTGCTGAACCAGATTGGCCGGCCCAGCGGCATCGGCGAGGTCCAGGAAGGCGACGAAGTCTGGCCGGGCAACCCGTTTATGCAGGTCGTGGACCCCTCTCGCATGCAGGTGCGCGCTCGCGTCAATCAGGCGGACATTTCTATGCTGCGCATCGGGCAGCCTGTGGCCGTTCGCCTCGATGCCTATCCGGACCTCCGCTTTCCGGGCCGCGTCGAATCCGTGGCCGCCATCGGGATTGCCAGCGGGATGAATCCGAAAGTGCGTAGTTTTATGGCCGTCATTTCGATAGTGGGTTCTGATCCCAAATTGCTCCCAGACCTCTCCGCCGCCCTGGATCTTGAGCTCCAGAGGATTCCGGGCGTGCTGGTGGCTCCGCGGGACGCCGTGTGGACTGAAAACGGGCAATCCTGGGTGCGGGTAAGGAATGGCTCCGGGTTGGAGGACCGGCAGGTGCAAACCGGCGCGGTCTCGGACCATGAAATCGTCATCGAGTCCGGCGTGGACGCCGGCGCCGTGGTCGTGCGCGGCGCAACGCGCAGTGCGAGGTAGAGGGAAAAATGTTTGATCGTCTCGCCCATCTCTGGAAACGCCGCCGCGGTCTGGTCCTGCTGACCGTGGCGGTGATTCTTTCCGCCGCCGGGTTCGGCGTGGTGCGTCTGGGGCGTTCGGCTCCGCGCGTCCCCACGGCGGAGGTGAAGCGCGGAGAATTTGTGGACTACGTGCAGGTGCGCGCCGAAGTCAAAGCCCTGAAGTCCATCTCCCTGGTGGCGCCCTCCGGCGCCGGCGACGTCCAGATTGTCGATCTGGCCGCCAATGGCGCGCAGGTGAAGAAGGACGACATGGTCGCGCGTTTTGACCCCTCCAGTATGCAGCGCAACCTGGACCAGCGGCGCAGCGAGTTGAAGCAGTCGGACGCGGAAATCGAGCGTACCCGCGCGCAGGGGCACCTTCAGGAAGAGCAGACCCAGACCGACCTCCTCAAAGCGCAGTATGACGTCGAGCGCGCCCGCCTGGAAGCCAGCAAGAGCGAAATCCTTTCTCAGATCGAAGGCGAAAAAGCGAAAGTCGCTCTTGCCAATGTGGAGCAGAAACTTTTCGAAGTCCAGGAAAGACTGCGCAACGACCGCCTGGCCAACCAGGCGGACATCGCCGCGCGTACCCAGCGCCGCGAGAAGGCCGTCTTCGAAGTGCGCCAGGCAGAAGGGAATCTCGAGAAACTCGTTCTGCGTGCGCCGTCGCACGGAATGGTCACGCTGCTCCAGAACTGGCGCGCCGGTCGCGGATTCGGTGTGGCGCCGGAATGGCGCCCCGGTGACCGTGCCTGGTCCGGCGCGGCCATTGCCGAGCTCC
>Ga0247727_10016353_pt1 | contig 11995 bp, 12 predicted proteins | sample WisWelCaveWW1625_FD_202498 | JGI IMG/M metagenome (GOLD analysis project Ga0247727, IMG submission 202498) | Biofilm microbial communities from Wishing Well Cave, Virginia, United States - WW16-25 | ecosystem: Environmental > Aquatic > Deep subsurface > Groundwater > Cave microbial mat | place...
CGACGCATGCCGCTTCGGTTGCAAATTGCCAGCGAAACTCCCGCATGTTCTTCGGATAGCCCGGTCGGGCCATTCCAAAACAGTGGCAAATTCACGCTGCTGAGTCAACCGGGGAAGCATTTTGGTTTATTTGGTTTGTCTCGTTTGTTTGGTTAAACAAAACCAACTAAATGAACAAAACAAACCAGATGAACCAGACAGACCGGGCTAAGTAAAGTTCTCCGGCAGCGCCACCTGAACCTGATTTCCTTCGATCCGGACGGGACAGCAGGCGACGGTGATGTTCGGATTCTCCGGTCGTTCGCCGGTTTGTACATTGAATCGCCATCCGTGCCACGGACATTCGACGACGTGGCCATCCAGATGGCCTTCTCCGAGCGGTCCTCCCGCATGTGGACAGGTGTTGTCGACGGCGTAGAAGGATCCGTCGACATTAAACAGGGCAATCCGGACCCCTTGGACTTCGACGGTCCGTCCGGTCCCCGGAGGAATTCCCTCTACCGTCGCGACGGTGACAAACTCAGGCATGGCGCTGATCCTTCTTCTTGGCCGAGTGGCCGAAGCAATCGGTACGTTCCGCAGACCCGTCAGTGACTTGATTTCGACCGAGGCTTATGGCATAGAGAAGGGTAGGCGTTCCAATACTAAACCCGGGCCCTCTCATGCAAGGAGCCTCGGTTGGGGATGAGGTTGCTGGATGGAAATGACCCTTCTACTCAACGCGACATACGAACCCCTGCGGGTCGTCCATTGGCAAAAGGCGATTACGCTCCTCTGGCAGGGCAAAGTCGAAGTCCTTGAGGTCTACGACCGAGAGGTCCACGCGGTGTCGATCTCCATTAAGCTTCCCTCCGTCATGCGGCTCCTCAACCTGGTCCGGCTCAAGGATATCCACCGGGCGGTCAAATTCTCCCGTATCAATATCTTTACGCGAGATGGCTATGCCTGCCAGTACTGTCGTCACAAGTTCCGGACCGAGGAGCTGACGTTCGATCATGTCGTCCCTATCGCCAAGGGTGGGCGAAAGACCTGGGAAAATATCGTGACGGCCTGCTGGCGTTGTAACAACAAAAAAAGCGGTCGTACGCCCGAAGAAGCCGGCATGCGGCTCATGAAGAAACCGGGGAAGCCGCGCTGGAATCCGGTTGTGACTATTACCATCGGGATTCGGAACACACCGGACAGCTGGCGTGACTATTTCTATTGGAATATGGAGTTGGATACCGACCCCGCAGAAACATAATGTTCAATGTTTAATGATGAATGTTAAATGTTCGGTCATATTCTTATCGCGTCCTCAGGGCGCACCCCTTCTTCTCAATTAAACATTCAAAATTTATCATTCAACATTGCTTCCTGACCAGCCCATCCCTTCCCCTCATTAAACATTGACCATTGACCATTCAACATTGCCTCCTGGCCAGCCCATCCCTTCCCGTTCATTAAACATTCATCATTGAACATTCAACATTACTACACAGGGTGTTGTATGATACGCCGCGCTATTAAATTGGGAGGAGCCATCATGGCTGCAAATTCTGGCTTTCCATTGTCTCTCGATGTGAGAGGGTACCCGGTGCTTGTGCTCGGGGGAGACGAGGAGGCAGCGGAAAAGACCCAGCGGTTGTTGGAGGCAGGGGCGAAAGTGACAGTTGTGGCGCCATCGTTACACGCCATACTAAAAGATTTGGCCGCGTCGGCGAAAGTCGTGCACCGTGGGCGCCATTTTCGCGATACTGATTTGGAAAGTGCGATTCTGGTGCTGAATATGGTTCGTGGGGACCGGGATTTTTCCCGAGCGCTGCTCACGAAGGCGCGTGAGAAGAAGATCTTATTGTGGTCGGTTGACCAGCCGGAAGCCTCAACGGTCACGATGCCGGCGGTGGTGGCTTGCGGCCATTTGCGTGTGGCCATCAGCACGAGTGGGGTCGCCCCGGCCTTGTCAGGCTTCATGAAGGAAGATATGGAGAAAATATTCGGTGAGGAGTTTGCCGCTTTTGTAGACTGGCTCGGCCAACTTCGGGAGCAAACCAAGGCGAATGAGCCCGACTTCGAAAAACGCCGGGCGTTGTTGCGTGAGGCGTTGGATGGTTTTCGCTTGTTGGGCAAGGTCCAGTATCCGAAGGTCTGGCTGGATGAGCGGGCCACGAAGGCGTGAGGCCTACTGGGTAAGGGGTGAAGGGTGAGGGGTTAGGCGATAGAGGAAGGAGTAAGAATGGTATTGCTTGAATTCAGCATGTCGCCGTTGGGCAAGGGCGAGAGCGTTGGCAAGTATGTGGCGCGCTCGCTCGACATTATTGATAAGAGTGGCGTGGATTACCGATTGAATCCGATGGGGACGGTGCTCGAAGGGGACTGGGATGACGTATTTGCCGTCGTCAAAAGGTGCTATGAGCGGATGAGAAAAGATTGCGGCCGCATTTCCTGCACGATGAAAGTCGACTATCGGAAAGGCCACGTGGGGCGTTTACAGAGCAAGGTTGCGAGCGTCGAGAAGATGCTCAAGCGATCGATTAAACAGTAGCCCGCATTCTTCATGAAGGTTCGTCGCGAAAGCGTGCAGACGCGAAGCGAGACGGGCACTCGGAAGCCTGGGGACTGGCTCCGCCGTCTGCGGTGGTGCCTGTCCCGCTCCTCAGACGGGGACAGCCGCCAAAAAGAAGGGCGCCAGTCCCCAGCAGTATGTCGAAGGGCTGAACGGCGAGACTGCCTGTCACAGCCGCGTATGCGCGCTTGCAGCAGAAGCGTCATGAAGAATGCGGGCTAGCAGGATGCTGAAACTGGTTTGTTTTGTTTATCTGGTTAACCAAACAAACGAGACAAACCAAATAACGGTCTGCTGACGTTGCCGGACGTTTTCAGCATCCTGCTAGAGCACTGCATAGACCAGGGTCAGCATCATCCTACTCATTGAAATCGCGGTCTTCTTCAATCTCGATAGGGATGAGCTGTTCTGGATTCTCCAGAAGTTTTAACCCGCATTATTCATGATGGTTCGTCGCGAAATCGCGCAGTCGCCAAGCGAGACAGGCGCGCGGAGCCGCGAGGAAGGGAGGCATACTTGAAACAGTATGTTGACCGACCGAACGGCGAGCCCGCCTGCCTGGACGCCGGGCCACCGCGTCCAGGTTTGTCGCAGCGGCGAATCCGCGATTGGAGTAGAAACGTTCATGAGTAATGCGGGTTAAGGCAGAGGCTCATCTCTCAGGCAGTTCTCGTTCGTTCTTCCCAGTATTACACAACATTCCTGCTAAGCCTGCCCACAACGTCTGACAGGATGCTGAAAAAGTCCGCCAGCGGCGTTCTCGCATCGTGGGGGACTGGCGCCCTTCTTTTTGGCGCCTGTCCCTGTCAGAGGAGCAGCGGGACAGGCACCGCCTTCGGCGGAGCCAGTCCCCAACTCACTGCGGCCTTTCTGAACGGCCTTTTTGAGCATCCTGAGACTCTGTTGACTCGGTGCCGGCATGTAAGATTCCAGAGGTGTATTGTGTATAAGCTGAGTTTATCCGCAGCCTGCTAGTAGAGCGTCCACATCTTACGGTCACAAATCCGAATCGACGAGGCTGCCTGTTCAAGGTGAGGAGTCGAAATGCCAGCATTTTACGAATTGCTAGAAATGCTTTATTCGCATTTGAAAGTAACAGGTTGCATATATATACTAGGCGCCCCTACGTACTGGTGGCTGTTTTCAGTGGAGATGTGTCATGCGATGGTATTCAGCAGAGTCGGCAGAATCGCGAGTTGTGACGGCAAGACAAATGGCTGAAAATTTGTGGACTGCAGTTGACCTAACCTTCTGCTCATCACGAACACCGGAGTACATCGCCATGAGCAGAGTTATGACCAAAAAGAGTGACACATGAACAGCAGTATGACGGATGAGGTAGAACTCAAGACGCAATCTGGTCTTGGGCTCTTGCCAAAGGACCGCACGATTCTTGAGCGGGAGGTCATGGAATTCCGTCCGTTTGGATTGGACGAGCAGGGACACACGATCAGAGATCTGAGCGGGATGAGTATCAGGGCTGTCGTCGTCTATCTCGAGAAGTCGATGGCTCGTGAGCGGGGAGCCTCAGCCGGGAGTCAGGCAGTAGAGGACCTCTGCCACCTATTGAACCAGCGCATCAAAGATCCGGTCTATCATGTGACGCCGGAGTTTCTGAAGAATGCGTGGAACAGCTACACGTATGAGTTCACGGCCTATCTATATGAGTTCTGCGAGCGCATGTCCGGCGATCCTCGATTTGTGTTTCGGGGTGGGATGGAGAAGGCGTCTTCGATCATGCAGGTGCTTGCCCGGCCGTTTTCACTGGCACAGATTTACGGCAAATTTCCCTACTTCGGGAACAAGTTCGCGTCCGGTTCGGTCGAATTTCGAGTGGTCGAAGTGACGCCGACCAACGCGACCCTGGCGATGAAGTTTTCCGGCCGTACCCTGCGTCAGTTTGGCCCGTATCGAAGACGGTGCGCGCAGCTGATGTGTCAGGCTGCGCAAGGCATTATGGCGGCGGTACCGGTTCGCGTCCATGGCCTGCCACCGGCCACTCTGACGGACCTCTCTTGTATTGCGAATGACGACGAGTGGTGCCAATGGGCCATCCGCTGGCAGGTCGAGGGACAGGGCACATGGCGCCACAGGGTCTGGCAGATAGTGGCAGGACCGGGAAATGATCGGTCGTTGCAGCTTAGACCGCACGTACTTCATTCGCACGAATCGGCTGAGGATACTCGGTCCAAAGGGACGGTTGGCGACTCAGGAGTGGAGGCGGCGCCAATCCATGCAGCGGCCGGCACCTCACCATCTCAGCGGCATGTGACGTGGTCGTTCTGCGGTGCGCTAGCCGGCCTGATCCTGGCCGTGGGGCTCCGCGTGATGAATCCCTCGGCAAGCTTGGGCGAAGTCATTCTTCTCGGATTGGTGCCCGTGCTTGTCGCATGGATGCTGATCAATCGCCATCTCCGTCTGGGGAGCCAACGACGCGAGGCGTTGATTCAGGAGCAGATTACGTTCCTAGAGTCACGGCATGAGGAATTGCGAGAAGCGTATTTGGGGCAGGAGCAGACGCGAGTCGAACTGCGCAGAAAAGTGGCCCAGCTGACAGCCCTCCATCGAGCCGGATTGCTGTTCAGCTCGACAATGGATCGAGAGGCTCTGATGCAGAAGGTGTTGGAGGCTCTGACCAGTGATCTGCAGTACGATCGGGCGATGATTTCGTTCTACGATCCGATCCGCCGGGTCATCATGGATGCGCGAGTGCTCGGCGTTTCGCCGGAGATCCAGGCGTTTGCGCGCGCGCGTGAGATTCCCGTCACCGACCCCATGAGTCCGGAAGGCATCGTGCTGCTACAGGGCCAGCCGTTGTTGGTTGGGGATGTGCAGGTGGTGTGGGATCGTATGCATCCGTTGAACCAACAGCTCGCCCTGCTGACGCAGACCAAGGCGTGGATCGCCGTTCCGTTGAAAATCAAAGACCGGATTCTGGGATGCCTGACGGTGGATCGGGTACAAGCGCACAGTCTGACTCAAGACGATCTTGAGTTGATGATGACGGTCGCCCATCAAGTCGCGATCGCACTGGACAACGCCTCCGCGTATGAACAGATCGAAGACCTAAACGTGGGACTCGAAGTCAAAGTGCGCGAACGCACGGCTGAGCTGGAGCAGGCGGATTGCTTGCGGTCTCAATTTCTCTCGCACGTCTCGCACGAGCTCAAGACACCGTTGACCTCGATCAAGGGATTCTTGCAGAACCTGCTCGATGAATTGACGGGGCCGCTCAATGAGAAACAGCAGCGCTATTTGTCACGGATGCTGGACAATTCCAACCGGTTGATCCGCATGATCGAGGACTTGTTGGATCGCACGAGGATTCAATCCGGGAGGTTGGATCTCGTTCCCGGCGAGATCGACCTGGGGCATTGTGTGGCGGATGCGATCGAGCAATTGCGCCTATTGGCTCAGGCCAAACAGCAGACATTGGAGGCGGTTGCTCCTCCTGTCCCACTGATGGTCTGGGCGGATCGCGATCGCCTGATCCAGATCGTCATGAATTTGGTCCAGAATGCGGTGAAGTTCACCCCGGAGGGCGGCAGCATTATGGTGACGGTGAGGCAGGAGACCCAGACGCTCGCCGGGGTGTCCGTGCGCGATACCGGGCCGGGTATTCCGCCAGAGTTCCTTGAGGAGGTTTTCGATCCATTCTTTCGAGTCAAGCAGGCCCGGAGTGGAGTGAAAGGGCTGGGCTTGGGCTTGTCGATCGTGCGGAGATTGGTGGAGCTACAAGGTGGGGCGATCGTCGCGCGGAGTGAACCGGGGCAGGGCGCGGAGCTGTCCTTCACGATTCCGTTGCTTCCCACGATCGCGATGCCGCGTGGCAGTGCATCAGCTGAAGCGCCCCGTATCCTGGTTGTCGATGATGATCCGGATATTCGTCAACTCTTACAGGATCGTTTGCGGGCCAAGGGGTATCGTGTCCAGTCGGTGGTTGACGGGGTCCGCGCGCTGGAAGCGGTGCGGGCCGAGACGTTCGATGGGATGATTCTGGACATTGGCATTCCCGCGATGGACGGGATGGATGTGCTTCGGCAAATTCGGATATGGGATCAGCAGATCCCGATTGTGATGGTCACGGCGTCAGGCGCCAAAGAGTTGGCGGTTCGCGCGATCGGCATGGGTGCGCAGGCCTATATGCTGAAGCCGTTTGATGTCGACGAACTGCAACGGGTCGCCGACTATTGGTTCCGGCCTTTTGAGCGACCGTCATCGGAGTCTGCGGGGGAGTCGAGCACGCCCGGATATGTGAGATGAGGAGGTGTAAGACCACGAGAGTCTGGGGCAAGTGTTGGCGCAGGACTGGATTCGCTCTTCGGATGTGGATGCCGTGGATGGGTGTGATAGGGCTGTGCTTGGCTTGCTTACCAGGGATGGCCTCAGCACAGGCGCCCCGTATTCAAGGGCAGGGAGCCGCCGCGTCCGCAATGAGCAATGCTTTTGCAGCCCAAGCCGATGACCCCTCGGCGCTACACTACAATCCGGCAGGGATGACGCAGTTGCGGGGGCTTCAGTTGATGGCAGGGGCACTGATTGTCGGAGGTTCAACAGATTTCACCAGTCTTACGGGGGTGACAGCAAGGGGGGATCGAAACGGGACTGTGGCGTGGCCCCCTCCCGCGCATACGTTCATCACGGCGAACTTGAATGATCTCGGGTTGACGGCCCTGGGTGACCTTTCTGCTGGAATTGGCCTGACGGTGCCGTTCGGCTCGCTGACTCGCTGGCCGAACGATGGGCCGTTCAGGACAGCGACGACCTTCAGCACGCTGCCGCTCCTGGATATCAAGCCTACCCTTGCCTACAAGGCAACGGAGAACCTCTCTCTAGGGCTGGGTGCGGATATCTATACATCCACTGGCCTTGTCGGCGAAGGTCATGCCGAGAGACAGTCGGTGTGGCCAGGGGGCCTCGGGATTCCAGCCGGATCGAAGGTGGAGTTGTCCGGCAAGGACACTGCAGCTGGTTTCAACACCAGCCTGCTGTATACAGCATTGCGCAATGCGGATGGGAGGCCACTGGCGAACATCGGTATCGTCTACCGGAGTCAAGCGACCTTGCACCTGAGCGGCGCGCTATTGGCTAATGGAGCCAAAGTGTCCGATGCGAGAGCCACACTGGTCTTACCGCAAGTCATTACTGGGGCAATCGCGGTCTGGCCTGTTCGGACGAGTGAACGAGAGTGGAAATTGGAGATGGACGTCGACTATGTGGGGTGGAAGTCTGTTCGAAATCTCGATGTCACGTTGGGGAGCGGTGCGACGATCGCGCAGCCGCAGAATTGGCGTAGCACCTATGCGGTGATGCTCGGAACCGAATACAAGTGGCTGGCGCTCGAGTCACTACCGAACTGGGTGGTGGCGCTGCGGGGCGGCTATACCAACCAGCAGACACAAATGCCTGATTTGACCTTTGATCCCGGGATTCCTTCTTCGGACCTCCACGTCGTGGGGGGAGGGCTTGGATTGTTGTGCAAGGAGCAGGGATCGTTTCTGGGCCTCATGCGATGTGGAGACCTCGGCGTGGGCTCGCTGAAACCCAAAGCGATCGGCGTCGATCTCTCGTTTCAAGCGGCGCTCTACGAGGACCGTACGGTGCTCGACAATCAAAACTCGACCGTCGATGGAATCTACAGGACCACACTGTATAACGGGAGTGTGTCGCTTCGAATGGTCTACTAGCAAGATGGGCGGGACGTGCGGGACGGGCGCGACTCGCGTGACGTGCAGCCTTATCTAAATCCGTTAATCGTTAACCGTCAATCGTCGATTCACGTTTCACGAATAACGATTCACGCTTCCTGTCGCGCCGTTAGGCGGATTCGTAAAGGCGTTGAACACGGGAGCCTATTCCGCAGAGGACTTCATAAGGGATCGTGCCGATCCAGTCCGCCACTTCATCAGCCCAGATCGATTCCCCTCCCTGTTGCCCGATCAGCGTGACGATCTCACCCACTTGTACCGGTGCGAGGTCGGTGATATCCACCATGATCATATCCATGCACACCAAACCGACGATCGGAGCGCGGCGTCCCTGAATCAAGACCGATCCGCGATGAGAGAGCCGCCGACTATAGCCGTCGGCATAGCCGATCGGCAGCACCGCGACACGCGTCGGTTGTTTCGCGACAAATGTTCCGTTGTAGCTGACCGTTCCCCCTCGTGGAATGCTCCGCAGTTGGACAATTCTGGTTTGAAGTGAGAGGACGGGTTTGAGATCAGGAGCGGGGGTTGTGGCCGGCAAGGTGTGGTACCCGTAGAGCATGATGCCGGGGCGCACAAGTGAAAAGTGCGCGTCGGGAAACCTGACGATGGCGGCACTGTTTGCCGTGTGCACCAACGGGAGGGTGAAACCACGCTGTCGGGTCTGTTCCAGCATGGCACGAAATACGCCAAGTTGTCGTTCCGTGAAGGCACTGTCTGCTCCGTCGGCGTCGGCAAGGTGGGTCATCATGCCCTCGACCTGGAGGGGACTTCGCAAGATAGGGTTGTCGAGGAGGGAGAGCAGCTCTTCCGGAGAAAACCCCAGCCGCCCCATCCCGGTTTCAACCTTGAGGTGAATCGGGTAGGGGGCCGGATGCGAACGAGCAGCCTTGGCCAAGATGGGAAGGATACGCCCATCGCTGACGACCGGGGTCAGCTGGTGAGCGACCAGGTCGGACACCTGTTCCTCAAAGAGTGCTCCCAGAACTACGATAGACGCTGAGAGACCGGCTTGGCGAAGTGCGATACCTTCGTCGAGCGAGGCCACGGCAAACCGCCCGACGCCCTGGCGAGCAAGCGCCTGAGCGGTCTCCACAGCTCCATGCCCGTACGCATTGGCCTTGACGACCGCCATGATCTCACAGCCGGGGGACAGGTATCGCTTGATGCAAGAAAGATTGTGGGCAAGCGCCGCGAGATTGACGGTGGCGTAGGTGGGTAACAAGGTCGAAATTGAGGTCACACTTCCATAATTTCTTGTTCTTTTTTCTTTACAACGTCGTCGATTTTTTGAACGTACTTGTCGGTCAGTTTCTGGGTGTCGGCTTCTGACTTTCGCAGCTCGTCCTCAGTCAACTTGGCATCCTTTTGCAGTTTCTTCAACTCTTCGTTGGCATCTCGACGAAACCCACGCACAACGACTTTCGTGTCTTCGCCGTGTTTCTTGGAGATCTTGCTGAGTTCTTTGCGCCGTTCTTCGGTGAGCGGCGGAAGGGGAACGCGAATGAGCTTTCCGTCGTTGGACGGTGTGATGCCGAGGCCCGATCCCGCCAGGGCTTTTTCGATTTCCTTGATCAGGCTCGGTTCCCACGGCTGGATCGTGATGAGGCGGGCTTCCGGCGTCGAAATATTGGCCACCTGCTTCAGCGGGGTCATCGTGCCATAGTAATCGACCCGAACGCCGTCGAAGAGGGCGACCGATGCTCGCCCTGTCCGTAGGCCGGCCAAATCGCGCTTGAGATGCTCCAGCGAGGACTCCATCTTTTCCGTGACTTTTTGGCGTATGGCGGCAGGGTTGGACATGAGAGACTCCCCAGAAAGTCAGCGGCGATCGGCCGTGACAATGGTTCCGATCGCTTCGCCCATGGCAACGCGTTTGAAGTTGCCTTCTTCCTTCAGGTTGAACACGATGAGCGGAAGATTGTTATCCATGCAGAGGCTGATGGCCGTGGCATCCATCACTTTCAAATTCTGATTCAAAATCGAGAGAAAGGAGATCGTCTGATATTTCTTGGCAGAGACATTCTTCGCGGGATCGGCGTCGTAGATGCCGTCGACTTTGGTCCCTTTCATGATGACTTGGGCCCCGATCTCCATCGCCCTGAGTGCCGCCGCGGTATCGGTAGAGAAGTAGGGATTCCCCGTGCCACCGGCAAAGATGACCACGCGTTTTTTCTCAAGATGGCGAATGGCTCGTCGGCGGATATATCCCTCTGCCAGCTGGCGCATTTCGATCGCAGACTGGACCCGCGTCATAATGCCGGTGCGCTCGAGCGCGTTTTGCAGGGCCAAGGCATTGAGCACGGTCGCGAGCATCCCCATGTAGTCGGCGGAGGCGCGTTCCATACCGGACGCGCTGGCGGCAATCCCGCGGAAGATATTGCCGCCGCCGATGACCACGGCGACTTCGATATCGAGAGCCACGACGGAGGCGATTTCCGAGGCGAGGCCTTCAAGGATGGAGGGTTGGATGCCGTAGCCCTGCTCACCGGCCAACATCTCTCCGCTCACTTTGAGGAGGATGCGCCGATAGGTGGCAGAGTTCATGCTTCGCCTAATTGGTACCGGGTGAAGCGGCGGATGTTCATGTTCTCGCCGATTTTGGCAATCTTCAGTGCCAGGAGATCCTTAATTGTGACCGCTGGGTCCTTGACGAAGGACTGTTCGATCAGACAGCTCTCCTGGAAGAACTTTTCCAACTTACCTTCGACGATCTTCGGCCATGCGGCCGTGGGCTTGCCCATTTCTTTGGCCTGTCCCTCATAAATCGACCGTTCTTTCTCGATGAGCGAGGCGGGAATCTCTTCCCGTTTGACGTAGGAGGGTTTCCCGGCAGCGACCTGGAGGGCCAGATCGTTGACGAACGACTTAAACTCTTCGTTCCGGGCAACGAAGTCGGTTTCACAGTTGACTTCGATGAGCACACCGATTTTTCCGCCCATGTGGATATAGGCGTGTACGAGGCCCTGGTTGGTCTCGCGGCCTGATTTTTTGAGTGCGGCGGCCAAGCCCTTTTGGCGCAGGTAATCGATGGCTTTCTCGATATCGTCGCTATTCTCGGTGAGGGCTTTCTGGCAATCGAGAATGCCGGCGCCGGTTTTTTCTCTCAGTTCTTTGACAAGCTGACTTGATCCAGCCATTCGTGACAGTCCTTCTCGATAAACAGTGAGTGTAGCTGTTGATGCATGCGAGCCGGGCGTTATGAAGCCGGTGCGTTCGCGAAGCTGATGGCCGCGGCCTTGTCTCCCCCTGCAGGAACTGGTTTGAATTCCGCTTCTTCGCGTTGTGTCCGCAAATGGGCGCCTTCAATGCAGGCGTCGGCAATGCGAGAGGTGATGAGCTTGATGGAGCGAATGGCATCGTCGTTTCCAGGGATCGGGTAGGTGACGTGGTCCGGATCGCAGTTCGAGTCCAGGATCGCGATCACGGGGATCTCCAACCGGTTCGCTTCCTGCACGGCAATGTGCTCGATGCGTGTGTCGAGTACGAAGACGGCTCCTGGAATGCCGCGCATGTCCTTGATGCCGCTTAGATACTTCTGGAGCTTGACGATCTCCTTCTGCATCTTCATGATTTCTTTTTTCTTCAACCCGTATTGGCTGGGATCTGCCAGCTTGGCTCCCAGCTTTTTCATTTTATCGATGCTCTTCCGGATGGTCTGAAAGTTCGTCAGCATCCCGCCGAGCCAGCGTTGGTTGACGAAGAACATGTTGGCGCGCAGGGCTTCTTCTTGAAGGATCTC
>Ga0247727_10016354_pt1 | contig 11995 bp, 10 predicted proteins | sample WisWelCaveWW1625_FD_202498 | JGI IMG/M metagenome (GOLD analysis project Ga0247727, IMG submission 202498) | Biofilm microbial communities from Wishing Well Cave, Virginia, United States - WW16-25 | ecosystem: Environmental > Aquatic > Deep subsurface > Groundwater > Cave microbial mat | place...
ACCAAGGACCGGCCGCCCAAGTCGTGGACGAAATCAAATCTGCAGGCGGCAAAGCGGTCGCGAGCTTCGCCGACGTTTCCGACTACGACGCGGCTCAAGGCATCATCGCCGCTGCTCTGGACACATTCGGCGGACTGGATATCCTGGTGAACGTCGCTGGGATCCTACGCGACCGGATGGTCTTCAACCTAACCCAGGAGGACTGGGACGCGGTCCTGGCCGTCCATGCCAGAGGCACGTTCAACACCACCAAGCACGCTTCTGTCTACTGGCGCAGCCAGCGCGAGGGCACGAACCGGCGGATCATCAACTTCACCTCCGGCTCGGGTCTGCACGGCGCCCCTGGACAACCGAATTACGCGGCGGCCAAGATGGCGATCGTCGGCTTCACCTACTCTTGCGCCAACGCTCTGGGCAAGTACGGAGTGACAGCGAACTGCATCGCGCCAGTCGCCGACACCCGCATGATCGGCACCATTCCGAATGCCGATCCAGAGAGGATGAAGCAACTCACGCCAGAGAACGTCGCGCCGGCGGTGGTCTACCTGGCAAGTGCGGAATCCAGCTGGCTCAACGGTCAGATCATCTCTGCCTTCGGTCATGAGATCGGCCTCTACAACCGTCCGGAAGTGATCAGCAGGATCCACTCCAAAGGTGACTGGGATGTGGACGCGGTCTTCGCCCAGATGGAGGAGAGCTTCCGTCCACTGGTCACCAAGGAACCCGCAACAGTGCCGGCCGAATAACGGAAGAAAGGGTAAGAGCACACTGCTTTCTCAAGGGCGAAACTTAGGTTTTGCCCTTGTTACCCCTCTGAAAGAGGTATTCCAAAAATCTCATTTTAACAACAAAAAACTCCGATTCAATCGGAGCTTCTTGTACTGAGAAAACCTCGCATAAAGCCAGGCTTTCTTAGTTGCTTTGCCCACGTTATTAGGCAAGTTTTACATTTTTTGCACTTGGGCCTTTGTCACCATCCACAACATCAAACTCAACGGTTGCTCCAACTTGAAGCTCATCGAAAGTAACACCGTCTAAGTCATTAGAGTGGAAAAAAAGATCTTTTTCTTCTCCATCACGAGAAATAAATCCAAATCCCTTTTCTGTTTTTGTTTTAATAGTTCCGTTCATAAAATTTTGATAGATTTTAAATTAAACCTACTTATACCTCCTTTAATCTCACATTATACTGTATCGATAAGTAATTGCCTAATTGTGGCTCGCTCTGGTCGAGTATGTGGGAACTTTTTACTCCTACGAGGGCTTGTTTACTAAATACAACATTTCACCACTTTACCGTTGCTAACTGACATTCCCCTACTTGCGAGGTGGCTGAGTCATATAAAGAACCGTTGACATAGATATCGATATAATACGTTCCTGGACCGTCCTGTACTGTTGCACTTCGTCTGTTATATGTACGATTTGTGAACCTTGGGGTATCGACCACGATTTGCACGTTGCTCGAGAAAGAAACTGAATTAATAGAGATAGAAACTCCGGCCGGATCAAAACAAGAAGTCGAACCGCCATTGTTGCTGTCGTAAACGAGTATAGATTTTTCAAGGACATAGCCAGCAAAAATTGGTCCTCCTTCACCTGGGCTGGCTGGTTTAGAAGGAGGTGGGGCAGGCAATACAGCTTTAACATAAAAATGGGCATTACTATTGTAAGCTGTTCCTAAAGTGTCGGGTGGTGTGAAAATACCGCTACAACCGTCAATTTCTAGACTTCCCCCAAAGCCCCAATCCCCGAATGTCCATTTAAGACGGGCGCCATTGGCGCGTTTAAAATTCTTATCCATTACATAGACTGTCATGTTCCTCTTCTCCCCACCGGCTGTTGTATATTTGAGGTTAGAAATGATCTCGTCCAACTGTGGTTTGACACCATCGCTACCAACACCACATTGAACTTCGGCTGACTCTCCTTGACTAATAACGGTACCTGTAGTCGTCGCTTCACCTGAAAGTGGGTATTCATTATTTTCAATTTGGGTCGGCAGTTCAACTGGAGATGCAGATTTAGTAGCCTCAGTTTCTTTTAAAGGTTTGTTTTCGTATTGGGAAGCAACCAATACAGCCGAAGCGAGGGTAAGACTTGCCACCCCCAAACCAATCAGGACTAATTTTTGCTTAGGACCGCTTGGTGAAATCGTTTTTTCATCCACTTACAAATCATCTCACTTTCTTTACCGAAATAGAATAGTAATCGGGAAAATTGGAGGTTGAAGGCTCCGGCGGTAGATCGCTGACGAGCTCTGAGTCCCGAGAAATCGGGACTAATGGATTCAAAAGGTCCGAATCGATCCCAAAACTAGAAAAAAGCCACCGACCTTGCGGTCAGTAGCTCTTTTCTGGCTCCCGCTACTAGACAAACTTAGAACCTTTAACTGGGCTGACTTTCAACCTTTCACTTTATCAGGGTTTAGTTATAGCTAACCCTTTATTATTTTCTAGCTAGTTCTATGGTTTCTTGTATAAACTTAGCCTTGCTAGCAGTATATTTGTCACGATAGCTAGAATATTTACTGGCTAAATCCTTTTTTAAATTTGAGTATTGCTCAGCCCTTTTTGGATTTTTCCTGAGGTAATCTCGAAAGCCAATGGAATTTTGCCACTGTGAGCTCTCAAGCTCTGAAATATGTAAATAATAAGTACGCTTTTCCTCTGAACCTTTTACAAAAAGTATTTGCGTGTCATCAGAACCATTCTCACGATACTCATACCCCACTTCTTCTAATTTGCTTCTAATTTCTGAGACTTCCGGTAGAGAATGGACAGCCAACTGTATATCTATAATTGGCTTTGCAACTATTCCAGGAATCGAGGTGCTTCCGATATGCTGAATATCAACCACAATCCTGTTTAATATTCTTGATAAAAGCTTTTTCTCCTTTTCAAAAGCTTCTGCCCACTTGGGGCTATATGGTAATAATTTAACTGTACCTCTTGCTAAACCAATCATGATTTAGTTCTCTTTCTATTAAATATAGTTTCCTCTTGCCAATCTATTTGTTCCTTTCTAATTTCCGCTAACCTATTAATCTTACCCTTTACTTCCTTCTGTTTGTTTTTAGCACTACTGTAACTTAAGTAAACCGATAACAAAAATAGAACAACCGCTATTAGAGTTAAAAACCAGAAGTATTTTTGGGCAAAAGGCCAAACAGTCCGGGTAAGGAACAAAACTCCTACTAAAGCGAAGAAATATTGGATATCTAGTCGAAAGTCTACTCTTTCCTCTCTTTTTTCAGGTGTTAAGTATCTTTCTGTAATTTCATCTCCTGACTTTACATATTCCTTTTGGTACTCCTCGTTTTCTGGGTTATAGATAAGTTTGTTAAGGGCGTTTATCCTTGGGTAGGTCATTATTTCAAGGTCTAAGCCGATTTCAGGAGCACTATTAGAATCTACCTCGACAGTGGACTTTTCCTTGAAAAACCCCACAAAGCCACTAGCTAGAAAGCTACCGGCTGAGATAAAAACAAAAAGTTCGCTTCCTTTTAACTTATCGGTAAGAAAAAATAGAGGAATTATGGCCGTACCGAAACCAAAGGCTAATTCGGCTAGCTTGGTCGAATGCTGTCTTAACTCTTTACGTGCTTCTAAAGTCCTATCAAGGTTTTCCCTTCTTACGAGATGCATAGTCTCCTGATGAGCGTCTCGTTCTTTTTCCAGATAAGCTATTAATTTTTCCTTAGTTTGCTCGTCCATTAGAGCTATAATATAGCACGGTATGCCTAGTCAGGCTTAGTTGGGTCGTAAGGTATAATTAAAGTGTAAGGACGTAATGAATTTATGCCTAAACTTATTGATAAAAGTAACGAATCTGCTTTGGTAAAGGTAGCACCTAAAGTTCTGGACCTCGACCAAATTTCTTCTACCAGTCAACCTGTTTCCCAAAAACAGCTTGAGGTCGTCCTAAAAGCTCAAAGACAGGTTTCAAGAACTTTTCAGTCCTTCAACCTAAAACCTTATTTTGAAAACCTAGCGTCCTCATTAAGGAAAACTGCTGAGGTAAACCAGTCCTTCATTAAGGCAGTTAATCTATCAACACAGCCCTACAAAAAGTTCTTTGAAACAATTCAAGAAAGTGTTAAAAGGCCAGTTGAGATAGTCAGAGATACCTTTTCCCAAATCGGCTCCTTTTATAAGCACTTTATAGACGGAATTAAGAGGAATTTTGAACCTTTTGTACAGCTCTTTAAGAGTAACTTCTTTTTAATTATTCAAGCAGCGAAGGGCGAACCGCTAGCCCTACATCAATTAGGTAGGCTCTGGTTCAAGCTATATAGCCTTTACGCTAGAATCGAGCTTCAAAAGGGACGTAAGCCAAGTAAAAAAGAGTTTCAACTAATGATTCAAACTGTCTGCTGGGAAGTCCTAAAATCTGAGGAAAGGGAGCCTATACCTCTTTTGAGACTGGCACGCTACGTTTATTACAGTGTGATTGGATTACTTCTAGCTGATTATGTTTCTGTTAGCAACGAGAGGCTAAATAGCGACATCGAACTGCAAGTCTTGAATGGCAAATATAAAAGCAATGTAAAAGTCTATCGGGACGAGAACGACCAACCTCATATTTTCGTTAAAACGGCAGCTTTAGAGCTAGGGGTTTCAGAACAAACCATTAGAAACTGGATTAAAGGCGGTAGGATAAACGCCGTTAAAGTTTCCTACTTCTCTAAACTGAAGCAAGCAGTAATACCAGCTTATCTACTCCCTTACCAAACCAGCATTATTAGCGAGCTAAGGCAGTTGAAAGGTCTTCAGGAAAAACGCCGATTCCATCAATTGGACGGCTTCTACACTCGTTCCCAGGCCGCACAAATGTTTAATATTTCGACAAAAACACTAGCTAGATGGGATAAAGAGGGAAAACTAATACCTAAGCGGATAGACGGAATCCGCTACTACACAGAAGGCCAAGTAAATCAAGTCCCCTTCATTTTGAGGGACAACCAAAGCCCCAAGATAAAAGGGCTACTGGCTCGCTACAACCCCGCTTTCTAACCATTTCAAAGCTAAAAATCTAATGTCATAGGCTTCTTTGCCTAATTACTAATAGTTAGGCAAAGCTATGAATGTAAGTAATGATTCGAGCAAAATAAAAGAAACTTTTGAACCCCTTTACGGGCGTTCACTATCCTCTCAAGAACTCTTTTCTATCGAACAAAACCTTACTGGCTTTTTCCGTACTTTATTAAAAATTGACCAAAGGCTTAAAAAGGAGGATTACTCAAGAAATGTATGACAAGAAACTTGCAGAATATAAGAAACTTCAGGGCGATATATTGCTACTAATGGAACAACACAGTAATGCTGACGAAAGTTATTATGTTGAAGCTAGTAAGCTGTTGGAATTGGCTCATCGAGCCTACGAAATTTACCAAAGTTCTAAACTAGAAGAAAAAAGAGAGTTACTTCGTTACTTACTTCAGAACTCAAAGTTGGACGGAAAAATGCTTGTTCCCACACTCCAAATGCCGTTTGACACTATCCTCACTGCAAACAAAACTGGAAATTGGCTCCGGCGGTAGGATTCGAACCTACAACCAGACGATTAACAGTCGCCTGCTCTACCGTTGAGCTACGCCGGAATGAATGCGGGTCATATTATATCATGAGCCTGAGGCTGTCAATTGTATTTTAAGTGTAGCGGTCGGCGACTTTTGAAGCTCCGTAACTATCCGGCTTGATCTTGTACTTGAAACCGCTACCAAGGACCATTCCACTCACCCACTTCACCATATCGCGGGTGAGGCCATTTTCTCCAACGTCGAGGTGTACTTCAGGTTCAATCCCAGAAAGTCCGTTGTGGCGAAAGGTGTCCCGCAGTTTCCAGGCAAGCTCAATCGAAAACAGAGTCTCCTTGGCGATGCGATCATGCATAGCATAAACATTCTTGAGGTTTTCTTTTTGCCAAAAATAGATACCACCCTTCCCAAGGCGGTGGACAATCACTGCCGAAACAAAGTCAGAGTCTTTCCCCCTTGCCTCAGAATCAGTACCAACGATGAGTTGGTAAGTGTAATTTGTATCCTCACGGATATAACCAGCGATGCTTTCGATCATCTGCTCATATGTCAGCTTGCCGCGAGAAGTTGAAAGAAAATTAGTTCCCATTCTAATCACAGTTAGGAGCGCTAGCTACGCAGAGCGCGCTAGCGATCTATTCTACTAGAAAGCTCCCCTTCGGGCAACTTGCTTCAGTCTTAGCTGAGAAACATTCTTTTGAGAAATTCGATCAACATCCCCCAGACGAACCCGGTCCAAATAAATGAGTTGATGAAAGAAGAGACCACCAAAAGGGACTCAGAAGTGGTTTTTGGGTATTTCAGCAAGCGTAGAGACAGGGCAAAAGGAAAAACCCCCACTAGACTACTAGTAACTAAAAGTGCAAGCCAACTTTTCCTCCGAACCAGACCAGCCGTGTTTTTTGGAAGTCGAGCTAAATTTTTCTCCACTAGTTTCTTCCCACCAGTAAGTTCAAGTAGCTCGAAGTAAAAAACACAGATTACCGAGCTCACCACACTCATCACCATGGCGGCCAAAAAAGGTCCTTGGTAGAAAACTAGTACTGGGGAAATTAGTCGAAAAACAGTTATTGGAATTGGGCCAGCAATGGGTCCGGGCCAAATCAAACCAACCAGGCTTTGACGAAACCGATCGTTCATAATATTTAGTTCAAGTAAATAGTCGGTAGACTATTCTTGAATGCAGGGACCGCAATACTTGGCTCCGATTTATCGGAGGCATAAAGTATGAGGATTCTACTCCAGGTAATCCTTGAGCTTTTTAGATCGAGTTGGGTGACGCAGTTTCCGCAGGGCCTTAGCTTCGATCTGACGAATACGTTCTCGAGTAACACCGAACTCTTTACCTACTTCTTCAAGTGTTCTTTGCCGGCCGTCCTCCAGCCCAAAGCGCAGTTTGAGGACTTTCTTTTCCCGATCATTCAAAGTATCTAATACCTCTGCAAGGTGAGCCTTGAGTAGCTCGGCGCTGGCCTGATCTTCAGGCCGGATTTCTTCATCGGGAATAAAGTCTCCGAGAGTCGAATCCTTTTCTTCCCCTACCGGAGCTTCGAGTGAAGTGGGCTCTTGAGACACCTTGATGATTTCACGCACCTTTTCTGGTTCAATTCCCATCTCTTTAGCCACTTCTTCTGGACTTGGTTCTCTTCCCAACTCCTGCATCAACTTCCGGCTGGTTCGGATAAAACGGTTGATGGTCTCGACCATATGGACTGGAATTCGGATTGTTCTTGCTTGGTCGGCAATCGCCCGAGTAATCGCTTGTCTGATCCACCAAGTCGCATAGGTTGAAAACTTAAAACCCTTACGCCAGTCAAATTTCTCAACTGCCCTCATCAGACCAATATTCCCCTCTTCAATTAAGTCTAGTAGAGTCAGACCTCTTCCGACGTACTTTTTGGCAATGGAAACGACCAAACGAAGGTTTGAATTGATGAGTCTTTCTTTTGCCTTTGCCTCGCCCTTTTCAACTCTCTGGGCTAGATCCATCTCTTCGGGAGCGGTCAAAAGAGGAATTCGCCCGATCTCCTTAAGATACATTCGTACCGGGTCGGTAATTTGTCCTTCACCCAGGGTAGTGAGCACTTCGAGTTCTTTCTCCAGCTCACTCGGCTTGGTTTCACCTTCAGCCCCTACCTCAAAGACATCTATTCCCTCTTCGGCCAAGCGGGTATAAAGCTCGTCAAGAGCCTCAACATTACTTTCTGCCTCAGGAAAAATCGCTAGGATATCGTCTTGGGTGACAAAGCCCTGGTCTCTACCTTTATTGATAATTTCTTGGGTTGCTGCTTCTGGAGTCTTCGCCATTTTGTATCTCTAAGTGTCTATCATAAACTAACTTGCTTGGTCAAGAGTCGAAAGTTGTTCCGAAATGATCCTAAATTTACTGGAAAGCTCACCAACCCTCTCCTTTTCCCTAGCTGCTTCTGCTTGCTTGATCTGCAAACTGAGGGCCTTTAATTGCCGGTGAAAAAGTCTTTTTTGCAAGCGCTGGGTAGTAACTAGAATTTCCTTTTCCAAAGCTTCGGAGTTGGTGAGGAGGCGCTCATCGAGATCAAAAAGCAACACTTCGTCAAATTTTTCACTCAAGGCTGCTGGGAGAGTTTCGAGAATTGATTTTACTTTGAGTTTACCTTCCTTTTCAAAAGTTTCCTTAAGGAGGCTCAAGATATCGCGAGTTTCAATTTTTCCAAACCAGTTCTCACTTATTTTAATATCGAGTCTCTCCGAGGCCAAAAGCAGGGCAAGTAAATATTCTTCCAGCTTCGGCTCCTTAGTCGCCATTACCTCGATAGTAGACTGGTTCTCAACCCTCCCTTCTGGAGAGATTAAATTTTGCAACGTCTCTATACCCATTCCAAGCCGGGCAGAAAGTAAATCGAGGTAGTGCTCGCGAAGTATCGGATCAGTAAGGCTTTTCAAATACGGCAAGAGCTCCGTCACTACCTTTCTCTTCCCCTCAGCTCCGCTTCCTTGCCAACGTTTGAGGGAGGTCTCGATGAGAAAGTCGTAAATTGGTATGGCTTTCTCTAGTGACTTTTTCCACTCCGAAGGCGATGCTTTGATCATTTCATCTGGATCCTTATATTCCCCCAGCTCTACTACCTTAATCGCCATACCTTGATTCTCGGCTAGCTCAATTGCCCTTTTTGAGGCGGCGATTCCAGCACTATCCGTGTCGAAAGCCAAGATTAGGTTGTCGGCAAAGCGTCGCAGCAGACTGACCTGATTTTCTGTGAGAGCCGTACCGAGAGGGGCCACAACAATGCTCGTCCCCGCCTGATGAGAAGACAGGACGTCGAGATTGCCTTCGACCAAAACCGCTGTTTTACCTTTGGAAATTTCGGCGCGAGCCAAATCAATACCAAAAAGGCAGTTACCTTTATTAAAGGTTAGATTGTCTGGCGAGTTAAGGTACTTTGGCTGGGTTTCCCCCAGGGCTCTACCCGAAAAGCCAAGTACTTTTCCCTGCGGGTCACGGATTGGAAACATAATACGATTGTGAAAACGATCGTAGGGTTGGGTCCCTATCTTTGAGGGTAACGAGACCCCAGAAGCAATCAAGTCTCGGCTCTCAAAACCTTTCTTGCGCAAAAAATCACTAATGACAGAATCTAATCCTGGTGCATACCCAAGACCAAACTTGTCAATCGAGGTATTAGAAAGGCCGCGCTTTTTCAGGTACTCGAGGGCTACCTTTCCCTGCTTGTGTTTCGTTAATAGGTAATGAAAAAGTTCGGCTGTAAGGCCGTTAATTTTAAGGAAAATCTCTTTTTGCTTTTCAGCTGGATCGGGAGCCCCTCTGCGCAGTTTGACACCAACTCGATCAGCCAACATCTTCAGGGCTTCGGGAAAACTGACCTTTTCTGTTTTTTCAATAAAGGCGAGGGCGTCCCCACCTTCTCCACACCCAAAGCATTTAAAGATTTGCCGTTCTGGACTCACCATGAAAGAGGGGGTTTTTTCCGAATGAAAGGGGCATAGACCCTTGTAGTTGCGACCTGCTTTTTTTAGCTGGACAGACTCAGATATAAGACCAACAATATCGACCTTACGCTTAACTTCTTCAACCTGGTTTTCCATACGCGCCTATAGTAGAGGATTGGCGAAAGGATGACAAGTAAATAAGCTCTATTCGTGCGATTTCAACCACTCAGCATACAGCTTCTTTTTTTCTGGTGTTCTCGCTTTTCTGACGATATCTCCAGAATCAATGTATTGTTCCCACCCATATTTACCATTCCATTCTGGGTCCTCAAATTCTTCAATAACGTCATAGGGGTCAACTCGAACCTCTGTTCTCCATGTTTGGTTCATCGATTTTCTCACTTCTCTCGTTTCAGTGTTTTTTGCCTGAACCAAGACTTTTAGATCCCCACTCGCTTTACCACTTATGTGTTTAATCCAAAAATCAACATGTGGACCTGAAACGTTTTTAACTAGATCTAAGTCAGGCCCAAAGTCTCTGTAACGCTTCACCAGTTCTTTTCTAGTAATCTTGCCTTCCAAGTACTCGATTACATTCTGTTTATGTCTTTCGCGTATTTCCCACAAAAATCCATTTTTTTCCAAAAACTGTCCTTGGGTTGTGAGACCGACAGTTTGCAGTCCGTTTCTCTCGCCTTCTTTTTTTAGAGCACTGAAATCAACGGTGGAAGTAATATCAACTCTACCAACATTTTCATAGGCTGGTTCCGCACTCTCAGATTGATAGTGCTCCCCAACCGCGCCGGTGCGCACATTTGTGTGTCTTACTCTTCTGGCATTACCACCGTAGTCAACCGTGATTACAAACCCGGAATCCAAGGCATCACTCACTTGCTTCATCCAATCCAGAGCCCTGAGATTGACGTAAGCATCTCCACTCTTCTTACCCGAATGCTGTTCTCTCAGATACTCGAAGAAAGTACCAAGCCTAGGATCAGAAATTTCTCCCTCAATTTCCTTAAACTGGCCTTCCTGGTAAGTGACATATTTCTCGGTGAGGTTACCTTTGGTTAAATTGATTCTGTGAACGGGAAAATTATCAACAAGTTCATTGGAAATAAACGCTCCTCGAACATTTCTGAGTGGAAGACTTGTCGCTGAAGCAAGAACCCATTCAACTGGAAAATCTTTTAGTTTCTCTTTCTGTTTATCTATCAGACCCTGACCAATTTCAACAATTTTGTATTTAACAGCTTTTGAAAACTCTGGATTGTTGTCTCGAACATACTCCAAAATATCCCTGGCAAAAGTTCCATTTCCCGCCCCCATTTCCGCAACATCAAAACTTTCAGGCTTTCCCATCTGCTCCCACAATTCCTCTAGATAGTAAGCAAAACTGTGTCCGAAAGCAGAACTCACTTCTGGTGAAGTTTTGAAATGGCCCAACTCAATACCAGCCTCTTTGTCACGTGTATAAGAAATTTTTACGTCACCTGAGGAAAAGTAGCCGACTCCCTGAAGTTTAGAATCCTCGGTTTCAACATTGCCGTAGAGACTAAGTTCCATAAACCTTTCAAAGGTAATTCTTCCTCCCGAATTTTCAATTTCTTTTATCAATAAGTCCTTGATTGGATTTGATTCTTGCTCAGCCAGATTTTGAAGTCTTGCTCGAACTACAGCAATATCTTGTTCATCCTTTCTTCTCTGCAGTTCATCAGTTTGATCAGGAATTTGTGGCTGAGGAGGTTTTTGGCTAGAACTGTCTGCAACTTCTTGTTTTGGAGCCAATTTTTCTCGATTGCTTTCAGGAAGGTTTCTAGGATCAAAGGATGTCTCATCAGACATATAACTACTTTAATAGTTTGAATATAATTAAGCAATTACTATGGGGAGTGGCGGAGAGGGAGGGATTCGAACCCTCGGTACCCTTGCGGGCACGCACGCTTTCCAAGCGTGTGCACTAGTCCACTATGCGACCTCTCCAGGCCGGCCTACATTATACAACAAGGCTAAATTTATTTGACACGCCAAGCAAACAGGCGTATAAAAAACTTACGACCCCCGTAAAGGAGGACTATAAGGGAGGAGAAAGGGGGAGAGGCTCACCTGACGAAAATCAACCTGTCTCAGACATGCGTCACGATAACTCGGCCGAGGGTGACGTGAAAGTGGTGGCAGCTGGTTTGCGTTGGGAATGCCAATTACTGACAACCCGACCAACCGAGGAAAGGATTCCAATTCAGGAGGAAACGCCATGATAAGATGGCTTGGCTTCGGCCGAGCATCGCCAACCAATACCTTCTGGAAGCTGGCCGTGGTCGGTCTCCTCGTACTGGGGACCCTGACGGCTTTTCGCGTCGACAGCAACGGCTCGATCAACCAGGCGGAAGGCTCCGCCGTTCTGACGAGTGCGATCGTGGACACACCGTCGGCGGTTATAACTGACGCGACCGCGCTGACAGGTGAGTTCGGCAAGTGGACAGTTTCGACGGCTACTGGTGTGGAGGACAGAGTACAGACGGCGACGAC
>Ga0247727_10016355_pt1 | contig 11993 bp, 8 predicted proteins | sample WisWelCaveWW1625_FD_202498 | JGI IMG/M metagenome (GOLD analysis project Ga0247727, IMG submission 202498) | Biofilm microbial communities from Wishing Well Cave, Virginia, United States - WW16-25 | ecosystem: Environmental > Aquatic > Deep subsurface > Groundwater > Cave microbial mat | place...
ACTGATGCAATTTGTTTTTCGGCATAGATATAAGCAATTTTGGCAATAAACATTTTGTCGGTGATTCTGTTGAGTGCCTTACCCTTCTCCCTGTCTTCCGTAAATTTTTTAACTTCTTCTATTACTGCTTTTTCATCGGAGCTGAATTTTTCGCTTGCCGAAAGTTTATCAAGCATTTTTACAGCCTCTTCTTTGTTTTCATTATTTATTGCAACGTAGGCTCGTATCATCCACACACCTTCATCGTCAACACCTGCTTTGTCTGCATCCTTCACAAATAATTCAAAATCTTTTTCTGCTTCATCTTCTCTTTCCGATTCTAGTTTGCAAAGACCACGCATAAACAATGCGGGTCCGTGAAGTCCAGCATAAATTTGTTCTTCGCTCAAGTTTTGCTCTTTATAAATACTGCTGAGATTTAATTCTTCAACTACTTGTTTTCTGTTCTTTTCCAGAAAGGAAATATAATCTGAAAATTCTTTTTCGGCTGTGTAATTCCATTTCTTTTTATTCAGAATCATTCCTTTTATGAAACTTGCCGAAAGGCGGAAAAGTGGGTCAGAAATTTCTTCGGGTTTTGATTTTATCATTTCATAAACCGAAAACGATTCGGGAGCTCCCATACCCGTCCAAGTTAAACTGAGAATGATATGTTCGCAGGATGAATTGTATTTAGAAAGCAGATTCCCTGAATCTGCGCCCGTTATAGAAAACATATTGTGAAGAATAGTCGGAAATTTATCTTCATCCCACTTTGCGAGCTCGTCCTTTAGTTCCGAAACTTCTGACATAGCAGAAAAATAATCGGTGAAAGAAAAAGTTGAATCGGATTTTACACCTAAAATTTTCTGTAGTAGAGCAAATGAAAGCGCTTGAATTTTTGAAGCATTTTTAAATTCAGAAGAATCGGCTATTGTTGTAGTGGAAATTGAACGTAGGGAAACTTTCAGTCCACGATAAACAACCAAATCTTTATTCTCAATAAATTCCTGCATTTCTTTCTTTTCCTTTTCAAGCATGTCTTCTTTCCCGCATGAAAAAAGAAGAATACAAATAGAAGTGTAAATAATTTTTTTCATGAATTTATTTTTGTTGCGTACTTGGTGTAAGCTTGATTGCGCTCATTCCCTGTTTTGCCTGCTGATTATTCGGATTTATCAGTAAGGCTTTCTGCCAACATTCATATGCTCTGTTGTAATTTTTTTCAGTGTAATATGCTCCTCCTAAATCAGTCCACATATCAGAATTGTTTGCATCGTATTTAACTGCTTTTTCTAAGTTTCTTATTGCTTCCGGAATATTGTTTTTTCCACCAGCTTGTCTTCCCAGCATTTGAAAAATCTGCGATAGCGGAACGTCATAGGTTTTCCAGAAATTTGGATGATTTTTACGTGGAAAAACCGAATCTGCCCTATTCCACCAGTATTCACAATTTTCATAGTCCTTTCGGATATACGAAATGAATCCGATATTTAAATATGCGATATAATGTGTTTTGTGAAGCGCTATTGCACGATTCAGATAAAACAAGGCGCTGTCCAGCAATTGTTGTTTTAAAACAGAATCCTTTTTCATATCTCCGGTTCGTAAATCAGCAAAATCAAAATCCGAAATCAAGCTGTCTGATTTTGCAAGGCTTTCGGCAATTTCAATAAAAGATTTTCCCGCATTTCCGTTTGCCATTACACTTCGCGTTACAACTTTCGCATCGTGAATAAAAAGTGTGCGGTCGTTTTTCCACTGCGCGTTTCTGTTTACAGTTATAAATCCGAACAGCACAATTACAGGGATAAGCAAGGCATAAAGAATTATTTTTCTCGAATTTTCATTGGTAATTTTTTCCAACAGCCAAACTGTTCCAATGGAAAACGCCATTGCAAATCCGAGCGATGAATGATAAATCAATCGTTCGCCCATGCTTGCTCCAATGTCGAAAACAAAGTTGGAAACCATAGATAAGAATGCGAGATAAAATAAAATTGCAAAGGCGAGCGGGTGTTTCTGCTTATAAAATTTTACTGCATAAAAAATCATGGCGGCATAAACAGTAAGAGCAAGCCAAAAATCCCAACTTACAAAATTACGGTAGTGAATAGTGTTATAGGAATAATCTGCGCTCAGCGGGTAAGGAACAATGAGTAGAACAAAATATTTAAGTAAAACAAAAATTTCAGTCGCATATTTTTCGGGTTTTGAAGCAAGTAAATATGGGTTGTTAAGAATTTCTTTATGTCCTTCGCTACCTCCCAGTCCTACAAATTTTATATGAATGATAATGTAAACGAAAGCGACAATAAAAAACGGGGCAGCTTTTTTCAAGCTTTCGCTGAGTTCTTCTTTTCTAAAAATAATAAATGAAAGTGGGATTAAAGCCACAAGCGTAATTCCCCATTCCTTTGAAAGTAAAGCAAGAAAATAACAAATACTTGCTTTTATCATTGTCCAAGTTTTATTGTCATCTCTCCAGCGAAAAGCGTAAATAAATGTTAGGCAGATGAATAAGAAAGAAAAAATTTCATCGCGACTTTTTACATTTGCCACCACCTCGGTATGAATAGGGTGAATCGTAAAAATTAAAGCCGTAAGAAAAGCAATGTCTGGCAGGTTTTTGAAAAAATATTTTCGAAGCAAATACAGAAGTGTAACAGCCGACAGCAAATAGAAAACAACATTGAAAAAATGTTTCACTCCCGGGTTATTTCCAAAAAATTGTGTTTCAATCGCAAAAGTTACAATCGAAAGCGGACGGTATCTTCCACCTGAAAGTTGTGCGCCCGATTGCATCTGATTGTAAAAGCTATCGTAAGCATCGCGCGTCATTATTTTTTTTATTCCCTTAAAACCATCCTGCACGTATTTGTTTTTCAAAATTACAATGTCATCATCAAGCGCGTACTCATTGCTTAACGAATTGAAATAAAAAACAAATCCGATTATTGCCAGAAAAATTGCCTGTGATTTAAATGAAGAAAGAAATGGAAATAATTTTGATTTTATTTCTTCAATGTTCGCGGTTGGTTTTCTTGTCTGCTGTTTATGTTTCTCCTTTTGCTTAGCCATTTATCAAAGGTGAAATAACTTAAATTTTAGCTTTCGCGCAAGCGTACCGTAATTTTTGTGAATGGTGGCTTCCACTTTTCCCATATTTCGGTATTGCTGAAACATGTCAACTATTATCATGTCGAAAATAGATCCTTCTAAAAAATCAACTTCGTTTACATAACCACATACGCAAAGCGCTCCCGTATCTTCTAAAAATTTATTAATTCTCTTTCTGTCGGTAGCAATAACTCTGCACGTTGCAAAGTGTATGATTCTATTTTTGCAAGAACCCTTCAGCATTATAGCTAGCTCTTCGAGAGTTACCAATCCGTTCCCGATTTCTATTTTCCCGGGCTGACCGTGAAAAGCAAAATAGCAAATGGTATAAGTCTGATATTTTTTGTGCTTCCATTTTTCCAGATAAAATTTCAGATTGTCAATTGTCCCACATTGTTTGAAAATGTATTTGATGCCAAAATTCTGGCTCATGAAAGTGAGTGATGCTTTTATGCTTGAGCGGTCGCGTAAATCGTTTGCCCAGTCTCCCTCAAGGCAAAAAACATTTTTTTTATACTCGTTTGCACGCTTCATTAATGTTTCGATGTTTTAATCAGTTTGCCCTTATCATATACTTCCTTTTTTGTAACCTTTCCATTTTCGTTCCAATAAATCCAGATTCCATCTTGAAATCCCATTGCGTAATTTCCTTCGCTTTGTTTTTTTCCATCATCAAACCAGGCTAAGACCTTTCCGCTCTCAATTCCTTCTATAAAGCGACATTCCCATATTTTCTGTCCTTTCAAATTCCAATAAATTGTAATGCTGTCTTCTTTTCCGTTTTTATAATATTTTTGTTGCGTTTTATTTCCTTCGCTCGAATAAAAAACATAGGTACTGTCTAATTCGTTGTTTTTGTAAAACGCTTCTATTTTTTTCAATCCGTTTTCGTGCCACTCATTGAAAAATCCGTTTTTAAAATTATTTTTCATCATATAAGCTGAGCGAAGAAGCCCGGTTTGGTAATACGCTTTAAAAGTATCCTGCTGAACATTATCAACCATTGTTCCTTGGTGCATTAATTTTCCGTTTGAATAGTAATAATAAAACTTTCCGTTCATCGTACCGTTCTTAAACGAAATCCTAGCGCTGCAAAAACCCGTTTCGTATAAATAAGTCCATACACTGTCTTTTTCTCCATTTATTTTTTTACCAAAACTTTCCGGCTTATCGCTAGGCCAAAATGTAGTATCCTGTTGCGAAAAAGAGCAAAAAGAAATGAGAAATAAAAAGAAGAATGAAAGCACTTTCATAAAAGCACACTAAATTACAAATTGTATTTTACCTAAGAAGAAAGTGGTATGGTTTCTGCGACAAATGAGGATTTATATTTTAGTACCTTTAGGTTTTCATTTTTGTGAATAAAATTCGTTTAAATAAATTTGTTTTACTTCTTACCTCGGTAACTTGTTTTGCCGCTGCGTACCTGTTTAATAGACCTGGAAAATCCGACCACAGCAATGCTATTTCTGATTTTGAAACCCAGCTTCGTCAAAAAGAAATTCTTCTGGCCACCCAGATGGATTCGCTCGCAAAGAGCGCTGAAAAAAAATCGTATGCTGATTTATTTAAAGAAGGTTCGGTAAAACATTCTTCTCTTTTTGAAAATGAGGGAATCATTCTGCTTTTGTATGAAAACGATACGCTGAAGTTCTGGACTGATAATTCAATGGCAGTGGAAAATTATATCCGCGAAATCTGTCTTGACGATAACATTGCACAACTCCGAAACGGCTGGTTTGAAGTTATGCGCAAACCTTCAAAGCCTCTTGGGACTAAAGTTGTTATCGGGTTAATTTTACTCAAAAAAGAATATCCTTATCAGAATCAATATCTCGTAAATGAATTTCAGAAAGATTTTTCACTCAACTCAGAAGTTAAAATTCTGAAAGCCGATGCGTCATCGAGCGTGCAGGTTAAAACGCGTGATGATAAATATTTATGTACGCTTGTTTTTCCTGCTGAACTAAATGATGAAACGCGTGGAATGATTTTTTCCGTTTGGCTGAATATTTTTGCGCTTATTTTTATTTTATTGTATTTACATGCAGAATGTAATGTGCTTAAAAAACCCATCGGCATATTTTGGTCCACTATCATTCTTTTGTGCTCACTAATTCTGCTTCGATTCCTTTCTGTCGAATTAAAATTTCCACAATCACTTTATGAGCTTCCGCTTTTTGGTCCACAACATTATGGCGATGCAAATTCCTTTTGGCTGCCTTCGCTTGGCGATTTTCTCTTGAATTCAATTATTTCATTTTTTATTATTTGGTACGTATGTTCTTCGGTAAAAATTGATGAGCAAAGGCTGCGCAATACAAAATTTCCAAAATGGCTGATAGCTTTTCTGCTCTTATTAATACTATTTATGTTTTCCAGAATTTTGAACAACCTCTTTATCGGACTCATTCAGAATTCAAACATTTCATTCAATGTAAATGATCTTTTTAGTCTCGATGTTTATAGCTATGTTGCTTTGCTCATCATCAGTTTACTTTTATTTTCATTTTTTCTTGCCGCTGATAAAATCATAGCAATCATTCGAAAGCTGGGTCTAAAAATTCGTGACCAGATTATTGTTTTCGTTTCCGCAATAGCACTTTATACGATCATTGCTCATCTGCTCGGGCTATACGACTTAATCACCATTTTGTGGCCAGCAGTTTTAATTGTTGCAATTATTCGCATCAGGCGAACGACACAAAATAATTATGTTTTTTCAGGGATAGCAGTACTTGTTTTCATTGTTACATTTTATTCTGTTCATACGCTCATAAAATGGCGCGAATTAAAAGAAAAAGATGGCCGTAGGCTCTATGCTGAAAAACTGGCCAGCGAACAAGACCCTTTGGCAGAGCATCTTTTCACAGAAGTGGAGGAGAAAATTAAAACCGATACAAGCATCTTATCTTCTCTTAAAACAGAAAAAGAGAACTTCGGAAAATATTTTGTTCAGAAATATTTTTCTGGCTACTGGGATAAATATGATGTGCGTGTTTCTGTTTTTGATACGATGTGCTATCCGATTTTTTCCGGCTCAAATCCAAGCAGAGACAATCATACATATTTTGAAGAAACAATAAAACGCGAAGGCTCGGAAACAGAAAGTTCGTACTGCTTTTACATTCCTAACGTTAATGGAAAAATAAGTTACTTGGCCCGTATTCCTATATATTTTACTTTTTCTTCTGTTCGATATGGCGATTTGTATCTTGAGCTTGACTCCCGTTTTGTTTCTGAAGAAATCGGATTTCCAGAATTATTGCTCGACAAAGAAATCGGATTAAATCGTGCACTTGCTAACTATTCTTATGCCAAATACAAAAACAATCAACTCATAAATAAGTTCGGAAAGTTTCAGTATGTGCTCAATTCGGCTAACTATTCTTCATCTGAAAACGGAGATTTTCTACTTGAGAATTTTGAAAACAATAATCATCTTTTTTACAGAACAGATAAAAACACACTTGTAATTTTGAGTAAAAAGGATGAAGGCTTTCTGGGAAGAGTTACAACTTTCTCATACCTGTTTGCTTTTTTTAGCCTCTTTCTTACAGCTATACTTTTTTCAAGGCAACTTTATTTGGGATTAAATTTTTCACAAATAAGTTTTAAATATAGAATACAATTTCTGCTCGTTATGATTGTTTTGGCTTCGTTGGTTTTGTTCGGTAGCGGAACAATTTATTACATAAAAAAACAATACGAAGAAAAAAACATTGAAAACATAAGCGAAAAACTGCAAAGCGTTTTGATTGAAGTGGAAGGAAAAATGGGGAATGAAACGATTCTTACAAACAGCCTGAGCGAATACGCCACTTATGTTTTGAAAAAATTTTCAAATGTGTTTTTTACAGATATCAACCTCTACGATTCGCATGGAAACCTTTACGCATCATCACGCCCGAAACTTTTTGATGAAGGGTTAACTTCTAAAAAGATGAATCCAAAAGCGTTTCTGAATATGACTATTTACGGCAAAACAGAATTTATTCATGATGAAAATATTGGAAAGCTAAATTATCTCTCTGCTTATGTTCCGTTTAAAAACAAAGATGGAAAACTCATGGGCTATCTCAATCTTCCTTATTTCGCAAAACAAAGCGAATTGGAAAAAGAAATTTCCACTTTTCTTGTCGCGCTAATCAATATTTATGTTTTGCTTTTTGGATTGTCAATAATTGTTGCCATTTTTATTTCATCGTATCTCACAAAACCATTAAAACTAATTCAGGAAAAACTTGGAAAAGTAAAGCTCGGAAAAACCAACGAACCGATTGAATGGAAACAAAATGATGAGATAGGGAGTTTGGTAAGCGAATACAACAGGATGATTTTAGAGCTGCAGAATAGCGCTGTGCTGCTTGCAAAATCGGAGCGCGAAACAGCCTGGAGAGAAATGGCAAAACAGGTTGCTCATGAAATAAAAAATCCGCTTACGCCTATGAAACTTTCTGTTCAACACATGGAAAGATTAATTAACGACAAATCCCCAAACCTAGAAGAAAAAATTAAAAAACTTTCGAAAACTTTAGTTGAACAAATTGAAACACTTTCTACCATCGCCAATGAGTTTTCCAATTTTGCTAAAATGCCAAAAGCGAATAATGAAAAAATTTATATTAAATCTATTTTGCAAAATGCAATTCATCTCTTTAAAAATTCAGAAAATGCCGAATTCATTTTTAATTCCGATGTGCAGGAAACCACTTCAGTGTTTGCCGATAAAGAGCAGCTCGTTCGTGTCTTTAACAATTTAATTAAAAACGCGATTCAGGCAATTCCCGAGGACAGAAAAGCTGTTATTGAAATTGATTTGAAAAAAGAAAATGCAACTATTTTGATTAGAATAAAAGATAACGGTAGCGGAATAAGTGATGATATCATGGACAGAATTTTCGCCCCCAACTTCACAACAAAATCTACAGGAATGGGATTAGGTTTGGCGATGGTGAAAAACATCGTGGAGTCGTGCAATGGAAAAATTTGGTTTGAAACCACCAAAGATAAAGGCACAACGTTTTTCGTTTCGCTACCCGAATACAAAGATTAAATTTGCGCTACAATGAACAGACCTATCAGAGTTTTAGTTGCGAAAGTAGGATTAGACGGACACGACCGCGGGGCGAAAGTGATAGCTTCTTTTCTTCGCGATGCTGGAATGGAAGTAGTTTATACGGGTCTTAGGCAAACGCCTGAAATGGTAGTGAACTCCGCTTTGCAGGAAGATGTGGATGTTATCGGGATAAGTATTCTTTCCGGGGCACACAATACAGTTTTTCCGAAAGTGATGGCGCTGATGAAAGAAAAAAAACTGAATGATATACTACTCACGGGAGGTGGAATTATTCCCGACAAAGACATGAAGAAATTAAACGAAATGGGAGTGGGAAAACTTTTCCCTCCCGGAACGGATACAAAAGAAATTGTGGATTACATCAAGACTTGGGTAAAAGAAAACAGAAAATTTTAAATCATGACTTTCCAAAATCTTCTTACAAAAATTGAAAATGCGGTGATGACTATCACGATAAATCGTCCCGATAAATTAAATGCACTGAACAAACTCACCGTGCAGGAAATAGGAGAGGCAATAAAACTTGCGAAAGAAAATTCGGACGTAAAAGCAGTCATCATTACCGGAGCAGGGCCAAAAAGTTTTGTTGCGGGTGCTGACATTTCTGAGTTCGTTGGGCTTTCGCCTGAACAGGGCAAAGCGATGGCGAAAGCGGGACAAGATGTTTTTAAATCGATTGAAGATTGTCCAAAGCCTATTGTTGCTGCGGTAAATGGTTTTGCTCTGGGAGGCGGATGCGAGTTGGCGATGGCTTGTCACATTCGTGTGGCGAGTGAGAACGCGCTGTTCGGACAGCCAGAAGTGAAGCTGGGTTTGATTCCTGGTTATGGTGGAACGCAACGACTTGTGCAATATCTCGGAAAAGGAAAAGCGATAGAGTATATGATGAATGCCGAAAACATGAACGCACAGCAGGCGCTACAGTTTGGTTTGGTGAATTATGTTACAACTCCCGAAAATCTTTTAACGCTGTGCAACGAAGTGATTGCAAAAATTCTCCGATGGAGCCCCAAGGCAAATGCGGGGGTGATTGCCGCTGTGAATGGATATTTTGCAGAGGGGGTAGATGGCTTTGCCAAGGAAGTGGATGAGTTTGGAAACCGTTTTACCTCAGATGATTTTAAAGAAGGTGTTGCCGCGTTTACCGAAAAGAGAAAGCCGAATTTTAAATAGTTTTTCCATCCAATATTGTTAATTCTTCTGCGTTAATACCCTAAAGCAATAATTTGTTTTATCTACTTTTACGAATGACAATTATTTTCTCTTGAGCGTTTTCAAAAAACTTGCAGGGCAAACTGCTATTTACGGGCTGCCGACCATCATCGGGCGGCTGCTGAATTACCTGCTCGTTCCACTTTACACGTATAATTTTTCGAAGGCGGAATACGGAACGGTGAACGAGATGTACGCTTACGTTTCGTTTTTGCTCATTGTGCTCACTTACGGAATGGAAACCGCACTGTTTAATTTTTCACGGGAACAGGAACAAAAAGAAAAAGTTTATTCCACCATTCTTACAAGTGTTACACTTACTTCGGTTTTATTTATTGCGCTGCTCTGCATTTTTGCTGAGCCTATTGCCGGTTTAATTCGTTATCCGAATCATCCAGAATATATTATTTGGTTTGCCCTTATTCTGGGAATGGATGCTGTTTCATCCATCGCTTTCGCGAAACTGAGGGAACAGCAAAAAGCGAAAACATTTGCGCTTTTCAAAACCGTGAACATAGCAGTGAACATCGGTTTCAATATTTTCTTTTTGTGGATTTGCAAAAGCGAATTTGATTCGGGAAAAAATTCGTGGCTGGCAGGTTTGTATAATCCTCAAATCGGAATCGGGTATATTTTTATTTCGAATGTGATTACGAGTGCTATTACACTTGTCATTCAGTTCCCCACCATCTTCAAAACAAAACTTGGTTTTGATTTTTCTATACTGAAAAACATTTTGCCTTACGCACTTCCTTTGCTCATTGCAGGTTTAGCGGGAATGACGAACGAAACATTTGATAGGATTCTTTTGAAATATCTTCTGCCCGAAAACATTTCGCTGGAGCAGATTGGAATTTACGGTGCGTGCTACAAAATTTCCATCATCATGATGCTCTTCATTCAAACATTCCGCTATGCTGCTGAGCCGTTTTTCTTTTCGCATGCTGCCGAAAAAAACGCGAAGGAAGTTTATGCGCGCGTGATGAATTATTTCACAATTGTGTGCATGGTTATTTTTCTCGGCACGATGCTAAACATTTCGTGGATACAATATTTTATTGGCGAGCCGTTTCGTGAAGGAATTGCGGTGGTTCCTATTTTGCTGATGGCGAACTTTTGTCTGGGTGCTTCGTTCAATCTTTCCATCTGGTACAAACTAAGCGGCAAAACAAGGTGGGGCGCGTACCTCACTGTGATTGGTGCGATAATAACGCTGATTGGAAATCTTATTTTCATTCCCGTGTACGGCTATATGGCAAGTGCGTGGACAACTTTAATTTGTTACGCCACAATCATGCTGCTTTCGTACCTCATCGGCAATAAACATTACGCTGTGAATTACGACCTGAAAAGGATTTTGGGATACCTTGCTTTATCGCTAACTTTGTTTTTTGCTGGAGAACGAATCGTTTTGTCTTCGGATGCGATGAATTTGATAATGAAAAATTTATTGCTCGTTGCATTTGCAATTGTTGTTTGGATAATGGAAAAGAAAAGTTTAGTTAAAAATGAAAGTCAGAATAATTAATAAATCAAAACACTCCTTGCCAACTTACGCCACCGGTGCATCGGCAGGAATGGATTTGCCCGCCAACATAGATTCTCCGATTGTTTTAAAATCTTTGGAAAGAACTTTAGTTCTGACAGGTTTATTTATTGAATTGCCCGTTGGGTATGAAGCGCAGATTCGTCCTCGCTCCGGGCTGGCTGCAAAAAGTGGGTTGACTGTTTTAAATTCTCCGGGAACGATTGATGCGGATTATCGTGGAGAAGTAAAAGTGATTTTGGTAAATCTTTCGAAAGATGATTTTACAATTAATGACGGGGAGCGAATCGCACAAATGATAATTGCCAAACACGAACAAGCAGAGTGGATTGAAGTAGAAGAGCTCATGGAAAGCGAACGAGGTGCGGGTGGATTTGGATCAACAGGAAAAAAGTAGCATGAAAATAATAATACCAATGGCAGGAATGGGTAAACGTATGCGTCCGCATACGCTTACTATTCCAAAACCGTTAATTCCTATTGCAGGAAAACCTATGGTGCAGCGAATTGTAGAGGACTTGGCGGGAATTTGTCCGGAAAAAATTACGGAGATTGCTTACGTTATTTCGCATGCGTTTGGTCCCGAAGCAGAAAAAAATCTTGTTGCTGTTGCAGAAAGGTTGGGAGCGAAAGGGAAAATCTATTATCAAGATGAACCGCTTGGCACTGCCCACGCTATTCTGTGTGCAAAAGATTCGCTAGATGAAAAAACATTAATCGCTTTTGCTGATACGCTTTTCATTCCCGACAAAACTGCGAAAGTTGACACAAACAAAGACGGAATTATTTGGGTACAAAAAATTGAAGACCCTCGTGCTTTCGGTGTGGTGAAGCTGGATAAAGAAAATTACATCACCGATTTTGTGGAAAAACCACAAACTTTCATCTCTGATTTGGCGATTATCGGAATTTATTATTTCAAAGATGGCGCTTATCTGAAAAAAGAAATGCAATGCCTGATTGATAATGACCTGAAAGAGAAAGGAGAATTCCAGCTTACAAATGCAATGGAAAACATGAAAAAGAAGGGAACAAAGTTTGTAACCTCACAGGTGA
>Ga0247727_10016356_pt1 | contig 11993 bp, 14 predicted proteins | sample WisWelCaveWW1625_FD_202498 | JGI IMG/M metagenome (GOLD analysis project Ga0247727, IMG submission 202498) | Biofilm microbial communities from Wishing Well Cave, Virginia, United States - WW16-25 | ecosystem: Environmental > Aquatic > Deep subsurface > Groundwater > Cave microbial mat | place...
AGCTCATCGCGGAGAGCTTCGGCAAGGCGGGAAAGGGGATCGTGCCGATCCACGCGGAGCCGCTCCTCGACCCGCGCGCGTATGCGCCGGACCGACTCTTCGTCGAGCTGCGGCTGGCCGGCCGTCCGGATCCCGCGCTCGATGATCGCATCCGACAGCTCGGCGACGCCGGTCACCCGGTCATCCGGATCTCATGGCAGGATCCATACGATCTCGGCGGGGAAGTGTTCAAGTGGGCGCTCGCCACGGCGGCGGCCGGCGTGCTCGCGGGCATCAATCCGTTCGATGAGCCGAACGTCCAGGAGAGCAAGGACCGGACGAAGCGACTGCTGCAGGGGTATGTCCAGCAGCAGGCCTTGCCGGAGGGCCGGCCCTGTTGCGAGGACGGGGCGGTGGCCGTCTACGGCGGCGGCACCGGGCCGACGGACGCCTGCCTGAGTGGTTTCTTCCGTCAGCGACGCCCCGGCGACTATCTCGCACTCCTCTCGTTTCTGCCCCGGACGGATGCGCTCGACCGGGCGATCAAAACCCTGCGCGAGCGGTTGGGACAGCACCTCGGCATAGCGACGATGGCGCAGTCCGGACCCCGCTACCTCCACTCCACCGGCCAACTCTTCAAGGGCGGGCCCGATACCGGGCTGTTCCTGCTTCTGACCGCCGAGGAGAGCGAGGACCTCCCGATTCCCGGAGCGCCCTACACGTTCGGCATCCTCAAGCAAGCACAGGCGCTGGGCGACTTTGACGCCATGCGGCAGAAGGGCCGCCGGATCCTACGGCTGCATCTGCGCGGCGACCCCGGTCGCGCGGTCCAGCAGCTGGCCGGCCTCATCGACGAAGCTTTGGTCTTGGTTCAACGCGTAACGCGTAACGTTACGCATTTCACGTTACGCTTTACACCCCGTAGTCTTTTGAGGTGATGACGATGCGCATCTGCTCCCTCGTGCCCGGCGGCACGGAAATCCTGTACGCGCTGGGGCTGGGGGCGGACGTGGTCGGCGTCTCGCATGAGTGCGATTATCCGCCCGCCGTCCGCGGCAAACCCGTCGTGGTCCACTCCGTCATCGACCAGGATGGTGCCTCGAGTGCGGCGATCGACGCGGCGGTGCGACGGTCGCTCGAGACAGGCGAGGGGCTCTACCGCGTTGACGAAGACCTCCTCCTCCGGCTTCGCCCGGACCTGATCGTCACGCAGTCGCTCTGCGAAGTGTGCGCCGTCAACGGGGGCCAGGTGGCCGCCGCCGTGCGCCGGCTCCCCGACCGGCCGGAGATCGTGTCGCTGCATCCGCATACCCTGGAGGAGTCGTTGGCGGAGATCCGCCTCCTCGGGGAACGGACCGGGCGGTTGGCGGAGGCGGAGCGGTTGGTCGCGGCATTCCGCGCGCGCCTGCAGGCACTGGCCGGCCGACTCGCCGGCGCCGGATGCCCGCGCGTCTTCTGCCTCGAGTGGCTCGAGCCGCCCATGGCGAGCGGGCACTGGGTGCCCGAAATGGTGGAGCGGGCCTTCGGCGTCGAGGTGCTCGGACGGACAGGGCAGCCGTCGCGGTACGTCACCTGGGAAGAGGTGTCGGCCGCCCAACCGGACGTGCTCGTCCTCATGCCGTGCGGGTTTCCGATTGACCGGACGCGCCGGGAGATCGCCCTCCTCGCCAGACAGGCGTGGTGGCGAACGCTGCCTGCCGTCCGGGACGGGCGGGTGTATGCGGTGAACGGTCCCGCGTACTTCAACCGGTCCGGCCCGCGGTTAGTGGACGGCATCGAGCTGCTGGCCGGCCTGCTCCATCCGGACCGGTGCGCCGATCTCATCCCTGACGATGCGGCGCTCGCCTGCTAGCGCAACCCCGCCGCCTGCGTTATAATGCACCTTGGAGTTCACCACGATGGAGGAACCATGTGCTGGGATCGCCTGATCGAGTCCGAACAAGAACCCGTATCCGTCCCTCTCCCGGCCCCGCGACCCGGCGACCTCGCGCTCCCGTGCGCGGGCTAAGAGTGCCTTTCATAACCTCCCGCGGTCGCGCTGGGCCTAGCTGCAAGCCGCGCGAGGCGCGAGGAGCGTGGCGTACAAGCCCGGCGGTACGCGAGCGACGAGCAACGATGCGCGGCGACGCAGATCGGCCCAGCCTACTCTCAATCCATTGGTTGCGGCAGCCGGCCCCGCGGCCGGCGTTGCTCCTCCTCGGCGTACCACAGGGGGTACGCCGTCGTCGTCGCGCCTTGGCCGCGCGGGCCGGGTGCACGCAACGCGACTCGCGCGAGGTTATGAAAGGCACTCTATGCCGGCGCGCCTGGCGCCACCCCTCATGACCGACGCCTACTGGCAGCAGTACCTCTTGATCGGCGTGCTCACCCTCGTCGCCATCGGTTTCGGGGTCGCCCCGCTCGTCCTGTCCCGGTTCGTCGCGCCGAAGAAACCAGGCTCCATCAAGGAGGCCCCCTACGAGTGCGGCCTCGAGTCATCGGGCGACCCGTGGGTGCAGTTCAACGTGCAGTACTACGTCTATGCGCTGCTCTTCGTCATCTTCGACGTCGAGGTCGTCTTCATCTATCCCTGGGCGCTCATCTGGAAAAACCTCGGCCCGGTGGCACTCGCCGAGATGGCGCTGTTCATCGGCCTGCTCGGCGTGGGCCTCGTGTATGCATGGAAGAAAGGCGTATTGGAGTGGAAATAATAACGCTTCACAGGAGCAGGGATGGTAGTTGACGAAGGTATTCAGAGTGAGTTACAAAAACAGGGCGTCTACCTGACGACGTGGGACCAGCTCGTCAACTGGGGGCGGAGCAACTCCATCTGGCCGCTCCAGTTCGGGCTCGCCTGCTGCGCCATCGAGATGATTGCCTCCGCCGCCTCGCGATACGACATCGCGCGGTTCGGGTCGGAAATCTTCCGCGCCTCTCCCCGCCAGGCGGACCTCATGATTGTCGCCGGCACCGTGACGAAGAAGATGGCGCCCCAGGTCGTGCGGCTCTACAACCAGATGGCCGAGCCGAAATACGTGATTTCGATGGGAGCGTGCGCGACCTCCGGCGGCCCGTTCCACAAGGGCTACAACGTCCTGAAGGGCATCGACCGCTACATCCCGGTGGACGTCTACATCCCCGGCTGCCCGCCCACCCCGGAAGGGCTGCTCGAGGGGCTCCAGAAACTCCAGCAGCGCATCAAGGAAACGTCCATGGGGCAGGCGATGCGCCAGAAGCTGGACGCCTACCCGGTGCCTGAATACGGAGCGGCGGGCCTGACACCGCGCTACAACCCGGAGGTCTGGCAGCCGCCGGCCCAGCACCCCTTTGACTACCAGCGGGCGCCCGTCCCCCCGGCGACGCCCGGCGGGCCGGGGCCGTCTGCGCCGACCAGTCCTCCGCTCCCGGTCTCCTAATGCTGCCGTCTCTTGACGAGCTCAAAACCGCCCTCGAGCAACAACTGCCAGGCGTCTCGCTGACCGTCGACGGTAGCGTCCTCGTCGTGGCCTCAAAGGACCTCACGGCGGTCTGCCGCTACCTGAAGGACAGCGACCGCTTCCGCTTCGACTACCTCGCCAACCTCACCGCCGTGGACTACCCGCCTGACCCGGCCGGTGGCGGGGCAGGCCGCATGGATGTCGTCTACCACCTCTATTCCATGGAGAAGCGGCACGGGCCGCTGACGCTCCGGGTTCAGCTGACCCGCCTGCGCCCGGTCGTCGCCTCCGTCACCCCTCTATGGCGTGGAGCGGAGTTCCAGGAGCGCGAGGTCTACGACCTCTTCGGCGTCACGTTCGACGGCCACCCCGATCTGCGCCGCATCCTGATGTGGGAGGGCTTCCAGGGCCACCCAATGCGGAAGGACTACGTCCCGGAAAACCAGAACCTCGCTGACTGATGGACCCCGTGGCCTCCACCGCGCGCACCGCTCCGACCGAACTTCTGGAAATCAATCTAGGCCCCCAGCACCCCTCCACCCACGGGGTGTTCCGGATGATGGTGACGCTCGACGGGGAAACCATCGTAAAGCTCAAGCCGGTCTTCGGCTACCTCCACCGCAACCACGAGCAGATCGGCGAGGGGTCAACCTACATCGCAAGCTTCCCGTTCACCGACCGGCTGGACTACTTCAACGCGATGTCGAACAACTTCGGCCTCGCCCTCGCCATCGAGAAGCTCGGCGGTGTTGCGGCCTCGGAGCGCGGGGAGTTCCTGCGGGTCATCATGGTCGAGCTGACGCGTCTGGTCAACCACGTCGCGGTCACGGGCTTCCTCCTCAACGATATGGGGGCTTTCGGCACGCCGCTGCTCTACGCGTTCCGCGAGCGGGAGAAGATCCTCGACCTCTTCGAGGCGTGCTCGGGCTCGCGGATGATGTGCAACTACGTCCGTCCCGGCGGCGTGCGGGAGGACGTGCCGGAGGAATGGCTCGCCGGCGCCCGCGCGATCGTCGACGACTTCCCCCGGTTCCTCGATGAGTTCGAGAAGCTCCTCACGGAGAACGAGATCATCCAGCAGCGGACCAAGCAGGTCGGCATCCTTCCGAAGACGCTCGCCATCAACGCGAGCGTCACCGGACCGATGCTGCGCGCCTCCGGTGTGAACTACGACATCCGGAAGGTGGACGGCTACTCGATCTACCCCCGCTTCCAGTTCAAGGTGCCGCTCGGGACGGTCGGCGACGTGTACGACCGCTACTACGTCCGCATCCTCGAGATGCGGGAGAGTGTCAAGATCCTCCAGCAAGCGCTCAAGGGCGTCCCGGGTGGGCCGGCCATCAGCCCGAAGGGCTTAGCACTCGTCAAAGCGCCCCGCACCTTCCGTCCCCCGAAGGGCGAGGCCTACGGCCGCATCGAAGCACCCAAGGGCGAGCTGGGTTTCTATCTTGTGAGCGACGGCACGCCCCAGCCCTACCGCTACCACATCCGAGCACCCAGCTTCGTCAACCTGACCATCCTGGAGGACATGTGCCTCGGCCAGAAGGTGGCGGATGCCGTCATCATCCTGGGCTCGGTGGACATCGTGCTGGGCGAGGTGGATCGTTAATTGACGCTGCCAACTTTCAGCTATCAGCCGTCAGCCGGCTCTTGCTGAAAGCTGAGAGCTGAAGGCTGATAGCTCACCTGAAGGTAAGCGAATGGTCGGAACAGGCGTACTCAAAGGCATGCTCGTCACACTCCGCGAATTCATCGGCACCTACCCTTCCGGGCGCGTCCTGCTGCGCCTCCTGCGGCAGCCCGTCGGCAGCGGCCTCTGCACCATCCAGTATCCCGACCAGAAGCAACAGCACGCGGAGCGGTTCCGGTACTTCCCATTCCTCGTCTATGACGAGGCGCCGGATAACCTCCGCTGCGTCGCCTGCAAGATCTGCGAGCAGGAGTGCCCGCCGCAGTGCATCCACATCCTGGGACCGGCCAAGGATGAGCAGGGCCGCCCCCTCAAGGTCCACGGCCGCCCCTACCCGGTGGAGTTCGATATCGACACCTCCGTCTGCATGTCGTGCCGCATCTGTGTGGATGTCTGTCCGTTCGATGCCATCGAGATGGACAACCAGTACGAGCTCTCCTCGACCGACCGGTTCGGCGCCATGACCTTCGACAAGGCGAAGCTGCTGAAATCGGCCGAGTATTTCCGGAAGATCAAGCCCTCCGAATCCGCGGTCGTGGACCAGCGGCTGGCGGCCAAGAAAGCCAAGGCTCAGTCCACGCCCGCTTCCGCCACGCCGCCCCCAACCCCGCCGGCGCCATGAGCTCCCTGGACCAGTATTTCGTCGCCGCAAAAGCAGCACTCCTCGCGCTGTGCCCGGAGTGGGCGCGGCCGTGGGTGTCCATCCTCGTGACCATCGGCGCCATCGGGACGTTGGCCCCCCTCATCATGATGTACTTCACCTGGATCGAGCGGAAGGTCCTAGCACGGATGCAGAACCGCTTCGGGCCGACGCGGGTAGGCCTCTATGGGCTCGCCCAGCCGCTCGCCGACGGGCTCAAGATGCTCATCAAGGAGGACATCGTCCCGCAGGGCGCGGACCGGCTGCTCCACGGGCTGGCCCCGGTCCTCGCGGTCGCCCCGGCCATCCTCCTGTTCGCCGTGCTGCCGGTCGGCCGGAACATGGTGGGTGCTGATCTAAGCGTGGGCCTGCTCTTTTTCTTCGCCGTCTCCTCCGTCAGTTCCTACGCCATCTTCATGGGCGGCTGGGCCTCGCGGAGCAAGTTTTCCGTCCTGGGTGCCATGCGCGCCGTCGCCCAGATCATTTCGTATGAAGTGCCGGGCGTGCTCTCGGTCGTCTCGGTCATCATGGTCGCCGGAACACTCTCGACCGTCGGGATCGTGGAGGCCCAGGCCGGCCGTTGGTACCTCTTCACCCCCTGGGGGTTCGTCGGAGCAGCGCTCTTCTTCCTGAGCGGCATCGCCGAAGTCAACCGGACCCCCTTCGACATGCCCGAGGCCGAATCGGAGTTGGTCGGCGGTTTCCACACCGAATACAGCGGGATGAAGTTCGGCCTCTGGTATCTGGCGGAGTTCATCCAGGCCTTCCTCGTGTGCGCTTTCACGACGACGTTCTTCCTGGGCGGCTGGCAAGGGCCGGCGGTGCCGTGCTGGGTCCTGGCGGCACTCCTGACGGTTGTGATCGCCGCCTCCCAGCTGTTGCCGGTGGCCCTGCGGGTCCTCGGGTCGCTCGTGATGGCTGCGGCCGCCATCCTCTGGTACGCCCAGCCCATCCCCTCGTGGATATGGTTCCTCGCCAAGACCTACGCGCTCGTCTTCGTGCTCATCTGGCTGCGGGGGACCTTCCCGCGCCTGCGCGCGGACCAGCTGATGGGCCTCGCCTGGAAGTATCTGCTGCCGCTCGGCCTCGTCAACATCCTGGCGGCCGGCCTCTGGGTCTGGCTGCCGTTTCCCACCGGCACCGTGCTCAGCGCCGGCCTCTTGATCGGGACCAGTTGGTGGCTCATCCGCGCCAACGCTCCGGCCCGGCTTGAGCGGCGCACCTACGTTTTCGCCGAGTAGTCAGCCACTGTTACAAGGAAGTCGTGTCTTAATTTGGGGTGATTACGCAGATTGTGAGATGATTACGCCGAGAGGTCTATCTGCGTCATCAATTCGAAATCTGCGAAATCACTCGAAAAGAGAACACCACCTACAAGGAGGACTGCCATGACGTCCCCGTCCGGCAACCCGTCGTTTCCCCTCACCGCCGACGCGGTGGTGGAGTGGGAGCGCAAGCCGTTTTCCATCGACGCCAACCTCAAGGATTACGACGCCGCCGCCAAGACGTTCAACTGGAAGGACGTGGAGCGGGAGTTCGACTGGTCGAAGACGGGGAAGGTGAACGTCGTCCATGAGGCGGTGGACCGCCACGCCGCCGCCGACGCCAGGAAAACCAAAGTCGCCCTCTACTACACCGACTTCGACCGCCGCGACGAGCAGTACACCTTCCAGGCCCTGAAAACACTCACGAGCCGGTTCGCCCACGGGCTGCGGCAGCTCGGGATCAAGAAAGGCGACCGCGTCGGTGTTTTCCTCCCGCGCACCCCGGAGCTCTACATCGCCATCCTGGGCATCAACCGTCTGGGGGCGATCCCGGTCCCGCTCTTCGAGGCGTTCATGGAGCAGGCGGTCGAGGACCGGCTGGGCAACAGCGAGGCCTGCCTGTGCGTCACCTCGCCGGCGCTCAAGGAGCGCATCCCGCTCGCGCGGCTGCCGGAGCTTAAGCGGCTCGTGCTCGTCGGGTCCTCGGGGCCGTTCGGCCCGCACGAGACGAGCTACGACGCCATCATGGAGCATGGCCCGGACTGGCTCGAACCGGAGTGGCTCACCGTGGACGATGGGCTCATCATCCACTACACCTCCGGCTCGACGGGGAAGTCCAAGGGGTGCCTCCACCGGCAGTATGCGATGGTCGGCCACTACCAGACCAGCAAGTGGGCGCTCGATCTGCGCGACGACGATATCTATTGGTGCACCGCCGACCCCGGCTGGGTCACCGGGACCTCCTACGGCATCTACGGGCCGTGGACGCTGGGGGCCACGAGTGTTGTCGTCGGCGGCCGCTTCGATCCGGACCGCTGGTACCAGACGATCCAGAAGTACCGCGTGACGATGTGGTACAGCGCCCCGACCGCCTACCGGATGCTCATGTCGGTGGGTGAGGCGATCCCGAAGCAGTACGACCTCTCCAGTCTCCGCCACATCTGCAGCGTCGGCGAGCCGCTCAATCCCGAGGCGCTCAAATGGATCAAAAAGATCACGGGCCGCGCTCCCCACGAGACGTGGTGGATGACGGAAACCGGCATGCAGCTCATCTGCAACTACCGCAGCAAGGACTTTCCGGTCGGCTGCACCGGCAAACCGTTCCCCGGCACCTACGCGACCGTCGTGGACGACCAGGGCAAGGAGCTGCCACCCGGGCAGCTCGGGCACCTCGTCGTGAAACCCGGCTGGCCGTCCATGATGAAGGAGATCTGGAAGAACCCGGCGAAGTACGACGAGTACTTCCGGATTCCGGGCTGGTACCTCAGCGGGGACACGGCGTATAAGGACGAGCTGGGCTACCTCTGGTACCAGGGCCGGGCGGACGACGTCATCAAGACATCAGGGGAGCGCGTCGGGCCCTTTGAGGTGGAGAGTGCGCTCGTCGCACACCCTGCGGTGGCCGAGGCCGGGGTGATCGGCAAACCGGACGAGGTCCGCGGCCAGATCATCAAGGCGTTCATCTCCCTGCGCAAGGGCCACGAGCCGTCCGAGCAGCTCAAGAAGAACATCGCCGACTTCGTGAAAGCGACCCTCGCCGCGCACGCCGCCCCGCGGGAGATCGCGTTCGTGGACAAGGTCCCCAAGACCCGCTCCGGCAAGATCATGCGCCGCGTCCTGAGAGCATGGGATCAAGGACTGCCCGTCGGGGACATCTCGACGATGGAAGAGTAAACGAGTGACGAGTGATGAGTGGCCAGTGGCGAGTGAACCCCGTTCGTCGTGATTTGCTCGTCACTCGTCACTCAGCACTCATCACTACACTTAGCTTACTCATTGTGCTTTCCGGCTGTGAAGAGCACGGCATTGGCTCCGACTGGCGGCGCATCGAGCCGAAAGTTTCCGCCCCCGCCTTCACGCTGCCGCAGCTCGACGGCAGCTCCGTCAGTCTTGCCGACTACCGCGGCCGCGTCGTTATCCTGGAGTTCTGGGCCACGTGGTGCGGGCCCTGCCGGTTTTCCGTCCCCTCCCTCGATGTCGTCTACAAGAAGTACCGTGACCGCGGCCTGCAGGTGCTGTTGATCAACGAGGATGAGGAGCCGGAGAAGGTGCGCCGGTGGGCGGAGCGGCGGTTGGCCGCTCCGATCCTCCTCGACCAGGGCAGCCGCGTCGGCGGGCGCTACGGGGTCTCCGGGATCCCGCAGCTCTACATCGTGGACCAAGACGGCAATCTCATCTTCGCGCACGATGGCTACAGCGGCGGGCTCGAACGGAACCTCAAGCTGATCCTGGACGAGCTGCTGCCGGCACCCGCACCCGCGGCGACGCATGGCTGACACACTGATCATCCGCGACATCGCTATCCCGTGCCGCATCGGGGTGACTGAGGCGGAGCGGGCGGCACCCCAGACGCTGTGGATGGATGTGGAGCTGCCGATCGATGCGGCGGCGGCGGCCGTGCGGGATGATGTGGGCGAGACGGTGGATTACGCACGGCTAGTGAGTGCTGTCGGGTCGCTGGTGCGGGCCACCCCGTACCGCCTGCTGGAAACGGTGGCCGACCAGACCGCAGCGCTCATCCTGAGGGAATTTGCGGTCGCGCGCGTGCGGGTCGAGGTCAGGAAGAAGGCGCTGCCGGGGATCGGCTACGCGGCGGTCGTGGTGGAGCGGGTCGCGCGGCCTGCGCGGGTGCGCGCTGCGCGAGGCCGCGTCGGACTGGCTCGATAACTGGCAACGGAACGGTCGGTCTCCCACATCCGCACGCCGGTGACCGGCAGACCCTGCGAGGCCGCGTAGTCGAAAATCAGCCGGGCGATGGCCTCGGCGGTCGGGTTCTCCTCCATCAGGAAGACCGGCTCGTGGTTCTTCCGCAACAGCGGAATCACCGGGTCCTTCCGGTTGAGCAGCATCTTGTGGTCCAGCTCCCGGTCGATCCACGTCTGAATCGTCTGCTTGATCTCCTCGAAGTCGCGCACCATCCCCCGCCGGTCCAGTCCTTCGCTGCTGAGCTCGATCTCCACCCGGCCGTTGTGGCCATGCAGATAGCGGCACTTGCCGGCGTAGTTGAGCAGCCGGTGCCCGTAGCAGAAGTGGATGAGCCGGGTCACGGAGTACATCAGGCGATGAGCTGCCCGCCGTCCACGAACACGACGGAACCGGTCATGAAATCGGTGCCCTCGATGAGGAAGAGCACCGTGTTGACGATGTCCTGCGGGCTGCCCCAGCGCTTCAGTGGCACGCGGGAGACGACCCGCGCTCTTGCCGCGCGGCTCATGCCGGGCGGGGGCAGGATGGGACCTGGGGCGATGGCGGTGACCTGGATCGTCGGAGCCAGCTCTTTAGCGAGCGCTTTGGTCAGCCCGATGATACCCGCTTTCGAAACGCAGTAGGGCAGGTAATCGCGATAGGGGCGGACGCCGGCCCAGTCCGCGAAGTTGATGATCTTGCCGCCGCCGCGTCTGCGCATGAGGCGGCTGGCATACAGCGCGCACAGAAACGGCCCCTTGAGGTTCGCGTCGAGCGCGTGGTCCCAGTCCCGTTCCGTCAGCCGCTCGAACGGCGTGCGGTCGAAATTCGCCGCGCTGTTGATGAGCACATCGAGCCGCCCGAAACGCCGCCCGATCCGGTCCACCATCCGCTTCACGTCCGACGCCCGCGCAAGGTCGGCCTTCAAGGGCAGCGGCTCCGCTCCCAGCTGCGCGATGGCCTCGGCCGTCTCGCGGGCATCGCGCGATGATGTGCGGTAGGAGAACGCGACATGGGCTCCGCGCCTTGCCAGGGCGAGTGCTACGGCGCGCCCAATCCGCTTCGCCCCGCCGGTGACCAAGACCACTTTTCCGCTTAGGGTCTCAGCCATTTGATTTCGATCCACGGGCTTCGAGCTGTTCAGCCATCCGGTTAATCGTGTTGGCCAGATCCTCCAGCGCGTCGCCCTTGCGGAGCACGATCCGCTGAGAAAAATCGCCCCGGCCGATCACGTCCAGGGCCTGCGTGATCCGCCCCATCGGGCCGACGAGGCGATGGGTCTGCCGGATCCCCAGGATGAAGATGAGCGGAATCGCGAGCAGAAGCTCGATGAGGAGGACCGCGGAGATGGCCACCAGGGAGATGACCGCCACGGCCGTCGCGGCTTTGCTGGGCAGGTAGAGGACCCGCCAGACGATGGCGGAAGCCACGAGGCAGCTGGCGACCGCCACCCCCATGACCGACAGGAACACGCGGGTCACGAACCGCAGTTGGTAGCGGCGGTCCACGAGGACCTGCTTCCGTTGATAGGGCAGATCGTCCGTCATGGGCGCCAGTATAACATCGCCGCGGAGCACACACCAGTTTGTTACAAGTCACACGTCACAAGTCACATGCGACGTGTCACTTGTGACTTGTGACCCCGTGTGTTGTTGACTTTTACAGGGGGCTTTGTTACGCTCGACGAGAATGAACCCTCATGATGCATGTCGATGCCCTCCAGTTCCATCTGCGTTCTCGTGAGTGGCGGGTTGGACAGCGCAGTCTTGCTGGCACGGCTGCTCCAGAGTCGGGCGCGAGTGCTGCCGCTCTATCTGCGGTGCGGGTTCTCCTGGGAGGCCGCTGAGCTGTTCTGGCTGAAGCGGCTGCTGCGCGCGATGCGCTCGGAACGCCTCGCACCACTCCGGGTGGTGGAGACTCCGCTTCGCTCGGTGTACGGCCCTCACTGGAGCTTCACTCGTCGTGGCGTCCCCGGGGCGGGCAGCCCCGACGCCGCCGTGTTCCTGCCCGGCCGTAACGTCCTCCTGCTCAGCCACGCCGCGGTCGTCTGCGCGTCGGCGCGCATCCGCGCCATCGCCCTCGGCGTCCTGGCGAGCAAC
>Ga0247727_10016357_pt1 | contig 11993 bp, 9 predicted proteins | sample WisWelCaveWW1625_FD_202498 | JGI IMG/M metagenome (GOLD analysis project Ga0247727, IMG submission 202498) | Biofilm microbial communities from Wishing Well Cave, Virginia, United States - WW16-25 | ecosystem: Environmental > Aquatic > Deep subsurface > Groundwater > Cave microbial mat | place...
GCGGACACGTTCACGAACGCATTTGCGATGCTGCTGCCGGTGGTACCGGTGCATGACTTGCGCGTGTAGCTCGTCGCGGTGAGCGTTATCTTGCACACCTCGCTGCCACCGGCGATGAAGGTGAGGTTGGCGCCCGTGGCGCTCGTCTTGGTGTACACGCTCAGCGTGTACGTCGTCGACGCCAGGATGCCCCCGACAGGTGCCTGGGCGAAGACGAATTGGCCGTCCGCGAGCGCGCTGCTGTTGGTCAGGTTCGCTGCGTATCTGCCTTCGACGCTCACGTTCGTCGTCGTGAATGAGCTGAGTGAGCCGACTGTCCATCCGGGCACCGTCGCGCCCACCGTGCCTGCTTCGAAGTCGTTGGTTGCGCCGACCTTGTTCGTGTTGTTCTCGACGAGCATGCCGCTGAGGAACTTGCCGGCAGGCAGGCCGGTCACCCCTTCGCCGAACGTCGCGTTGCTTGCGTTGATGGCCGGCCTGCTGTTCGAACCATCGTTGCACGTCGCGTTGGTCATGTTGCAGAGCAGGACGGTCTGCGTGTCGACAGCGAACGCCGTCGTCGGCGTGCGGTAGCTGTAGCGGAGCGAGACGTTCGTCGTGATGGGCGTGTTCTGGTAGAACACCGGGTCACCTTCGATGTCGGTGAAGTAGCTGCTGATGGTGAGCGTGCCGCGGCTGTCTTCGTCGAACACGATGTCCTGCATCTCGCCGGGCTTGATGATGAGCTGCGTGCCCAAATCATCGCCTGTCGCAAGACCGGTGAGTTGTGTCGGCGGATGGAGCATGAGCAGGGCTACGCCGATGAGTGCCACCAATGCAAGCGCATGGGTCGGTCTCATTGTCGTTTCCTCTTCGCCCTATCGTACACTGTCCAGATGGTGCGGTCGTCGCGGTTGAGCAGTCGTGCGATCTGATGGAGCGTGAGCTGGCGGTGTTCACGCAGATATTCGACGACGGCTTCGAGCGGCTTGAGCGTGCGGTCTCGGAAGATGTAGGTGGGCAGCGTGATGCTGCTGTCAACTGTCTCGGTGCTCTTTGCCAACGACGACCGCCTTTTCGCACTACAATGTAGTTTTATTTAAATGGCTTTCGTTTCAGAAAACTTGCATTGTAGGTATTTAAATCAAAAATTATTCGTCAAAATCGTCTATTTTCTTCAAAAAGTTCTACAATGTAAGTATAAAAATTTAACAAAATGCTCTTTAAATCGAATAAAAACTTACATTGTAAGGTTAAGATGCCTAATTAAAATTCTACATTGTCAGTTATCAATCCTACAATGTAAGGATAAAAATCATTCGTGAAAACAGTCATTCGACCGTGCGCTATTAAAAGAACGACCCGTTGTCGGCGTCTATGAAGCTCATCTGTTGGCTTGCGATGTCGTTGCCAACACTTGCCCAGGATGAGATACAGCGGCTCATCGATGGAACGCGGCCGGTGAAGCACGATGACGTGCTCCTGCTCACCGCAGACGATTGGCAGGCAGGCCAGCGTGCCGCGTACACGCGTGCCATCTATGAATACTGGTGGGGTGGGCCTGTGGACAAGCTCTGGGAACACATCGATGGTTTTGCCTGGCGCAAGTACGTGAACGGCAGTTTCGCGGTGAACCTCCATCACGCGAAAGGCGTCAGCGCTAAACAAGTCGCGGACCGTGTCGCGCACCATCTGGATGACGTGCAGGTGAACCTGCGCAAGCCTGACACGCCCATCGCACTCTTCTTCGTTGATGATGTCGTCATCTGCGGAAAATTTCTCTGGGCGAACAAGGAGAAGTTCCAGGACCGTCGCCCGCATCTGCGCAAGCATCACCGTCCTGTCGCGTGCCACCCGCGCATCGGCCGCGCGATGCTCAACCTCACGGGCGCGCCGAAGGGCGCTCGTGTGCTCGACCCGTTCTGCGGCACGGGCACGCTGCTCATCGAAGCTGCACTCCTCGGCCTGCATCCTGCTGGCTCGGATGCGAGCAAGGACATGATCGCCGCCGCAAAGGGCAACTGCGACGAGGCGCAGCTCGAATGCGAGCTCAACGTGCGCGACGCGACACATCTCTACGCGCCAGAGAAATACGTCGTGGCAGACCTGCCCTACGGCCGCGGCTCGGGCAAGAAGTCGACGAAGGAGCTCGAGGAGCTCTACGTCGCGTTCCTCGACCGGTTGTCAGAATTCCTGCGCGTGCGCGCCGTCATCGCGACGCCGATGCACATCAAGACAGCGAAACTTGCGCACGCCGCCGGTTTGAAGGTCGTCGCCGAGTATGAACAGTTCGTGCATGCGTCGCTCTCACGACGCATCCTCGTGCTCGAGCCGAAGAAACAGGAAGAATAGGGATGCGTGATGACAACAAGCGACGTGCCACGATAACGAGGCGCGGTTCATAACCATTAAATCCAGCGGCTGCGCGTGCGTTGAGGATGGAAGCAACGCTCGAGACGCTCGTCGGTTGCCCGGCGATCATCGCCGCGGCAGGCAGTGGATGCATTGAACTCATCTACTCTGCCGATGCGTCAGGAGACACGAAAGGGTTCCATACAGTCAAGCTTTCCGCCAATGCGTTCGCTGAGCGCGGTATCGCGCCGCAGAAGTTCGCGTTCGTGCGCTACTTTCCCGCGAAAAAGAACCTTGAACGCTACGAGCCGCGTGGGAATGAGGGCCAGTGCGTGCATGCGCTCTGGAACTACGTCGACAGCGACTAGCGCCGCTATTTTCTTTCGGCTTTCGCGATCACGGGTATCGTTCGCAGCAACGCGTCAGGATTCAATGAGATGCTGTCGATGCCGTTCTTGACGAGGAACGCGGCGAATTCGGGATAGTCCGAAGGCGCTTGCCCGCAGATGCCGATGACGCGCTTGGCTGCGTGCACGCGCTTGATGCCTTGTTCGATGAAGCGCTGGACCGCTTCATTGCGCTCGTCATAGACGTCGGCAACAAGTTGTGAATCGCGGTCGACGGCGAGCGTGAATTGCGTCAGGTCGTTGCTGCCGATCGAGAAGCCGTCGAAGTACTTGGCGAACTGGTCTGCCAAAATGACGTTGGCAGGAACTTCGCACATCACGTACATCTCGAGCTTGTTCTTGCCGCGCTTGAGGCCGTGCTTTGCCATCACATCCTGGACCTTGATGGCTTCCGTGATGGTGCGGCACATCGGAATCATGACCTTCAGGTTAGTGAGCCCCATCTCGTCGCGCACGCGCCGCACCGCTTCGCACTCGAGCGCGAAGCCTTCGGTGTAGCCGGGTTTGTAGTAGCGTGCCGCGCCGCGCCAGCCCATCATCGGGTTCTCTTCCTTTGGTTCGAAGAGCATGCCGCCCAAGAGATTGGCATATTCATTCGTCTTGAAGTCGCTCATGCGCAGGATGACTTCGCGCGGATAGAATGCAGCGGCCATCATGCCGATGCCTTGCGTGAGCTTGTCGATGAAGAATTCCTTCTTGTCCTTGTAGCCCTTGGTGAGTTCTTCTATCTCGGCGCGCAGCTTCGGCTCGGTGATGCGCTCGAAATGGATGAGCGCCATCGGGTGCGCCCTGATGGTGTTGTTGATGATGAACTCCATGCGCGCAAGGCCCACGCCGCTCGTGGGCAGCATCGAGAGCGAGAACGCTTCGTCCGGGCTGCCGACGTTGATCTTGATCTTGGTGCGTTTGGGCAGCGTGAGCGTGCTGATGTCCGTCTTCTTGACGTCGAAGCGCAGGTAGCTTTCGTAGACGTTGCCTTCCTCGCCTTCCGCGCAGCTCACCGTGATTTTAGTGCCGGTGTGAACGTCGGCGGTAGCGGTATTGGTGCCCACGACGCAGGGCACGCCCAGTTCGCGCGAGATGATGGCGGCGTGGCATGTGCGCCCGCCGCGGTTGGTCACGATGGCGCTGGCTATCTTCATGATCGGTTCCCAGTCCGGGTCGGTCATGTCGGTGATGAGCACCTGGCCTGGCTTGAAGAGGTGCATTTCGTGCGCGCTCTTGAGCACGTTGGCAGTGCCTTGTCCTATCTTGTTGCCGACGGATTTGCCGGCGGTGAGCACTTTGCCTTTCTGCTTGAGCGTGTAGGTTTCGATGATGTTGGCGTTTCTCTTGCTCTGGATGGTCTCAGGGCGCGCCTGGACGATGAAGAGCTGGTTGGTGGTGCCGTCTTTGGCCCATTCGATGTCCATCGGCGTCCACTTCTTGCGCACCGCGCTGTAGTGGTCTTCGATGATGACGCCCCAGCGCGCCATGATGAGGATTTCTTCGTCGGTGAGGATGAAACGTTCGCGGTCGTCCTTTGACGTCATGATGTTCTTGACGCGCTTGCTGCCGTCTTCGGAGTAGACCATACGGATGGCTTTCTCGCCCATGATTTTGGCGACGATGGATTTGTGGCCTGTTCGCAGCGTGGGCTTGTGGATGTAGAACTCGTCGGGGTTGACCGCGCCCTGCACGACGTTCTCGCCCAGGCCCCAAGCGCCCGTGAGGAAGACGGCATCCTTGTAGCCGGTCTCGGTGTCGAGCGTGAACATGACGCCGCTGCACGCCCTGTCGGAGCGGACCATCTTCTGCACGCCGATCGAGAGATAGACGTTGAAGTGGTCGAATCCCTTGTCCTGGCGGTAGCTGATGGCGCGGTTGGTGAAGAGCGATGCGAAGCAGCTCTTGCATGACTCGATGAGGTGCTCTTCGCCGCGCACGTTGAGGAACGTCTCCTGCTGGCCGGCGAAGCTCGCGTCAGGCAGATCTTCAGCGGTCGCGCTCGAGCGCACCGCCACGTCGACGTCGTTGGTGCCGTAGTTCTTGCTGAGCTTGTGGTACGCCGCGATGATTTCCTTGCGCAGTTCAGGCGGGAATTCGGCGTGGTGGATGATTTCGCGCACTTTCTCGCCGCGCTCGGCAAGGTTGCGCACGTCGCGCGTGTTGAGGCCGTGCAGCGCGTCGCGGATGGCTTTTTCGATGCCTGCTTTCTCGAGCAGGTAACGATAGGCGTACGCCGTGACGGCGAAACCGTTGGGGACGCGCACGCCTTTCGGTGTGAGGAGCCGGTACATCTCGCCCAAGCTCGCGTTCTTGCCGCCGACAAGCGGGACGTCGGCGATGGAGAGCTCGTTCCACCAGAGAATGAAGCGTTTGGACTTGTTCAACAGCCACCTCTTTTTCGTTCTACCAATCAGAACGCGGCACTATAAAAAACAGGCGGTCGAGGTGAGCATCACCAGATGCGAGGTGGCATCATCGGACGAGGTTCAGCAAGAGCGCGACGGCGATCAACAACCAGATCCAGTACACGAACGTCTTGTTGGTGTCGGGCCGCGACAAGCGTCGTCGTTCAACAGGGCGTCTGTCGTATGTATGCATCATCACTCACTGCCGCAACGCGTCGCATGGTTCTTCTTAAAAGTTGTGGAGACAAGATGATTGATGGAGGGGGCAAGAGAACGGCGTCGAATGGACTGGCGTACAAGGATGAAGAGGGGTTGCTTGGTGCGTTGAATGTAGAACGGTTCGAAAGAAATGGAATAAAAAGAAAACAAAAACGGTGCGTGCTTAGTCCTGTGCCGTCGCGTACAGGTGCTTGATGGCGACGATGAACGCCGCCGGACCTGCCACACGTGCGATGTTGGCGAGGACGTCTGTCAGCATCGCGTTGGCCAAGAGCGGCCCGAGCGTGCTTGCGCTCAGGAGCAAGGCGATTGTCGCGACAAGGAACCCTGTCGTTTCGCGTTCCGTCACATTCAGGAATCCGACGATCAGACCGAGTATCGCGAGCACCCATCCAACCATCGGGTTGCTGCCAAGGCTCGAGATGACTCCAGCCAGGATGGCAAGTATGCCTGCCACGATAAAGGCCCATCGCCCAATACGTGTATTCACCATTGAGGTTACCTCCTTTGATGCGGACACTGCGTGCCCGCACGGCTGCCCGTTCCCTTCTACGTTTTTAAAATATCGTTACTACCGTCGGGTGTTACAACGAGTGCAATCGCACGGGTCGAAGAGCACGAGAATGCACGGAGGCCGTGCATGCCGTCATGAGTACGGACCTATCCAACAATTTAAATACGTTCGCGGCTGCCGTTGGACGGAAAAAGATGGTGTGGAAACGCGCTGGGGTATCGTACAAGGTAGCCGGTGCCATCGCCGGCATCGTGGTGCTCGTGCTTGTCATCGCGCTCTGGCCCAGGCAGGCCGAACCGATTGGTCTGCTCGTGCTGGTGCAAGGCACGCCCACTATCGGCTCCGATCTCGAATTGCAGGTGAGCGTCACGAGCGACGCGCCGCGCCAGGTCGTGCTCGTCGCCGAGCTCTTCAACCGCCAGCGTGAGCTGGTCAACATCGTGCGGCAGACCGAGGATGTCGATGGCGAGGCGATCGTGATGATGCGCGTGCGCATCCCGTCCTCGCTGCCGGAAGGGAGCTATGTGGCTGTCGTGACCGGCCGTTTCGACCGCACGCGCCTAATCGCCAACGAGGTCGACGTGCGCATCAGCGCGCCGACAGCAGGGGAGGAACAACCCCCTGCGCCAGAACCAGCGCCAGAACTGCCTGTCGAGGAGCCTCCTGTCATCGACACCACCGAGGGTCCGACGTTCGATGGTCCCACTATCGAGGACGTCGTACCGAAGGAGGAGACTCCACAGCCGGCGAACTTCACGCCGCTGCCTGCGTTCACCGACGTGAGCGAGGTGGTCGAGTTCGCCAAGCAGGACCCGCAGGCCGCGCTGCAACGGTGCCTGCTCTTCACGCCGCCCGACAGCACGAGCTGCGTCTCGCGCATCGCGGCCGACAAGGGCGACGATACGCTCTGCGAGGTGCTGACCGACGAGTTCGAGCGCGACAAGTGCTACTTGAGCGTCGCCGGTACCGGAAAGCCCGAGAGCTGCGACAAGGTCAAGGACGATGCGTTGCGCTCGACGTGCGCCGCGGTCTCGAAGATGACGGTGGCGCCGCCTGATGACTCGCCGCTCGAGGGCGATGAGCGGTCGGAGTGGGATTCCATATGACTCCTACGCGACGAGGCCAAATCACGGTGTTCATCATCGTCGGACTGCTCTTGCTCATCCTCGCAGGCCTGGCAGCATATCTCATGGGGCGCACCGAGACGGCACCGACAGCGCCCACACAGCAGCAGGAGGCGGCCGTGGAGGACATCAAGGCACGCATGCAGAGTTTCGTCGACGGCTGCGTGCGCACGATACTCGCGCCGCTCGTCTATGAGATGGGGTTGCGCGGTGCGACGCTCAACCCGCGGACGGACAAAGGGACGGTGTTCGCCACGTTGACCCGCAAGGAGGTCGACACGTGGTGCGTCGAGGTGACGGCGGAGAAGACGTGTACCAATCGTGCAAGGACACGCGAGATCGTCGAGAAGGAGATGAACGTCGAGTTGGCGCGCCGCCTGCCCGCGTGCCTGCAGACCATCGGGCGCGCGTTGCCCGGCGGCAAGGTCGTGCCGGAGAGCAAGCCGCTGAAGGTGCTCACGACGCTCGAGGGCGAGGACATCATCGTGCGGCTCACGTTCGAGGGCACGGCGTCGTTGCGGGAGGCGCGTGTCGATTTCGAGGAGTTCATCGCACGGACACCCATTCCCTTCGGTCGCCTCGTACAGATCGGGCTTGACATCACCAACGCCGAGGCGCGTCAGGGTTTCTTCGACAAGGAGGCGTACATCCTGCGTCAGGGCGGCGACATCATCATCCAGAAGGCGCGGCCCTATCCTGACATCATCTACACGGTGTCCACGCAGGTCGCAGGGTATTCCATCCCGCTCACACTCATCTTCGGTGTCAAGGGACGCGACACCGCGAACATCGAGCTGCGCAAGGCTCTGTCCTCGCTCGGCTGCTGCGTCTCGCCCAGCACCGACTGCCGTTCGAACATCGAACAGTCGGTCTGTACCGCTGAGGGCGGCGCGTACACCGCCGGCGCTGCGTGCCGTTGCCAGACCCTGAGCAAGCCGGTCGTGCAGGGATGTTGCGCGCGCAGCGACAACACCTGCTCGTTCGCCGTCAATGCGCTCGATTGTAACGGGACGTATGCTCCCAATGACCGCAGCTGTTCAGGCGCGATCGCCAACGGCAACTGTTCGAACCTCTGGTGCAGCGACACGCTCTACTACCAGTCAAAGTATTTTGGTGAAAAGCAGCATGGCGAGAGCTGGTGCACGTACGACACCGTGACGGGTTTCGGCACCGACTTCGTCGGCAACCGTCATTACGTGCACTCCTGCATCAACGGCAAGGAGTACGTCGAGCCGTGCCGCGACTACCGCGAGGAGCACTGCGTCGAGGGCAAGGACCCGAAGACGAAGTTCAACCGCGCGACGTGCAAGCTCAATCGCTGGTATGACTGTGCGGGCGGCGGAGGCTGCATGGACGTCGAGAACAGGGAGTGCTTCAACCTTAATCTCATCAGTTCTGCGATCACGAACAAGGCGCATATCGCCTGTGTGCCGTTCGTGCCGCCTGGCTTCAAGTTCTGGCTCGGGCAGAACAGGGCGGCGTGCAACGTCGGCAACGCGAGGGTGCACCGCAAGTATCCGCGCACGCAGGGCTTCAACCTCCTGCACATCTGTTCGCGCCTCGGCGACTGCAGCGACAAGCGTAACTGGGTGGGCGTGCTCGCAAAGGGCGGCTACTACAACCCCAAAGGGCGTCCGAAACAGAAGCACTACGACGCCTATTCGCTCGCCGGCTATCACAATCCTATCGGCACGTCCGAGGATCAGCCGTATCATTACCTGCGTCGCTACAAGAAGCAGCGCACGCTCTATCCCTGGCTCTCCGGGCTCACCTACGAGACGTCGTTCAGTCGCAATGTCGGCGCCACATCCATCGCGTCAGGTGGCGGCGGGCAGGTGCAGTGCAAGCCGTGGGTCGCGCCTTCGGACTACTCGCGTTGTCAGTTGTGCAATCTCGACTGGAACAGGCCGTGCACCGAATATCGTTGCGAGGCGCTTGGTTCGTCCTGCCGCTGGATCTTCAGCAAGGGCGTCGGCACCTGCCAAGGGCCTGCGAGCGGCGGCGCGGACCTCATCGGTCCTGTCGTGACGCTCGACCAGGACTCTGTCAAGGACTTCATCGTCACGAGCGAGCCTGGCACCACGACACATGTCAAGTACGGGTTCCAACCGCCCGCGCCAGGCAGCACCGCGGTCCTCTTCAACCTGCTCACAAGCGAGCCGGCACGGTGTTTCGGTGCGCTCGCACCGCCAGGGGTCGAGTTGCCTGACTCCGAACTGCAGGTGGACGTGCCTGACGCATTGACAGTCCCGGGTGAGACTGCAGAGGATCACTTCGTGAGCTTCTTCGAGATCCCGGTCGGGACAGGTGACTACATGACGGTGCATCCTGTCGCGTTCATCACGCCGCCGAAGGAATTGATGCCCGCGGTCGGTTTCGTGTCGAACAACGCCACGCTGTACTTCTCGTGCGACGACGAATTCGGCAACCCTGGCAAGAACATCCTCTCGGTGCGGATCCCGCTCAACGACAGCGCCGAGACGGTCGATGTCAAGCCGCCCAAGGTGATGTCCGCCGAGCGCATCGATGCCACGGGCTTCCCGGCTGCGTTCCGCGCCTCGTTCGACGAGCCGATCGAACAGTGCCGTGTCGGGGGCGAAGGGCAGTCCTTCGACCAGATGGCGCTGCTCGACGGGTGCGCGCCGGGCGCGTTCGATTACGCGATCGTCGACTGGGCGCCGCTGGGCGCAAAGGTGTGTGAACTCACGCTCGATGATGCGCTCAAGGATATCACGCACATCAGTTGCAAGGACCTCGCCGGCAATATCAACGAGCCGAGCCCCATCACCATCCGCACGGTCGAAGCCACGGAAGGCGAGACGCCGCAGGACTTCTTCGTGGACGTCCCGGAGGACGAAGGGGATGGTGGCGCGGACGGCGACGGATTCGATGAAGGCGCGCAAATCGCCTGAGTAGTCGCGTCGTGTGCGATTGAAGGAGAGACGTTCTTACGCGACGCAAGCGACGCACGAGCCGCCGCAGTCGATGCCGAGTTCATTGCCGTCTTGGATGCCGTTGAAGCAGTGGTTGGGCGGTCCGCCGCCACCGCCGGTGCCGCAGGGCAGGCAGAACGAGCCGCCGCAGTCGATGCCAAGCTCGTCCCCGTTCTTGATGCCGTCGCTGCATGTGGGCTGTACTGCGCACGGCGGGCATGTGGGTCCACCGCAGTCGATGCCTGTCTCCTGGCCGTTCTTCAGCCCGTCGTTGCATGTGGCTTGGAATTGCGGCGGTTGTTGCGCATCCGGCGGGATGGTCGTCGACCCTTCGCTTGCAGGGTCCTTGTGCGCGGTTTCCGCTTTCTTCTCCGCCTTCTTGTCCTTCTTGTGGCAGCAGCCGGCTGCGATGACGACCAGCACGAGGAACGCGACTACGAGAATCCTGCGCATGCCTCTTTTACTGACCATCGCGTTCGTCATCGCGACCGTGCTATAAATACTTTCCGCGCAGTCCCTGCGAACGCCAGAGCACGTAGGCGCCCACCGCGAGCACGGGGATCGTCAGCGTCTGTCCTGCGGTGAGCGGTCCGACCCAATAGTCGGGCTCGCGCAGGAATTCGACGCCGAACCTGCCGATGCCGTAGACGACCATCCACAGTCCGGTGAGGAACCCGTCGCCGTACTGGTGGTCGCGGTTGGCGAACATGATGATGCTGTTCAAGAGATTATAGCCGATTTCATACAGCTGGCTCGGATGCCGCGCGACGCCGTCCTCGGCGAGCGGGAAGACGACGCCCCAGGACAGCGTTGTCGGTCTTCCATAGAGTTCGCCGCTGATGAAGTTGCCGATGCGGCCGAAGATCTGGCACGCTGCGAGCGGCACCGCGAAGAAGTCGACGAGACGCAGGAAAGGAACGTTGTTGCGTCTGCTGAAGTACCAGAGTGCGAGCCCGACGCCGATGAGGCCGCCGTGGAAGCTGAAGCCGCCGTACCATATCTGCAGGATTTCAAGCGGGTTGGCGAAATAGTAGCTCGGCTCGTAGAAGAGCACGTAGCCGAGGCGCGCGCCGAGGATGAGCGAGAGAGCCCCCCAGAGCATTGTTGTCCAGAGCGGCTTCTTCGCAAGCGGTGCTTTGCCGAGGCGCAGACGCCAGAGAGCATACGCGATGACGAGGATGAAGCTCAGGACGTAACCGAACGCGTACCATTCGACCTCGATGCCGGCGACCGAGAACGCTATCGGATTGAGAGTGTGCGTCCAGACCATGAGTGGAACCGCGTCAGCCCTCGATGACTTTTATGCGTTTGGCGCGCTCGCGTGCGTAGTCGTCGCGGACCATCGCACGCAGCACCGCGGCAGGCGTGCGCTGCGGTATCGGCACTATGGCGACGACACGGCCTTTGACGGTGCGCGTACGTTTGTGTTTCTTGCGGAACGCAGCAGCATGTTCTTTCATCGTCGCAGGCGGTCCTGTAACGCTGCGCGTGGCAGGCAACATCTTCTCCTTGGTGACGAACCACAGCGTCGCATCGCCGCCATGCCATTGCCAGTCCTTGCCGGCGATGGAGAAGCCCGCATCGAGCAACGCTTTCTCGCAATGTTCATAGAGCTTGAGGAAGCGCGTGCCCACGATGTCGTCGCTACCGCTCGTGGGCGATGCGACGACGCGTATGAGTGTCCCGCGCTTGCGAAGCCCTGCGACATCGATGGGCTGCCGTTCGAAGAACCGCTTGTGTGGTGCATGGAGGAACTTGCGCGCGGCGACGATGAACCGCCGATAATTGTCGCTCGTCAGGCTCGCCGCCGCGTTGCGCTCGTGCTGCACAGGGTCGACCACGACGAGCGGGCCGCCTGTCTTGCTCGTGTTGAGCGTCTGCAATGCTTTTCCTTTGTGCGCGTTGGGCACGTCGATGACGGTCTTGGTTTTTTCATTCCAACGTGATGCCTGCCGCAGGAGTCTGAGGAAACCGCCGTAGTGGATGACGAGCAGGTCGAGCAGGTGGCCGCTAAAGCCACGGATGTAGCTTTCTGCGCCGTAGACGCGTTGTGCCTTGCAGAACTTCTTGGC
>Ga0247727_10016358_pt1 | contig 11992 bp, 9 predicted proteins | sample WisWelCaveWW1625_FD_202498 | JGI IMG/M metagenome (GOLD analysis project Ga0247727, IMG submission 202498) | Biofilm microbial communities from Wishing Well Cave, Virginia, United States - WW16-25 | ecosystem: Environmental > Aquatic > Deep subsurface > Groundwater > Cave microbial mat | place...
AGACCATCACGAAATTTTCCATGGAGAATGTGCAGTTCCTCCAGAGCTTCGGCGTGAAGATGGTGGTCGTCGCCTGCAACACAGCCTCCTCACTCGCACTGGAGGCACTCCAGCAAAAATTTACCATCCCCATCATCGGCGTGATCGAACCCGGGGCCCGCGAGGCTTTAAAGCGCACCAAGAACGGCCGCATCGGCGTCATCGGCACCAAGTCCACGATCCATTCCAACGCCTATGAGACTTGGCTCAAGCGGCTGGACCCGTCGGTCACGGTCTACTCGAGCGCCTGCCCGCTGTTCGTGCCCTTCGTGGAGGAAGGATGGTTTAACGGGGAGGTGGTCTCCAAGGTCGCGCACACGTACCTAGATGGTTTGCGCGCTTTCAAGATCGACACCCTGATCCTGGGCTGCACGCATTACCCTCTTTTATCTCGTGTGATCCAAAGGACTCTCGGAAGGAATGTGCGTCTGGTCAATTCGGCCGAGGAAACGGCCCGTGAGGCCAAGCAGATGCTTGCCCAGATGGACACACATCCACCGCGCGCGACAAAGTCACCAAGCTTGCGGTTCTACGTTTCTGACGAGCCGGAGCAGTTCAGGACTCTCGGAGAGCGGTTTTTGGGCAAGCCGATCCCGACCGTGGCGAAGGTGGGGGAACACTACCGCCAGCCGGATTTTGACCGCCGCAGCGGCAACGACCCGCTCATCGAGGGCACGATCGAAGGCCCGTTCATTTCCAAGGCGGAAGGCTGACATGTTCGAAGTGACCGTCGAGGAGGAGTTTTCCGCCGTGCATTATCTGAAGCTCTATGACGGCAGCTGGGAGCCGCGCCACGGCCACCAATTCAAGGTCGCCGTCACGGCCCGCTCGCGCGCACTGGATTCGATGGGCGTGGTGGTGGATTTTGAGTGGTTGAAACCCGCCTTGAAATCGATCCTTTCGGAGTTCCATGAAAAGTCTTTCAACGACGCGCCTGCCTTCAAGGCGCCTTTTGTGAACACATCCGTCGAGAACATCGCCAAACTCATCCACGACCGTCTTTCCGCCTCAGTTCCGGCCAGCGACGCTTGTATTGCGCGAGTGACAGTCTGGGAAACGCCGGACGCCTGCGCCTCCTACATAGCCGACGAGGTGAGGGGATGAAAGCAAAGATCACGGACAAGAGGGGACAGACCGAGATCAGCGAGATTTTCTCCTCACTGCAGGGCGAAGGACCGTACCTCGGCGTGAAGCAGGTGTTCGTGCGTTTTGGCCGCTGCAACATGAGCTGCGGCTATTGCGATGAGCTCGAAAATATGAAGCCGGAGAACTTCACGGTGCTGTCGCTGGCGCAGGTCCTGCAAGGCATCGGCCGTTTTGAGAAAGAAAAAGGACCCCATCATTCGGTCTCGTTGACGGGCGGCGAACCGCTCTACTACACAGCTTTCCTCGAGAACCTGCTGCCAAGGCTGAAGGAAAAAAGATACGGCACTTACCTTGAGACCAACGGCACCCTGCCGCGCGAGCTCGACCGCATCATCCGCTTCTGCGATATCATCGCGATGGACATGAAGCCAGCTTCCTCGACCGGAGACCGGAATTATGACAAGGAACACGAAGAATTTCTCAAGATCGCCGCGCGCAAAGAGGTGTTTGTGAAAGTCGTCATCACACCCGACACGAAGGCCGAGGAATTTGAGCGCTGCGTGCAGATCGTCGAATCCGTGGACCCGCATATCCCGTTCATCCTTCAGCCCTTGAGCGACGCCTTCGGCATCAATACAAAATCGCTCCAGCTCATCGAATCCTCCTTCATGCAGTTGGCCGAGAAGGCTCTCTGTGATGTGCGCACCATCCCGCAGATGCATAAGATCTGGGGTGTGCGTTAGTGCGGCAACGGACGTGGTCCGAATGATGCCGGTTGCGCGCTGTAAAGATGCAGGAAGTATTTAACGAATCATTGCTCGTGAAATTCTGTTGCTCGGACCGCGTCCGGTCAGAAAATAGTTCTCGTTAATACGAAAAAAATTTGCTAGAATCCATACCGTCATGAAGAAAAAACGATTAGTAAAAATTATTTTCGTATGTCTATTCGCCATTACAGCTTTCCACTCGAGTGGAGTTGAAATTGCTTTTTGCAATGAAAGCGTCTCACCGATTAAAGACGCTTCTCATGGTTGCTCTATTTGTCAGCCAGGCGGCCACTCAGTCACTTTTAGTCAGCCTGTAGTTGTTCGTCCGGGTGATTTAGTAAGCTTCGCGTTAATAAATCACGCTGCTTTAAAAAATCAAGAACCCACCTTTTATTTTTTCCGTCCCCCAATTTCTCTTTAAGTTTTAGTTTTTATTTCCACAAAACTTAAAGAGGTGTGTCTTGAACCGTATAATTTCTATATCATTTTCGATCTTATTTTTAACTGTTTCTCAATCAGCGCAGGCTGTCGAGCGCTCCAGCGCGAGTCCAGAGATTTTATCTCTCGAAGGCTCTCTTAGTCTGGCATACGAGGGCAATCCCCGGCTGCTTGAGGCAAGGGAAGAGCTTGAAGCTCAAAAAGGCCGCCACATCAGAGCCGAAGCTTTGCCCAATCCCGAAATAGAGTTTGGAATCTCTGGTTTAAAGAAAAGCCGAGAAAGCGAGGAGAGTGAGGAAGAAAAGCGCAACCCTCGTCTAGGTTCCTACTCGATCACGCAGCCTTTAGACCCTTTGGGGACTAGATTTTTAAGAGGCCGGATTGCAAGTGACGAGATCGGAATAGCAGAATCCACGATCGATCTCATTTGGGGCGAAGTGCGCCAAGAAGTTATTTCCCTTTACTCGACGATTCAAGCCCAAGACAAGGCCCTTCGCATCGCCAAAGAGAACCTCGATACCACCCGCCAATTTTTTACATCAGTTGATAGCCGCTTTCAAAGTGGGAACGCGCTTAAAAGCGATTTGCTTCGCGCCCGTATCGAGGTTTCCCGGAAGGAGAACGACTATATATTGCGGGAGAAAGAACTCAAGCTGTCCAACGGGAGATTCAACTTATCTCTTGGAAGGCCCTATGATTATCCGTTTGAGCTCGCTGATGGGTTAGAAGCCGTAGCGCTTGAGGCTCATTATGAAGAACTCTTAAAGAAAGCCCTGAAAGACCGCGCCGATCTTAGGATCGAAGAAAAGAGGTTGAGTATCGAGAAAAAGAGCCACCTAAGCTCTGTTTTAAGATTTATCTTTCCAAGCATGGCCGTTACCTATGAGCGAACAACAGAAGATTTTGAAAATGACTCGGCGATCCTGCTCGGAGCGTCTTATCCCTTATGGGACCTTAATTTCGGGGAGATGAAAGAAACGAAAGCCGCAGCAGAAAAGCAAAAAAAGCACCTTGAAGCGTTGAAGCGGCAAGTAGGGCTTGAGGTATACGAGGCTATCTTGAACGCTGAGGTCGCGTATCGGCAGGTAATTCTCCAGAAAAAAGCACTGGATGAGGCTAACGAGCTTTTAAGACAAGTAACCCTGAGTTATGAGGAAGGTAAAGTTCCGTTCATCGGTTTTCTTGAAAATCTAAAAACCATCAACGAGACGCGGCTGTCGTTTTTGGATGCCGTAACAGAATCGAAAGAAAAAAATGCTGAGCTTGAACGCATGGTTCAAGCAACACCTATTCCAGGAGGAGCCAAATGAAACGTCTTTTTATAATCCTTGCAGCAGTTTCTTTGTTGAGCGGCTGTTCTAAGGAAGCGCCCGACGCGGCTAAGGAGAGCGTCGAGGGGGACCATCAAGAAACTGTTGTGCATCTAAAAGGGGAATCTCAAAAGCTCATAGCGCTTCAAATTGTGGAAGCAGAGGAAAAACCGCTTTACTCGACGATCGAGGTTTCGGGCGAAATTGCTTCTGAAACCGAAGACGTAGCGCATATCACATCGCCCGCGTCAGGGACTTTGAAATCCCTGAAAGTCGAAGTCGGTGCGGTGGTCGAAAAAGGCACGGTTCTTTGCGTTATTCAGTCGCGTGATGGAAAGGATATTGAGATTCCTTCTCCCTCCCACGGCATTGTGCTTGCTTGGTATATGAAGGCAGGGGAAGAGGTGGACCCGGTAAATTCGCTTTTGACGGTCGCCAACCCCGATCTTTTGCGCGCGAGTTTCAGCGTTTACGAAAAAGACATCGCTGGGTTACAGCTCGGCCAGCAAGTTCTTGTAAAAAGCCTCGCGTATCCCGAAACAGATTTTGAAGGCAAGATAGCGTTTATTTCGCCGCAGGTAGACCCGCACAGCCGGACCGTAAAAATTCGGGCCGATGTAAAAAACGAAGAACATCTTATTAAGTTCGGTATGTTCGTGACGGGAAAAATCCTTGTTCCTATCGCTGAGAAAGCGCTTGTGATCCCTGTGGAATCTGTTCAAGAAATAAACGGCCAAACCGTTATTTTTGTTCCGACTACGGATGATCCCGATAAATTTAAGATCGTGCCTATAAAAGTAGGTCGCAAGACGGATACTACCCTCGAAGTGCTAGAAGGCATCAAAAGCGGTGAGAAGCTAGCAGGCAGAGGCAGTTACTACATAAAAGCCGAGCTTCAAAAAGGGGAGCTTGAGGAAGAATGATAGAAAAAATCATTCAATTTTCGTTAAAGCAAAGAATCCTTGTTTTAATCGTAAGCTCTATTCTTATTGGTCTTGGGATCTGGTCGGCGCAGAATCTCCCGATTGATGCAGTTCCCGATGTAACAAATGTGCAGGTCCAAATCAATACCTCAGTGTCGGCTCTAGGGCCTATAGAGGTTGAAAAGCTGATAACTTTCCCCATTGAAGTGGCTATGAGCGGTCTTCCCGATGTCGAGGATGTGCGCTCACTTTCCCGATATGGCTTGTCTCAGGTGACATTGGTTTTTAAGGATGGGGTCGACATATATTTTGCACGGCAGCTCGTTCTTGAGAAATTACAGCAAGCTAAGGAGGAAATCCCAGCGGATCTTGGGACTCCGACAATGGGGCCCATTTCAACGGCTCTTGGCGAAATTTATCTCTATACGGTGGAAGGCGAGAAATATGACCCTACCGAGCTTCGGACCATCCAGGACTGGATCATTAAGCCCCAGCTTCGGACAACTCCGGGTGTCACGGAAGTAAACTCCATTGGCGGATTTGAAAAGCAATATCAGGTTCTTCCTAACCCCTCCAAGCTCTTGTCCTACAACCTCTCTCTTGATGAGCTTTTTGAAGCGCTTGAGAAAAATAACACCAATAAAGGCGGCTCCTACATCGTCAAAAACGAGGAACAATATCTTGTGAGAGGAGTCGGTCTCGTCCAATCCATCGAGGATATTGAAAATATCGTCGTGGCCGTCAAAGAAAACTCTCCCATCTATGTGCGAGACGTGGCGCAAGTAAAGATCGGACCCGAAGGCGGCCGCACAGGAGCCGCTACGCATAACGGTAAGGAAACGGTGATTGGGACGGCCATCATGCTAAAAGACGAAAATAGCGGCATGGTCTCAAAGAGTGTGCGCGAGAGATTAAAAGAGATCCAAAAAACATTGCCCGAAGGCGCGAAGATTGAATCCGTTTACGACCGAACAATTCTTGTTAATAAGACCATCGATACGGTCAAAAAGAATCTATTTGAAGGCGGGGTGCTTGTTATCGCGGTATTACTTATTCTTCTTGGCAATGTTCGAGCGGCACTCATTGTCGCATCCGCCATTCCGCTTTCTATGCTCTTTGCTATGACGGGAATGGTGGCCACGAAAACTTCCGGGAATCTGATGAGTCTTGGCGCGATCGATTTTGGTCTCATTGTGGATGGTGCGGTATTTATGGTCGAAAATATCGTCCGGTCTCTTTCTGAACGTAAAAAATCCGAGGAGTTTCCCATTACTTCGGAGATGTATGTGGAAGAGATCATGGCCGCTGCGAAGCAGGTCGCAAGACCTGTCGTTTTCGCTATTACTATCATCACAATTGTTTATCTGCCGATACTGACGCTTGAGGGGATCGAAGGGAAAATGTTCAAGCCAATGGCATTGGCCGTTGTCATGGCTCTTGTCGGGTCGCTCTTTTTCACGCTGACGCTAATTCCGGTGCTTTGCACATTCTTTTTGGGACGCCACGTCGAGGAAAAGGAAAATAAGCTGTTCCATTTCTTGCAGAAAAAATACTCATCCATCCTTACTTGGGCGATGAAACACAGCGGGAAAGTTCTTTTAATTTCTTTGATGTCGGCTCTTGTGAGCATCCCTATTTTTCCGCTCCTGGGGTCTGAGTTCATCCCGCGTCTGGATGAGGTTTCGCTTGCCGTTCAATCGATGAAGCCAACAGGTATTTCTTTACCGGAATCTGTAAAACTTGCGGGACTTTTAGAAAAAACGCTTCTCGCGTTTCCAGAAGTAGAGACGGTTTTTAGCCGCACTGGAACAGCGGAAGTGGCGACCGATCCTATGGGACCCAATGTCACCGATACTTACATTATGCTAAAGAAGAAAATCGATAACAAAGAGAAATTGATAGAGAAGATGTCAGAAGCCCTTTCCCTTATTCCGGGAATGGCGTTTGGGTTCTCACAACCCATCGAGCTGAGGGTGAATGAGCTTATTTCGGGGGTCCGTTCGGATGTTGCGGTTAAACTGTTTGGGGATGATCTGGAGGCATTAAAAAATAAAGGGGACGAGATTTCGCGCGTCCTTTCTTCTATTCGCGGGGCAAAAGATGTTAAAGCCGAGCAGGTGGCGGGCCTTCCCACGCTCCAAGTAGAGGTAGACCGTCAGAAAATAGCCCGCTATGGAATAAACGCGTCCGAGGCTCTTGAGTTGATTGAAATGGCTGTCGCGGGAAAATCTGCCGGAGAAGTGTTTGAAGGAGTCAAAAGATTCGACTTAGTGCTTCGTTACCCCGAAGAATACCGCAACAATCCGGAAGCCATCGGAAATCTTCTTGTGAGAACTCCCGACGGCCAAAATATTCCTCTCAGGCAGCTTGTCAAAAAAATCGCTATTGAAGAGGGTCCAGCGCAGATCAGCCATGAGGGCGCAAGGCGCAGGATTGTCATCGAGGCGAATGTGCGTGGCCGTGACATAGGAAGTTTTGTGCAGGAAGCCGAAAAAGCTATCGAGAAAAAAGTGAAGCTTCCAGCAGGTTATTCTCTACGGTGGGGCGGACAATTCGAGAATTTACAAAATGCCCAGAAAAGGCTCATGATCGTAGTTCCTGTATCGCTCTTTCTGATCTTCCTGCTTCTTTTCTTCTCATTCAATTCTATAAAACAAGCCTTTCTTGTTTTTACGGGCGTTCCGCTGGCTATTACGGGAGGAGTGCTTGCGCTTTTGGTTGCGCAGATCCATTTCAGCATATCGGCTGGGGTTGGTTTCATAGCGCTTTTCGGCGTTTCGATGTTAAACGGGATCGTCGTAGTTTCTTATATTAACGAGCTTCGTAAAAATGGAATGGGTTTGGAAGAGGCCGTTATCAAGGGAAGCCAAGTCAAGCTTAGGCCGGTGCTTACGACGGCTCTTGTGGCGAGCTTAGGATTCGTGCCAATGGCTTTAGCTCACGGGACCGGAGCAGAGGTTCAAAAGCCGCTGGCAACGGTTGTGATCGGGGGGCTTATTTCATCCACGATCCTTACGCTACTTGTTTTGCCGATACTTTACATTAGGTTTGAGAAGAAGCATCCGGACAGGATCACCTAAATGTCGACGGCAACGCACCAAGAAAAGTGGTTTCAGGTTGTTCTTCCTAGGGATTCTTTTGCATTAGCAGTAGACAGTGTGGAATGGGACGGGGAGAGTGCGTTGGTGGTGACAAAGGTAGCCCCCACAGCACTCTGGATGATGGGCATCGACATTCAAGATATAAAGATATGGATACGGCAGAATGGTGGAAGTATAGAAGAGCTGCGAGACACACAGGCCAGATTGGTAGTCTGACCGGACAAAAAAGGGTAAAATTACGTTTATGTCCAATCACGAACATTCCCATGATGGCGGGCACCCCCACACTCATTCTCATGGTGTGATCGACCCATCAATCATTACTCATGAGCGTGGTCTTTGGGCCGTGAAGTGGCCATTCGTCGCCCTGATGATAACCGCAGTTTTACAGCTCGCGATCGTCATCCTCACAAATAGCATCGCGCTTCTGGCTGATACGATCCACAATTTTGGAGATGCGGCTACCGCAATCCCATTGGGCATCGCTTTTCTTTTCGCCAGGCGCAAGCCTACAAAACGCTTTACCTATGGTTATGGACGAATCGAGGATTTAGCGGGAGTCGCTATCCTTCTTCTGATTCTTTTTAGTGCTATTTTTGCGGGTTATGAGTCCGTGAATCGATTTTTCCATCCGCAGCCTGTTTCTCATCTTTTGGCGGTTGTTATTGCGTCAATCTTAAGTTTTGCGGGGAATGAGGGTGTTGCAATCTTTCGAATCAAAGTAGGTAAGGAGATAGGGAGCGCAGCATTAATTGCGGATGGTTATCATGCCCGCGTCGATGGATGGGCGAGTTTAGCGGTGCTCGTAGGCGCTATTGGAATATGGCTTGGCTTTCCTCTTGCCGATCCCATTATGGGCCTTGTCATCACAATTTCAATCTTGTTTATCGTCTGGAGCTCTGGAAAGGAAATTTTTAGCCGAATGTTGGACGGAGTAGATCCTGAAGTTCTACATGAAGTTGAGCATGCCGCTGAACACGTAGAAGGGGTTAAGAAAATTGGAGATATTAAGGCTCGGTGGGTAGGGCATAAGCTATTTGTTGAGATGGCTATTGCCGTGAAGGGCAATGCATCCGCTAAGGAAGGACACGACGCAGCCAAAGAAGTTCGCCATCAGATTTTGCATCATCTTCCTCATGTTGGACAAGTCATGATTCATGTGGATACCGAAAAAGATTTTGGGGAGGAGCATTACAAGATTGGGCGCCACCAGCACGGCGATTGGCCGCTTCATTCGCATGATTGATTTTGGGATACCACTGGGATATCATCACTGCCTCCATTAGACGAATCTAGACGCGACTAGGCGCATAAGCGTTTCAGAGTTTCGTTGTCCTAACCTTCGACGTTACGTATACTAATACAATCATGCGCAACTCCCCGCAACTAAACGATACTCAAAAAATCCAATTCCGATGCGAGCACAAAATCTGGGGAGTCCGCTAGCGCCCCATGGGACGCTCGGTCCTCCTGGCGACCCAGAACAAAGACAAGCTTCGCGAGTTGCAGAGCCTTCTGCGCGGCACGAAGGTGCACGTATGCCTGCTGTCCGAATTTCCCAGGACGCCTTCCGTACGCGAGGACGGGAAGACTTTCGAGGAAAACGCCGAAAAAAAAGCGCGTGTTTATTCCAAGCGCACGCGCTCGTTCGTGCTGGCTGATGATTCAGGCCTGGAAGTCAGGGCGCTGGGCGGCAGGCCCGGCGTCTACTCCGCGCGTTTTGCCGGGCCCCGCTGCAGCTACGCGGATAACAATCAGAAGCTTCTCAGTCTATTGCGGGACGTTTCCTGGCCCAAGCGCGACGCGCGCTTTGTCTCCGTCGTTTCGGCTTTCGACAACGGACGAAAGGTCGCGACCGTGCGCGGGGAGTGCGAAGGACGCATCGGCTACCTGGAAAAGGGCCGGAATGGTTTCGGCTATGACCCGGTCTTCATCCCCAAGGGCCTGGGAAAGACGTATGCGGAGCTGACTTCCGCCAAAAAAAACGCGCTCAGCCATCGCGGCAAAGCGCTTCGGAAGGTCAAAAAAATCCTTTTACATTACCTGTCACGGCGTCAGACCCTGAACGACGCCGGTTAAACGCCTGGCCGCTCCGCGTGGCGTCGGAAGCAGCATCTTCTCGTATTTGGGCTGGGAGACGGAGCCGCTCACGCGGTACTGCGAGATGGCGTTGCTGGCTTGACTCACCACCAGCGGGACAAAACCGCCCGTCAAACGCGCTCCTTCGATCACTTCGTTGGAATAGTGGATATCCATCACCATCTCCAGGACGCCTTCGAAGCTGAGTGTTCCTTCCAGCGACAGGTCTACCGAATCGCCCAAAAGCGTCAGGTCACGCGAGTGGATACGGCCGTCTTGCACCAGGAACGTTGCCGAGAGCTCCTCGAACGTGACCCAATCCAAGCCTTCCACCTTGACCAGCGGCAGGTGACCCATGTCCTTGAACTGGGCGGTCTGCCAGAGGAAGCCGCTTGTGATGCTCAGGGCGCCCTCGCCACGGTAAGTGGAGGGGTCGGAGAATTTTCCTTCCAGAGCCAATTTGGCGACAAGCATTCCCTTCAACTCCGGTTTTGCTGGGTTCAGCTCCGGACCCACGCGCGCCAAGTCCACGGTGTTCAAAAAGAGATTCCCCTTGAAGGCGGGTTCGGACGAGACCAGGTCCAGCTGAAGATTGCATAGCAGGGTGCCCCCGTATGTTTTGGCGCGGATATAAGGCACGTCACAGCGGCGGTTCTTCATGCGGATCTGGAGCTCGACCTCACTCAGCCGGTAACGGTCCTTCCAGTAGAGGGGCGTTCCCCGGGCGTCCATTTTAAAGTCCCAATCCGCGGGACGGTCCCAGGCGCCCGAAAGCGTGAACGGGCCTGACAGGCGGCCCGATACAAGCGGCGAGCCTCCTTTTTTTGAAAAGCGCGCCAGGACCCGGTCCGCGTTCATCTCCACGCTGCCCTTGAGTTGTAGCCAGGGATCCGTCCAATGCAGGCAGCGGCCGGCGAATTGCGCACTGCCTCCCTCGAATTGCGCCCGGCCGTTCTTGAGGAGCAGGTCGTTGCCCTGCTGCGAGTAATCGGTTTGGAGGCTCATGTCGCTTGAACGCAGGCGCAGGGAACCGCCGGCTCCCTCGGTTTTGGGTATGAAGGCGGAAAGCGTGTATGGTTTAGCGCCGATCTTGAAGCGCACGTCATCGAGGCGCACCCCGTCGGCGCTCATCCGGAACTCGCCGAAAAGCTCGCTCCAATCGATCTTTTTTGAGTCATTCTTCAGAGCGCCGTTTTTCACGACCAGTTTGTAGTCGGTTTGGATCTTGGCATCCTTGCGCAGGGAGCCTGTGAGCAACGTGTGTGCCTCAAGGTCTCCGCTCAATTTGAAATCTTTGAGTTTGTCCCTGTGTTCGGCAGGCAACAGCTCGCGGATCTGTTCCATGGTCATGCGCGTGCGGACATCCCCGTCCACGCGGAGCTCCCGGAAGGAACGCAGCGTGCCCGAAGCGTCAAAAAGGATCTTTTTGTACTGCCCGTGCATCGATTCCACGGTCAACAGGTCCGGTTCGAAGCGCAGACGCCCCGAAAGGTCGCCCAGTTCATCGATGGACCTGGACACATTTGTCGCGTCGACATCCAGGAGAGTGAGCGTGCCGCGGTATTTGTGAATGCGTTTGGTCACGGTGTCGAATTTGCCTTCGGCTTCGAGTTTGAGATGACCCGCATACCGCGTTTCGTTCAGTTTGAGCGTGGCCTCCTTGAGTTCCGCTTTGGTGTTAAAGAGCAGCGTCTGATCCTCACCGCTGAAAAGCCGGGTTTCAAGCGTGCAGCGGCCCTCGCGCAGGATGAGGAAATGGCCCTGCTGGTAATCGATGAGCCAGCCCGGGATCTCTTCGGTTTCGGTGCGAAACAGGAAGGTGTATCGGTCGTCTTTGAGGTCCCAGGCGCCGGATAATTTGACCGAGGCGTAGGAGGGCTTGCCGAGATGGAACTCTCCTTCGAATTTCAAGAGGGGGGCCTCCGGCATTGACAGCCGGACATTCAGCGGATGCAGCGTCTCGACCGGTTCGCCCTCCGGCCTGCGGCGCACATGGACCGTGGCTCCGGCTATCTCGATGCGCTCAATGTAGACATTTTCCGGCAAAAAGATATCGGGGCCGTATTGGAGGTCCCGCCATCTCGGTTGACGGGCATCGGAAATGACAGGCACGTCGATCTGTCCAGAGAGCAGGGTCTTGGGAGGTGGGACAGGGGCCGGGGCGGGGCGTTTCTCCAGGACCCAGTCATAGTCCGCGCCATCCAAAAGCAGACGGTCGATGACGATCTTTTTTTCGCGTAAAAAGGGAA
>Ga0247727_10016359_pt1 | contig 11991 bp, 8 predicted proteins | sample WisWelCaveWW1625_FD_202498 | JGI IMG/M metagenome (GOLD analysis project Ga0247727, IMG submission 202498) | Biofilm microbial communities from Wishing Well Cave, Virginia, United States - WW16-25 | ecosystem: Environmental > Aquatic > Deep subsurface > Groundwater > Cave microbial mat | place...
CACGCGAAGATCTGGGGGCCGATGGGCGCGGAGGCCGACGCGAGCTGGATCGTCGATCACTCCGGTCAGGAGCTGACCCATGGCTTCGTCAGCGCCGTGCTCCGAGATTACGCCCGCTTCGGACGACTCCTCGCCCACGACGGCGAGTGGCAGGGCCGCCAGCTCATCCCGCGCCAATGGGTCATCGACGCCACCACCGTGCCCGAACAGAACTCCTACCTCACCCCCGGACGACTCGTTCCCGGCTTCCCGCTCGGTTACGGATACCTCACCTGGATCCTGCCCGGCGAGAAGCGCATGTTCGCCCTACTCGGCACCCGCGGCCAGGCGATCTTCATCGACCCCGCCACCAGGCTCGTCATGGTCCACACCGCCGTCCGCAAGAACTTCGTGGAGCCGTGGGACGAGGCCCTCGCCCTCTGGTCCGCCGTCCTCCAGCAGTGCTCCGCCAACTCACGATGACTCGCAATTGGCACTCGGCAACACGCTCCTGAGGCGCGGATTGAAGTGAACCGCCGTGAGGACATAAAACCTCATCGAGAAGCGAGGCGTCCGGGGCTTCCGATCGCCGCCTCAGCTGCATCCGGACCTGGTACCTGCCGCGAACGGCCTCTGCAACTTCGCTGACGTTTTCTACCACGTCGTTTGATGTGGACTCAGCCGGCAAACGTCCACTGTTCGCTCGCCAACGATTCGATGATTCCGATTTGGAACTGGCAGTTCGAAGTGAGCTCTCTCTGGGGTCAACGCGATAGGCTCGCTGGCCTCGTAAAAGAAGAGGTAGGGCGTCGCATGGCTGAAAGGGCAATGCGCAAGGGTTCGTCAGACGCCGTCTAACGAAGCGCGGCTCACTTGGCGCCGGTGTTCTGGATGGCGAGGACCTGGGTCTTCCGGTCGCCGGGAGAAAGATCGACGGTGAGGGACTCGCCGGTCGGGAGGCGAGCCGCGTAGCGACCCGAGGGGAGATTCTGGAAGAGAGACTCTCCCTCCGAGTTGGCGACCATGGAGCGCTGCTCCGTGTCCAGGTCTTCGCGGCCGCCCGTGAGCTCGACGGGTACCCCAGCCTTGGGGCGGCCGTTCTCCTCGACGCGCACGACCAGGGTCGCGAGGCGCACGAGCTCGAGTCTCTTGCGGCAGAGATCGCCCTTCTGCAGAGCGACGTCAACCGGGCCCGCCGGCTCGTAGCCCTCGAGAGCGGCGCTCAGGTCCGCATTGCACTCAGGCAGGCGCGCGACGATCACCGGCTCGCGCCCGCTGACGAGGTTCACGTCACGAAACCCTGTCGGCCAGGGCGGCACGAGCAGGTGGACGGACGCGCCTGCGACTGGCTGACCCAGATCGTCCACAGTTTCGATCTCGAGGCGACACTCCTCCTCGAGAACGTGCTCGAGGGACTGCTCGGCCCTGCCGTCTCCCAGGCTCATCGGCCCCTGGTACTCGTCGCAATGCCCAGGCGCGGAGACATGCACGAAGTACACGCTCTCCGCAAGACCGAGCACTCGGTACCTTCCCTTGGCGTCGACTCGAGTTGCACAGCGAAGCACGCCGCCGTTCACGGCGTGGAATCCCACGGCCGCGTCGACCGCCTGGTCCTCTTCATTCCTGACCACCCCGGACACCGAAACACCCTTCACCTCGAAGTCGACCTCGACCACTGCGTCAGGAGCCGCGAGCGAGACCCCGCGCTCCTGGTCGAGGATGACACCCGACTCATCTGCTGTGAGACGCAGCACATACTCACCGGGGACGAGACCGGGGAGCACGTAGACCCCCATCCCGTTGACCTCGCTGCGCCCGACGATCCGCCCATTGTCCAGGTCGACGAGCTGCGCCACGAGCCCCTGAAGAGGCGCTCCCTCGCAGCGAACGGTGCCGCGGATCACGGCGCCCGCGTTGCACTGCAAGCTGAGGAACGCTTTCTCTCCCGGCCGGATCTCGGTCCAGCGGCAGCTCTTGGCGTCCGAGTAGTTCTCCATGTTGGTCCACTGGTCGATCAGCTCGACGCAGTAGAGTCCGGGGCTGAGCTCGGGAAACAGGAATCTACCTTGAGGGTCGGGCGCGATCTCCTCGGGCCAGGTGCCTGATCGATACACGAGGACCTTGAGCACGGACTCGGGCGCCGGCCAGCGGCACTCGACGATGCCCTCGAGCGCTCCTGCGCGCTGGATCTCGAGGCGGCGCGGAAAGTCAGAGGCGCGCAGATCCGCGAACATCGCCGTGCCGAAGCCGCTGGCGCGCACCGACAGAGTGAAGCTTTCCTCGGGCAATCCCGCCAGAGCGAAGGCGCCGGTCGCGTCTGCCGTCGCTCTGACGGTCGACTTCTCCGCCATCCAATCGCCCGAGAAGCTCCGGCGCATCAGGCCAAGGACCGCCCCCGCGACTGGATCACCTCCGTCATCGACCACTAGTCCGCTCGCCGTCGAGCCGCGGCGCATCACGATTTCGAGAGGCCCCGCGTCGCCTCCGGGTGGCACGTCCACGTCGCGGACGATCACCGGCTCGAACCCCGGCGCCTCGAAGCGCAGGTCAGTGAGCATCGAGTTCCGGTCGCGGAGCACAAAACTGCCAGCGTCGCTCTGAATAGTTTCCCACCAGTTCGATCGCCGCACATCGCGCTCCATCCGACATTGCGGCATGTGCGGCATCTCCTCGACCGAGAAACTTGTAATCGGCCCGCCATCCTCGTCTCGGAGTCGTCCAGAGACGATTCCTCTTCGCGGCAAGACGATCATGACGTGCTTGTTGGGGGCGGACAGGCCTACGAGAAAGGTGAGCGAGTAACCTTCCTTCGAAGTCTCGACAGAAACGCGATCGGACCTGGGTAACCAGCACATGTACCACGAACCGTCAGTCTCTGTAGTCATACGGCCAAGCATGGCGTTCTGCTCGGGCAGGCCAACGTGGACCTCTGCTCCCTCAACTGGTTGACCTCTGTCGTCGACAACAATCCCCCGAAACTCCTTCTCCGGCTCGAGAACAATTTCGATCCACTCCGGGACCTTGTCGTCGAATAGGAATTTCCTGATCGCGAATCCTTTCGCGAGGGCAACGAGACTCACGTATCCCTCGGGCACGGCGCTCAATTCGAAGCGACCATCTTGATCACTATGGACGCGGTCCAGATCGGCCGGCAGCATTCCCCTGCGCCCAAGCTGAATCTCTGTCCCGGCAATTGGTTTTCCCTCTTTTTCAACCACTCGCCCCGCAAGCCTGCTTCCTCCTCCGATCCGAACGATGACATGCTGACCTTCGATGCTGAAAAGAGTATTTCGAACGTCTATGTACCCTTCGGCGTGCATTCTAAGAACTGAGAATTCGTCGCGGAGCTGATCTAAAGCGAACTCGCCGCGCTCGTTCGTGATTGCACTTTGCCCGACCAGAACACGGTCAAGGAGCTGTTCGACGAGGCCGTCGTTCTGATTCGGCCGCACGTGTGGAAATACACTCACGACTGCACCAGAGACGGAATTAAGGGTCGTCCCGTCGATCACCTTTCCCGTGAGACCCGCGGATCTCTTGAGTACAAGTTGGATTGGCTGACCCGGCAACTGATCTCGCACGTCGATCCATCGGTATTCCGGAGCATGCTGTGCGGCGCGCGCGACGACGAGAAACCTCTCCCGCTCGAGCGGGAGGGTAGTTCCCCCATCGGCGTCTGTCATTGACTGGTGAAAAGACAGTTGCGAGAGTCCCTGCTCCGGGGTCAGGAGCAAGACATCCAGTTCCTCCACGTCCGTCTCAATGCAAGCGATTTGCGTTTGGATAGGCTTCCCTTCGGTGTCCAGAGTCTTCACTCTGAGAGGACCCTCGAGCGACGGCGCTTTCGTTCGCGAGGAGCCGCTCTCCATTTCCAGCGATACTTCTTCATTTGGCTGAGCGTCGCTCGACTCTTCATCAACCAACAACTGCTCTGGCGACTTTTCGGGCGCATGAGTTCCAAGCGCTGGTGATGATCGCGACTTGTCACTTTTCAGACCCGGTTGAAGAACGAAGATCAACACTGTCCCGATGAGAATCCCAACAGCGACAAGAATCCTGCGCATGGGCTTAGGGCTTCGAGGATTTTTGGCCAAAGCCAACCCCGGTTGTGCTGCTAGGCCCGCCAGCCCCACTTCCCTTCTGCTGGTTCGCATCTACGCCCCGCCCGACACCCTGGCTGCTTCCACCAACTTGGGCCTGGATCTTCTCCGCCATCAATGCAGCCAGGAGAACAAGCAACAACATTTCAGCCCTGGTTCGCCTCCACCTCATGGATCTACTCCTTCGCCAGCGCCGTCGCGGATTTGTGGGGAATCCCCAGAATGAAGCAACCACTCGCTCGGATCGAACGAAGTCGAGTCGGCGGAGGTCCGTAAATGGCCTGAAGCGACTTGACTTGCTTGTCTAGACTTCTCAGCGTGTTGCTTTTGCGCAACTGGGCAGAGTTTGAAAGAAACAGCACTCTAGAATTCGCGCACTCGGTCATCCCCGCGACGCTTTCCAGGAGGAACAGATTCCAGTGGAGGACCCAGAACGTCGGGAGATGCCTTGAGGCCAGCAGGAATGCTTGAATGGCCCTGCGCAAATCGCCGCCATCCGAGAACCAGGACCCTTGATTGGAGAGTGCTGCGGCTCTCGTGATGGAATCCGTGGCGTACTGCTCAGCGTTGCTCAGAAGATCTGGCACGCGTTCCCGGTCCCCGAAACACCACGCGAGATATGCCTCTCCAACGAGGGCCTTCGCACAGTGTCCGCCAGAAAAGGAGTGAGCATGGTCGAAGAGACTACGACAGTATTCTCGCAGGGCTTGTGAGGTCACAAGTTCCGCTTGGAGCGCGGAAAGCACTTCGCTCAGAGACGCACGGCTACGCCGCGATGGACACAGACTCGCCATCTCCTTGGCATTGAACTGTCGTGGAATCGTCCTGGCCATGCCAGTTGGGGACGCGCCCAGCTCTGCGCCAGGTGCCGGTGCTGTGCAATTCTTGACCTCCGGGTCGCTGCGCAGAAGGGCCCAGCCGACGCGTGCGACGAGGTCGGCAAGCTCCTCCTGCCGGCGCCAGTGCAGCTCTTCCTCGATCCAGGTCTTGAAGTCGCGGATCGAGCGGGGCACGGGCGCGGTCTGCCTTGCTCGGTAGGGCCTGCGGAAGGTGAGCTCCGGCAATGTGTCGAGCTCCACTCGCAGGGTCTCCAGGAAACCACGGCAACGCCCGCAGGATCGCACATGCCGTCGGATCGGCGCGGAGTCACCCGCCGGAATGCGGCGGCCGGCAAGATCGAGGAGATCTCGAAGACGACCCTCGCAGGGCGGCTCGGAGGTGATCTCAACGTACGTCATCGTCTCCCTCCTCCTCGGCTTCCTCCTCATTCTCCTCCGACTCGCCTTCGCCGCCTTCAAGCATCTGTGCAGAGCCGTCCCCGCCGATCGCTCTCCGGTGCTCGAACACATCCAGCAGCCCTTCGATCCCTTCCTTGAGCTTGAGCTCAGCTTCACGCAGGAGACGCGCGGTCTCCAGCGGGGAAAGTCCGGCTGCCTCCGCGACCGCGTCGAGCTCGAGCTTCCTGACTTCGCGCAGAAAAAGCACTTTGCGCAGAGGCACCTCCATCGACAGGATCGAGTGCGTCACCCACAGCGACAGGTCACGTTTCTTGAGACGACATCCGCGCTCCCCCAGCCACTGTGCCGCCTTGTCCATCGCCCCCTTGGCCTTAGCGACTCGCGGGGCCGGCATTCCCGGGAGCGGGATCGAAAACGCCCGAAGCTGCTCGAGTTGCTCGCTGATCAATGCATCGATCAGCCTCGTCAGCGTGCGATAGAGAGTACCAGACCCCTCGAGCAGCGGCGCAGTCCCTGGCTCGATGACTCGGTGGCTCCCATGAATGCGCGCGTACAGCTCGGCCAGGATCTCGTCGCGGTCGAGAGGCCAGCCATCGGTGCTCAGTCGACAGTCGATGTAATCGAGCAGACGCTCACTGTTGATCTGGCAGAAGAGGAAGAACAGATGCTCATCGAAGGATTGACAGAACTGGCGGTAGGCAGCCTTGGCCACCTCCTCCACGCTCTCCTCCCCGGGATCGAGCTCCGCGACGAGCTGCACGGGTGCCGGAGCCTGCGGGTAGAGCTGGTGCATCTCGATCAGAACGAGCAGATGATCCCGGTCGAATGGATAGAGCTTTCCGGGGACTGGCCTTTGGGGCAGAGCCTCGGTGCAATCCCGCGGAATGACCGGGGATCGTGGAACTCCAGTGCGTGCTCCGGAACCCCTCTTCTTGTTCCGTCTCGACATCCCGATCCCTTTTCGAGCGCGAAAAAGCATCTGCACGGCGAGCCTTCTTCGGGCGGGGATGCTACCCGGGCCTTGCCGGGCTGCAAGGTGAAGAAGGCCCCTCTTGATGCAGCACGGCAGGATGACCTCCCGGCAGGGAGCAAGAGCTTCTCCGGGCCGAGCGGTCTTGAAGAATCCCGGCCGGCGGCGGCACTCACGCACCCGACCATGGAAACCTTCCCGGAGGGGGCAGCCGTGCCGCACGTAAGTCGCGGTCGATCCATGGTTTCGCCGTCCTGGAGGCTGATCGAGCCGCGCTGTGGTCCGGATTTGTTCAGCCACTCGCCAGCGACGTCAGGTGACGCCGAGGTGTTCTGTTGAAGAAGCTCTGAGTTCGTCCACGGCTGGTTCTGGAAAAGGCCCTGCGAAAGCTAGGGTGCGTGGCTCGCACGAGCATGGCGAGTGTGATCATTGGCCCTGGTGCGCGCGCAGGGCGTCGAGGAGGTTGGTGACGAAGGCCTTGGAGCCGAGCGCTGTGAGATGGCAGACGTCGTCGAAGTGAGCGCCGTTCTTGGGGATTCTCTGGTTCTGGTCGACGAGGAAGACGTTGCTCTGGCCGCGGGCAAGGTCGTGGATGACGGTGTTGTGGGCGTCGAGGCCGCGGGTGACTTCCTCGGGCGAGCCCCACAGCTCGGCGGCGGAGCGGTGCAGGCCGTAGTCGAGCTCCTTGGAGTTGAACTTCTCGAGGCTGTAACCGGGCGCCACGTAGTACGCGAAGGTGCACAGGGCCACGGTCTCGTGCTTGCGCGCGGCGAGGTCGAGGATCTCGGTCAGGTTGTGGCGAACCGCCTGGCCGGAGCGCTCGCCACACGAGGGCGCCTCGGGACCGCCGGTGCTCTGCGCCGAGTAGTAGTGCGTCCAGCCAAAGCGCGTGGTGATGAACAGTCCCGCAAAGCTCAGGGTGTACGGCAGCGCGACGAGCTTGAGCTCTCTGTGGCTCTCGATGCGCCCGAGTTGCTGGTACCACATCATGTGCGAGTAGTCGAGGCGGAACTCCGACTCCGAGCAATGGTTGGCGCGCAGGTCGTTGATGCCGTCGTACGTCACGACGAGGTCGAATTCCTGGTCCTCGAGGAGGCGGTACTTGAAGCGGCTGTCCCAGCTCATGTGCGCCGGCCAGGCGACGTTGTGGATCCTGACCTTTCGACCCACCGCGGCCGGCAGATCCTGCTGCAGGATTGTGGCGACGTTTCCCCAGGATGCGTGCAGTACGGAGCCGCCGATCAGGAGCACGTCGTAGAAGTCGTCGGCGCGCCGGATGCTGATCGTCATCGGCTTTCGCATCTCGGGATAGAAATGAAACAGGACCGTGTCGGGATGCCAGAACTCGGCCTTCATCACTCTGCCGAGCACGAGGCGCGCGGCGACCTCGCCCAGGACGAGGACCAGCAGCACGAGGATGCCGCAGAAGACGACTTTCCTTCTTCGCACGGAGCTCCTTGTTCCTGTCACCGTCGCGGGAACTCGGCCTCGATCGCCTTGACTCGCCGGCGGACGCCTTCCTGGAGGTCGTCGAGAGCGGTGCGCGAGAGGTAACGGCCGCGAAGGAACACGGCCTCGATCGCTTGAGTGTTGCGGACGTCCTCGAGCGGATTCCTGCCAAGCAGCACCAACGACGCTGTCCTCCCGGCCGCGATCGAGCCGAGCCGATCCTCGATTCCGAAATGCCGGCACGGACGGATCGTCGCAGAGCGCAGCGCCTCGGCCGGCGCGATCCCGGCCTCCTGGAACAGCGCCATCTCCTGGTGCAGCGACTCCCCGGGGAACACGTAGGCGTTGGCGAGGTCGCTGCCGCAGATGAGGGGCACCTCAGCCTCGTGCAGGGCTTTGACGATCTTCTGCATCACCGGCACGATTTCCCCCGCGTACTTGGCAAACTCGTACCTGCCGGACTTCCAGAAGGAATGGATGTAGGGCGCGATGCACTGAAGACGTGGGTCCTCGTCCACCTTGGGGTCGAGCATGGTCGCCATGCTCTGGTAGACGATCAGCGTCGGGCACTGCGCCATGCCCGCTGCCTTGATCTTCGCGAACAGCGGCGCGTACTGCTCGCTCGTGAGCTCCTCGAAGGCATCGAGATTGGAGAAGTCCTGCACGTAGTCCGCCGCTCGCTTGCGGCCCGCGAGCCGCCCGAGGCAGTCACCGAAGCCGGTGAGGTGCTGCACCTCGTTCTGGCCGCGCTCGATCGCTTCCTCGAGGGTGACGGAGACTGGAACGTGCCCGACGGCGAGCACTCCGAGCGAGTGCGCGGTCTCGATGATGGCAGCGTGCGCCTCGCTCTTCAGCATGCTGTAGACCTTGACCTGATCGACGCCCTGCTCGATCAGGTAGTCGGCGTTGGCCGCCGCCTCCTCCGCGCTGTTGCAGACCCGGGAGAACGGCCAGATCGGAGGCTTGCCGTCGAGGATCGCGCCGGTGACCAGCATCTGCGGCCCGAGCATCGCGCCGGATTCGAGGTCGGCGCGGTTCTTCAGCACCTGCCCGGTCTCGCCGCCGAGGTCGCGAACCAGCGTGACGCCGTGGACGAGGCACATCTCCGCGAAGTTCTGCGGGTCGGCGAAATGCACGTGCGCGTCCACCAGCGCCGGGATCAGGAAGCGGGAGGAGCCGTCGACGATCTCATCCTCGTCGCCGGCGGAGAAGCTGTCTCCCGCGACGATCGCCTCGACGTTCTCCCCGCGGATGACGACGTCCTGATTCTCGATCAGCACACCCTTGTCGACGTCGACAACCGCCACGCCGCGGATGACGATGCGACCTGTGTGCGCGGGTCGTTGCTGCGCCGCGTCCTGACACCACGACACGGCCGCAAAGATGAGCCATTCTCGGAACATCCCTGATCCTCCGTCAACGAGATCGGGACACGATACCTCGCGCCCGACCTCGAGCCCGAGTCCGAGCAGACGAGCGCACGACTCTCAGGTGATGCACCCGAGGAGAAAAGGGACACACAGCCGGAATCGCTTTCGTCCGTTCGATGAGCAGCAAGCACGAACGATGTCACTCGCGGAGTCTCACCCGTTCGAAGAAGACTCGTTCGAGCAGGCGCACTCACTGTACGTTCGCGAACCAAAGCGGCGCTGTCGCGCCGCACTCCAAAAGCTGCGAGGCGATGGCGATGGAGTCGTGCGTGGCTCGCGGTTTTGGAGTGCGGTGCGACAGCACCGCTTTGGTTCGTGCACGGACCACCGGAACGCCTGCCCCTTCGAGCATCCCGCCCGTAGCTCGTGCGCGAACCAAGGCGCGAACGTCCGCCCCTCTTGCCTCCCGCCGCTGCTTCGTTCGCGAACCAAAGCGGCGCTGTCGCGCCGCACTCCAAGACTTGCGAGATACGCCGGACGGCTTTTCTGATGCGCCGGACTTGCGAGGTGCGTCGGGCAACGTTTCTGATGCGCGGTGCTACGAAGCTTTTGGAGTGCGGTGCGACAGCACCGCTTTGGTTCGTGCACGGACCACCGGAACGCCTGTCCCTTCGAGCATCCCGCCCGTAGCTCGTGCGCGAACCAAGGCACGAACGTCTGCCCCTCTTGCCTCCCGCCGTTGCTTCGTTCGCGAACCAAAGCGGCGCTGCCGCGCCGCACTCCAAAAGCTGCGAGGCGAGGGCGGAGGAGTCGTGCGCGTACCAGAGCGGCGCTGTCGCGCCGCACTCCAAAAGCTGCGAGGCGAGGGATCGTAGGCGCCGCGGTCACTGTCCGCGCAGGTCGTAGCACAGGAGGCGTGGCTCGGACCTTCCGAGGAGGTCGCGGGCGTTCTGGCAGATGTAGAGGAGGCCTTTGTGCACGATCGGCGGCGTCCAGGTCTCGCCCGCCGCGAACAGCCAGCAGCGCGCGGTCTCCTCGCAGCCCTGAGGCGACAGATCGAGCCACAGAAGATGTCCCATCTCGCCCAGACACAGGCAGGCGCCGTCCGCGAGCAGCAGTGAGCAGCGCGCCGCCGGGATCGCCCGGGTGATCGACTTTCCGCCTCGCTCGAACGTCTCCTCCCATTCCAGCGTCGTGCGCCACTTGACCTCGCCTGTCGATGCGTCCCAGCACGCGAGCGTGGTGTCGGGCTCGTTGCGGCCGTCCGGGCCGTAGAAGTGCCCGTCGATGAACACGGGGGTGTTGAAGTGCAGGCCGATGTCCTTCGATGTCCAGACGAGTTCCTGCCCTCCCTCCGGGAGGACTTTCAGCAGCGCGCTGCCGGTGTCGTAGCTCGCGCTGATGAAGACGGTGTCGCCGATGACGACCGGCGTCGCGGCGTTGACCGATTCGAAGCTTTTGCTGCGCCAGGAAAACTCGAAGTCGACCCTGCCGCTCGCGGGGTCGAGGCACAGCAACCCGCCGACCGGCGGCCGGCTCTTGCCGCCGGCGAAGAGAAGGAGGCGCTCGCGGCCACCGAGCATCGCGGGAATCGGCGAGGCGCAGCTCGCCCCCCACTGTCTGCCGGCACCCCACACCATCTTCCCGCTGTGCTTGTCAAAGGCGGCGGCGCACGGACCGCCCGGCGCGCCGAGATTGACCACCACGAAGTCCTTCCACAAGAGCGGCGTCGACGCGATGCCGAAGAAGTCCTGTGAGATCGAGAACTCCTTCATCAGCTCGCGGCGCCAGCAGAGCGCTCCGCTGCCGAGGTGGATGCAGCGCAGCACGCCCTGCGCACCCAGCACGTACACGAAGTCCCCGTCGATCACCGGGCTCGCGCGCGGCCCGTTGTTGTAGCCGAAGGCGTCCCGGTAGGTCGTCGGCGAGCCGTGCCGCCAGAATCTCTTCCCGGTCCCGGCCTCCAGACATTCGACGACCTCTTCGTCGCCGATCCGGTGGAAGTACACCAGCCGATCACCGACGAAGACGGGAGACGAATAGCTCTGGCCGCGTCTCATCTCCCAGACGATCGCGGGCCCTTCCTTCGACCAATCCTTGAGAAGGCGGGTCTCCGAGGACGTGCAGTTGAAGCGGGGCCCGAGGAAATGCGGCCAGTCCTCGGTGATGGCATCTGCAGACAGCGGCCGCGGCGGTGCCCTGAATGTCACCTCTTCGTTGTCGGCGGCGTCCGCTGCTGCGCCCAGGTCGATCTCCAGCACCTTCGGCGGGGCGGGGTCCTCGAAGACTTCCAGCTCGGTCGACTCTTGCACAGGCAGTGCCTTGGCCTCCAAGCAGAAAAACGCCGTCGCCGCGACGAGCGACCGCACGGCGCTGACCCAGGCATCAGGAATCATCGAGAGATCCAAAGTTCGATGTGGGTGTCGTCGGCTTTTTGGAGTGCGGTGCGGAGCACCGCTTTGGTTCGCCAACGTACACGACGCCTGACGCCTGACCTTTCGAGCATTCCGTCCCCCTTCAGCATCGCCCTTTGGCATCCCGCCGGCTGGTTCGTGCGCGAACCAAAGCGGCGCTGTCGCGCCGCACTCCAAGACTTGCGAGATACGCCGGGCGGCTTTTCTGATGCGCCGGACTTGCGAGGTGCGCCGGGCGACGTTTCTGATGCGCCGGACTTGCGAGGTGCGCCGGGCGACGTTTCTGATGCGCCGGACTTGCGAGGTGCGCCGGGCGACGTTTCTGATGCGCGGTGCTACGAAGCTTTTGGAGTGCGGTGCGGAGCACCGCTTTGGTTCGCCAACGTACACGACGCCTGACGCCTGACCTTTCGAGCATTCCGTCCCCCTTCAGCATCGCCCTTTGGCATCCCGCCGGCTGGTTCGTGCGCG
>Ga0247727_10016360_pt1 | contig 11990 bp, 15 predicted proteins | sample WisWelCaveWW1625_FD_202498 | JGI IMG/M metagenome (GOLD analysis project Ga0247727, IMG submission 202498) | Biofilm microbial communities from Wishing Well Cave, Virginia, United States - WW16-25 | ecosystem: Environmental > Aquatic > Deep subsurface > Groundwater > Cave microbial mat | place...
CATAATATGGCGCTGTCGCAAAATGCCCATCTACTTCGTTCCGATGCTCTCGCATCGAGTCTTGTAATGATAGCATTTCGCACCCAGCTCCACTGGGTTCCCGCTCAATGCTAGCATCATATTTTTGCAAGTTCTCGCTCGTTCACCGTCCTCACGTACTTTTTAAAGTACGCTCCGGTGGCTCACTCGCTGCGGCCTCGTATCTGGGACATTTTGCTACAGCGCCAAAAATCGAATTCTGCGACAGTGCCAATATAGATACAAGAGCGAGTCAGCGCTGGAGCTTTATCTAAGGCTTTTTTTAGATTTCATTCCCTCTTATTGGTCCATATTTTGATTTCTTTCTAGTAAAATGTACTCATATTAGGTACAATCGTACCCAGTATGGATACAGATTCGTCCGATATGATTTCGAAAGCACTGTTCGGTAAGACTCAGAGAGCATTACTTGCGCATCTCTTTACTCACCCCGACGAAAAGTTTTATTTGCGACAACTCGCCCGGGCGATTAGTTCTGGCTTAGGGGCATTGCAACGGGAAGTACAACGACTTTCTGACGCAGGGATTATTGAACGCACTACGCAAGGCAAGGAAGTCTTTTATCAAGCCAATATTCATTCTCCTATCTTTAAGGATCTAAAAAATCTGGTTCTTAAAACTGTGGGGGTAGCCGACGTATTAAGAACAGATCTAGCAAGATTGAAGGACAAAATACTGATCGCATTTATCTACGGTTCAATTGCCAAAGGAGAACCCAAAAAGGAAAGCGACATCGATATTATGGTGATAGGGGATGTGACGCTTGCCCAGGTTCTGTCTACACTAGAAAAATCTAATAACACACTGAACAGAGAAATTAATCCAACGATTTACCCTCCTTCTGAATTTCGAAAAAAACTTTCACAGAAAAATCATTTCGTTCAGACTGTATTAAAGGAACCTAAAATTTTTTTGCTAGGTGGAGAGGATGAGCTTAAACGATTGGCACAAAAATGGCTGGCTTCGAAAGCATGAAACGAGCAAGCAAGAAATTGGAGATCTTTTTCATGTAGCTGACCGTGATCTTTTGGATTGCGAAGCCAAGGGGCTAAGCCCCGATTGGAAATTGAGCATCGCTTACAACGCAGCCCTTCAACTTGCAACGGCCGCATTGGCAGCCTGCAGCTATCGTGCAGAAAGAATTGCACACCACTATCGAACGATTCAGTCTCTTACCTACACGATTGGTGCGGATCTTCAATTGGTACGACAGTTTGATCAATTCAGAAAAAAACGAAATACAGGAGCTTATGAACGTGCAGGTGCAACCTCTGACCAGGAAGCTCAAGAAATGTTGGAGCTCGCCAAGAGCCTTCGAAAAGAGATTGTATCTTGGATTCAAAAACACCACCCTGCCTTAACCTCCTGATTTGTTTCTTCGCTAGCCTTTACACGCAATGATACGTTGACCATCTTACAGACCTTGGCTCGTCTTTGGCTCTCTGTGCCCAAAGGTAAACCGTTTTGGGTCGGGATTGCGCTTTATGGTTTGGTTCCTGAAAAGGGGCATACTCTTTCTTTGTTTGGAGAAGAAAAAAGAAGCCGATTGAGCCTAGCCATGGACAAAATCAATCGAAAGTATGGAAAAGATGCTATTTATTTTGGAGGAATCTCTTCAGCCCTGGATTCTGCACCAACTAGAATCGCTTTCACCAGTGTCCCGGACGTAGACGATTAGAATACCATCTCACGCGATGGACACACTCCTGCCAGCCCACACTCTGGACAATTTGGCTTTAAAGCTTTGCACACTTTTCTCCCATGCCAGATCAAGCGATGAGAAAACATGGTCCATTCTTTCCTTGGAATTTGTTTCATCAGGTCACGTTCCACTTTCTCCGGATCTTTTTGTTTAGTGAGCCCTAACCTTCGACTAATCCTACCTACATGGGTATCCACAACAACTCCATCATTTTTGCCAAATGCTGTTCCTAAAACAACATTCGCTGTTTTTCTTCCCACTCCACGCAGTTTTGTCAGTTGCTCCATCGTCTGTGGAACTTCGCCATGAAACTCATTTGAAATCTGACGACAAGTTTCTTGAATCGATTTGGCCTTGCTCCTAAAAAACCCCGTGGTACGAATCATCTCTTCTAATTCCTCACGTTTTGCGCAAGCAAATTCTTTAGCATTTTTGTATTTTTGAAATAAAAAAGGTGTAACCATATTCACCCTTTTGTCTGTACATTGAGCCGAAAGGATCGTTGAAATCAGTAGTTGAAGCGGCGTTTCATGTTCCAAAGCACATTTAACATCGGGGTAAAGCTTTTTTAATATTTTCAAAATATGCAAAATTCGATCGTTCGAAAATTTATGAACGCGCTTTTTCAAGAGCTTTTCCCATGGCAGGTAAAGGTAATGTGTTAAAAACATCCTTTTTTGTTAGCCCACCCTTTCGCGCCATATACACACCGAACCGGATATCGCTAAGTCCTTCTATGCTGTGAGCATCTGGATTAATAGCAACCTGTAATCCTTTTTCCTTGGCATAGGAAAGAATTCTCCAATCCAAATCTAGACGGTGGGGATTGGCATTGAGTTCAACCACTTTTCCCAACTCTGCTGCACGGTCAATGAGGGCGTGAAGGCGAATCTTAAATTCTTCTCGAGCCAATAAAAGCCGGCCTGTGGGATGCCCCAAGATCGTGCAATATGGATTTTCCAAGGCCTTTAAGCACCGTTGGGTCATCTCTTCTTCTGATAAATTGAACTTGCTGTGCACAGAACCGATCACAAATTCGAATTTTTTCAAGATTCGATCTGGATAGTCTAGAGAACCATCAGGTAAAATATCAGATTCAATCCCCTTAAATAGTTTTACCTTGGGATACTTCTTTTGCAATTGATCTATCTCCTGATGTTGTCGGTCAATATCTGCCTCTTTGAGTCCATTGGCATAAAAAGCGCTTTGGCTATGATCGGAGATTCCCAGGTATTGGATTCCCATTTTTGAAGCCGCATGGACCATTTCTTCCAAAGAGTTTTTCCCATCGCTGTACGTCGAATGGACATGGAAAAACCCAGTGAGATCGTCAAGCTCAATTAAGGAAGGGATTTTCCCCTTTTTTGCCGATTCAATCTCTCCCCTATCCTCTCTCATCTCAGGAGGGATGAAATAAAGCCCCAAAGCTTTGAAAATTTCTTCTTCGTTTTTGCACAATAGCAATTTCTCTTCTTTAAAAAGGCCATACTCGTTCATTTTGAGGCCTTTTTCCTTGGCTAGAGTCCGAAGTGCCGTATTATGCTCTTTGCTTCCCGTGAAGTGATGTAGAGCGTAAGGAAATTCTAGATCTTTTACGACCCGTAAATCAATTTGAATTCCGTTTTTCCACAAAACACTTGATTTGGTTTCTCCATGTGCGATCACTGTACCAACGCCTTCCAATTCAACGAATTTTTTCATCACAGCCTTTGGCGTTTTGGATGAACAGACTATATCCACATCTTTCACAATCTCTTTGCGCCGTCTTAAACTTCCAGCAAGTGAAACTCGATCGATCCCCTTCCATGTAGAAACGGTTTTTACAACAGATTCTGCCAAATCAATGGCATCTGCAAAAAGAAAACGACCCAGGTTTTTCTTCAGATACTCGATTCCCGCTAAAATTTTCTCCTGGGTTTTCTCGCCAAAGCCATCGAGTTTTATAAGCCTATTTTCCTTGCAGGCATATTCGAGCTCCCCCAATGATTTCACATCCAACTTTTCATAGAGAATTTTAACTTTTTTGGGGCCTAGGCCCGGGACCTTAAGCAGCTCAAATAGTGTGGAGGGGAAGTCTTTGCGTAGCTCTTCATAGTAGTCGAGTTTCCCGGTCTGAGCCAAGGTTGTAATCTTTTCTGCCAACACTTTGCCAATCCCTTTGCATTCCTCTAGCTTCCCTTGCTCAATGACTTCAGAAAAGCGATCGCCCAAACTCCCAATCGTTCGCTCTGCATTTTGGTAAGCACGGACCTTAAAAGGATTTTCTCCTTTGAGTTCCAAAAGGACTGCGATTTCGTCTAAGATGGCGGAAACTTCGTGCTGATCGAGCTTGAGATTCATGATCGATGACATATATCAAATATAATGCATCCACCCGTTGGAAAAAGTAGCATTACTTCCACATATCGAAAGGCTCTCTTCCTTTGATATCTTAGCATCCCAAAAAGCTTTTACGACTGACGATAAAATCGCTGGTTTCGATAAAACCGCCCAGTTCTCTCCCCCATGTAACCGTCTACTGTTTGTCAAAATGATTTCAATGCCTCGCTCCTTGGCGATACTTCCAAGGAGATTACAAAATGGATAAGGCGGACCTCCTTCCATCAAGGTGGCTGGCGAGCTTAAAGCGATAGATTTAAGATCAATAGCAAGATCACTTTTTACTTGCGCCTTACACAAAGCACGTTCGAATATGATCTCCTTTTCATGTTCGGTAAAGGCAAGTTCTTTTTTTGCTTGTATCATTAGATGATACGCGACCTCTGCCTTGGACACTTCTTGATCATCGCACCCATACCACACGGGGTATACTCCCCCTGTGAACCTTGACGGAGGAATGTTTAGCGCATCAAAACAAAATTCTAACCTTTCATTGTCACCGTAGTCATACCACCGGTCCTTTTTGGGCATGGCGATATCAATCTCACTTGTCGCATCTGCTAAGGCTGCTGCCAAGGCTTGTTCTGCTTCTTCGAGTTTATCAGGGTAATAGAGATATTTTGTAGGGTGGCATGTGGGGATGGATCGCCAAAGGTTTTGATTTTGAAGTGGGCCGATCTCTAGTCTTTCAAAATCACGTGATACTGTGGATGGTTCCATTTCTTAACATGTCCAATAATCTCCGAACTGTAAATAATCTAGACATCGACTCCAAAGGCGAATCCTTAATCATCGAAATGGCCGATTTTTCCTTGAACGTTTCACGCGGGATATGCAGCCAATTCCTACGTACTTCAGGGTTTCTTGGAAAAAGAATTTCCAAATTTTTTTTGATACCCAATAGCAACCCAATCCTCCGGTATCGGTCCCTTGAAGGTTGAGGCAAAGCTTTTGATTTCCTTGCTTGATATAAAGTTCGCTTTTTTACATCGATCAAAACGCTAGCATCAGCCATGCTTAATCCAAATTCCTCCACAAGAAGCCAGAGAATTTTCGCCAAAATGGCATCATTTTTCTGTGATGGTTCAAGCTTAATATTGTCATTTATTGCCAAAGATTCCACAGATCATTCTCTCCTTTCTTAAAAAGATATCAGAAGAGCTCAATAAGTGCAATATTGCAAAAAAAATATTTAATTCTTGTAATTTTAATAGGTTAAATAGCGCAAAATAGCACTTTTTTGCTGATGGGGTTTGGACGTATCATCGTGAAACTGAATGAACGAACATTCCTTTTGATCAAGCATAAAAATTATGTTCGGTATTCGGTTCGATCGTCAATATTGGCTTCCCTAAATGACCTTTTTCTTTCAGCACACTTATTACATTTTCCACAGGGGTCATTTTTAATGGGGGACAAACAAGAAAAGGTAAGCTCTAGTGGAAGGTGGACTCCTTTTTTCAAAACCTCTACCTTGCTCAAATCATGATAAGGAGCTTTGATGGCTACGTTTTTGGACATAGCCTGATGAATGACCATTTCCATATTTTTTAAGAATGGCTCAGTGGCGTCCGAGAATGGGTTACCCTTCAAAATGCCCAACCAAATTTCATCAATATGGTGAAGAGCAGCATAAGTACCCGCAAAGGCAAGAGTCAAAAGGTTTCGGCCTGGAAGATAGACTTCTGGATCAGCACTCTGCTGGCCAGGAGAATCTTCTCCGTTAACACTCCAATGTGTTCTCCCATAGAGGCGTCCACTCGGGACCTCAAGCTCGATGAGAGATCTTATGTTTGAGGCATGTAAGGCATGAATGAACCTTTTAAGCCAAAAAAGCTCAGCCTCCTCCCAAAACAGCCCACCTCGAACAAAAAGAGGAGTGACCTCTGCTTGAGATAGAGAAGCCTCGGCCAACAGGATCGAGCTATCTATTCCACCACTTGTAAGAATTCCTACCATGCCCTTAAGGCTAGTGCCTTGTTTTTTCAATTTAGGCAATTCATGGTTGACACAATTTGTGTGTCTTGTTATGACGCTCTGTATCATCTCACAAAGGATAGAGTAATGACGTACAAACTCACCAAAAATATCTGGCTTTCCATTGGGGCGATTTCGATTCTAACGATGGTTACTCCATCTTTTTTGCTTGCAGATTGGACAATCAATTCAGATTTCTCACCTGCTGGTGTGAGGCCAACACTTATCGTTAAAGATATGGTGACCTTCAATGATAAAGTCTATATTGCTGGTCATGACTTTTCAGGACGCTTCAGGAGAACCGAAGGAGGTTACGAGACAGGAGTGATTGCCAAATGGAATCCTCAAACACGTGATTGGGAAACTATAGGAACAGCAACGTTTCAAAATGACCATGGTAAGAGCTTTGACGCCTCGGTAGAAGGGCTTGCTGTCGTAAATAATCCAGTTACAAAGGTCGATGAGCTTGTGGTTGTGGGAAGTTTCTCGCACATTTCTTTTCAAGAAAAGAACCTACCAGCCTCGTATGTGGCTCGATGGGATGGCACAACTTGGGTACAGTTCGAAACCAAAGAGTTACCTTACAGGTTTTATGATTTGAATCTAATTGAGTCCTTTGATGGAACGTTTGTGGTTGCCAATCGACAACAAATTTTTAAATGGGATTGGCAAAACTCTTCATGGGAACAGTTTCTTTATGTGAATGAAGACAATGGATCTATCCTCGATCTAGCAGTGTCAAAAAAAGATACAGGTTCTGATCGATTGATTGTCGGCGGATTTTTTTCCCACATCAATAAGGCAGATGTGGAAACAGAAGGAGTCGCCTATTTTGAAAACGGAACTTGGCATGGCGTAGGTGATGTTTCAAAAGATTGGCGTAAAAGAAAGAACGTCTATGTTTATAGCGTTTTGGGTCGCAAAGATGAAATTTACGTAGGCGGCTTGTTTAACCAAATGGGTGGCAAGGATGCAAAAAACATCGCACACTGGGATGGAAACCAATGGAATGCTGTAGGCAAAGGTGCTGATAACTCCGTCTCCAATTTGACCATTGTTGATGGAGCCCCCGACCGCAACAGTTATTTGGTTGTAGGAAGCAATTTTTCTAATACCCCGAAGGGTGGGCTTATACAAAAATCGTGGCTTGCTACCTGGAATTTAGACAAGGAAGAATGGGAGAAGTTCTCACCAATCATTCAAGGTTGGAAGGTGAAAAACAGTTTAGACTCACTATGGCCAACGGAAGTCAACTCTATCTTGCCGTATGAAAATGGTTTCCTCGTAGGAGGAAAGTTCACAGGTTTTTGGGAACCAGGAGATAACTTCAACTTCACCGGTAGTCCTAACCTCATTCGATTTGATTATCAATAAATCAACACTATTCCACATTCACAACGATTGACCAAACTCAAGACGATCCGTATGGTCTTTGCCATATGGAAATTGCAGGCAAAGTGGCATGGGTAACAGGTGGCGCCAAACGAGTGGGTCGTGAGATTGCCGTCACATTAGCCGAGCACGGTTGCTATGTGGCAATTAATTATCGATCGTCTTCCAAAGAAGCGCTAGAGGCAATTGAAAAAATTAAACGCTTTGGAGTTAAATCCTTTGCAACTCAGGGTGATGTTGCTCTCAGGAAAGACGTAGAAAGAATGGTTTTAGAAATCGAAAAAAATGTAGGCCCTATTGATATTCTGATCAACAACGCTTCCATTTTTAAAAGAACTCCTTGGCCGGATATTTCGGAAGAAGATTGGAACGAACATTTAAACATTAACTTGAAAGGCCCATTTCTATGCGCTCAAGCCACTGGCGCTAAAATGGTCATACGTGGTGCTGGAAAGATTATTAATATTGTAGATTGGGCTGGGGAGCGCCCCTACCGACATTACATGCCTTACTGCGTCTCCAAGGCCGGTCTCATTTGTTTAACAAAGTCCTTGGCCAAAGAACTTGCGCCTCAAGTACAGGTCAATGCTATCGGCCCTGGCCCCGTCCTACTTCCAGAGGAAACGACTAAAGAAGAAAGAGCCAAAGTTTTAAAATCAGTTCCCTTGCAACGGGAAGGATCTCCAAAGGACATTGCCAATGCGGTGCTGTTTCTCGTCGAAGGAACTGACTTTGCAACAGGGTCAATCATTTATGTAGATGGCGGGAGGTTGATTGCATGAGTGTTTATGCTGTGACCCAACAGATTGGTTTTAGCTATGGCCATCGATTATTGGATTATAAAGGGAAATGTGCTCATCCTCATGGACACAATGGGTTAGCAGAGCTCACTTTTGAATCCAAAGGATTGGATCAGAGGGGGATGGTCATTGATTTTACAGAGATCAAGGCACAGTTAAAAACTTGGATTGACGAAATGTTGGATCATAAGATGCTTCTTCGGAAAGACGATCCTCTCATTGCTTATTTAGAAAAATTAGATGAGCCTGTTTTTAAAATGATAGACAATCCTACTGCCGAGAATATTGCTAAAATTATTTTTGAAAAAGCGCGGGAAAAGGGATTGCCCATTGTAGAAGTGAAGCTTTGGGAAACTCCGTCCCAGTTCGCCGTCTATCGCCATTAGTTTGAAATATTCGGTTTCATCAATCAATGAATTGCAATAATACATATTAAGATGTTGATTATTTCATAATATCAGCATAAACCTCATTGTATATATGAAGTATCATCGGATTCTGGATCTAAAGAAGCTGACAAGAACGTCAAGCCGGTTCCTTTTTGGCCCTAGAGGGTCAGGTAAGAGCTTTTTAATTCGAGAAACTTTTAAAGAGGATGCTCTTGTGATCAATCTCTTAAAGACTCAGGACTATTTTCGACTGGCAGAGAATCCATCTCTTTTGGAAGACATTCTTAGAGAGTCGAAAAAAAAATTAGTTGTTATTGACGAGGTGCAAAAATTACCGAGCCTTCTGGATGAAGTTCATCGTCTGATCGAGGAAAAGCAGATTCGGTTTTTGCTCACTGGTAGCAGTGCTAGGAGGCTCAAAAGAGATAAGGCCAATTTGTTAGCTGGCCGAGCCAGACTGTCTTATCTTCATCCCCTTACATTTCATGAAATACCACAATTCGATTTAGAGCACTACCTTTTGTGGGGAGGACTCCCGGAGGTAAATATCTCCCAAGATAAAAATGACAAACGCGAATTCCTTGAAAGTTACATCGAGACGTATCTGAAGGAAGAGATTATGGCCGAACAGGTGGCTCGAAATCTTCCAAACTATTCCAGATTCTTAAAGACAGCCGCCTTGTGTTCAGGAGAGTTAATTAATTTTGCTCAAGTGGCTAGCGACGCCCAATTATCCGCTGCGACTGTGAAAAACTACTTTGAAGTTGTACAGGATACTTTAGTTGGAAGTCTTCTTGAACCTTGGGTGGAGAGCAAAAAAAGGAAAGCGATCCAAACAGGGAAGTTTTATTTTTTTGATGTGGGCGTGAAAAATCGCCTTCTCAATTTGAGTGAAATTCCGCAGAGCTCAGATCTTTTTGGCCGTTCTTTTGAGCAATTCATCTTTATGGAACTCAATGCATTTCGAAGTTATGCGAAACAACGTTTTGCTCTTTATTTCTGGCGCTCTGTGAATCATCACGAAGTAGACTTTCTTCTGGGGGAGCAAATTGCAATTGAAGTCAAGGCGAACAAGAAAGTGAGTCCTCGGGATGCAAAGAACCTGCGAATCCTTCAAGAAGAAGGGCGGCATAACATCCTGATCGTTGTTTCAAACGATCCAATCAATCGACTGAAAGATGGAATTCTCTATCTCCACTGGAAAGAGTTTTTGGTGAGATTGTGGGGACAACTTGGGGCCGACCAACTAAGATTTTAGCCTGTGCACCTTGCCCATTTCATTGTTCGCCGTTTATCGCCAATAGTTTGAACTACATTGTAAATAATTCTTTCATAAACTGTGCAATTTTATTTTTCATTGACTCTTTTGTTTTCCGCTTATTCTCCAATTCTTTTAATTGCTGCCCAAAAACTTCACTAAAGTAAGTTTGTTGCGCCTTCTGACGTTCTGTTTCAGAAGAATATTCGTTGCGGATAGTTGCAAGCTCTCCCACATCTAACCAAACTCCCGCACATTTTGGGCACTCGTCTATCACAACTTTTCGTTTGGAACTCGAAAAGTGCTGCATCATAAGAGTTTGATCTTTAGGGCATTTCCTCTTGGCCGTAAAATCAACCTGAATTTTTGGATCTCTTTCAATCTTCAATAAAGCCTCACCTATCTTTTCAGTTGGCTCGTCTACTTGTTTAAATTCAAACCGATCAAACCAGACTCCACCACAACCTCCTTTACAAACATCTACTTCCAATTCTCCAAATTTGATCGAAGTGAGTGTACGCAAGCAAACAGGACAGTTCATATGGTTTCTCCTTTATTAGGTTTCAGCATAGGCCGCAGAAGAATGCCTTCCTTCCCAAACCCTTATCTCTTTGATCTTCATCCCACGTTTCTGAAATGTTGAAGCAAGCTCACCAAAAAACCATCGGGCAATATTTTCCGCACTAGGGTTCATATCTGTAAAAGGTGGAACCTCATTAATATACGTGTAGTCCAAACGTTTAGCCAATGTCGAGACTGCTTGTTGCAGCTCTACAAAATCTAAAGCCATGCCTTCTGAGTCCAATAATGCAGTTTCCACTTCCACTTCCACTTTCCAACTGTGTCCATGAAGTGGTTCGGGTTTACCATGATAAGACCGCAAATTGTGTGCAGCCTCAAAAAATGCCTCTACTTTGACTTTATAACGATCCGCCATAAGCTACATAGCAAGTTTTAAAGATCGGCATTACCATAAATTTTGTGGCTCGCTCTACAGAAAACATTTTGTTCATGATTTAGGCTCAACTCCAGAAGGAAGCTTTTCCACAGTTATTCCATCTTCTGCTGGCATTTGACAGCACAGACTCCTTTGGGCAGGTTGCCCCTTTTTTGAAACATATGTCGCGCAATTCTCACAGTTTGCATTCCAGCAAAAGTTCTCAAATGCTATATGAAAATCCAAATATTGGAAACAGCGCAAAAGCTCCAACTGATCTGGAACCTCGTAAGTCTTTCCTTCGATGGTAATTTGAACCAGGCGGGTGATTTCTCCGAACAGCCTATTTTTCTGGTCGTCCGAATCTTGGGGCGACATTGCTGTTTCTATTTTAGTCGTAAGTTAAAAATAAAGATACGTTGATTTAAGGAGTCGATCGGATCAAAGCCATAAACTCCGCACGCGTTGCGTATTGCTCTCTAAAAGCACCAAGCATGCTGCTGGTCACAGCAGTTGAATTTTGACGCTCTACGCCACGCATCTGCATGCACAAATGTTCGGCTTCCATTACAACGGCTACTCCAACTGGATTCAAAGCTTGCGCAATGGTTTCAGCAATTTGTTTGGTCAGACGTTCCTGAACCTGAAGTCTTCGTGCGTAAATATCGATCAATCGTCCAAGTTTAGAAAGACCGATAATTTTTCCATTCGGAATATAGGCCACATGACATTTACCGAAAAAGGGAAGCAGGTGATGTTCACAAAGGCTGAAAAAATCTACATTTCGCAAAATGATCATGTCTTTCTGAGTATCCGTAAATATCGCTCCATTGATTACTTTTTGGGGGTCTTCTGAATATCCTTTGGTTAAGAATTTTAGTGACTTCGCAACTCGATCTGGAGTCTTAAGCAATCCTTCCCGTTCTGGATTCTCTCCAAGTTCTCGTAAAATCTCTTTAATCTTCTCTTCCATTCCTGAACCTCGAAATTGTGGGGGCGAATCCAACCAGATTCAACTCAAATGGTCAACCATGGAACAATGAATCTTCTATAAACGACTTTAATTTGCTGCGTTTTGTCATAATTGCCTGTCTGCCTTATGATACTATCTTTGCGT
>Ga0247727_10016361_pt1 | contig 11989 bp, 13 predicted proteins | sample WisWelCaveWW1625_FD_202498 | JGI IMG/M metagenome (GOLD analysis project Ga0247727, IMG submission 202498) | Biofilm microbial communities from Wishing Well Cave, Virginia, United States - WW16-25 | ecosystem: Environmental > Aquatic > Deep subsurface > Groundwater > Cave microbial mat | place...
CATGATCAACGAGCTTCTCAATACCTATCGCAATTTCGGTAAATGCAGCGTCGCGATTGGCATACTCTGTGACAGGTGTCGCATTGCGAGGAAGTGCCTGCAATTTTGCATAAGGCAGGCTGCTCCACTCGCATTTACGGAGAATGATTGGCACTACGTGCGCAGTTCCTTCTTCATGGCGCTTCATGGCTGACGCGAGTTCTTTGTCCCAAATAAAATCTGATGCGTTGAAGTCAACACTGATTAAGAGTAGGATAATATTTGCCTTGTTCAATTCGGACATAATAGTCTGATCCCACTCTTGCCCAGCTACAAGCTCTCTGTCATTCCACATCTGAACCTTTGAGGAGCGTTTCAGCACTTTGAGGTACTTATCCAGCTCTTTTTTTAAATCTTCATCCTCATGGGCATAAGAAATGAAGATGTAAGCGCCAGATTGGGAATCTTCTGTCATAAAGAATACCTCCGTATTTCATGTGTCTCGCTTGGCTACGATTATATTAACCGATAATTACGATTGTAATCTTTCGATTATAACTCTACAAGGTTTCAAACGCGCTTCCAATTTGGCAGGATAAGAGAGCCTTGCGGGCTAACGGTTAAGGATTGATGCGGCGGGCGGGGCGAAAGTCGAAGCCGGCGGCGGAGGTTGCCGCCGCATCAGTCCGAGTTGAACGAAGCGGCGCGCAAGGAGCGATGCTCAGGGCTGACTTGGGGATTGAAGAACGCTCACTGCTGTTGATAAATTATACGCTTGCAGGATTGATTTGGCAAACCAAAAAATGGCAATAACGTTCTTGGTTTCCAGTGAACGCGTCAGCACACCCAGATCGTTTGAAACTTGGACAGACAATCCTATCCCTCCGCCGCTTCCAGCTTGATATTGAATCCAAGTTGCCTGAGGACCGTCACGCCATTTTCTTCGCCCCAGTGTTCCACAATTTTGCCGTCCGCGATTCGCACGATGTAGATGCCGGTGACGTTGATGCGCTTGCCGGTGGGCGGGATGCCGTAAAAGTCCCCGGTGTGCGTGCCGGTCATCGCGACGCGCGCCACCACCTTGTCTCCCTCGGCGATCAGGTCTTCGATGGTCGTGTGATAATCGGGCATGCCGATCAGCGTTTTCTGGTGGACGAGTTTCGCGCCTTCCAGTCCGCGCGGCATGGTGGAGATCATGTTGGGCGTAAGCACGTCCGCGGCGACCACTTCATCGAGCGCGTCGTAATCCGCGGCGTTATACGCCTCCTGATACCTGTGGACAATCTCCTTGTTTTGTTCGAGGGACATGTCTGCTCCTTATTCGATGAGTTATTCTATCATCCTGATCGCCGCCCATAACCCCTCCGACGAGGGGTCGAATTTACTTGCTTACCCGTGTGAACCCTCGTACAATCAGGGCGGCAAAACAGAACTGCGAACCTACGCTGAGTAATTGTAGCGGCGACTTTCCCGACACCGTTCGTCAGGACAGGCGAGTCGCTTTTTCGCCCAACGACTAAAGTCGGTACTTCACGAAAACGCGTATTGGGCGTTCTCTAACGCCAGTTTTGCGCTAGAGAGCGCAACCTACGCGAGGTTTTCGTGATCTACTGAAAGTCGTTACTACGTTTCCTGCCAATATCAAAATACGGAAAAGGGATTGTTATGAGCGACCTCAAAAAGTTCGGCGAGAGTATTGTCAAAAATCTGGAGCAGGTGATCGTCGGCAAGTCGCAGGCGCTGGAACTGGTGGCGATTGGTCTGTTATGCCAGGGTCACATTCTGATCGAGGACGTGCCGGGCGTGGGCAAGACCATGCTGGCGCGCAGTCTCGCAAAATCACTGGATTGCGATTTCAGCCGCATCCAGTTTACGCCCGATATGCTCCCCAGCGACGTGACGGGCGTTTCCATCTTCAACCAGCAGAAGCGGAAGTTCGAATTCCGCGCCGGCCCCATCATGGGACAGATCGTCCTTGCCGACGAGATCAACCGCGCCACGCCAAAGACGCAGGCGGCTTTGCTCGAAGCGATGGAGGAAAGGCAGATCACCGTGGACGGCGTTACGCATCCGCTTCCCAAACCGTTCATGACGCTTGCCACGCAGAACCCCATCGAATATGAAGGCACGTTCCCGCTTCCCGAAGCGCAACTGGATCGTTTCCTTTTGCGGGTGCGGATTGGGTATCCCAGCGCCTCGGAGGAGATCAAGGTGATGAGCGGGCAACAGTTGCGGCATCCGATCGAAGCGTTGAAGCCCGTCGTCAAGGTGGGAGAATTGTTGAAGGCGATTGAAGCCATCCGCAAAATCTACGTCTCGCCGTTGATTCAAAAATATATCATTGATCTGGTGGGGCGCACGCGCCAGAGCGCGGACGTGTACCTGGGCGCCAGCCCGCGCGGCAGTCTCGCGTTGTTCCGATCCGGACAGGCGCGGGCGGCTTTGCACGGACGCGATCACCTTTTACCCGACGACATCAAAGCGCTGGCGATTCCGGCGCTGGGACATCGCATCATCGTCTCGCCCGCGGCGCGCCTGCGCGAGTTGAGCGCCGACCGTATTGTGCAGGAAATCATCTACAATACGCCTGTGCCGGGCGGCGACTATCAGGCGGGCGTTTCACCCGCCCCTGCCTCCGGTAAGGCAAAAGGCAACGACCAGTGACGCCGGGTCGAGTTTTTGTTTTTCTGATCCTGGCAGTCGGCGGGGTCGGATCGGTTGTCAACGGCGCGACGCTGTATACGCGTTTGCTGTATCTGGGCGTGTTGATCCTCGCGTTTGCCTGGTTGATGACTTTCACCGCCTTGCGCGGCCTAAAGATCGAACGCAGGGCGCGCGCCCTGCGCGCCGCAGTGGGCGATATCTTCGAAGAGCATTACGAAGTTACGAACGCCAGCCGCATCCCAAAGTTGTCGTTGGAGGTTGTCAACGAGACGAACATTCCTCACGCCGCGGGTTCGCGCGTCATCACCTTTTTGAATGCGGGGCAAAAGCGCTCGTACACGGCCCGCACCTGGCTCACCCACCGCGGCGGCTTCTCGCTCGGTCCCACCACAATCGCGTCCGGCGACCCGTTCGGCATTTTCCGGGTCTCAAAAAAATATCCCGCTGTTTCGTCGCTCGTGGTCCTGCCGATGCTCGTCAACGTAACCGAGTTCCTTTCGCCTCCGGGTTTGCTCCCCGGCGGCAAGGCGATCCGCCGCAAGGCGATTGACATCACGCCTCACGCCGCGGGCGTGCGCGAATACGCGCCCGGCGATTCAATCAAACGGATTCACTGGCCCACCAGCGTCCGCCGCAACCAGTTGATGGTCAAGGAATTCGAACAGGACCCGCAGGCTGAGGTCTGGCTGTTTCTCGATACCGATAAGATGGCGCACTTTGCAAAGCCCATCGAAACCTTCGAGGCGCCGCCGCTGGACGATCTGTTCCTCATCAAGCGCCGCAAGTTGAAACTCAACCCGTCCACGCTCGAATACGCGATCACGGTCACAGCCTCGCTGGCGCATTATTATCTGGAGCAGCGTCGTTCGGTGGGACTGGTCGCCGCGTCGGGGCGCGAATATTCCATCATCCCCGCCGAGCGCAGCGAAAGACAGGAGGCGAAGATTCTCCAGGAACTCGCCTTCCTGCAAGCCGAAAGCGCCTTCACGCTTCCCTCGCTGGTCGCCGCGCAACTGGGGCAACTGCCGCAGGGGAGCAGCGCCATTCTCGTCACGCCCACCTCTTCGCCTGAATTACTGCTGGCCGTGGACAGCCTTCAGCGCCGCAACCTGCGCTCCGTCGTTGTGTTGTTGATGACGCAATCATTCGGGGCGCGCGTCACTAACGAAACGCTTGCCCATTCGCTCGACGGGCGCAACGTTCCGGTGTGCCGTATATTCTGCGACGCCGATCTTTCCGAAACCTTATCCACTTTTTATTCCAAAACAAATTTGCAGGAGCGCGCATGGCGCCGACCCGCATTATCACACTTGACTTGAACTTTCAGGGACGCCCGCGCGCCATCGCCTCTTTTTTGATTCGACGGGGAGACGCGGTCATACTGATCGAAAGCGGACCCGGCTCGACTCTTGCCTCGCTTGAAGTTGGTCTGGCAAAGGAAGCCTTATCTACCCGTGATGTGACTCACGTCCTGCTCACGCACATTCACCTCGACCACGCCGGCGCGGCAGGCTGGCTCGCGAATCTGGGCGCGGAGATTTACGCGCATCCCGTCGGCGCGCCGCATCTGCTCAACCCTGAAAAATTATTGGCGAGCGCGACGCGCATTTACGGCGCTAGAATGGAATCGTTATGGGGTCAGTTCCTGCCCGTGCCGCAGAATCGACTCAAAGTCCCGAATGACGCGGAGGCGATCAAGATCGGTAACGCGGAATTCATTCCGCTGAACACGCCCGGTCACGCGGAGCATCATTACGCGTATCTGTTTGAAGACATAATATTTTGCGGCGACGTGGGCGGCGTGCGAATCCCCGGTTATCAGTATCTACGCGTCCCCATGCCGCCGCCGGAATTGCACATCGAACGCTGGCACGAAAGCATCGCCCGTTTGCGAACGTTGAAACCCGCGCGCCTCGCGCCGACTCACTTTGGCATTTTCGACGACCCTGAATGGCAATTGAACGAAGCGGAAAAGGGACTCGCCTCCGCCGCGCGCTGGCTCGAAGGCGTGATGCCGTCCGATCCGACAATTGAAGAATTGCGCGGGGCGTTCACCGAGTGGATGGTGTCGGAAGGTGAAAGAGCCGGCTTAAGCGAAGAGGTAATGGAAGCCTACGAACTCGCCAACCCCCCCGGCATGAGCGCGGATGGGTTGATGAGGTATTGGAGGAAGACGAGGAGCGCGGGGCAAGCGAAACGGGAATTGGAGTAGAATCGAATTTAGAGGTGCCCCATGCAAACACTCACGTTACATGCCCGCGTTGGCAAAGACGGAATACTGAAAATCGAGACCCCAATCGGGATTACGAATGCCGATTTGGAAGTAATTCTCGTCGTTAACCCGGCGGATATGGGCGCGCGCCCCTTGTCGGCGTGGTCCGCCAATTTCTTTACAGAGATAATCGGCGGATGGGAAGGCGAGCGATTGGCGCGGGAACCACAAGGCGCATATCAGACGCGGGGTGAGTTCAAACGTGTGCCTGATTTGAAACTCGAAGACTGGCAGGCGGCGTAGTATTTACCAATGGGTTGATGAGGTATTGGAAGAAGACGAGGAGCGCGGGGTGATCAGTCGGCAGAGACAATTGTCAGTACGGCGATGCCAGTTGTCTCACGGATACAAAACGGAATTATGCGACTTGACGGGGAATCGCCCGCAGGGTATGATGTGGTCACAAAGGTAACTACATGAAACAAAAACAAGCGGAAGAAATCGGCATTCGTGAATTGAAGGCGCGTACCTCCGATGTTGTGCGGGCAGTCAGGGAGGAACGCGCCCGTTATATTGTTACGCAACGCGGCAAACCTGCCGCGTTGATCATTCCAGTGGATGCCGCCCTGCCTGAAACAGCCCTGAATGATTCCTGGAACAGACTTTTGGAAATCCGTGCGAAATTGGGGAAGCGTAAGCGCGTCAATAAAAAGAAATCGGTGGAAATTTTGTCGGAGATGCGCCGGTGAAGAGCGCGGTCACGGTGGATGCCAGCGTTTTCGTCAATGCCTTTAGCCCCGATGAAAAGGGCAGCGACGAGAGTCTCGCGTTTATTACAAAACTTAGAACAGACGGCGTGCCGTTGATTCAACCCACTTTGTTTTTCCCGGAAGTGGTCGCGTCCATTGCCCGCAAACAGGATAGCGCCGAACTGGCTCTCGAACTGGCGAAGGAACTTGGGAAGTTTTCACGATTGACCCTCATTGATTTGGATGAAAACCTTGCGGAGTTCGCCAGCGAAGTGGCCGCGAAATATCGCCTGCGCGGCAGCGACGCGGTGTATGCCGCCGTCGCTTTGCGGTTTGGCGCGGAATTAATCACGTTGGATAGGGAGCAATTGGAGAGATTGCTAAAAGTCCTGACCGTGCGAACGCCAAAATAATGACTTTTTCATCGCGCTCGAATCTTGTTCGCGGTGGAAAATCCCCGGATGACATGCTACACCGCGCGCCCAGGTTGAGTTCCGTATAGCGTTTGAGACGGATTATCCTTGTCTCCTCGATGAAAGAATGTACAATCAGCAAGGAGACAAACGCATGCATCTCCAAACCCAACTCTCCCAGCTCATCCCTCCCTCCCGCGTCCTGACCTCGCATCTGCACCGTATCGCCTACGCCAACGGCGCGGTTGAGACACTTCGACACGCCCTATCGGGCAGTCAGTGCAACGCATGTCAGGTCTTTGCATTTTCCTGTATAATCCCCGCAAAGGAAACCTCCCATGACGGGGCGCATCGAAAAGACCGTTTTCATCAGTTACCACGGCGTGAATATACTATATGCTATCATATCAATTATCCCAAAGTGATGTTAAATGAGCCAATTGAGACTTAATCAAATAGCAAATTTAGTGTTGGCGCTTCTGGCTGCCGCGCTTGTACCAGCAGTATTATTCGGAGTCTTGGGTGGAAACTTACCACAAATAATGATTGCCTTCATTATTACTTCAATCCATTCCTTTGGCCTAGGACTTCCCCTCTTCCTAGTTCTTCAAAAGAAGTTCAAGACCTGGGGGATGGGCAAATCCTTATTGGTTGCCATACTTGTAGGTTTCGCCGTTGGCATCATTCCATGGGGGGTATTTACTTGGCCGTTGAAGCTTTCTTTGCTTATCATGAAAAATAATACATGGATTGGTCCCGAACATGTGCAAACTGTGAAAGATGGTATTCCGACCGCCGCAGGTTGGTTATCATACTTCAAGAGCCTACTTTTATTTGGCCCCTTTGGTGCACTGGGAGGCTTTGTTTTCTGGGCTACGCTCAAACTTTTAGGTGGACTACCTTCAACAAGACAACAAGAAGTCGTCGAGGGCGATACACCATCACTGATGACGCCCCTTCATAAGAGCATCAGTCTCCTCGCAAGTGCCATTATCATCATTCTCACCGTTGCTATTTGCGCAATCCCAGCAATAGCGGCAGATCGTTCTTGTCATAATATGTTTCGGGACGGTCGCCCCTCAATTGGCCCAGTGGTGCATTGGGATCTCCAGATTGGAGACAACGAATGGCCAAAGTTCAAGGAATTGTTACAATCTTTCGCCACAACCAATAATATGTCTTTTCGAGATGAAAGCGATGTGAAACCTGGAGTCGTGCGAACCCTTTATTTAAGCGCTTGTAATGAAGATGGTGTGAATATTGAGATTGTTGAACAGAGATGGGCCTCTGAAAATTATGTAGATACTACCAGCCCAGGAGTATCTATTGGAATCTACATAACAAAGGATGAGGCAGATTGGGTTCCATTGACAAAAGAATTGATTGCAAAGATTGAAACACAATGGCCACATAAGATTCAGTTTAGAGGAGACAGGGGAGAAATTGTGCCAAAGCCTGGGATACTTGAGGAAAGTCCATAATATTTTTGGGTTGAGCGCGAGTTTTTCTTTGTCTCCTCGATGAAAGCATGTAAAATCAGCGAGGAGACAATTCCATGGATCTCCAATCCCAACTCTCCCAGATCATCCACCCCTCCCGCATCCTCACCTCTCACCTGCATCGCATCGCCTATGCCAACGACGCGTCGTATTTTCGGCTTGTGCCGCAGGCGGTCGTGCAACCCAATTCGATTGGGGAAATACAATCCCTCTTCAAATTCACGCAACAAAATAAAATCCCCATGACCTTCCGCGCGGCTGGGACGAGTCTCTCTGGTCAAGCCGTGACGGATGGGATTCTGGTGGACATCTCCAAACATTGGGGCAAGTACAGCGTCGAAGATAACGGTAAATTGATTCGTTTCCAGCCTGGCATCGTCGGCGGGTTCATCAACAATGTACTGAAACAATATGGTCGCCGCATCGGACCCGACCCCGCCTCGATTGACGCGTGCATGATGGGCGGCATCCTTTCCAACAACTCCAGCGGGATGTGCTGCGGCGTGATCGAAAATTCCTATCACACCATTCACTCGATGATGATCGTTCTTCCCAATGGATTTGTCCTTGACACCGCCGCGCCAAATGCAAATCAAATCTTCGAGAACGAACAACCCCACATCGCACGCGGGCTGCTTGAACTCGCGCAACGCATCAAGAATAACTCGTATCTTGTATCTCGTATCTCGAAACGTTACCAGATGAAAAACACCAACGGCTACCTCCTCAACGCCTTTCTGGATTTCGACACGCCGCTCGATATACTGACTCACATCCTGATCGGCTCCGAAGGCACGCTTGGGTTTATCGCCGAAGCCGCGCTTCACACATTGCCCGATTACCCGCGTCGTTATACAGGTCAACTCTACTTCAAGAATCTACAGGACGCCGCATCCGCGATTGCGCCGATCAAAGAGTCAGGCGCGCGCGCAGCGGAAATCATGGACAGAGCCGCGCTGCGTTCTGTCCAGCATTATCCTGATGTTCCCAGCATCTTGCGTCAACTCCCCGAAGGCGCGACCGCGATCCTCGTTGAGTATCAGGCTCAAGACGCGGAATCAATCAACAGGTTCAAAAAAGAGGCGGAGCAAGTCGTCAAGAAAATAAATCTTCTGCATGATCCCGACTTCACCGACGATCCAGTCGCGCAAGCCTCATTGTGGAAGACGCGTAAAGGCATCATCCCATCCATCGGCGGGACGCGCGCGCCAGGCACCGTCTCCATCAACGAAGATGTCGTCTTCCCCGTTCAGCGCCTCGCCGACGCGGTCACAGATCTCCAGCATCTCTTCACAGATTTTGGTTATCCCGATGGCGCGGTCTTCGGTCACGCGAAGGACGGCAACCTGCACTTCCTCATCAACCAGGCTTTCAACACGGATGCGGACACGCATCATTTCGACGGCTTCGTGCGCGCAATGGTCAAACTTGTCAGCGGCAAATATGACGGCGCGCTCAAAGCCGAACATGGCACGGGTCGCAACATGGCGCCGTTCGTTGAGACCGAATGGGGCGCGGAGGCTTACGCCATCATGCGCGACCTCAAAGCGTTGTTCGACCCCGACCTCATGCTCAACCCCGGCGTGATGATCAACGATAATCCACAGACGCACGTGACGCATCTCAAATCAATGACATTGGTTTCGCCCGAAATTGATAAATGTATCGAATGTGGATTCTGCGAGTCGAAATGTCCAAGCCGACGATTGACTCTGACTCCCAGACAGCGGATCGTCGTTCAGCGTGAACTCGCCCGCATCAAACTCGCCGCGTCGGACTCACCGATACTTGATTCCGTTATGGATGATTTCACTTACGCTGGAATTGACACCTGCGCCGTGGACGGACTGTGCGCCACCGCCTGCCCCGTCAACATCAACACCGGCGACCTGACCCGCCGCCTGCGCGCTGAATCCATAAAAAATGAAAAGCCCGCATTATGGATTGCAAATCACTTCGCGCTTGCAGAAAAAGCAATCGGCGCGGGTGTGACGCTGGGACATATCGCTGAAAAAATCGTCGGCATGGACGGAATAAATTCCGTCATACGCACGGCAGAGAAAATATCTCACACTACTTTACCAAAGTGGAACGCGCACATTCCAACCTCAATAAAGAATCTTCGCGGTCTTAGCGCGCTTCGAGGCGCGACTGATTTTATCTACTTCCCCTCGTGCATCGCCCGTCAATTGGGCTCATCCAAATTACCAATTACCAATTACATATCGCTTGCTGAAACCTTCATCACCATTTCCCAACGCGCAAATATCAATTTGCATATTCCTGAAAACGTGACAGGCCATTGCTGTGGAATGCCTTTCGCATCGAAGGGATACAAACAAGCCTATCAATCCACTTTACACAAGACCATCCTCAAATTTTGGGAGTGGAGTGAAGGCGGCAAATATCCCATCGTCATTGACACAACCTCCTGCACGCAGACTCTCCGCACTTGCAGTGATGATCTCAACGAAGAAGATAAAGAACACTGGAAAAAATTAACTATCCTTGATAGCGTCGAATTCCTGCACGATTATGTTTTACCCAAACTCAAAATTCAACCCATTGATGAAGATATTGTTTTGCATCCCAATTGTTCTGCGAGAAAACTTGGCTTGGATGCAAAGATGTTAGCCGTTGCAAAACAATGCGCCAAATCCGCGACTGTGCCGCTTAATCTCGGCTGTTGCGCTTTTGCGGGTGATCGAGGTCTGCTCTTCCCCGAATTGACCCAATCCGCTACTGAAAAGGAATCCGTTGAAGTCAACGCGCATGAGTATGGCGGATACTATTCCTCCAACATCCCCTGTGAAATCGGAATGTCCGAAGCGACGGGAAGGGATTACACTTCAATTGTGTATTTGGTTGAGAGAGCGTCGAGATAATGGGGTAGAATCGTTGTATGAGGCGAAGCGTGAGAACCAATTTTATGATACGCAAAGGCAAATTGCAGGATATGGACCGGTCATTTGACTTGAAATTCTGGCAGGCACAGCCGCCCAAAGCGCGCGCCGATGCCGTTTGGGAAATGATTGTTCACTACATGAAAATAAAGGGACAGGATGTTCGTCAACTCCGACTTCAGCGATCTGTTACGAATTTTCAACGACAACAACGTTAGATATATGGTGATTGGCGGGTATGCAGTCGCGCAATATGCTGAACCGCGATTCACCAAGGACCTCGACGTGCTGATCAGCACAGATTCCGCGAACGCGGAGGTAGTCTATAAGGCGTTGCTTGAATTTGGAGCGCCGTTAGCAGGTTTGACGCCAAATGATTTTTCTGAGGAGGGATATTTCTTTCAGATGGGCGTGCCGCCTGTACGCATAGACCTGCTTATGGGAATCCCCGGGGTTCAATTTGAAGAAGCCTGGAATAGACACGGAGAATTTGATTTTGATGGATTGAGGGTAAACTTCATTTCAAAACAGGATTTGATCGCTTCCAAACGCGCGGCGGGTCGCCCACAAGATTTGATCGACGCGGATTTATTGTCGCAAGAATAATGGCAAGCAATTAACAAGGACCGCGCATGGGGCGTATCGGAAAATTGTTTTCATCAAGCGCTCCGATCTGTTTCAACCAAAATGAAAAAAACCTTCGACATTGACCTGGCTGTAAAACTCATCAGCGATGCCGTCCGTCCGTTTCCGAAGGCGGCGATGTTCGAGTTGGCGGAGGATGGATTCGACTCCCCGTTCGAGCAACTGGTCGCGTGTATGATCTCCATCAGAACTTATGATGAGGTTTCACTTCCCACCGCCCGAAAATTTTTCGCGCGCGCCCGAATGCCTGAGCAGGTCAGTCAGATGACTCCACAGGAGATTGATTCGCTGATTAGCGCATCCACATTCCATGAAAGAAAAGCGGAACAAATCCATGTGATTGCAAATCGCATCTTGGATGAGTATGATGGAAGTCTGCCATGTGATTCCGAGATATTGCTATCTCTTCCCGGCGTCGGTCCGAAGTGCGCCAATCTCGTGTTGGGGATTGCCTGCGGTCAGCCATTTATCAGTGTGGACATTCACGTTCATCGCGTGACGAATCGTTGGGGGTATGTGCAAGCCTCCACGCCTGAGAAAACGATGGTTGCCCTTGAGGCCAAACTCCCGCAGGAGCATTGGATTGACATCAATCGTCTGCTCGTCCCTTTCGGGAAACATATATGCATGGGCGAACGTCCGCGCTGCTCGACCTGCCCTGTGCTGGAGATGTGTCAACAAGTCGGAGTCAAAACCCGATAGAAATTCCCCTGCATGAGTCAACTCAATCCTGAATGTTTACCGAATCCACAATCCCCACAATCACTGAGATCACGCACCCATCTGGAATCTTTAATGCCCCGCGCGCGCCGTTGCCTTCGCGGTTGACCAACACCGTATCGCCGATGCCTGCCTGCGAATTATCGAGAGCGATGAAGTCGTCTTCGGGCGCGATGCTGTCGCCATCCATGATCAATGGTTGTAC